>Ga0209382_10000565_pt1 | contig 60976 bp, 51 predicted proteins | sample SoiMetdeltSBSDD5_FD_187599 | JGI IMG/M metagenome (GOLD analysis project Ga0209382, IMG submission 187599) | Bulk soil microbial communities from a Populus tree surrounding site in Tennessee, USA - Soil MetaG P. deltoides SBSDD5 (SPAdes) (version 2) | ecosystem: Environmental > Terrestrial >...
TGCTTCTCTTCGAACTGGAAGGCGGCACTGGTCGGATCGAACTGCCACCACAAGTAGAGCGTCGCCGCAAAGGTCACGAGCGACGTCAGCAGGGCGATGTTGCGCACGAGCGGCGCCCGATCCGGCTGGTCGCCGCGACCGCCGGCGGCGAGCACCAGCAGGCCCCCGGCGAGCGGCAGAAAGACAATCAGAGAAAGCAACATGTTTAACCGAACAGGTAATACGCCAGTATCGCGACAGCGCCGGCGAACAGCGAAAACGCATAGGTCCGGACCGATCCGGTCTGCGTCCGCCGCAACACCCCGCTGGCGGCGCTCACGACGAGCCCCACCCCATTGACCGTTCCGTCGATCAAACCCGCGTCGACGCCCTTCCACAGCCCGCCGGTCGACAGGGTCTTCACCGGCTGAACGATCGCGGTGTCGTAGACCTCGTCGACGTAGTACTTCCCGAGCAGCAGGCGATGAATCGGAGCCAGCGACCCGGCGATGGCGTCAACCGTGCCGCGCTTGCCCAGCCACAGCCAGGCCGCGACACCAATACCGATCAGCGCAATGGCGCTCGAGAACACCATCAGGTTGAGTTCGGTCCCAGTGTCTGCGTGGGTCTCTGCGGCGCCGGCCTCAGCACCGGCGGCGCGTGTCTCGGTCGTGGCTGCGGCCGCTGTGCCGGCGGCCTCGGTCGAATGCGCTTCGAACGACGGCTCGAGGAACGACTCGATTTGGTTGCTGCCGTGGAGCGCGTGCGGCACGCCGACATAGCCGGCGACCACGGACCCGATGGCCAGCAGGATCAACGGAATGGCCATCGACCACGGCGCTTCGTGCGGAGCGTGAGAGTGACTGTGCGCGTGCGCCGGCGCGTGGCTGCCATGAGCGGCTGCGTGGCTTCCGCCTTTAGGCGGAAGATCCGCCTGCACCACGGGCTCTTCTTCCTCCACGTGCTCCGGTGCCGGCGCATCATGCCGCCGCTCTCCGTGGAACGTCAGGAAGACCAGTCGGAACATGTAGGTCGCGGTCATCAGCGACGTGATCACGGCGATCACCCACATCAGCGTGTGCCCGGGCGTGGACTCCGCCGTGTAGGTCTTGAACAGGATCTCGTCCTTGCTGAAGAAGCCGGAGAGGAACGGCACGCCGGCAATCGCGAGAGCGCCGATCAGGAAGGTCCAATACGTTATGGGCAGGTATTTCTTCAGCCCGCCCATGTTCCGGATGTCCTGCTCGCCGGCGAGCGCGTGGATGACGGCGCCGGAACCGAGAAAGAGCAGCGCCTTGAAGAAGGCGTGGGTATAAAGGTGGAAAATGCCTGCTGAAAAGGCACCCACGCCCATCGCCAGGAACATGTATCCGAGCTGCGAGACCGTCGAGTAGGCGAGCACGCGCTTGATGTCGTTCTGGACGAGCCCGATGGTTCCGGCCAGCAACGCGGTCGCGACACCAATCGCCGCCACGATCGCCATCGTCGCCGGCGCGTGCTCGAAAAGCACGGCGTTGCGACCAATCATGTAGACACCGGCCGTGACCATCGTCGCGGCGTGGATGAGCGCCGACACCGGCGTCGGACCTTCCATCGCGTCCGGCAGCCAGACGTGGAGCGGGATCTGCGCGGATTTGCCGGTCGCACCGACGAAGAGCAGCAGCGTGGCGATGGTCATCGCGCCCCAGGCCGCGGTCTCGGGAGCGCGCCCGGCCGCGGCCGCCGCGACTTCCTGGAAATCCAGCGAGCCGAACGTGACGAACACCAGCAGCATCCCGAGGATGAAGCCGAAGTCCCCGATGCGGTTGACGATGAACGCCTTCTTCCCGGCATCGGCCGCCGACTTCTTCCTGAACCAGAAGCCAATCAGGAGATACGAGCAGAGGCCGACCCCTTCCCAGCCGACGAACATGACCGGGAAGTTGGCGCCGAGCACCAGCACCAGCATGAACGCCGCAAACAGGTTCAGGTACGAGAAGTAGCGCGCGTACTCAGGGTCGCTCTCCTCGTGCATGTAGCCGGTGGAATAGATGTGGATCAGCGAGCCGATGCCGGTGACCACGAGGATCATCAGCGACGACAGGTGATCGAGCCGGAACCGGAGCGGTATCTGGAGGTCGCCGGAGGACATCCAGTCGAACGCCGTCGCCTCGGCAAAGCCAGTGGTGCCCGAGACCACACTGATCACCGACAGCACCGACACCACGAAGGACCCGATGATCGCCAGGCACGCGACCAGCCCCGAGACGGACTTGGGCAGCCGTCGCCCGAAGAACGCGTTGACCAGGAAGCCGAGGAACGGCAGCAGCGGAATGAGGAGCAGCATCACCATTTCAACGAGGTGTACGCGTCAGGGCTGAGCGTCTCGCGGTGCCGGAACAACGCAATCACGAGCGCCAGTCCGACCGCGGCCTCGGCCGCGGCGACGGTCATGACGAAGAACGTGATGATCTGTCCCTCCACGCTCCCGAGATAGCGGCCAACGGCGACGAACGTCAGGTTCACCGCGTTCAGCATGATCTCGATCGACAGCAGCACCGTAATCAGGTTGCGGCGCAGGAACACACCGGCCGTGCCGATCGAAAAGAGGATCCCGGAGAGGATCAGGTAGTAGTTCAACGGCACCATCAGTGTTCCCTCCGCGCGAGGACCACGGCTCCCACCATCGCCACCAGGATCAGGATCGACGTTGCCTCGAACGCGAACGCGTGCTCGGTGAACAGGGTGTAGCCGATGCGCGCCACCGAGCTGACCCCGGCAGCCTCGGCATCCTGCGCGAACCAGATGGGACCGAGCCGCGAGAGCCCCCACACCACTTCGATCGCCAGCAGGACCGAGAGCCCCGCGCCGATCTTCAAGCCAGTCGGGCCCAGCACTCCGGCGGCCGTCAACGGCACCGGCTCCTCGCGCGGGACGTTCAGGAGCATGACGACGAACAGGAAGAGGACCATGATGGCGCCGGCGTAGATGATGATCTGCGTCACGGCGGTGAACGGCGCCTGGAGCAGGATGTAGAGCCCGGCCAGCGCGCCGAACGAGGTGATGAGCAGCATCACGCTGTGCATCGGATTGCCCTGCCCGATCACGCCGAGCGAGGCCAGAATGGCGATGGCGGCGAAGATGTAAAAGGCTATCGTGTCCATGGGGCGTCCATCGTCCTCTATCCGATCCACACCACCAGCGCGGCGGTGACCAGGAGATTCACCACCGAGATCGGCAACAGCCACTTCCACCCGAACTCCATCAGCTGGTCGTAGCGATAGCGCGGCAACGTCCACCGCATCCAGACATAGAAGAAGAGGATCAGGAAGACCTTGATCAGGAAGTAGATCCACTGCAGCCAGGCGGGAAGGAACGGACCAAGCCAGCCGCCGAGATAGAGGCTGGTGGCGACCGCAGCGACCGTGACCATGTTCACGTATTCCGCGAGGAAGAACAGCGCGAAGCTCATCGCACTGTACTCGGTGTGATACCCCGCGACCAGCTCCTGCTCCGCCTCCGGAAAGTCGAACGGCGCGCGGTTGGTCTCGGCCACGCCCGCGGTCATGAAAATGAGGAACCCGACCGGCTGGAGGACCACGTACCACTTCGGGATGAAACCCAACCAGTAGCCCGACTGGCTGGTCACGATGTCGCGCAGCGAGAGCGAGCCGGCGAGCATGATCACCGCGGCCAGAGCCATGCCGTAGGACAGCTCGTAGCTGATCATCTGCGCCGCCGACCGCAGGCCGCCAAGCAGCGAGTACTTGCTGTTGGAGGCCCAGCCGGCGAGCACGATGCCGTAGACGCCCATCGAGGCGATGGCGAAGATGACCAGGACCGCGACGTTGACGTCGGTCACCTGCAACGGGATCGGCTGATCGAGCAGGCCGAACAGCGTGGTCTCGGTGCCGAACGGCACGACCGAGAATGCCGCAAACGCGGTGATGCAGGAGATGATCGGCGCAATCGCGAAGAGCACCGCGTCGGCCGCCTTGGGCCGGAGGTCCTCCTTCATCATCAGCTTGAAGACGTCGGCGAACGGCTGCAGCAGTCCCTCGAAGCCGACCCGGTTGGGGCCGCTGCGATCCTGGATCCACGCGCAGACCTTGCGCTCCATCCACACCATGAAGGCGGCCGACATCACCAGCATGTTGAAGATGACGAAGATCAGGCCGAGGTGCGCGATGATCGTCGGCGACGGGATCAGGGCGCTCATCAGTGCGCTCCCACCAGCGGCTTCGCCGCCCGCCAGTCGGCCGGAACGGTGCACCGCCCTTCCTTCACGTGCGCCTCGAACTCCGCGCGGAAGTGCTTGACGGTGGTCAGCGCCGGCGTCGCCGCGGCATCGCCGAACGCGCACAGCGTCTTCCCGACGATGTTGTTGCCGACGCTGGTCAGGAGGTCGATGTCGCGCAGCTCCCCTTCACCGTTCTCGATCCGGGTCAGGATCTTGAACAGCCAGTCGCCCCCTTCGCGGCAGGGCGTGCACTTGCCGCACGACTCGTGCCTGTAGAAATACAGCAGGTTCTTCGCCGCCCAGACCATGCACGTGGTCTCGTCCATCACGATGATGCCGGCCGAGCCCAGCATCGACCCCGCCTTCTGCACATCGTCGAACGAGGCGGGCACGTCGAGCTGGTGATCGAGCAGGATTGGCACCGATGACCCGCCGGGGATCACCGCTTTCAGCTTGCGCCCGTCGCGGATGCCGCCGGCGTACTTCTGGTCGTAAATCAGCTCGCGCAGGGACGTCCGCATCGACGCCTCGAACACGCCCGGCTTCTTGACATGGCCGCTCACGCAGAACAGCTTCGGCCCGCCGTTTTTTTCAGGACCGAGCGACGCGAACCATTCGGCGCCGTTCAGCACGATCGGCGGCAGGTTGCAGAGCGTCTCGACGTTGTTGACGGCGGTCGGCTTGTTGTAGAGGCCGGCAACGGCGGGAAACGGCGGCTTGATGCGCGGCTGGGCGCGCTTCCCTTCGAGCGATTCGATGAGCGCGGTCTCCTCACCTGCTTCGTAGGCGCCGGCGCCGCGATGGATCACGATGTCGCAGTCCCAGCCGGTGCCCATGATGTTCTTTCCGGCGTAGCCCTGCGCGTAGGCCTTGGCAAGCTCCGCTTCCAGCACTCTCTGGACGTGATAGAACTCGCCGCGGATGTAGATGTAGGCCACCTTCGCACCGATCGCCCAGCAGCCGATCAGGCAACCCTCGAACAGGAGGTGCGGGTTGCGCTCCATCAGCACGTGATCCTTGAACGTGCCGGGCTCGCTCTCGTCGGCATTGCAGGCGATATAGCGCGGCTCGGTCTTCTTGTCGACGAACTGAAACTTCATCCCGGTCGGGAAGCCGGCACCGCCGCGGCCGCGCAGGCCGGATGCCTTCACCATCTCGATGAGCGCGTTCGGCTCCATCGAGAGCGCCTTGCGCAGCCCGGTGTAGCCCTCGTGCTTCAGGAAGAAGTCGAGGGTGAAGCTGTTGGGTTCTCGGACGTACTTAGTAAGTACTGGTTCCATTTGATCTCTTACGGTGTCAACTCCCAACGATCCAACGATCCAACGATCCAAGGGAAACCCGGTCGAACATTCGGGTGAAAGACCACCAACAAGCTTGTTGGTACAGCTTGCACCCCATTGTTCGACCCGATTCCCTGGGATCGTTGGATCGTTGGATCGTTGGGAGTTGTCACTTCTCCACCCGCAAATGACACCCGGAAAGTGCGGACTCGCCCCGAGCCTTCAAGTCATCGACCAGCTTCGAACAATCCTCGGGCCTCACTCGTTCGTGCCAGTGCTCGTTGTTCACCATGACGATCGGCGCCCGATCGCACGCGCCCAGGCACTCGAACTCGAGCAGCGTGAACATTCCCGAGGGATCGGTCTCGCCCGGATGAATACCGAGCTTCTCGGCCAGCGCCTCGGTGACCCGCTCCGCACCGGCCAGCGCGCACGACAGGGTCCGGCAGACCTGGAGGACGTACTTGCCGACCTTCTCCTTGAAGAACATCACGTAGTAGGTCGCGACATCCTCGACTTCCGCCGGGGTCAGCTCGAGGAGCCCGGCGACGTGGCGCATGCCGCTGGCGGTCAGGTATCCCTGTTGCTCCTGGAGCAGGTACAACGCGGCAAGCACAGCGGACCGTTTCTGATTCGACGGGTATTTCGTCAGCAGCTCGTCGAGCGCGGCACGCCGCTCGGCGGTGAACGTGAACGGCGGCCCTTCTTCGACCAGCCGGCGCTCGCTCTGCTGGAAGCGCTGGCGGTCGTAGATCATCAACGGGTGAAAGCTCATCGATCGACGTCCCCCATGACCACATCGGTGGACCCGATCACCGCGATGACGTCGGCAATCATGCCACCGACGAGCAGCTTCGGCAGTCCCTGGCACGCGTAGAACGACGGCGCGCGCAGCTTGATGCGGTACGGACGGTTGGTGCCGTCCGAGAAAATCGTGAACCCGTGCTCCCCGCGCGGCCCTTCGACCGGTACGTAGGCCTCGCCCGCCGGCACGGTGAACCCCTGCGAATACACCAGGAAGTGCTGAATCAGCGCTTCCATCTCGGTGTAGACCTTGTCCTTCGGCGGCGGGACGATGCGGTAGTCCTGGATGTCGTAGACGCCGCGCGGCGAAATCCGCTTGATGGCCTGCTGCGCGATCCGCGTGCTCTGGCGCATCTCCTCGACGCGCACGAGATACCGGTCGTAGACGTCGCCATTGGTGGCGGTCGGGACGTCGAAGTCGTAGCTGCTGTAGTTCAGATACGGGAACGCCTTGCGAACGTCGTAGCTCAGGCCCGTCGCGCGCGCCATCGGCCCGACCAGCCCGTAGTCGAGCGCGTCCTGCCGGGTCAGCCTGCCGACGCCTCTGGTCCGCTTCAGCCAGATCTGGTTCTTCGTGAGCAAGTCCTCGTATTCCTTCAGCTTGCTCGGGAACTTGTTCAGGAAGGTCGTGACCGCGTCGTGGAACCCGACCGGCAGGTCCTCGCGCAGCCCGCCGATCCGGAAATAACTCGGAAACATCCGGAAGCCGGCGAGCATCTCGTTCACGTTGAGCAGCTGCTCGCGCTCGCGGAAGCAGTACATCATCACCGAGACCGCGCCGATCTCGAGGGCGTGGGTCGCGAGCCACACCAGGTGGCTGGCGAGGCGCTGCAGCTCGACGATCAGGACGCGGATGTCCTTGACCCGTTCCGGCACGTCGATGCCGAGCAGCTTCTCGGTGACCAGGCAGAACGCCAGGCTGTTGGACTGGGCGCCGAGGTAATCCGTCCGCTCGACGAGCGGGATCACCTGCTGCCACTTCTTCTGCTCCGCGGTCTTCTCGATGCCGGTGTGGAGGAAGCCGATGGTCGTATCGGCACCGACCACCTCCTCACCCGACAGCTCCAGCACGAGGCGCAGCACGCCGTGTGTACTCGGGTGCTGCGGCCCCATGTTGACGGTCATGGTCTCGGAGCGAAGTTCGGGGGTGGTACTGGTAGTCATCGACGTCATCCCAAATCGATTCCGCGGATCGCGGGCCGCGGTCCGCGGTCCGCGGTCCGGATCACAGTTCGCGCTCCACCAGCTCGCAGATCGCGTGAATCAACGTCCGGTGCGCTTCCTGGACCCGGGCCGTGCTCGGATCCGGCACGTTGATGTGAATGTCCGCCAGCGCGCCGGCCGGACCGCCGTCCCTGCCGGTCAACGCGATCGTTCTCAGCCCGCGCGCCCGGGCTGCGCGCAACCCCTCGACGACGTTGGTGGAACGGCCGCTGGTCGAAATGCCGAACGCGAGATCGCCGCGGACGCCGAGCGTCTCGATCTGCCGCACGAACACGCGCTCGAACGCATAGTCGTTGGCGACGGCGGTGAGCAGGCTGCTGTCGGCGGTCAGCGCCACTGCCGCCAGCCCGCGCCGTTCGCGCTGAAAACGGCCGACCAGATCGGTGGCGAGATGCTGCGCATCGGCGGCACTGCCACCATTGCCGAACAGCAGGACCTTGCCGCCGTCGTTCGAGGCCGCGAGAATTGCCGCGGCGGCGTCGGCGACCGGCTGCAGGTTCTCGTCGCGCAGGCGCGCGTGCACCGCGATGCACGCGTCGACCACCGCCCTCACTGCCGCGACCGGCTCGGACAGCGTCGGCATCAGTCGCGCTGCCCGTGTTCCCGCGCCGCCTCGATGTTGGCCACGAACTCTTCCTGCGAGACCTGCAACGGTTCGTAGGTCTTCACCGGTGCCTTGATCTGGACCGGATAGTCTTTCCGCATCGGGAAACCCTCCCAGTCCTCGGGCATCAGGATCCGCCGCAAGTCGGGGTGACCGTCGAACAGGATCCCGTACAGATCGAACGTCTCGCGCTCGGCCCAGTTCGCCGACGACCACACGCCCGAGAGCGTCGGCAACCGTGGATCCGTGGCGGGGACGCGCACCTTCAGCCGGAACCGGGCCGGTCCGGCGCCGGCATCACCGGGATTGAGGAGGAGATAGGAGATCTCGAAGCGCGGGTCGCGTGGATGGAGATCCACCGGGACCGCGTCGATCAACACCGTGAAGCCGGCGCCGCGGAGCGCCCGCGCGGCCTCCGGGAGCTGCGCTGCTTCCACGTAGGCGGTCGGCATGCCGTCGGCAGCCGCCACCTCCTGGAGACCCGCGAAGTAATCACTCACTGGCATGGCTGGGAGGGCTCCGGAATCACCCGAAGGTCTTGGTCTGATCGATCTTGCGCTGCAGCTGCACGATGCCGTAAATCAGGGATTCCGGACGCGGCGGGCATCCCGGCACGAAGACGTCGACCGGCACGACCTGATCGACGCCCTGGACGATGGCGTAGTTGTCGAACACGCCGCCGACCGAGGCGCAGGCCCCCATCGAAATGACGTACTTGGGTTCGGGCATCTGATCGTAGATGCGCCGCAGCACCGGCGCCATCTTCCGGGACAGCCGGCCCGCGATGATCATCAGGTCGGACTGTCGCGGTGAGCCGCGGAACACCTCCGCGCCGAATCGGGCGATGTCGTAGCGCGACGCGCTCATCGCCATCATCTCGATCGCGCAGCAGGCCAGGCCGAAGGTGACGGGCCAGATGGACGAACGGCGCGCCCAGCGGACGACCTTGTCCACGGTGGTGGTCAGGACGGGGATCTCAATGGTCTCGGACATGGTGCGGTTCGGGGTTCAAAGGTTCAGGGTTTCCGGGTTCGGTTCAGGGTTCAGGGTTCGGTTCAGGGTTCCAGGTTCCGCGGACCCACGGACCGCGGGCCGGTTCATCAACGCACCGTGCGCTCCCGGCCCCAGTCGAGCACGCCCTTGCGCCACACGTAGACGTAGCCGACCAGCAGAATCGCAAAGAACAGTACGAGCTGGATGAAGCCGAACCAGCGCAACTCGCGGATCGCCATCGCGAACGGGTACAGGAACGCCACCTCGATGTCGAAGAGCAGGAAAATCATGGCGACCAGGTAAAACTTCACGGGATGGCGTTCACGGGCGTCGCCGACGGGCGGCATGCCGCACTCGTACGGCGCGAGCTTCTCCGGAGTGGGTTTCTTCGGGCCGAGGAGACGCGGAACCATCACGTTCACGATTCCGAAGCCCGCCCCCAGGCCGATCATGATCAGGATTGGCACCCAGCCGTGCATTGGCGTTCCCGTCCCCCGTCCAGAGCGCACTTGTGAATGTTTTCTCAAGCGCAGCCGAAAGGCGCCCCCCGGCTCAATCCTGCGGGCAGGCGCGCACAACGCGACCCGGTCAGACCTCAGCAGAGTCGCTCAAACATCGCATGCTATCACACGAAAACCTGACGGCAGCCTTCGAGCGCCTGCGAACTGACCAGCGACCTACAATGAGGCGATGCGGCTCGCCTGGTTCAGCCCCCTGCCTCCGGTACGCACCGGACTTGCGGTCGACAGTCGCGAGCTGCTGGGCCGCCTCGGCGCCGATCACCTCATCGACGTCTTCGTGGACGAGCCGGCCGCGGAGGCTGCGCGCCGCCTCAACCGATTCGCCGGGTCCGTCGCGGTTCATCCCGCCCATGACTTCGCCTGGCGCGCAGCCCGGTCGCCGTACGATCTGACCGTCTATCAGCTGGGCAACTCCGCGCACCACGCCTATCAGTGGCCCTATCTGTTCCGCTATCCCGGCCTGCTGGTCCTGCACGACGGGCAGCTCCACCACTCCCGCGCCGCCGCGCTGATGCGGGAGCGCCGGAGTGACGACTACCGGGCGGAGTTTGCGGCCTGTCAGCCGGACACGAGCGTCGATGCGGCGGAATTGGCGATCGCCGGGTTCGATTCCCACCTTTATTACTACTGGCCGTTCACGCGCCTCGTTGTCGCGGCGTCCAGGATCACCGCCGTTCATACCCGGGCGCTCAGGGACGACCTCATAAGCGAGTCGCCGGAGGCACACGTCGAATATCTGCACCTCGCCCACGGGACCCTGGTCGGCGAGGAGGATGCGGCGCAACGACGCGGCCGCATTCGCTCGCAGTACGGCATCCCGGCCGACGCCATCGTGTTCGGCTGTTTCGGCGGACTGACCCCCGACAAACGTCTGCCTCAGATCCTCGAGGCCTTCACCGCGATCCGGCACAGCCTCTCGCGTCCGGTGCTGCTGCTGGGGGGCGAGGCTCCGTCCCACTACGATCTGCGTGGCGACATCTCGCGCCGAGCCCTCGGCGCCGATGTCGTGACAACCGGCTACATCGAGAACGAAGACGACCTCACCAGCCTGATCTCGGCGAGCGATGTCACGCTCAACCTGCGGTGGCCGACGGCGCGCGAGCTCTCGGGTCCGTGGCTCCGCAGCCTCGCCGCGGGCCGCTGCTCGCTCGTGTCCGCGCTCGCCCACCTCGCCGGCATTCCGATGATCAATGCCGGCACATGGACGAGGGATGGCGATGCGCCGATCGCCGTCGCCATCGACGTGCTGGACGAAGGCCACCTGCTGCCCGCGGCGATGCGGCGGCTCGCCACCGACGAGACACTGCGCACGCAGATTGGATCCGCAGCGCGCGCGTATTGGCAGCGTGAACATTCGTACGAGCGCATGCTGAACGACTACAGAAGGCTCATCCAGCTTTCGGCATCCCTGCCGGCGCGACAGGCGCGGCTGCCGCCACATCTGATGAATGACACCTCCGGACTGACCGAGCGCCTGCTGGCACCACTCGGCGTGCCGGTCCCTTGGAGTAGCATGTGAGAATTCGCGTCAACGGCGACCCGGTCGAGCTGCCGGCTGAAGTGACCATCCTGCAACTGCTCGAACAGCTGCACATCGACCCGCGGCTCGTCGCCGTGGAGCACAACCTCTCGATCATCAAGCGGGCCCGCTACGAGTCGACGCTCATCGGGGATGGCGACCAGGTCGAGATCGTGAATTTCGTTGGCGGGGGATGACGGAGTCGAGACGTCCGCCTTCGTCCGCCTTCGCGCTTTGCGCTTCGGCGAGACAGGCTGACCGGGCAACTGGAAACTGGCTACTGGAAACTGGCAACTTGAAATGACTTCAGATCCTCTCGTAATCGCCGGCCGCACATTCAACTCACGGCTGATCGTCGGCACCGGCAAGTACCCGTCCCATTCCGTGATGGCCGACGCGCACCGCGCCGCCGGGGCGGAGATGGTGACCGTCGCCGTCCGCCGCGTGAACCTGCACGATCGGTCGCCGGAATCGCTGCTGCACTACATCGACCAGAACCGCATCTTCATCCTGCCGAACACCGCCGGCTGCTACACCGCCGACGAAGCGATTCGCGCGGCCCGGCTCGGGCGCGAGGTCGGGCTCTCGAACTGGGTCAAGCTCGAAGTGATCGGCGACGAGCGGACGTTGTTCCCCGACAACGTGGCGCTCCTGGAGGCGACCAGCGTGCTCGTGGCGGAAGGATTCGTGGTCCTTCCCTATACGAACGACGATCCGGTGATCTGCCGCAAGCTCGAGGACGCTGGCGCGGCGGCGGTGATGCCGCTCGGGGCACCGATCGGATCGGGGCTCGGCATCCAGAACCAGAACAACATCCGGATCATCCGCGAGCAGGCGCGCGTGCCGGTGATCGTCGATGCCGGTGTCGGCACCGCATCCGACGCGGCGATCGCGATGGAGCTCGGGGCGGACGCGGTCCTGATGAATACGGCGATCGCGCTCGCCCAGGATCCGGTGGCGATGGCGACCGCGATGCGGCTCGCGGTCGAGGCGGGCCGGCTCGCCTATGGCGCCGGGCGCATTCCGCGACGAGCCTACGCATCGGCCAGCAGCCCCACCCAGGGGCTGCTGACCCCGGCCGCTGCTCTCGACCCCGTCGTCCGGGCCGGTTCCTGATGCACGAGCCGCTCGACGCGAAGCTGCGCCGCCTCGAGCAGGAGCGCGCCGATGCCGACCGCCGGTACAACGAGGCGCTGACGGCCTTCGACCGCTCGCTGAGTCCCACGGTGACCATGCCGCAGGGACCGGCGGCGTACGACGAGCGGCAGCTCCCGGCGCTCAACGACACGTGGAACATCCTGCCCGCGCCACCCGAGGGTCGGGGCGCCACGCGGCGGCTGACCAGCTTCGTCTGGCGAACCGTCGCCGCCTTCTTCGAACGGCAGCTCACGTTCAACTCGCGGCTGGTCGAACACCTCAACCGGAACGTCGCCGCGCACCGGGAGGCGCAGCAGAGCACGACCGCCGTGATCGCGGCACTCCGTGAGCACATCGATCGTCAGGCGGCGGTGGAGGCCTGCCTGGTGCAGGTCCTCCAGGCCATCACGCCGTTCGTCGACACCAAGTCGCGCGCGGACGCGCAGACGCTCAATGCCGCCGTCAGTGCGATGGCCGATACGCTGGGCCGTCAGTGGGAATCGATGTCCGCGCGGGAGCGCGATCTGCGGGCCGCCGTCGGCGTGGCGCAGCACGCGGCGCTGACCGTGAAACGCGAGCTCGAACGCTCGACGCCGGCCGCGCCCGCCGGCGTGGCGCCGCGATCCGAACCTTCACCGTCCGCGCCAGGCGGGGCTGGGAGCTTCACGTCGCGGCTCGACGCCTACAAGTACGTCGCGTTCGAGGATCAGTTCCGCGGTTCGCGCGACGCGATCCGCTCCGGTCAGCAGAGCTACCTGCCACTGTTCGAGAGCCGCAGCGACGTGCTGGACATCGGCTGCGGCCGCGGCGAGTTCCTCGATCTGCTGACGTCGCGCGGGTTTCGTGCGCGTGGCATCGACGTGAACCCGGAGATGGTCGAAGTCTGCCGGGCGCAGGGCCTCGACGTCACGACCGCGGACGCAGTCGGGTATCTGTCCGGCCTGGAAGATGGAGCGCTCGGCGGAATCTTCTCTGCCCAGGTGGTCGAGCACCTCCAGCCCGCCTACCTCCTGCGATTCCTCGAGCTCGCGCACCACAAGCTGGCTCCTGGCGGCCGCCTCGTATTGGAGACGTTGAATCCGGCCTGCTGGGTCGCCTTCTTCGACAGCTACATCCGGGACATCACTCATGTCTGGCCGCTGCATCCCGACACGTTGAAATACCTTGTGACCGCCAGCGGTTTTCCCGAGGTCGAGGTCCAGTTCCGGGCGCCCGTGCCCGACGAACACCGGCTGCACCCAATCGCGCCGGGTGCCGGCTGGGATCCGGCGCTTGTCGAGGCCGCAGGCATCTTCAACGCGAACATGGACAAGCTGAATGTCCGGATCTTCAGCTTCCTCGACTATGCCGTCGTAGCCGCACGCTGATCGCTCAGATGACGTCCGCCGGTCCGATGCCGCAGTCGCTCGTCATTCTCTTGCGGCGCACGGGTGCACTGACAGGCGCGGCGGTATCGCTGGCGCTCCTGCTCACGACGATCAACCTCCCTTCCCCGCAACCCTTTGCTCTCGCCGGACTGCTGCTCCTTTCGGCCCTCGCCGCCTGGCGAATCGACGTCGCGCTTCTCGTCCTTGCCGCAGCCGTCCCGATCGTCCGGTTCGCCGGACGACTGCTGGGGACCGCAGCATGGCCGGAGATGCTCGCGATCGCGGTCATCGGCGGCTGGTTCTGCCGGCGCGCGATCACGCGCGATCGGCTCCACAGTGATCTGGATGCGCCACTCGCAGTGACCGCCACCTTGATCATCAGCTCGCTGGTGGTGGTCACGACTCTGACGCAGTGGAGGCTGACCGGCTTCCTCGTTCCAACGACGTGGCTGAGCACGTACGCGCAGGGCTACTTCCTGATGGAAAGCAGCGGCGATGCGCTCGACACGGCGATGCGTCTGCTCGAGACGCTCGTGCTGTTGCGTGCCGCCGCACGTGTCGCCGAGCAGCAGCCGCGATGGGCGGCGCGCCTCGCAGCGGCGCTGGTGGGCGGCGCCGCCGCGGCAGCGGCGATCAATGTGGGGTCGCTGTGGACCGCGGCCCCTGAACCGGGCCCTTCAAGTGTCCTGCGCCAATTCCTCAGCGCCCGGGTGAATGTGCCGTATCCCGATCTCAATGCCGCCGGATCGTTCTTCGTGATGGCGCTCGCGCCCGCCGTCGGCCTGGCGCTCGGCCACCGGCGCCGGGCCCTGGCGACCATGGCCGCGCTGTTCATTGCGGCGGGCCTCTGGGCATCAGGCTCGCGCACTGCCATCATCGCCGGCCTGCTGGCGCTCGCGCTGCCGTTCGCATGGCGCAGCCGAGGCTGGCGCATGCAGACGCTCGGCCGCAGCCACGTCGCGATCGCCGCCTTGCTCGTCGTTGCCGCGGTCGCAACGGCTTATCTCCTGCCCCACCGTGAGACGCAGCGATCGGCCAACGACGCCGCGCGAGTACGCTACGAGCTCGCGCGCACCGGTCTGCGGATGCTGGCGACCGCGCCCGTTTTCGGCGTCGGCGTCGGAAACTATTTCAACCTCTCCGGCCAGTTCGCGTCGAACGAGCTGCTGGCGCTCTTCCCGCCCGCCCGTCGTGAAAACGCCCACAACAACTACATCCAGATCCTGGCCGAGCTCGGCCTCGCGGGGTTTGCGGCGTGCGTGTGGCTCGCTGCGGTCTCGGCGCGACCGGTGGTGCGGCTGCTGTCTGAGGACGTCGGCCAGGACGAGATGAGGCTCCGCTGGGGGATGGCGATCGGGATTCTCGCGTTCGCGATCACGTGCCTGGGCGGGCATCCGCTCCTCATCGACGAACCGGCGTTCAGCCTGGCCCTGTTGTGCGGCGCGGCCGCGGGCCTCGGCACTCCGGGAGCGGCCGTCACCGCCGCGGGTCCCACATCGTTTCACCGCACGCAGGCCGCGCGTATCGCAGGCGCGATCGCGATTGCCCTCGTGGCGGCGGTGCCGATCCGCTGGTACTCGGCGCGAGCGGCCATGGATCTGAATGAGGTCGCGTTCGGCCTGACTGGGTGGTACGCAGGACGCGATGGTGTCGCGTATCGCCTGGCGGGCACCAGCAGCGTGATCTACGTTCCGGCAAGGTACCGCGCGATCACGATTCCTCTCCGCGCCACCCATCCGCACGGAGAGGTGAACCTCGACATCCGCGTGGACGGCGTCACCGGCCAGGAGATGCGGATTCGCGCCGACGACTGGCAACTCGTGCGCCTGGCGCTGCCGCCGCAGCGCGGCTCTTCGCGCTTCCGGCGGCTCGATTTCGAGGTGACGACGCGCGCGCAGACGCCGCGAGTGCTGTTCATCGGCCGGATCACGCCGATCACAATCGAAGTGCGCCCATAGGTCCCGAGCCGCGCGCCGGAAGGATGCGGCCCTCGGAGTCAAATCCGTAATCGTCACGACCGAATTGCCGGGGGCTCCTGCGGCGCACCGGCCCCCGGCCTGATGGCAGCGCCGAAACGCCCGCTGGTTCAGGGAGTTACGTAGAGATCCCCGTCCCGCGCTTCGTGGCATTCCCGTTGCTCAGAGCGCTGGCATGACGAATTCTCGCCGGCTGCATATTCTGGTATTGACGATGACGCTGCTGTCCTGGAGCAGCATCGCGGCCGCTGGCTCCGTGACCCTCGCGTGGAGCGCCGTCGCGGATGCCAGCGTGAACAACTATAAGGTTTGCTGGGGCACGCAGTCGGGCGTGTACCCGAGTTGCACGCCAACCGGAAACGTCACGACCTACACGGTCTCAAATCTCAACGACGGCACGGCCTACTTCTTCGTCGTCAAGGCGACCAACACATCGGGTATCGACAGCGGGCCGTCCACCGAGGTGTCGCGACGGGTCGGAGTGCCCTGGCCGGTTGGCGGCGACGTGAGCGGCGATTTCGCCGCGGACTACACGATCTATCGGCCATCCACCGGGGTCTGGTACACCCTGAATTCCAAGGGTGGAGCATCAACCAGCCTCGCCTGGGGTCTGTCGACGGACGTCCCGGTCCCGGGTGATTACGACGGCGATCAAAAGATCGACGCAGCGATCTACCGGCCGTCGAACGGCCTGTGGTACGTGCGGCCAACCGGACCAACTCCGTCGTGGGCATTTTCGTGGGGCGCCACCAGCGACGTTCCCGTCCCCGGCGACTACGATGGTGACGGCAAGACCGACAACGCGGTCTACCGTCCGTCCGCGGGCGTGTGGTACCTGCGGCAGTCGGCGACGGGTGGATCGACCGCGGTTCAGTGGGGTCTGTCTACCGACCAACCCGTCCAGGCCGACTACGATGGCGACGGCATCACCGATGTCGCGATCTTCCGGCCATCGAGTGGTGTCTGGTATATCCGCAAGTCCCTTACCGGGACATCCGTCGGCGTGCAATGGGGAACCAGCACCGACAAGACGGTGCCCGCGGACTACGACGGCGACGGCAAGGCCGACGTGGCCTTGTATCGGCCCTCCAGCGGCATCTGGTACATCATCGGGTCGGCGACGGGCCTGGTCACGAGCGTGCAATGGGGCACGAGCACTGACGTTCCGGTCCCGGCCGATTACGACGGGGACGGCAAGGCGGATGTCGCAATCTATCGTGCTGGCGTCTGGTACGTCCGAAACTCGAGCAATGGCGGAATGACCGGCGTGCAGTGGGGCACCAGTACCGACGTTCCCGTGAAGCGGTAGAGGTCTGACCGAGCCAATTTCCGCGGTCTCGGAGTCGAGCCCTCGTCAAGGTTGCCGCGTCAGCGCGGCGTGACGTGATCGAACGAGCGGGCCGCACCCCTGGAAGGGTGCGGCCCGCTGTTTTGTGTTGTATCCTCGGCACGTGCACGGGTTCGTCGATCCCGCTCAGTCTTCAGTTCAAGGGCGTGCGGGCGCGGTGGTGCCGTGGAGCTGACATCCCACATCACCGCCTTCCTGACAGGGCTCGTTCTTTCCCTCGCCGCGACACCGGCCGTACGAAAGCTCGCCCTTCGATTCAGCATCTGCGCGGTCCCGGCCGAGGATCGCTGGCACAGGCGGCCGATTCCGCTGCTCGGCGGCGTGGCGATCGCGGTTGGTCTCACCGCAGGAGTCATCGTCACCGGGGCCGACAGGCGACTCGTTCCGCTTTTCCTGTACTCCGGCGTGATGTTCGCGCTCGGCGTGTTCGACGACGTCCGCGCCGTCAAGCCTCTGCCGAAACTCTACGGCCAGATGGTCGTTGCCGCCGTCGTCCTGTGGCTGATGCCGCCGATTGCGGTCACGGGCTGGGCCATCTTCGATCGGCTGCTGGCCTTCGTCTGGATTGTTGGCGTGACCAACGCCTTCAACCTCCTCGACAACATGGACGGGCTCGCGGCCGGTGTCGCCGCAATCGCGGCGGCCTGCTACCTCACGCTGCTCCTTCCGCACAACGCGAGCGCGCTGACGGTCGCGATCGCCGCCTTTTCAGGTGCAGTGCTCGGGTTCCTCTTCTTCAACTTTCCCCCGGCCTCCGTGTTCATGGGGGACAGCGGCAGTCTGCTGATCGGCGGATTCCTGGCGACGGCCGGCCTCGGCTCGACCAGCGACGTGCAGAGCCGGCTGATGCCCGCGGCGCTGTTCCCGGTGTTGATCCTGCTGGTGCCGATCCTGGATACGACGTTCGTGACCTTCACGCGATCGTTGTCCGGGCGCAGCGCTCTCGCCGGCGGGCGCGATCACACTTCCCACCGCCTCGTCGCCCTCGGCGTCAGCGAACGCACCGCGGTACTGTCGCTCTACGGGCTGGCGGCGGCCGGAGGTGCGCTCGCGGTGGCCCTCCGTGAGCTTCCGCTCGGATCGGTCTTCGGCTTCGTCACTTTGTACCTCCTGCTGCTTGCTGCGGCCGTCTTCGTGCTCGCCGCGCAGGGCCGCGAACTGCCGGCGGTTGGCGATCTCGCGTACCGGCGGCGCGCGCTGGAAATTCTGGTCGACCTCGGGGTCCTCACCATCGCTTACTACGCCGCCTTCCGAATCCGGTTTTTCGGAGCGGACGCCGCGGTGTTCTTTCCACCGTTCGTCGAGTCAATCCCGTTGGTGGTCGGCAGCCAGATCGCCGCACTCTACTGGGCAGGCAAGTACCGCCTCCCCTGGCGGGCGCCCGTGCGGCATCAGCTCGGTCTGCTCGGCAAGGCCCTGACGCTCGGCATGATCATGGCGATGATGATCGTGCTCACGCTGTATCGCTTCGAGGGGTTCTCGCGCGGCGTCTTCGCAATCGACCTGGTGGTCTCCTGGCTGCTGCTCGTAGGCACACGCGCCGCGACCAGCGGCGTGCAGCACTACTTGCGGCGGCAGCACACGCCCTCGCACACGACGTTGATTTACGGGGCCGGCGGCGGAGGAAAGCTGGTGCTGCGGGAATTGAGCCAGAACCGCCAGCTTCACCTCGATCCGGTGGGCTTCATCGACGACGACCCGGGCAAGCAGCGCCTGCGCGTGGATGGAATCCCGGTGCTCGGCAGCGCGGACGACCTGGAAGCGATCGCAGCGAAGATGAGCGTGGCCGAGCTGATCATCAGCGTGCGGCAGATCGACATCGACCGCGTCGACGCCATTCGGAATCGCTGCACCACACTCGGCATCAGAGTGCGGCGCATGCGCTTCAATATCGACGAACTGCGCCCGACGCCGACGGTGGTGCGGCGGACCGGCGCCGACTAGCGCGTAGACGAGGTCGAGGCCGGCGAGGGCGTCAGCGACAACCGCTGGACGTCCGCATCCACCATCATCTTCACGAGTGCCTCGAAGGGCACGTCCGGCTGCCAGCCGAGCAGTGACCGGGCTTTCGCAGCGTCGCCAATGAGGTGATCGACCTCGGCCGGTCGCAGGAACTTCGGATCCAGCTTGACGTACTTCCCTGAATCGAGGCCCGCGTGGGCAAACGCGACGTCCACGAGCTCACGAACCGAGTGACTCTGGCCCGTGGCAATGACGTAGTCGTCGGCCTTGTCCTGCTGCAGCATCAACCACATCGCGCGCACGTAATCGCCGGCGAAGCCCCAGTCGCGCCGTGCGTCGAGATTACCGAGATTGAGCGCATCAGAGAGACCGAGCTTGATCCGGGCCACCCCGTCGGTGACCTTGCGCGTCACGAACTCGAGGCCGCGGCGGGGTGATTCGTGGTTGAAGAGGATGCCCGAGACCGCGAACAGATCGTAGCTTTCCCGGTAGTTCACGGTGATGTAGTGAGCGAAGACCTTCGACACGCCGTACGGGCTCCTGGGATAGAACGGCGTGAGCTCCGTCTGCGGTACCTCGCGCACTTTGCCGTACATCTCGCTCGAAGATGCCTGGTAGAACCGGATCGTCGGATCGACCTGCCGGACGGCTTCGAGCGACCGGGTCACTCCCTGCGAGTTGTACTCCCCGGTGAGCATTGGCTGGTCCCACGAGGCCGGCACGAACGACATCGCGGCGAGATTGTAGAGCTCGTGCGGCCTGACGGCATCGATCACGCGAATCAGGGACAGTTGATCGAGGAGATCTGCGGGATGCAGGCGGATGCGCTCCAGCAGGTGCTCAATCCGCCAGTAGTTGGTCGTGCTGGCGCGACGCACGATCCCGTGTACTTCATAGCCGTGCGCGAGCAGGAGCTCGGCGAGGTATGAACCGTCCTGGCCGGTGATGCCGGTGATGAGTGCACGTTTTGCCATCGCCAAAGCATCGAGTTTATAGGAACGACGGTGACGCGTAAACCGCCGTCTCCACTGAGACCACCAGGTCCCGGCTGTGGGAAGGGTTTACTCACGATTTGATCCGAGCGTGTAATTTCTGCCGTGACTTATTCGACGGGCTCTATCGCAGAGCCGGTCGGGTTCCGCAGCGGCGGCATCGCCGCGTAGCGGCCAAGATACGGGGCGGCGAGCCCATGCGCCATCGCCCGCCGCAACGCTCGCCAGTTGGCCTGACGGTCCAGCTGAACGCTTCGACGCTGTCGAAACACGTCGCGGAGTCCGAGCACCGCATCGCGCTTGGCTCTCCAGACCGCACCGCCTTGTCCGCGCCACGGATAGAACAGCAGCGTCGCGAGGTTCAACGCCAAATGCTGGGGCAGGTAGAGCCAGAACAGCGGGCCCGGCATATTCTTCACGAACGTCCACACCGCGTTCCGCTCGCCGTGGTACACGGCAAAATCGCTGCGATAGCCGCTCAGCGCCGAGCTGACGTGACGCACGACGGCGCCGGGCACGTACACACAGCGATGTCCACGCAGCCGCAACCGGAAGCCGAGATCGACGTCCTCGAAGTAACAGAAGAACCGCTCGTCGAATCCCCCGACTTCCTTGAATGCGCGGCGCCGGTACAACGCCGCGGCCGCGCACGGCGCGAACACTTCCGTCTCGCGCGCGGAGCCCGCCGACAATGGCTGGCCGTGAGCGTTGCGCCAGGCGCGACCCGACACGTGATAGGTGTCGCCGGCGCCGTCGAGCAACTCGGGCGCGGCATCGAGCCGGATCTGGCAGGCGAAGGCGCTCGCGTCCGGCAGCCGCTCAGCCGCCGATGCCAGCGTTTCGAGCCACTCCGGCTCAGCAAAAGCATCTGGATTCAGCAGCGCAAACGCGTCCACGTCGCCCGCGGCGACTGCGGCAATGTTGTTGGCCTTGGCAAACCCGGCATTCTCACGAAGGCGGATCACCTGTGCCATGCTGAGCCACGGCGCGGCCTGTTCGAGCGAATCATCCGTGCTCGCGTTGTCTATAATCACCACGCGCTCCGGCCGACGCCGCTGACCGCCGAGCGACTGGAGGCAACGGCTCAAGAGCGCGCCGCCGTTCCAGTTCACGATCAGCACTGCGATTTTCATGGTGTGGTCTTGACGGCAGAGGCCCCCGGCAAATACGTAATTTTTACCACCGAACCGAGCGCGAGGCGGACGTTTCGAGGGTTACAGGGTTGCGATCCATCTTCCAAGTCACTGATAATTAGCGTCTTTTGCGATGTCATTTTTTGCTGAGGCGGGTGGCATATCGGTTGCTCAAGGGGCGCCCAATCATGGTCAATTTCCGTAAGGTGCACGTTCTGGTCCTTGTCGCGTGCCTGCTCTCGTGGAGCAGCCTTGCCAGCGCAGGGTCAGTGACTCTCGCGTGGGATGGCATCACGGACGGTAACGTGGCGGGCTACAACGTTTACTGGGGCCCTCGATCGGGTGACTACACGAACGGGGTCGAGATAGGCAACGTCACGAGCTATACCGTGAACGGACTGACCGATGGCAGCGCCTATTACTTCGTTGTTCGTTCTCGCGGCTTCGGGGGGATGGTGAGCGGGCCTTCGATTGAGGTATCGCGGCGTGTCGGCGTGCCGCGGGCAGTGTTCGGCGATTTCACTGGCGATCTCCTCAGCGATGTCGGCGTCTTCAGGCCTGCCACCGGGAATTGGTTCGTCGCCGGCCTGCCCAGTGTTCCGGTCTGGGGCGGTCCAGGCGACCTGCCCGTCGCGGGAGATTACGACGGCGACAGCAAGATGGATATCGCCGTCTTTCGGCCGTCGACCGGAAAGTGGTACCTCGTGCAGTCGAGGACTGGCCAAGCGCTGCTGTACACGTGGGGCGGGGGAACCGACATCCCCGTACCGGGCGACTATGACGGTGACGGCAAGACGGACGTCGCCGTCTTTCGGCCGGCGACGGGAAAGTGGTACGTCATTCAGTCCAAGACCGGTACCGGGCTGGAGTCCACGTGGGGCGGGGGAACGGACATCCCTGTGCCGGGCGACTACGACGGCGACGGCAGGACTGATATCGCGGTCTTCCGGGCCTCGACCGGCAACTGGTTTCTCACCAAATCGAACACCGGGACCACGCTGGGCGTCGTCTGGGGTGGAGGCAGCGACATACCTGTCCCGAGCGACTATGACGGCGACGGCAAGACCGACATCGCCGTCTTCCGGCCGGCGACTGGGACTTGGTACATCGTGTACTCCAGCACTGGGCTGTCTTTTACAAACGTCTGGGGCGGACTCGGCGATATTCCCGTGCCGGGCGATTTCGACGGTGACGGACGAGCCGACATCGCGGTGTTCCGGCCGACCACCGGTGTGTGGTACGTGCGCCCGGCTACCGGCAGCCACAAAACCTTCCTCTGGGGCGGAGCGGGCGATATTCCAATCCTGAAGCGGTGACCATCGCTGCCGGGGCCCGACCCGGTGGAACTTGACCGGGCACCTCACGAAGCCAGCGACGCTCGAGTCGCTGGCTTCGCTGTTTGATATTCTTCTCGTTTGACCGTCCCCGTCGACCTGTTGTCCTTCCCGAGCCTTGCTCGAACAGCCCCGCATCATTCTTCTCAGGCTCCACGAGCGCACGCCCACATCGGCGCGATGCGGTCGGACCGTCGGATACCATGACGGTCGTGATATCCACCGCACCCGCCCCCCTGCGACCTGCCGTGTGGTTGAGTGTGTTGATCGACGGGACGCTCGCCGCTGGTATCGGGATCGCGGTGGAGTGGTTGCACGTCGGCGGGTTCGGATCGCCGCTCAGTGTTCCGCTCTGGGGTCGGAATCTCGGAATCGTGGTGGCCGCGCAACTGACAACCCTGGCACTCCTGCAGGCCTACGCGCAACGAGCGCGGCTAGACTGGCTGCTGCGCGTGATTGCGGGCGTGATCGTCGGCACGGCGATCGGCGGCCTCGCGGTCACCATGTCGGAGGGCATGGTCGGCACACCCGGCGGCTTCCTCCTGATCGCGATGTTGGTCGGTGTCGCGGCGGTGGTCTGGCGGGTCATCTGGGTCCTCGCCGCCCGCGCGCAGGAGCGAGCCCAGGTAGGCGAGCCTCTGCACGGATTGGTTGACCGTGCCGCCGAGTTGATGACGGTGCGCGGTGTCGTCTCGAGCCTGTACGATTACCGCGAGCTGCTCAAGAACCTGGTTTTCAAGGACGTCAAGCTGAAGTACCGGGGCTCGGTCTTTGGCTTTCTCTGGTCGCTGGCGAATCCGCTCCTGATGATCATCGTGTACGCGACGGCCTTCACGGTGATCCTGAAAATCCGCACACCCGGCTTCGTTTTCCACTTGATGCTCGGACAACTGGCCTGGACGTTCTTCGCGAGTTCCGCCGCCATGTCGACCGGCTCGGTGATCGACAACGCCGGCCTGCTCAAGAGCGTGGTGTTCCCACGCGCCATCCTGCCGATTGGCACCGTGCTTTTCAACCTGGTCCAGTTCCTGCTGACACTGGCGGTCTTCCTGCCGGCGATGCTGCTGTGGTACCAGGTTCCCCTGGCCGCACCGATGTTGCTGTTTCCGCTGTTCCTTACGCTCCAGGTGGTCTTCATGATCGGAATTGCGCTGATCCTGGCGACCGCCACCGCGTTCTTCCGCGACGTCCGGCACTTGCTCGACGTCGCGCTGGGCGTGCTGTTTTGGACGACGCCAGTCCTTTACAATCTGTCGCAGGTCCCAGAGCGCCTGCAGCCGCTGATCCTCCTGAGTCCGGGGTCCTCGTTCGTGGTCGCGTACCAGCAGATGTTCGTCGACCGCGCATGGCCTGACGTGTCGGTGTGGCTGGTGGCCGGCGCGTACGCGCTGGGCGCGTTCATGGGGGGCGCGCTGATGTTCCTGACGTTCCAGGAACGGTTCACAGAGCAGTTGTGACGACCACGGCAATCGAAGCCCAGGACTTGTCGAAGCGATTCCTGCTCCGGCACAACGTGACGGCCGAGCTCAAGGTGCGGGCCCTCAGCCTGCTGCACGCCCGGCATCGTCAGACAGTCGAGGAATTCTGGGCCGTCCGGCACGTCTCGCTCCGCGTGGAGCGCGGCGAGGCGGTCGGGCTGGTCGGCCGGAACGGATCCGGGAAGAGCACGTTTCTCAAGCTGATCGCCGGCATTCACTATCCGACCACCGGCCGCATGCTGGTGGCGAGAGGCGCACGGATCTCGTCGATGATCGAGCTGGGGGTCGGCTTCCATCCGGAGCTGACCGGCAGGGAGAACGTCTTCCTTAACGCGTCGATCCACGGGCTGACTCGAGCGCGGATCGAGGGGTTATACGACGCGATCGTGGACTACTCCGGCCTGGAGCACTTCATCGACCAACCGATCAAGAACTATTCGTCCGGAATGCACATGCGGCTGGGCTTCGCCATCGCTGCCAACATGGATCCGGACATCCTGCTCCTTGATGAAATCTTCGCCGTCGGCGACGCGACCTTCCAGCAGCGCTGCGTGGACAGCGTGAACGCGTTCATGGCGGCGGGAAAGACGATCATCTTCGTGTCGCACTCAGCGCTGGCGATCCGCGCGATCTGCCGGCGAGTCTGCGTGCTCGAGCAAGGGAAGCTGGTCTTTGATGGCGATACGGATGCCGGGCTGCGTTTCTACGAGGAGATGCTGGCACGTGGGACGGTCTCAAACGGCCAGACCGCATCGGCGCCTTCGAGCGGGTAGAGTCTAGATTTTTATGGCGACGACCAAATCCTGGTGTCCGAGCAGCGTCGCTCGACCTGACCAGTCGCCGAATGCGAGTTCCACGACCTGCATGCCCACCTCGGCATAGAACCCTCGAATCCGTCTCTCGTCGTGTGCGGTGACGGCTTCCGGGATCTCAGGGTTGCAGACGCGACAGAGCGTGTCGCCCTCGTAGTCAAACGTCACCTTGTGCGCGTCGAGCCCCTTGTCAATCAGGGCGATCGACTCCGGGTTCAGCAGGAAGTAGCTGATCATGGCACGCCCTCCCGACTTCAGCACCCGGCTGACCTCCCGCAGGTAAGCCCTCACATCTCTGGGGAGCATGTGCGTGAACACCGACTTGAGTAGCACGACGTCGAAACTCGCGTCATCGAATGGGAAGGAATACTCGGCTGCCTGATACTGTCCCGCAGGGTTGTAGAGCTTGTTCCACACGTTCGCGTGGGCGAACGAAAAATTCGGGTAGCTGCGATACCGTTCTTGGAGCCACGCGACCGTCCTGGCGTTGATGTCGACGCCGGCGTACCGCCCTGCTGGCGCCAGGAACCGCGTCAACGCGCGCGCGACCGCACCGTTCCCGCACCCGATGTCGAGCACGGCACCGGTCGACGGCAGATGGGTTCGCGGGATGAGCACGAAGCTGGTGAAGTTCTCGCCAAGAGAGGCAAATTCCTCCTGAGAGGAGGAGCCGTCATGGAGCATCTCGGCGGGAGGGGTCAACTCGTCGGGTGGATTTGAGGACTGCAACTGGGACATACGCCTATCCTACATGGCCCCCGCGGCCGTGGACCACAGGCATCCTGAAGCGTCCGCGTTGTCTCCCCATCCGGCGCCCCGCTAGAATACACGTGCAAAACATGCCAGCGTCGCCAGGACCATCCGTCGACCGGAACGATCCCCGGTTGCATTCGTTCCAGTCAGCGCCTCTCGTCGAGATGCTCTACCGCCCGATCGTGTTCCACACGCCGAACCGGGTGGTCCCCCCGGCATCGTGGCTGGACCACATCCCGTTCGCATTCTGGATCGTCGACGTGCTGCGCCCTCAGGTGCTCGTCGAGCTGGGCACGCACTCGGGGAACAGCTATGCAGCCTTCGCCCAGGCCATCCAGACGCTGGAGCTCTCCACGGCCGCGTACGCGGTTGACACGTGGCAGGGAGACTCGCAGGCCGGTTTTTACGGTGAAGATGTGTACACGGAATGGGCCGCCTATCACGAACGGCACTTTGCCTCCTTCTCGCGGCTCGTGCGGACTTCGTTCGAGGATGCGGTTCAGCATTTTCCGGACGCGAGCATCGACCTTCTCCACTTGGACGGATGTCACATCTACGAATCGGTTGCGGCGGACTTTGCATTGTGGCGGCCCAAGCTGAGCGATCGCGGTGTGGTCCTTTTTCACGACATCAACATCCGCGAACGTGATTTCGGCGCGTGGCGGCTCTGGGAAGAGCTGAAAGCGCAGCAACTGGCGACTTTCGAATTCCTGCACGGGCACGGCCTCGGTGTCCTCGGACTCGGAGCCGATCTTCCGGACCCGTTGCGCTGGCTCTTTTCGCGCGGCTCCGACACTCCGCACGACGTTCGGGACATCCGCCAGTTCTTTGCACGAGCCGGCGCCGCCATCTCGGCCGGATTCGCGGCCGCCGAGACCGAGCGCAGGGTGCGGGCTCAATACGAGCAGAAACATGCGGAAGAACACGCGGCAACCGCAGCCAGCCTGGCCGAAAGCAGCGCCAGGGTTGCCGGTTATGTCGAATCCGTCCGTGAACTCGACGCGCAGATTGCGCAACGCGACGTCACACTGTCTCTGATCGGTGAAGACCTCGAGGCGCTGCGCCGCGAGTTGACCGCCGCGATGGAGCGGTTGAGCGATCGCAGCGAACGGCTGGAAGCCGCCGAGCACGAGCTGGGCGAGCTGAAGGCGGCACGCGGAGAGCAAGGCCGGCTGATAGAGGCGCTGCTGCAACACCGTCCCGAGAGTTCGTCGGCACGCTACGGTCCCCGCTCGAAGACGAGCGGATTGCTGTCGACCTTGGAACCAGGTCGCCGCCGCGCGGAGCGGGCTGTGCGCACCGCCATGCGGCGTCTGCGTGACACCCTGCGGACACCCGCGGCGCTCGGCCTGATCCCCACGCGCCAGAGACGCTGGCGTCGGTCGGGCGTCCGCTTTCTTGTCCGCCGCCAGCGCTTCCTGAACGCGCGAGCGGTTGTGGCGAGCGGGTTGTTCGACGAGGCCTACTACGTAGGGTGCCACCCTGACGTCGCGACGAGCCGGATGAGCCCCCTCGTCCACTACCTGACCACCGGCGGGCGCGAAGGCCGCAACCCGCACCCGCTCTTCGACAGCGTTTACTACCTGCGGCGGAATCCCGACGTCGCCTCCGCCGGGCTCAATCCACTGGTCCACTACCTGAATTCCGGCGCTTCGGAGGGACGGAGCCCGCACCCGCTCTTCGACACGGGGTACTACATCGAAGCCAACCCCGACGTCAGGCAGGCGGGCTTCGAGCCGCTCGGCCACTTCCTGCGGTTTGGTGCCGCGGAGGGACGCCAGCCGAACCCCTTCTTCGACTGCGCCTACTACCTCCGTCACAACCGAGACGTCGCCGAGTCCGGGATGCATCCGCTCGTGCACTTTGCGACGGATGGATGGCGCGAAGGCCGGCGTCCATCGGCACAGTTCGACGCGCAAGCCTACCTCGCCCGACATCCGGACATCGCCGAGACCGACCGGAATCCGTTGGAGCACTATCTCGAATACGGCCGTGCGGAAGGCCGGGAGCTCGGAGGGGACGTGGTTGACGCAGCACCGCCTCAGGAGATCGGCGCCCCCGCGCTCGCCACGGTGTCTCTGGCCGTCACGCCGCTGGTGCCGGCAACGGTCGAACCGCGCACCATCCTGTGTCTCTCGCACGTGATGCCCTACCCTCCGCGAGCCGGCAACGAGTACCGCATCTACCGGATGCTGTGCTGGATGCACCGCCGCGGCTATCGCATCGTCCCGATTATCGCTCCGCTCCCCGGCGACGATGTCAACAGCGGGGCGGTGCGGGCCCTGGCGGAGCAATTCTCGAACGCCGTTCTCTGCTATCGGGACGGACGGGTGGAATATGTCCTTCGGGACGTGCCCGACGTCCTCGGATCTCTCGCCGGGGAGGCCACGCGACCGGTCGCTGTCCTGCTCGACGAACAGCGTCGGCGGGGGGAACAGCAGCTGGCGCTGCTCCAGATGGACCGGACTTTCTGCCATGACGTGGCGATTACGGTGGTGACGCGGCTGCAACAGGCGATGGGTCCCCACGTCCTGCTGGCCGAATACATCTGGATGTCCCGGCTCTTTCCGCTGGTGAAGGGAGACGTCCTGAAAGTGATCGACACGATCGACGTCTTCTCGACCAAGCGTGACAAGGTGGTCCGGTTTGGCATTGACGACCTTCACGTCAACGAGAGCGAAGAAGCGAGGCGGCTGCAGGACGCCGACCTGATCGTTGCGATCCAGAACGATGAGCGTCAGCAGCTCGAGCGGCTCTTGCCGGGCAAGCGCGTGATTACCGCGGGCGTAGATTACGACGTCGTCGCCGATCCCGGGGCGCCCTCGGACCGTCGCATCCTGCTGGTCGCCTCAGCCAACCCGATGAACCGCAAGGGCCTGGGCGACTTCCTCCGCTTTGCGTGGCCAGGTATCCAGAGCGAAGTGCCGGATGCCGAGCTGGTGGTCATCGGCAAAGTCGGCGAGTCGATCGAAGTGGAGATGCCGGGAGTCATCCGGCTTGGCAACGTCGAGGATCTCGCCCCGCACTACCGATCGGCGCGCGTCGTCATTAACCCTGCCGTCGCCGGCACCGGCCTCAAGATCAAGACGCTTGAAGCGCTCGGGCACCTCCGACCGGTAGTGACCTGGCCGAGCGGCACTGATGGCTTTGCTCCCGAGCTGGCTGCCTTCTGCGAGATCGCTCACGACTGGTACGACTTCGCACGTCGCGTCTCGCAGCTGCTGACCACGGTGGAGCCGAGGCTGTTCTCGGCGTCCGAACGCGACACGATCGTCCGGCTGATGTCGCCGGACCACGTCTACGCCGCTATGACGGAGACCTTCGACACGTGGGTGGGCGAGCGTTCCGGCGCCGATCGAGGCCACGGCCGATCCTGACGGCATGCCGATGAATCTGGAGGTCTTCGTCGATCTCACGCGCTCGGGCCTTTCCGCCGGGGAGATCATCGCCACCATCGAGACGTGGCAGCGGCCCGAGAGCCTGGGGTGCGTGTCCGGCCAGGTGCGCGTGCTCGCCCGGCGCGGCGTCATCTCAAACGGAACGTTGCCGGCTGGGTCGGGATGGTGTCTCGCGGAAACGGACAACCCGAGGGCCGTGCTCGATCACACGCTCCGGTCGGCTGGCCGGCGGGGTTCAGGCGTGCTGGTCCTCAGCGGCGCTGTCGACGTCACCTGCGAGGCCCTCGGCGAGCTGCAGCGGCGGTTGTCCCGGGATCCGATGTTTGGTTTCGCGATCCCGCGCGTGGCATGCGCGGATCGGTGCTGCATCGCCGCACTGACCCAGCATGGTGCCGGCAGCACCGAGTGGATCCCGCGTAAGGTGCTGAGCGACCTCCCCGAGTCGGAAATCTTCGTCGAGACCCTGGCGCCGTGCGTGCTCATCGCGCCGCAAGTGGCCGCCAACTTCGGCCCACTGGAGCCGGAATTTTCGGCGCTGGGGACCTCCGTTCTGCACTACATGGCGGTGGCGCGCCGCTGCGGGTTCAGGACCGTCCTGTGCAACCGCGCGGTCGTTGGCGGGGATGACCTCGCTTGCGGATCGGTCGAGATCACACCGGTACCGGAACTCTCGCCGAGCGACCGGGAGCGGCTCGCCCGCCTGATCCCGGATCTCGAACGGAGCTGGGGGGCATTTCGCGCCGCGGGGTGGCAGCGATTCGAACGGCTCTGTGGGGCGATGCCGCGGCCGCACAATCACAGCTGCCGGCCGTCTCTCCTGATCGATGTCCGTAACGTGGTTGCGCTTCACAACGGGACCTCTCAAGCGGTCCTTGGCCTGGTGAGCGCGTTCCGTGACCAGGCGAAGGGCTGGGACGTCGCACTGCTGGCGGATCCGGTCGGAGCTGAGTTTCACGACTACGCTCGGCTCTACCCCGGCTGGCCGGTTTACACCAGTTGCCCGGAGAGGGTCTTTACCGTTGCCTTGCGGCCGTCACAGCCCTGGCACATCCAGGAGATGGCCGACCTCCATCACAGCGCTCTGATCAATGCCTACCTTGTGCTCGACACGATCTCGTGGGATATCGGGTACTGCGCGCCACAGGGACTGGAAGGAGCGTGGCTCTTCCTTGCCGATCACGCAGACGGGTTGCTCTACGACTCCGAGTTCACGCGCCGGCGCTTCGTCGAGCGCTTTCCGACCAGCGCGACGGTGCCCAACAGGGTGGCGAACTTCTCGTTCGAGCCCAGAGAGTACAAAGGAACCAGCCGTGGCCCTCAGGGTGCGAGCCAGTTCGTACTGGTCGTGGGAAATCACCTCGATCACAAGGATGTCCGTCAGACCGTGGCCACACTCGCATCGGCCTTTCCCTACCAGCGGATTTCGGCACTCGGACCCGTCGACGTGACGTCGCCGTTCGTGACGGCCAGAAAGAGCGGGACGCTGTCGGAACAAGAGATCCAGCGACTTTACGCAGACGCGCGGTACGTCGTCTATCCATCCTTCTATGAGGGGTTCGGATTTCCGATCGTGAGCGCCCTCGCCAACGGCCGCACCGTCCTGGCCCGCAGGTCGGCGCTGCTGGAAGAACTTGCGGGGCACTGCGACGGAGCGGGACGGCTGATCGCGTTCGACAGCCGCGAGGAGCTGGTGGAGCTGCTCGGTCGGTTGCTGCACGGCGAGCCGGTGGCAGAGATTCCCCTGGGAACGGCTCGTGACGGCTCGCCGGTGCGGACCTGGGCGGATGTGGCGCGCGAGACCCACGACTTCCTGTCCACACTGGTCACCGATAGTGCCCGTCGGCACTGGATCGCGCGGGAACGCGCGTTGTCTCAGTGGCGATCGTTCCGCGGCCGATCGGATGTCTAAACCGCGAGCGCCGCTTGGTCGCGGTTGGCGAGCTGCTCCTGCCACGGGGTGCTCCAGCGCACCGCCGAGGCGCCGCCGTTCTTGAGTGCGGTCGCGAGCCAGGTCACGTCGGTCACCCGGCAACCCATCGCACGGAGCCGCACCGCCAGGAGATGTTCCTGCATGATCGACAGCGCTTTCCCCTCGAACGACCGGAACGTCTCCGCCGTGAGTTGGAAGGTGGAGTGCCAGGTCACGCCCTGCCCGATGTCCTGCCCGGTGATCCACTCGATCAAGTAGTCCTGGTAGCGGCGGCTCAGGGGCGCGTCCGGGCGAAACGGCGCTGCGGGGTCGCCGCTGAAGAACGCAGAACCGTCCGGGATCGACACGAAGCTGCCGAGCGTCTTCGCATCCCCCGGGGACAGATAAAAGAAGCACGTCCGAATCCAGTGCTGCGAGAGGACCCCGAGGATCTCGATTGGCTGGTTGTAACAGTCGATGTGACCGACGCAAACCGATTTCCCGATGATGGCGCGCAAGAGCGCGGTGTCGAACCGCGCCAGGTAGTCGACGTAGAGGGTGTGGAAGGCATCGGTCACGAAGTGCACGAGGTCGTACTGCCACAGATCGCGATCCAGGTGCTGGAGGGCGCGATCGAAACCTGAAAATTCGCGATACGTATTGTCGCCGCCAATGACGAGGCGGCGCTCCCCACGCTCGATGAATCCCTCGGGCAGCGCGTTGTCCACGACCACCACATCCCGGTCTACGTCCGCCATCTGCCTCGCGTAGATCTCGGCCACGTGCTCTTCCGCATGCGGATAGAGAGACGTCCCGTACCGAAGCAGGATCGTCAGGACGCGCATCAAGTGTCGTGTTCCATCGACCCGTCCAAGCGTATGGTAGGATCCCCGGCTTCCACAAGATGTCGTTGATCTCCTACCCGGACTCCAACGCTCAGACCACACAAATCCTGCTCAGGCTGCACTATCAGGACCTTGCCCGGCGGCGGGTGGATTTGCCGTCGTTCGCCGACGTCGAGTTCCGCTGCCATTCGCAGAACGGCGAAGACGGGATCCTGCTCTACCTCTTCTCTCTGATCTCACCCACCAACCGTCGGGTCGTCGAGATCTGCGCCGGCGACGGCATCGAGTGCAACGCGGCGAACCTGATCGTGCATCACGGCTGGCGCGGTCTTCTGTTCGACGGCGACGAAACCCAGGTGGCCCGAGGCAGAGAGTTCTACGCGACCGGCCGCACGACGTTCGTCGCGCCGCCGACGTTCGTGCACGCCTGGATCACCGCCGACAACATCAACGACCTCGTTGCCGGACACGATTTCAGCGGCCCGATCGATCTCCTGTCGCTCGATCTCGACGGCAATGATTACTGGATCTGGAACGCGCTCGCGTGCATCGAGCCCCGCGTCGTCGTGCTGGAGTTCAACGCGGCATGCGGTCCTGAGAAGAGCGACGCCATGTCGTACAAGCCCGACTACCGTCTCGATCTGACGGTGCAGCCCTATCGAGTTGGCGCGTCGCTGCCGGCTTTCGTGAAGCTGGCGCGGGCCAAGGGCTATCGCCTGGTCGGGATCCAGTCGCTGGGGTTCAACGCGTTCTTCCTGCGCGACGGCGTCGGCGAAGATCTGTTCCCGGAGGTGTCGCCGAGAGAGTGCTACGAGCGGAACGACCGCCTCCGCGGCTGGACGCCGGCCTGGCGGGAGGCAATCGTGTCCGGTTCTGAGCCCTGGGAGCCGGTGTAGCACCGGCTGAGCGGCGCGGACCTCAGTCTTCGTGTGTGCCGACTCGCGGCCCGACGTCAGCGGTGTAACGCTCGGAAAAGGCGGCAGGCACATGCGCTGCGACCAATCGCCCGGCTGAGCGGTGGCGCCACCGGATCGATAGCACGTCACGCGCGTTGCGCAGGTTGCCGGCGACCAGGTCGAGGCGGCTGTCCGCATCGTCCCGCCACCGAACCGGCACCTGCGCGATGCTGTAGCGGAGTTGCTGGGCGAGGAAGAGGATCTCGACGTCGAACATGTAGCCGTCGATCTGCTGGCGTTCGAAGAGATCGCGTGCGACGTGCCCCTGGAAAAACTTGAACCCGCACTGCGAGTCGACGATGTCGGTGAGCCCGACGCTAGCCCTGACCGCGTAGCGGAACACCCTCGAGCCGACCCTCCGGAACCATGGCTGCGGCCGTTCGACCCTCGACTCGCTCAGGGCGCGGGACCCGATGACGACATCATGGCCGGCGTCGAGGAACGGGCGGACTTTGTCGAACTCAGTGATCGGCGTCTTGTTGTCGGCGTCGGCGAACCCGATGATGTCGCCCCTCGACAACCGGACGCCCTCGCGAATCCCAAGGCCTTTGCCGCCGCGCCTGGTCGAGCCAATGACCTGAATCCCGGCACCGCCGACGCGGCTGGCGGCCACCTCGCGCGCAGCCTCGCGGGTGCCGTCGGTGCCGTCGGCGGAGACGATGATCTCGCACGGGATTCCGCGCGAAGCGAAGTAGTCAATCGCCTCGGACATCGTCGTCTGAATGCGCGCAGCTTCGTTGTAAGCGGGGATGATGAGGCTGACGAGCAGCATACGGATTGATGCGCAGTGTACAACAAAGGGTGCGGCGGGCGGAGCCCCAGCCCGTGCGTTGCGAGCGTCGGAACGCACTGACCGCTGGTGTAATATCCCTGCCAAGGATGGCCGCACCCACACCGACGCTGCCCAGCGCCAGCAAGTGGCCCAAGGTTCTTCCCCCGCCGACGCTCGAACCACGACCTGCGGCCATCCATCGATGAGCTCCCCTTTTGCCATCACAGACACGCTGCGCTACGTGGCGCTTGCGGTGATGTGGACCTTTGCCGGACGAACGTTGATCGTCGCCGCAGGGCAACGAGCCCTTGGTGCGACCGGCTGGTTACTTGCTCCGGTGGCCGCGCAGGCCGCTGTTGCGCTCATGCTCGGGATCACTGCGGCATTCCGCGCGCCGGTTCACAGCGTCGCTACCGCCATCTGGTCGGTGATGTCGGCGCTGGCGGTCGTCGGCCTCATCGATACCGGCCGCAGGGCGCGCACCTGGTCATCGGCTTCGGCCGACGTCCTGCTGGTGTTCGCGGCGGCCGGGAGTGCGCCACTCCTGTTGATGCTTCCGTGCTTTGTCTACGGTTTCGGGGCCACGCAGGTCACGACCCACCCCGACGCCTGGTCGTACAGCATCTTCGGCGCCTATCTCTGGGAGTATCCGCGGGGAACGGAGGGTGGTCTGTCGCCCGCCTACCAATGGGCCGCCAATCTGAGTGGAACGCGGTTCGTCGCGTCTGCGCAACTCGGCTGGCTGGCGCCTGCTACGAGCGAAGGAGACACCGCCGCTGCGTACGGCCTGCTCGTTGCGATGAGTAGCTTTGTCATGGCATGCGCGAGTGCCGCCGCCGGTCGCGTGTTGGGCCTGTCGAACGCCCTGCTGGCACTCGTCGCGGTGGGCGGTGGCGCCGGAAACTGGATGGCGAACGCCGTCTCGGTCAGCAATCTCGACAACATGCTGGCCCTCTCCTCTGTCCCTGCGCTCGCTGCCCTGGCCCTCGATGAGAGCCCGACGCCGTTCCGGGGCCGTTTCGTCATTTGCGGCATCATCAGCGCAGCCACGCTCTATACGTACCCGGAGTTTGCGTTTGTCTGCCTGGGGTGTAGCGCCCTCTTTTTCGTCACGCCTCTCCTGAAACAGCGGTTGGCGGTTACCCTCCCAGGAGTGTTGCTCGGCGCCTTCGTCGCCGTCATCCTGCTTCTGCCGTACGCGAGTGAGTGGATAGGCTTTGTGTCTCGGCAACTCGCCGCTGGGGTCTCGACCGCGGCGCGGCCCGCAGAATTCCTGTTCACGGGCCTTCTCCTGCCCCTCGTCCGGCCCGCCGCCATCTGGGGCCTCGGCCCGGAAGATGGCGCCCAGGCGCCATGGGGACCGACGACCGCGGCGGCTATGGTTCTGTACGCGCTCGCCTTCATCGGATTCTGGCGACTTGCAGCCGACCGCATCGTGGCGCCGTTGGCCGTCATCCTGATCCTCGTCGCGGGCTTCGGGCTGTTCGAGTATCGATACGAGTACTCCTACGGCGCCTACAAGTTCCTCCTTCTCAGCTGGTGGCTGATGGTGATCGCGGTCGCGCTTGGAATCCGCGAGTGTGCCAGGGTCCATGCGAGCCTTGCCTGGGCAGCGGCGCTCATCGCCTGCACGATGTTTGGCAGCAGCCTCGATCGGTCGCTGCGAGGATCCGCCGCGCCGCCGGAGCCCAACCTGGCGGCGTTCCGCGGGATGCGCGCCGCGACAGGCGCTGCGGCCGGTGGAGCGATCGGCGTGGCGGTGATGGACAACGTCGCCGCGCACTGGGCGGCCTACTTCCTGCGTGCTTCGAAGACTCGCCTGGTCACATCGACGGGCTACCTTGCCAGCCCGGTGTTCCAGCCCGTAATCGCCCGCGCCACGCCCATACCCTGGGACAGCGTACGGTGGTTGCTGACTGACGCGACCGATCCAGGACCCATCGTCGAGGAGCAGCGCTGGAGGCGGGTGTGGAGCAACACCCAGATGGCCCTGTGGGATACGGGCGGTGCCGGATGGGCGATGGTCCGGCAGATTGACAACGGCTATCCGTACGCGTCAGGTGGCAGTCTGGTATGGGTCGGGGACAAGCCAGTGACCGTTCTCGCCGCGGCGAATACATCGGGGCTGGCCACGATCCACGCCACGCTCGCGCTCAGCCAGGCGGCGCCGCCCTCGGCGACCTTTCGGTTGCGCGCCTCGGACGGAACGGGCGGGCAATGCGAATGGACCCTGCCGAACGGCGGATTTACTCTCAGGCTCGGCCTGCACGTGGGAGAGAACGTCCTGCGGTTCGAGAAGACGTCGCCAATCGATGTTCCGGTGTTGCCGACAGCCGATCAGCGACACCCATTCATGGTCGGACTGGCGAAGCCCACGCTGGCGTTCAGTCCAGGGGCTTCGGATGCCTCCAGCTATTGCCGGTAGCGAGCCCCTCTGGACAACGCGCGCACTCAGCGGTCGGACTTTATCGCGACCACCACACAGCGAATCCCGATGGGATAGTCGACGAACCTGGCCAGACCCTCTTCGATGTTCATCGCCCAGCGCAGCAGCGGACCCTGGCCGCTGGTCTTGATCGCGCGCTCGACCTTGGCTCGTTGCACGGCTTCGGGCGCGTCGAGCCAGCGCCGATTCATGCGTTTGACGGCCGCGAACAGGGGATAGACGAAGAACCCCAGGTGCGACTGTTCGACCATGGTCAGGCCGGCGCCGGTGACCAACTGGCGCAAGTCCTCGAGGCGGTAGCGCCGGAAGTGGTGCAGGTAGCGATCGTAGATGTCGTAGAGGCCCGGTCCGGCCGGGACTTCGAGCACGGCCACGCCGCCGGGCTTGAGCAGCCGCGCAACCTGTTCGACTGCGCCGCGATGATCCTCGATGTGCTCAAGGACGTTGAGGAGCACTATTCCGTCGATCGAGGATGAGGGCAGCGGACATCGGACGAGGTCGAAGCGCAACAGCGGCAGGTCCGGAACACGGGCGGCGAGGGCGTGCAGAGGTCCAGGGAGATAGTCGGATCCTATGAGCAGGCTGTCCGGCCAATCGTGCATCAGTTCCCGCAGCAGGAAGCCGCTCGAGCATCCCGCCTCGAGCAGCACCGTGTCTGCGGGATCGCCACGGACATGGCGCCTCAGGGCAGCCCGCGCCCGCCGGCGTGACGCGACGTCAATGGGATGAGAGCCTTCGCCGGCCACTTCCTCGTGAAAGCGCGTGAGGTCCTCACTCCACCCGGATTCACCGGCTTCGAAGTCGAGCACCGGGCACACCCTATTGCCGACCCTGAAGCCGCGACCGGTCCACGCCGGCGCGACGTCGTCGACCGAAGGCCACGGGTATCGGTGCAGCGGACAAGTGGGCATGGTGGATGAGGCGCGGCGGGACGGTAAAACAGTTCGAAAATTCTATCAAACCGAGCCGGTGGTGTCGGCCGCATCCCGGCGCTCGTCCAGCGTGAATGTTATAGTCGCTGAGAATGCTGAGCGATGCGCGGCTCATTCCGTCGAGCGGTGATCTCTTCGACAAATCTCCGTCTCCCGGTCAGTTCGTCCCCCTGGGCTTTCGGGGACTGGTGCGGATGATAGTCGACGGCGACCTCGCCCTGCTCTCGGCCTCGCCGTCGGAGCAATCGGCGCGGGCCTGATTCGCACATGCGTGCGTTCGTCACCGGAGGGGCGGGCTTCATCGGAAGTTCGCTGGTCGATCGGCTGCTGGCAGACGGTCACCCCGTCACCGCGTACGACAACTTTTCCACCGGCCAGGGCGCGTTCCTGTCTCTGGCCCGTACCAACCCGACCTTCACTCTCGTCGAAGGCGACACGCTCGACCTGCCGGCGCTGACCGCGGCCATGGCCGGGAGCGACGTCGTGTTCCACCTCGCCGCCAACGCCGACGTCCGTTTCGGCACCGAGCATCCCCGGAAGGACCTCGAGCAGAACACCGTGGCGACCTTCCACGTGCTCGAAGCGATGCGAGCCAATCGGATCAACCGCATCGCCTTCTCGTCCACCGGGTCGGTGTACGGCGAAGCGCAGGTCTTCCCCACTCCCGAAGACGCGCCCTTTCCGATCCAGACCTCGCTCTACGGCGCCTCGAAGCTTGCCGGCGAGGGACTGATTGCAGCCTACGCCGCGGGGTTCGGCTTCGAGGGCTGCATCTTTCGTTTCGTGTCGATACTCGGCGAACGCTACACGCACGGCCACGTCTTCGACTTCTACCGGAGCCTGCGCAAGGACGCGACCCGGTTGCGCGTGCTCGGTGACGGCCGCCAGCGCAAGTCGTACCTCTATGTCAGCGACTGCCTCGACGCGATGCTGCTGGCGATGGAGAAAACGCGCAGGCGCCTCGAGGTCTTCAATCTCGGCACGATGGAGTACGTCGAGGTGAACGACTCGATCCGCTGGATCTGCGAACGCCTCGGCGTCCGGCCGGCGCTCGAGTACACCGGCGGCGACCGCGGATGGATTGGCGACAACCCGTTCATCTTTCTCGACACGACGCGGATCCGCGCCCTGGGGTGGAGTCCGAAACTCACCATCCGCGACGGCATCATCCGCACCCTCGACTACCTGCAGGCCAATCCGGAGGTGCTGGAGGCCCGGGTGTGACGGACACGGACACACGCTGCCCGGTGTGCCGGGACCTCACCCGGGCGATCGGCCAGCTACGATCGCCATTCAGTGGGCGCACCTACCATCTGCGGCAGTGCCCGGCCTGCTGGTTCAGCTTCGTCTCGAATCCCTGGACCGACTACGCCCGGATCTACGACGATGCCTACTACGCCGGCGAGGGAGCCGACCCATTTGTGGACTACCGTTACGAGTTCGACCATCCTGACTTGACCGTCCGCCGCTACGAATGGCAGGGCATCGTCTCGGTCGTCCGCGCGCTGGTGCCGCTGACGCCGGCGACACGCTGGATGGACTATGGCTGCGGCCACGGCGGCCTGGTCCGCGGCCTGCGCGCGGCCGGCTACGGTGAGGTCTACGGCTTCGACACCGGGTCGATGGCCGACACTGCTCGACGGGCAGGTCTGCCGGTCGTCCAGGAGCATGAGCTGAAGGCACTGGAGGGATCGTTCGACGTCGTCACGGCGATCGAAGTAGTCGAGCACCTGCCCGACCCCCTGCCCGTTCTCAGGGCAATGCGCCGCCTGCTCAAACCGGGTGGCGTGCTGTTTCTCACCACCGGCAACGCCCGGCCCTACCGCGAGCGGATCCTCTCGTGGTCCTACGTCGTCCCCGACGTGCACGTGAGCTTCTTCGAGCCCGCCACGCTGGCCCTCGCCCTCGAACAGAGCGGTTTCCGGGCGGAACACCGCGGGCACCTACCCGGTTTTGCCGACATCATCCGGTTCAAGGTGCTCAAGACGCTCCGCCGCCGGCGGGCCAGCCTCGCGGAGCGTCTGCTGCCGTGGCGACTGATCGCGCGCGTCGTGGACGCGCGCTTCGGCGTCAGCGCCCACCCGATCGGATGGGCCCGGTAATGGGCATGGCGACCGCGCTCGTGACCGGCGCCACCGGTGGACTGGGCCGGGCGGTCTGCGCGCGCCTGGCCGCGCAGGGGTTCCGACTCGTGCTGGTCGCCCGCGATGAGGCGCGCGTCGCCTCACTCGCAGACGACCTTGCGCCGGACGATCACCGCGAGCGGTTCCTGGTCGAGACTGCCGACCTTGCATCGGCCGACGACATCGGCGAGCTGTTCACTCGTGTTGTCTCCAAAGGATTCGCGCCCGACGTCCTCGTCAACAACGCCGCGACACAGGGACCGATCGGTCCGTTTCTCGCGTCGGAGTGGCCGGCCTGGCAGTCGACGATAGCGGTCGACCTGTTTGCGCCGGCGCTGCTGACCAGGCACCTGGTGCCGGGCATGGTGGAACGGGGCTGGGGCCGTGTGATCAACATCTCGGGCGGCGGCGCCGCCGGACCGCGACCGGATTTCAGCGCCTACGCCGTCGCCAAGACAGCCCTCGTGCGCCTGACCGAGACGCTGGCGCACGAACTGGCCGGGTCTGGCGTGACTCTCAACGCGGTCGCGCCTGGTCCGATGAACACGCGCATGCTCGACGAGGTCATCGCCGCGGGTCCGCTGGGCGCCTCCCGGGAGTATGCCCCTGCCGTTGCCCGGGCGCGCGATGGCGGCGTGCCTCCGGATCAGGCCGCCGCGCTCGTGGCATGGCTCGCCTCGCCGGCCTCGGACGGAGTGACGGGACGGCTCCTGAGCGCGGTGTGGGATCCGTGGCAGGATCTCGACGCCCACCGCGAGGAGATCGCGGCGTCGGACATCTACACGCTGCGCCGGATCGTGCCCAGGGATCGCGGCCACGCATGGGGAGACACGTGAGCCTGGGAGTCGCCATCGTCGGCTGCGGCCTGATCGGCCGCAAGCGGGCACGGGCACTGCCAGGCGGCACGCTCGTCGCCTGCGCCGATCTCGATCCGGCACGCGCCGAGGAACTGGCGGCGGGCGCCGCGGGTGCCGTCGCGGTGGCGGACTGGCAGGAGGCCATCAGGCGGCGCGATGTGGACGTGGTGATCGTGGCGACGACCAACGACGCGCTCGCGTCCGTGACCAGCACGGCGCTCGACGCGGGCAAGCACGTGCTGGTGGAGAAGCCCGCCGCGCGCTCGGTGGCCGAAATCGCACCGCTCATCGAGCGCGCCGCCAGCCGAGGGCTGCGGGTGCGCGTCGGCTTCAACCATCGCTATCACCCCGCGCTGCAGAACGCGCGCGCGATCCTCCACAGTGGCGCGCTCGGCCCGTTGATGTTCGTGCGCGGCCGCTACGGCCACGGCGGGCGCGTCGGCTACGACAGGGAGTGGCGGGCCGACCCGGCCCGTTCCGGCGGCGGCGAGCTGATCGATCAAGGGGTGCACCTCATCGATCTGGCGGGCTGGATGCTCGGCTCGTTCACCAGCGTGGAGGGCTTTGCCACTACCTACTTCTGGGACATGCCGGTCGACGACAACGCGTTCCTCACCTTGCGGACCGCCGGCGGACAGTGCGCCTTCCTGCACGTGAGCTGCACCGAGTGGAAAAACCTCTTTTCGATGGAGATCTACGGGCGCGACGGCAAGCTGGCGATTGACGGCCTCGGGGGCAGCTACGGCGTCGAGAAGCTGACCTTCTACCGCATGCTCCCCGAGATGGGCCCACCGGAGACTACGAGCTGGGAGTACCCGCGTGGCGACCAGTCGTGGGCCCTCGAGTTCGCGGCCCTGGCCGACGACATTCGTCAAGGCCGTGAGCCCGATGCCGGCCTCCCGGCGGCGAGGGCGGCTCTCGAGATCGTCGAGACGATCTACCGCAAGAGCGGTTACGTCGCCGGCTCAAGTCTGCCGTCTCCCGGTTCCCGATCATGATCATCACCCGCAGCCCGCTTCGCATCACGCTCGGCGGCGGCGGGACGGATCTCCCGTCCTACTACACACAGCACGGCGGGTTCCTGATCGCGGCGGCGATCGACAAGTACGTCTACGTGACGGTGATGCGGCCCTTCACGCCCGGCGTGTTCCTGAAGTACTCGCAGCTCGAACACGTCGAGCGGATCGAGGACGTGCAGCACCGGCTCATTCGAGAGGCGCTCCGCGAGCTCGACTTCAAGACGCCGCAGGTGGAGATCACGACCCTGGCCGACATTCCCGCCGGCACCGGTCTGGGCTCGTCCGGCAGCTTCACCACGGCGCTGCTCAAGGCCCTGTGTGCGCATCGCAAGCGGCTGCTGCACCCGAGCGAGCTCGCCGAACTCGCCTGTGACATCGAGATCAACCGCCTCGGTGAACCCGTGGGCAAGCAGGATCAGTACGCAGCGGCGTTCGGCGGCGTCACCGGCTTCACCTTCAAGCCTGAGGGCATCGTCGAGGCCGAACCGCTGCCGTGTTCGATGGAGACGCTGCACGATCTCGAGGACAACCTGCTCCTGTTCTTCACCGGGTTTTCGCGAAGCGCCGGCAACATCCTGGCCGACCAGAAGACGCGGACCGAGTCGTATGACCGCGCGATGATCCAGAACCTGCACGAAGTCAAGACGCTCGGGTTGCGATCGCGCGACGCGCTCGTGGCGGGTGACACCGCCACCTTCGCGGCACTGATGGACGAGCAGTGGCACCAGAAGCGTCGCCGATCCGGGGGCATGAGCAATCCGCAGATCGACGCGTGGTATGAACTGGGCCGGAAGAACGGCGCGCTCGGCGGCAAGCTGGTCGGCGCCGGCGGCGGCGGCTTCCTGATGTTCTACGCCGAGGATCACCGACGGCTGCGCGCCACGATGAGCGGGACGGGGCTCGAAGAAGTGCGGTTTCGTTTCGATTACGAGGGCACCAAGGTGTTGCTGGCCTGATGCTGCCGGTCGCGATCCTGGCGGGCGGGCTGGCCACGCGCCTTCGTCCCATCACCGAGACCATCCCCAAGGCGCTCGTCGCGGTTGCCGGCCGGCCGTTCGCCGAACACCAGGCCGAGCTGCTGGCCGCACAGGGCATGGCCGACGTCGTGTGGCTGGTCGGCTACCGCGGTGACCAGATCGAAGCCGCGCTCGGCGACGGTGCCCGCTGGGACATGCGGTTCCGCTATGTGCACGATGGGCCGGTGCTGCTCGGGACGGGCGGCGCCATCGGACGCGCACTCGATCTCCTGGGGCCCGAGTTCTTCGTCATGTACGGCGATTCTTACCTCGAATGCGATTTCGCCGCCGTCGCGGCCGGCTATCGGGCCAGCGCGAAGAGCGGGCTCATGACGGTCTATCGAAACGATGGACAGTTCGACCGCAGCAACGTCGAGTTTCGCGATGGGGCCATCCTCCGCTACGACAAGGCGTCGAGCGATCCGGCGCTGCGGCACATCGACTGGGGCCTCGGCATCCTGACCGCCCGAGCGTGGGCGCCATACGAGCCTGGTCGGCCGCTGGACCTCGCGCGCGTGTACGAGGACCTCCTGCGGAACGGCGACCTCGCCGCCTTCGAGGTGTCCCGGCGCTTCTATGAAATTGGATCGCCCGAAGGCCTGGCCGACCTCGAATCGTACCTTCGGACGAAAACGGAACGACGATGACCTATGTAGACCAGCACCTGGATGAAGCCGCTCGCATCCTGCAGCAGATTGATCGAGGCGCCATCGAGGCGGTCCTGGACGTGCTGGCCGGCGTGCGCGAGCGCGGCGGCCGCCTGTTCTTCCTCGGCGTCGGGGGGAGCGCCGGAAACTGCTCACACGCAGTCAACGACTTTCGGAAGCTCGCAGGCTTCGAAGCGTACGCGCCCACCGACAACGTGTCGGAGCTGACCGCGCGTACCAATGACGAAGGGTGGGACACCGTCTTCGTCGCGTGGCTGCGCGGCAGCCGGTTGCGGAAGGCAGACGGCGTATTCGTGTTCTCCGTCGGCGGCGGGAGCCTGGATCGGAATATCAGCCCCAACCTGGTCCACGCCTTGCGATTTGCCAAGGACACCGGCGCCGCCATCGCCGGAATCGTCGGACGCGATGGCGGTTTCACCGCCAGCGTCGCCGATGCCTGCGTCATCATCCCGACCGTCAATCCGGAGACCGTGACTCCGCACGCGGAGGCGTTTCAGGCCGTGGTGTGGCACCTGCTGGTGTCACATCCGCGCCTGAAGACCGCGGCCACCAAGTGGGAGGGCAGCGATGCGGCCGGCCGTCTTTCTCGATCGTGACGGCGTGATCAACCGGGCGGTGGTGCGCAACGGCAAGCCGTACCCCCCGGCGCTGGCGGACGATCTCGAAATTCTCCCTGGCGTGACCGAAGCCCTGTTGCGCCTGCGGGCGGCCGGCTTTGCGCTGATCGTCGTCACCAATCAACCCGACATCGCGCGCGGGACGACGACGCGAGAGGCGGTGGACATGATTCACGGCTTCATGCTCCGCGAGCTGCCCCTCGACGAGATTCGAGTCTGTCCGCACGACGACCGGGAGGACTGCCCGTGCCGGAAGCCGAAGCCCGGGCTGCTCCTGCAGGATCCGGCTCACGACATGGGGCGCTCCTTCATGGTCGGCGACCGGTGGCGCGACATCGAGGCCGGCCGCGCGGCCGGCTGCCGTGCCACAATCCTCCTGGACTACGGCTACGATGAACCGATTCCGCACGAGCCCGATGTGCGAGTCACCAGCCTCGGCGAAGGCGCGGCCTGGATTCTGACGGAACAGGAATGACGCTCAACAGTCTCACGGTAAAGATCTTCGCGGACGGGGCCGAGCTCGACGGGATGCGCGCGCTTTACGCGGAACCGTACATCAAGGGCTTCACTACCAACCCCACGCTGATGCAGAAGGCCGGTATCCGCGACTACGCAGCCTTCGCGCGGCAGGTCCTGACCGCCATTCCCGATCGCCCGATCTCCTTCGAGGTATTCTCGGACGAGTTCGGTGAGATGGAGCGGCAGGCGCGCGAGATCGCCACGTGGGGCGAACACGTGTACGTGAAAATCCCGGTCACCAACACCAGGCGCAATCCGGCCTACGACATCATTCACCGCCTCTCTCACGCCGGCGTGAAGCTCAACGTCACCGCGATCATGACGCTCGAGCAGGTGCGCGACGTCGTCGCGGCCCTCGAGGGCGGAGCGCCGTCGAACGTCTCAGTGTTCGCCGGCCGCATCGCCGATACCGGCGTCGATCCAGTGCCCCACATGCAGCAGGCGCTCGATCTCGTCCGCGCCGAACCGGCATGCGAGCTCATCTGGGCGAGCCCCCGGGAGTTGCTCAACGTCGTGCAGGCGGACCAGATCGGCTGTCACATCATCACGGTCACCAACGAGATCCTCAAGAAGCTGCCCATGCTCGGCAAGGACCTCGGCGACTACTCGCTCGAGACCGTGAAGATGTTCCACGACGACGCCCAGAAGGCGGGGTTTCGACTCTGATCCGCCCGGTGCGAGCGCAGAATCCGCCGATCGCTATCGATTCCGCGATCGGGTAAATTGTCCTCCCGTGCACAGTCCGTCCGACTCACTCTGGCAGGGCGCCTCACGATGAAGTCGGCGATTCGACTCGCCGGCACGTGTGCGGCGACCGCGATCGTCGCGTGGATCGGATTCCACGCGCACATGCCCGCGCTCCTGGGGGACTGGCGTCATGTCCACGCGCCCGGCAGTCCTCCCGACGTCGTCGACCTCCACGATCGCATGTATCGTTCGCTGATCCCGTGGCTGCCTGCTAGCGGACGGGTGGGTTATCTCCAGCCCGCCGACTGGCCAAGCCCTCAGGCCATTCAGCGTTTCTATCTTGCCGAATACGCGCTGGCACCACGCCTCGTCGCGCTGGGTACGGACGCGGAATTCGTGATCGTGACGCCAGAGGCCAAGGCTCAAGGGGGTGGGGAAAAGACCTCGCTTCCGGACACGCGCCTGGACGGGTTTTTGCTGGTCCGACGCTTCGAATCTGGCATCCACATTTTTCGCCGGGTTCGATGACGGTCGCTTCATGGCTTGCGTTTCTCGTACCGGCGCTGGTCACCTACCTGACCGTTCGGCACCTGTCGCGTGGCCGTGATCACACGCTGACCCGGGCGGTTGCGGCCGCCATCGCACCGGGGCTCGGGCTCGGCTTTGCATCCTGCTGGTACTTCTTCCTGCTGCTCGTGACCCGCACGCGAACGCAAGCGTTGGCGGGCGATGCGTCACTCTGGCTCGCGGCGTCCGCCGCATTGGCTGTTCTGCATTGGAGGGATCGGCGCGCGACGAGGTCGCAAAATCCGAGTCGCGATCCTCAGACGAGACCGATTCGTGCGGTGCCGATTGACACGGTTGTCGCCGCGGCCGGCGCTGTGGGCGTCGCCGTGTTAGCCGGATCGGCGCTCTGGCTCCATAGCAGAGCGATGCCGCATGGCGAATGGGATGCCTGGGCGATCTGGAACCTGCGCGCCCGCGCGTTGCTGGTTCGCCCGGCGGACTGGGCGACGATCCTTTCCCCGGAGATCGCCTGGTCCAATCCGGACTATCCACTTCTGGTGCCGCTCAGCGTCGCGCGTTTGTGGGCCTGGACTGGTGATGCTGACACGATCGTCCCCGGGATCGTCGCGATGACCTTCGTTGCCTCCACAGCGGCCGGCGTCGTGACGATGGTCGGGTCGACACGCGGCTGGGCCGCGGGGCTGCTCAGTGGCGCCGTTCTGTTGGTGCCTCGAACGTACGTATTCCAGGGTTCCAGCCAGTGCGCGGACGTGCCCCTCGCGTTCTACATGTCGCTGGCTGTGGCGTGCGTGGTGGTGAACCACCAGCTGAAGGAGACGGATCACTGGATCGTCGTGGCGATTGCCGGCGCGGCGGGCGGGTTGGCCGCCTGGACCAAGAACGAGGGCGCCGTCCTGCTGGTGGCGGTCGCCGTGTTTTTGTGCACGTGGCGCAAGGAGAGCAGGTTGAAAGCCTGGCTCTCGTTCGCGGGCGGGGCGGCTGTTCCGGTGGCCGCGTGGCTCTGGTTCAAGCTGTTTCTCTCCCCGCCGAACGATCAGTTCACCCCTGGGGCACTGGAGGGACTGACCGCCCGGTTCATGGATTCATCACGGTGGTCCATGATCGTCGACCGGCTCACGACGATGATTCCGGACTGGGGCGGTGTGACGGGTGGCGCCCTCCTTATGCTCGCGATCGTCGTCGTGCTGACCTACGGCGCCGATCGGAGATCCATCCTCCGCGGCGCGTACGCTCTCACGATCGTCGCGGCGATGATGGCAGGATACATTTTTGCCTACGCCATCACGTGGAAACCGCTCGCCTGGCACATCGACACTTCGTTTCATCGCCTGATGACGCAAGTGTGGCCGACGCTCGTCTGGGCCGCGTTCCAGCTGTCGGGCCGTGAGACAGTGTCGCAATCGGTGCCCGACCTGAAGGCTTTGACGCGTCCGGAACGGCCAACGAGATCGCCGGCATGAAGGACTTGGAAGAGACCCGTTTTCGTGCTGCGCTAACATGTCGGTCGATGCCGAGCGCTTCGTGAAGACGCGCCTGACCTGGATCTTGGGGATTGTGTGCATGTTGTTCGTGTTACTGACGCGGACATGGGGGTTGCACGTCGACGAGATCCGCTACTTTCACGTCGCCATTCGCGAACCGCTCGGCGATGCCCTCGAGTCGGGCAAACCGTTCGTGTTCTATGTGCTCAACTACGCGCTCTACCATGTTTTCCGATGGCCGGCCGGATGGTTGCACCCGCTGATTCTTCCGGTCTTTTACGCCGTGGCGACGGTGCTCGCGCTGTGGTTTCTGGCGGCGCGCGCGGTCGATGCCGGCGCACACCGCGCGTGGGCCGTCGCCGTCCTCCTGCTGTCGCCGTTCGTCCTGTTCAACGCCTCACAACTGATGATGGAGACCGCACAGCTGCCGCTCCTGAGCGTGACGCTGGCGCTGCTCCTGTCGGTCTCCGCTGGCCGGCACACGTCGCAGCACATCCTGTGGCTGGTGGCAGCGGCCGCTGGCAGCGTGCTCATCAAGGAAACCGCGCTCCCCGCCCTGTTGATTCTGATTCTCGCGTTTTTTCCGGTGCTTGGCCTTCGTGTATGGCCGCTCATTGCGGGCGCTGCCATCGGCAGCACGGCAAACGCGCTCCTCCTGCGGGCGATCCATGCGCCGCTTCCTCCCACGCACTACGGCGGGATGGCACAGTTGTGGACGTCGCTGACCGCTGGCCAGCCATGGGCGCGGACCTCGTCGTACTTGGGAGTCTGGGGGTTCTTTGTCGGACTCGCTTGGCTAGGCGCCCTGGCGGTGGCGGTGCGAAGGCGCGACCCGATGTCGTGGACGCTCGTTGCCGCCGGAGCCTTGTCGGCAGGTGGCGTCTTTCTGGTGCAACTCGCCACCGACCCGATTCTGCCGTTTCCCCGCTACGCCTACCCGGTAATGTGGGCGGGGTTGGCCTGCTGCGGCATCGCGTGCGCGCGTACCCGGACTGGCTGGGTGAGCGCCGCAGTCGTCGTCCTTCAGCTCCCCATCGCCGGCGGTCTCTGGCCAGGCACCTTCTCCATCATCGAGCACTGGCCCACACTGATTACCCTGGAGTCCTACAACAACTCCGCGACGATCCTGTCAGGCACTCCCGCGTACGGCTGGATCGCGACCTCTCCGCGCGCTCTGGATGATTTGTGCGTCTATCTGCCCAGAGGGAACGCGGCCGGCGCGGCACATACCGAGATGTGGTTCCGCGATGTCGCACGGCAGGTCCGTTTTTTCGATGAGCGATCTTATCCGGCCTTTCAGGGCTGCAACGCGGCGAGAGCCATCGTGGATCGGCGCTTCGACGTGAACGCGTGTCAGGAAGACGTCTGCTCGCCGTCGCGATACAGCATCCGGTCCTGTCTCGAACGGGACGTGCTCTACTTTTCAGCTCGGATCGGCCCGACGAAGAGTCGTGTGTGTCTGCCGTGACGAAAAGACACCCATAGCCAGTCATCCCGACGCTGCAGGCAGACGCGTCGGCCAAACTGGACGCCATTCTGACCGGCTCGGACAGCCCTGCCCTCATTCCCTGCGCTGCGGCCCTGTGGCGCTATGAACAACGCGCCGCCGGCGACGCCGCATCGACCGAAGCGCAGCGGACTGTCGAGACCGGAGCATGCTTCTCGGGGGGAGACGGCATCACGCTGTTGTGGGGTGGTGGTAGCGATATGCCGGTGCCCGGAGACTACGACGGAAATGGCAGATCAGATATCGGGATTTTCCGGCCGTCAACCGGGGAGTGGTTCATGAGCTTCTCGGGGGGAGGGGGCATCACGCTGTTGTGGGGCGGTGGTAGCGATATACCGGTGCCCGGAGACTACGACGGAAATGGCAGATCAGATATCGGGATTTTCCGGCCGTCGACTGGACAATGGTTCATTAGCTACTCGGCGGGCGGCACCATCACGCTGTTGTGGGGCGCTCAGGGCGACGTGCCATTAGTCGGGAAGTGACTTGCGGAGCGTTTCAATCGTCTCCAAATCTTTGACGAGGGTACTCGTTCTCGCTCGTTCCTTGTGTTGAACCGTACCGGGTTTGTCGGAACCGATGATACGACCGAGCAAGTAATCCCGACCTACGTGAGGGCGCGGACGGGATCCGTAGCCATCTTCAACTCCCAGGATCCGGAACGCTCAAGTAGTGCCGGTGATGCAACGGCCAGACGACTTCGAGGTCACCGTCCGTCCACGGCGGGTCACGCGGCTGCTGCTCATCTAGCGTCTCAGGATCGGCAGATCTCCGGCGCCGCCCCAGACATAGCTCGCCGTCGCGCCCGTGCCCAAGTGAACGATGTACCAGCGGCCGTTCGACGGTCTGAAAATCGCGACGTCGGTCCGCCCGTCGCCGTCATAGTCACCCGGGACCGCCATGTCGCCGCCACCGCCCCAGACAACTTGACGAGTGGTTCCTGTCGCCGACAGAGTGAGGTACCAGGTGCTAGTGGATGCCCGAAACACTCCGATGTCGGTCCGGCCATCGCCGTCGTAATCCCCGGGAACAGCCGTGTCGATACTTCCGCCCCAGACGAGTTGACGGGTGGATCCGGTGGCTGACTGAATGATGTACCACGCCCCCGTGGATGGCCGGAAGATGGCCACGTCTGCGGCGCCGTCTCCGTCGTAATCCCCCTGCACGGGAACGTCGCCGGGGCCGCCCCAGAAGTGCGACACGCTCGTATTGGAGCCGACGTGGTAGATGTACCAGGTGCTGGTGGATTGGCGGAACACCGCAATGTCGGTCCGTCCATCCCCGTCGTAGTCCGCCGGCACCGGAATGTCATTCCCCCCGCCCCACGTGTACTGGAAGGTCGCGCCCGAAGCCGTCGATCGGATGTACCAGGCACCCGTTGACGGCCGGAAGACGGCGAGGTCCGCCCTGCGGTCTCCGTCGAAGTCTCCCGACAGCGGAATATCATTCCCGCCGCCCCACGTCAGCTGGCCCAGTCCCGAGACGTACCAGGCACCGGTCGATGGGCGAAAGAGCGCGAGGTCGGCCACGCTATCGCCGTTGAAATCGCCCGGCACGAACTTCGCCACCTTCGGAGGCGCCACCGGTGTGACGGGTGCGGTCACGGCACCGTAGTTCCCGCCATTGGCAGCCGAGGCCGCTGCCGTCAGGCTGTAGGTGACCGCCACCGACGGCGCCACATCGGCCGTGCCGGTTGCCGCGCCCGACGTCCCGACGCCGGAAATGGTCACCGACGTCGCTCGGGCCGCGCTCCACGCCAGCGTGAAGCTCGTACCGAATCGCGGCGTCGCCAGAAAATGCGCAAACCGCGGCAGGTTCGAGTTGTTGCCGGAAGTATTGGCGAGGCTGTTGAACGCAGAGATCGAGGTGACCGTGCCAAACGGCGCGCAGGCAGAGACGTAGAGATCGTTCGCCCCCGGCCGCGGTGTGATCGTATTGTTCGTGTAAGTCAGCCGGGTCTTCGGACACGGATTCTCGAAGATCTGGTACTGCGTGTTGTCGGCGATGATGCTGCTGTCGATCGTGCCGCTGCTGCTCCCGTTCGGCCCCACGAACAGGCCACCGCCGCCAAACTGATTCGGATTGTTGGCGATGTTGCCGAAGATGCGCGATCCGCTCATCTGCAGCGCTGCCCCGTCGTCCATGAACACCCCACCGCCGTTCAGGCCGGCGACATTGCTTGCGATCGTCGTGGCGGTGATATTTGCGGCAGCAGTGGTCCCGAGCAGGAGCCCCCCGCCGAACGCGAGCGACCCGCCCGAGACGGTATTCGAGATGATGAGGGAGTTGCCGATGGTCGCATCCGCCCGGCTGACGTGAATTCCACCACCCTGCCCCTGGGACACGTTGCCAGAGACCACCGACTCGCCCATCCAGAGCACCGCCCTGACCGACGTGAAGTTGTCGCCGAACACGCCGATGCCGCCGGCCGCCTGGGTAGCCGTGTTGTTGCGGACCAGCGTGCGGGTGAGGCTGAGGACGCCCCCCGGCTGCGCCGGCGCGCTCGGGTTGTTCGAGGTCACGACGATGCCGCCGCCGAACCCGGTTGTCGTCGGTGCGCTCGACGTCGGCGCGGCCACGTTCGAGTCGACGATGGTGTCAATCAGATCGATGCGCGCGCGAAACGCGCTCAACCCGCCTCCGGTATTCGCCCGGTTCCGCAGGACCCGGACGCGGGTCAGCGTGGCAACCGCGTTGTCCTCGACGTGGAGGCCTCCGCCTTCTGACGGGTTATCGGCGCTGCTGAATTGAGAAGAGACGTTGTCGGCGATCTCGGCGTCCTCGATCACGAGCGGCGCCACCGCCGCGCCAAACGAGCCGAGATGGTACACGCCGCCGGCCGCGAACCTGGAGCTGTTGCCACTGATGCGTCCGCCCCGGATCGTCGTCGCCGAGTCGTGCGAGAACACACCGCCGCCGGCGCCGTTGGTGGCCACGCCGGCGCCACCGGTGCCGGAGGCGTTGCTGACGATGTCACAGGCGGTGAATACCGGCCGCGAGCCGGACACGATGTAGAGCCCGCCGCCGAATCGCCGCGCCGAGTTGTTGCGGATGATCACACCCGTAAAGGTGGCGTTCGATGAGAACAAGGCGCCGCCGCCGCCGTCGAACGCGCTGCTGGCCTCGAACACCATGTTGGCGAACGAGGGCGAGGCGTTCTGGATGAGGAACGCGCCGCCCGGGAGCGTGCCCTGCTGCGCACCGTTCCTGAACGTCAGACCTTGAAAGGCGATCGTGCCGGTCGAGTTCACCACGTGAAGGGCAGTCGTGTTGCGGCCCGCCGCGTCCACAATCGTCGCGCCGGGTCCGCCAACGCCTCGAACGGTAATCGACTTGTTCGAAATCGACACGACCAGCGCTTCGGCATACGTGCCGGGCTGCACATTGATCGTCGTGCCACTCGGCACGGCATCGATGGCGGCCTGAATCGTGGGGTAGTTGCCGGGGACGCTGACCTGCGCAGCCGCGTCAGCCAGGAGCGGTCCCGCGAGCACAAGCACGACGAGTGAAGCCGTCAGCAGGCTGGCGCGGCTCAGCAGTCGACTCATTGGCGCGTCGGACTGCAGGAAATGCGCCAGTGAGATTTCGGAAGGATTTGTCGGGTTGTCTCGTGTTTGCTGACGGACCGCCATGTCCGGCCGCGGACCAGATCCGGCAGGAATGTAACTGTCCAGTTGGAGACCGTGTAAGAATCACCGCGTCGCGCCGGTCAGGCGCGGCCCCACCGGAATCGCTCGCGCCAGCGTGTCAGAGGATTCCCGCGGACGCCACGCCGGGAGAGTGACTCGTCGGCCGGCTCGACCACCAGCAGATCCTGGTAGCTCAAGCCGCCCGTCCGCCCGCACCACGACCCGGGATACAGCGACACGACCCGAAGTCCGCTCCCCTCGATCCACCGCTTGAGCACGAGCTCGTCGTAACCGACGGCCGCTTCCGGGACCTTCACGTCGGCAACGAACCCGTCGCCGTGGCGGTGCAGGATGGGCTGCGTGGATCGTCCGTCGCGGATGAGGGATCGCACCTGGTCGTCGAGCACGAACGCGGTCAGCATCACCCGGCCGCCCGGCGCGAGCACGCGCACAATCTCGTCGAGGTAGTGGCGGACTTCCTTGCCCGGCATGTGAGTGAACACGCTGGTCAGCGTGACGAAATCGAACGACGCGTCGGGATACGGGAAGCGGAACGTGTCGGCGCGCAGGTCTCCGCCCGGGTTGTACATGCGGTTGTGGAGGTTCACGTGCTGAAAGCGGACGTTGGAGCGTCGCGAGGTGATGTTGGACGTCGCCCAGTCGACCAGCGGGGACATCACGTCGAACCCATCGTAGCGGCCGCGGTCGCTCAAGTAGTAGGCCAACGTGTACGCGATCCGGCCAACGCCGCACCCGACGTCGAGAACGCGCTCATCGGATCGGAGCCGGCCGCGCTCGATGAAGTAGTCGAGCATCTCCAGCCCGACGTTCAGGAAACTGCCACCGATGGCCGTGATGTGCTCCTGCGGGGGTTGCGGGAGGCTCGGCTCGATGAGCTGAAAGAGGCGGCGGCCGTGCCGCGACGCGCTCGTCGGCACGACGGCAAGGAGGATGTCGCGATGCTGCTCGGGCGCCCGGGCGACGAGACGGAACCGGCACGCGCCGGAGTGAGGGAGCTTGGGATAGACCTCGGTCACATCGGCGCTCGCCATGCCGGTCTCGAGTTCGAGCAGTGGAAGCTGCCCGTCCCGCCACCATACTTCCAGGCCATCGATGGCCGACCCGTCGAACGCAGCCACCCAGCCTCTGATGCGGAGCGTGTCGCCCTCAATCTCCACAACATCAAGAAACCCGGTCGTATCGGGCAGATCTGTCAGTACATCCATCGTCGTCATCGGAATTCGGGGAACTCATGCGGACGCGCGATCATCCGAGCGCGTTCCGGATCCGGCCTCTGACCCTCCGGTAGCGATCGAGCCAGGACTGCCGGGCCTGCAGGTAGGCTTGAATCCGGCGATCCACATCAATCAGCCGGTGGACCACCGCCGGATGGCCCGCCAGTCTCCGTACTGAGCGCGACGCCCGTGTCCTGACGGAGCCGGCGGCCGCCGCCGCGGCTGGATTGCCGCCGGTCATCCGCGCGCGCAATCCCGCGATGACGCCGGCATCGAACGCCGCCATCGGCTGGTGCAGCATACCGGGCTCGGCCGCCGCGCGGGTGAGAAAATCGACCTTCCGCAGGACGGCGCCGAGCGATTGTGCCGCCTGCATCGCCTGCGAGTCATCGACGCCGGCGTACCATTCCCGGACCTTGCCACGGGTCCGCTCGACGTCGAAGATCACGCCCAACACGTTGTCGAGTGCTGCCCGAACGCGCTCGACCGGAAGACTCGCGGCTGCGCCGGGCTGCGGATGCCTGCGCATCGCCAGGAGTTCCTCGAACGAACCGGCGAAGGCCCGCAGCAGCCGGTCGGTCTGGGCGTCAAACGCCTCGACGTGCCGCAGGAACTCGGGTTCGCGCCGGAGCGTCGCGGCGGGCTCGACCAAATCCGCGATCCACCGCACCTGCAGGTGCTCCTCGTGCCCGGGGTGCAGTCGATAGAACACGACCGCCATTTCGCCGGCCCGTCCCTCCCGCGCCGCAAAGCTGTCGAGATCCATCCAGTGGTCATGAACCGCACGAGCGGAAGCCGCATAGTGAATCCGCAATCCCCGCGGTGTCAGCCGCATGGCAAATTCAGAATCCTCAAAGGCGGCATGCCGGAAGCTCGGATCGAATCGCACGCCGGCGGCCGCGGCGTCCTGCAGGAACGCGCGCTTGAGGGAGATGTTGCTCGTATAGAAGAACCGGTGGTCGAGCGCCGGCAGGCGGGAAATCAGCGGGTAGGCAAACTGCAGCATCCCGTCGCCGCAGACATACTCCATGACCGGGTTCGGCGTCATCCACGCCGGCCAGTCGATGTGTCCGAGAATCGCGGTCCCGGGCTCGGGCCGGGTCGCGTGCGCGAGCAGGTGCTCTTCGATCAACCGCTCGTCGCCATAGATATCGTCGCCGATCATCAGCACGAGCTCGCCGGCAGCCTGCTCGATCCCGAGGTTGCGGGCAGCACCCGGTCCGGAGGGTTCCTGGCGGAAGTACCGAAGGCGGAACGGATCGCGCCTGTGCTCGACGGCTTCCCGGGTGCCGTCCGTCGAGCCGTCATCCACTACCAGCACCTCGAACTCCTGTGGAAGAACGGACTGGCGGGCCAACGCGTCGAGGCACCGGAGCAGTGCCGACTTGCGATTGTGTGTCGGAATGACCACGCTCACCCGCAGGCCCAGCCAGTAGGGCGATCGCTCTGAAGGGAGAGCGGCGAGCGCTGGCGCGGAGGGCGCCGCTTTCGAGCTGCAGGTCTCGAGCTCCGAGACGATCTGGAGCAAGCGCGCCGCCACCCGATCCCACGAGAATCGCTCAACGACGTCAGCCTGGCCTGCGCGCGCGACCGCGCCGGCGGCGCTGCGATCGCTATAGGCCCTCCGCAGCTGCCGCCGCAGGTCTTCCGTGTCGATCTCTGCCCACAGCGGCTGATTGAAGATCGTCATCGATTTCGCATCGATGCCGTCGGTCACCGGCGCTGTCGAGAACGCGACCGGCAGGCAATTCTGTGGCGTGCAGTAGGCCGTCGGGCCGCCGAACAGCGGCGTGACGACCGGCAGCCCGCAGGCCATGGCGTCGAGGATCTTCATGCCGAACCCCTCTCCGCGATGGGCAGAAACAAACGCGTCGCAGCTCTTGTAAAGGCGCATCAACTCCCGTTTATCGGTGAACTCCGACAGGTATTCGATCGCCGGACCGCCGGATCGCTTCTGAAGCCGCTCGCGCAGCGACACGTCGCCGGCCGAGGCCCCGTAGTCCTTGATCACCAGTGTGACCGGATCGCGTCCCACGAACTCGCGCTCGAAAGCGTCGACGATGGCGGACGTGTTGTACCGCGGCAGGTCGTGGGAGTTGGTCACGGTCAGGAATCGGAACGTCGAGCCGCGGCGCGGCAGCGGCTCGGCGGTGAGGGCCTCGCGCGAGAATCCGTGGTGAAGCACGTGGCGCCCGGATGCCGGAATACCCAGCTGGTCGAGCACAGAGCCGCAGAACTCGCTGACTGGCAGCTTGCCGTGGTGATTCCGGCGAAGCGACTGCAGCCAGTAATCCCACGGCTCGCTCCCGGGACGGCCGAACAGGTAGTTGATGACGAAGAACTCGAGATTGAGGCGGCCATGGAGCTCGAGCGTCAGGTGGCGCGGCCAGTAATGCGCCCAGCGGATCTGGACGCCGCCGAGCGGCGCGCCGTCGACGGACACCTGTGACAGCCATTTGCGCGTGGCCGGGTCAACAGTCGGAGACGGCCTGGCGCCGTTGACAACCACGGCCGCGCCGCGCTCGCGCAACGCCAGCGCCAGCTCCACGTTCACCCAGGTGAAGGCGCTCGCATGGCCGAGATCGTCGGCGAGATAGATACAATCATCGGCCAGGATGCGAACGTGCGCCGGCACTGCCCGGGACGCGGGCAGTACGGGCGCACCGTCCCGGGCAAAGTAGTCGGCCTGGTCGACGCGGACCCGATCTTTCCAGCGGCTCGCGAACAGCGCCGCGTTCCGATCGTCGTCTGCGGTTCTCCCCTCTGAGATCTGCGCGTAGTGATAAATGAATGCGCTCGTGCAGCAGACCACCTTCCGGCCGCGCTGCCGTACGTTCATGCACAGATCGGTGTCTTCGTAGCCGTTGAGGTACGCTTCGTCGAATCCGCCGCACTCCTCGAATAGCGCCCGCGGGATGAGCATGCAGGCGCCATTCACGGCCTGGTACTCCCGCTCTTTGTTCACCTGGGGCAGCGCCGCATCGAGGTGGGGATAGAGGTGCTGAGGAATCCCGCCGGGTGCAAAAACCACGCCGGTGTGGTAGATCGAATTCGTATAGGGAAACAGCTGCTTCAGACCGACGATCCCCATGGCAGGGTCGGACTGCATCACCCGCAGCATCTCCGCCATCCACCCGGGCCGAACCAGCGTGTCGTTGTTCAGGAACAGCAGATATCGGCCGCGACTGAGCGACGCGCCGATGTTGTTGCCCTTCGCAAATCCGAGATTACTGGCGTTGCGATGGTAGTGAAGATTGTGACGGGTCTGAGCCGCGAACCATTCCGCCGTCCCATCCGACGACCCGTTGTCGACGACGATCACTTCGTACGGGAGCGCCTCGCCGGTGTGCAGCCAGATCCGGTCCAGACACTGGCGCGTGAACTCCAGCTTGTTCAGAACCGGAATGACGATCGAGACTTCCGGAACGATCGAACCCGTCACCCGACTTTTTCCATCCAGAATGCGCCGCCGGGGTTGTTCAGGCAGAGCGGCATGTGCGCGCGGAACCACTCGGCGTGCCGTGGAATGATGTAGTTCCCGAACAACCGGATCCTGAAATGATCGTTGAACTGCAGGAAGGCCCGGAGGACGTATTGCTCGTTCCAGGCTCGCCCTTCGCGCAGCCATTCGACGGGGTACTCGAAACCGGCAAAGACGTCGTGAATGTGCACGAACGTGCCGGGTGCGAGCCGCGGCAGGATTTCGAAGAAGACCCGGTTGACATCGCTGTTGACCTTGGCCACGTGTGTGGAGTCGATGAACAGCACGTCTCGCGCCTCGAGCACATCGAAGACCGAGAGGTCTACGTCCTGAAGCCGCGTCGGGATGATCGTCACGCGCTGGTGATCGCCGTCTTTCAGCAGGGACTGGAGCAGCTCCGGATAGGGCTCGATGAACGTGCACTCGAGACGGTTGTCGAGGAAGCGTTCGTTGGTGTCGAGAGTTAACGCCGAGGTAAAACCCGATCCCACTTCGATCAGGCGCTTCGGCCGCAGCCACCGCAATATCGCGTGGAGCAACGTGCCATCGCCGTATGAATAGGACGGATTCTCGAACCGATAGCGCAACCCCGGGGTCGGCTGGGCCGTGAACGGCATGGACGGGTAGAACTGCGCGAGTTCGGCGAGCAAGGCGACCTGGAGGTCGTGGTTGAGTTGAACCCCCGGCAGGGGCGCCGCGACGGCAGGGTGACGCGCGAGGGCATCGACGTCGTCGGCTGACGGCAGCGGCGAGTAGAAGTGGCCCGGTGGAGCAAAGGTGACGATCGCAGCCGCCGGTGCGGCCCCGCTCCGCGGCGCCTCGGCCTCCCGCTTCGGCGACGTTCCGGCTTCACTCCGCGGTTTGACGAGTTCCCGCACCCATTGCAGCGGTCCCTCGATTCGTGGCTTGGTCATCACGGTTCAATGTACCGCCGATGCCGCCAGTACCCGATCGACAAAGTCGGCAATGACTTGACGCGGCAGGGGTTCGAACGGCGGACGGACCGCGGGAATCAGCGATCGGGGATCCAGGTGGGGATGCAGATACGGATCCTCCACGAAGTTCTCCGCGCGGAGATAACGGGCGAAGCGCTCCATGTCCTCGGCCGAGTCTTCCTTCTGCCGCGTGTAGGACTCGTGGTGAATCAGCCGCGCATGCGGCGTGTAAACCACGCGGTATCCGGCCTTCCGGGCTTCCATGCACAGCACGACGTCGCTGAACGACAAACGAAGACGCTCGTCGTAGCCGCCCAGCTGCTCGAACACCTTCCGGGGCATCATCTGACAGGCACCGGTCACGGCCATGTAGTTGCGGTACCAGTCACTGGAGCCGAAGGCGCCAGAAGTACTCTCGGCGGCCCGGCCGAAGATGTGCCCCACCAGGCCGAGACCGAAGACCACCCCCGCGTGCTGGATCATGCGATCCGGGTACAGCAGCCGGCCACCGACCACGCCGATCCCCGGGCGCTGGGTCCACCGGACCAGCTCCTCCAGCCAGTCGGCGTCGACGACTTCGATGTCGTTGTTGAGGAACAACAACAGATCGCCGCTCGCCGCCGCCGCGCCGGCGTTACAGGCAGCGGAGAAGTTGAAGGGCCGATCGAAGGGCACGATGCGACCTCGCCTCTCACGGTCCAGCCGCGCATAAAGATCGAGCACGTCGCGGTCGGTCGAGCCGTTGTCTACGATGATCAGCTCGCGATTCGGATAACTGGTGCTCTCGAGAATCCCGTCCACGCATTTCTTCAGCACGGGAAACGCATTACGGTTCGGGATGATCACCGAGACGGTCGGGGTCCGCTCGAGCCTCCAGCGGAGCCGCGGGGCATCCAGTGGTCCAACCACCTCCAGCGGCACCTCGAGATTCTTCCCATGATCGAGCAGCACCGCATCGCGATCGTTCAGTGTGACCGCCGCCCCCGACTCGTGCCGATGATAGAGACAGCCGACAACTCTCCGAAAACTGGCGCCCGACCGCGACAACCGCAGAAGCATCTCCCACTCCTGCGCGCTGCCGAAACCGTCGCGAAATCCGCCGGCAGAAATCGCACTGGCCGTGCGAATCATCGCCAGGCGCCCGACGTAGTTGCACGAGAGCAGCAGTTCGGGTGACCAGTCCGGCTTGAACGCAGGCCGAGACCGCACGCCCGCATCCGAAATCCGGTCCTCGTCGCTGTAGAGCACGTCCGCGGCGCTGGCCGAATCGGCTGCTTGCGCCATCTCGAACAGCGCGGACGGACCGAGCACGTCGCGGTAATCCAGGAGCGCGGCGAACTCGCCGCGCGCACCGGCCAGCGCGTGATTGAGACGCGCCGCCGGAAACGTCCCCGGATCCACGGGGATCAGGCGAACGCGTGAGTCGCGATCGGCGCGCGCGGCCCTGGGATCCTCACCTCCCGCCGTTACGACGAGGCACTCCCAGTGCGGATAGCTCTGCGTCGAGAGGCTCTCGAGGGCCTTCGTGGTCCCAGACACCCCCGCGTCCGGTAGCAGCGTGATCACCGTGAAGAGCCGGCTCTGCCCTGCGGCCCGCTGACGCTGATCCCGTAGTGCCTGTTTCGACGGTTCGTTCTCGCGAACCCACAGCCGATAGAGGCGTTCACCGGCGAGCGCCGTGTTCCCTCGTCCGAGCGCGAGTGTCCGGTTGCGGACCGCAGTACGCAGCGCGGCCACGACGTCCCGTGGCGGCCGCCGCCACTCGACGCGGGGATTGCCCCACCGCACTCGCAACCCCGGCAATGACGAACCTGCAATCGCCCGGGTTGCGAGAACGATGGTCGCCGGCCCGGCACGCTCCAGCCTCAGGCACAGGACCCGACCGTTGCCCGGCGCGAGCACGCACGAATGCTGAGATTGCGCCCCCTCGAAAATGGCCTGAATCGTAAACTCGATTTCAACTGTGTTCTTCGCGGCCAGCTCGACCGAAGGATCGCAGTAAGCGATGACGCGCGCATCGTCGGGCACTACGACGCGATAGGTGATACGCGCCCCGGCCGGCAACTCCAGGATGGTTGCGGCATCCCCCCCGCGGTTTTCAGCGACCCATTGCGCTGGATCACAGACTGCATTGGCTTCCGCTGTCACGCTGGCGGGAGCCAGGCGGCGAAGCTCGGCACGCCGATATCGCGCCCGGCTCCAGCCGTCCGCAATCGAAGAACCCAGGGAGAAGCCCAATGAGAGTGTGCGAGACAGTGACGATGGCAGGGTCGGCGCGAGCCTCAAAGTCCGTGGGGCATTGTACTCAATGCGCGGGCGGCCGTCAGTCTCTGGCGCGGACGCCGGATCGGCGGTGATGACGGGGCGTCACCGACCGTACGCACCGTGCGTCATCTGGTTCACAGGTCTTTCCGGTTCGGGCAAGTCCACCGTCGCTCTCGCCCTCCACGAGCGGTTGATCCGCCAGAAGGTACGCGCCGAATGCCTCGATGGCGACGCGATTCGCAGCCTGATTCCGGGCCTTGCATTCTCGCGCGACGAGCGTGATGCGCACGTCAACCGCGTGGGCGACTGGGCCAGCCAGCTCGAACACCAGGGGATCGTCGCCATCTGCTCGCTGATCTCTCCTTATCGGCAGGCCCGGGCGGAAGCGCGCCGGCGCTGCCGGCGGTTCTTCGAGATCTATCTCTCGACCCCTCTTCGCGAGTGCGAGCGCCGCGATCCGAAGGGCCTCTACGCTCGCGTGCGGCGCCGCGAAATCAGCAACTTCACCGGTGTGGACGATCCGTACGAACCGCCCGAGGCCCCCGACCTGACCATCGACACGACGTTCGTGGAGGTTGCCGAATCCGTTTCCCGCGTCCTGGCGCTCGTGGGCACTCCGCTCGTGAGTGACTCAACAGGCGCCCCAATGATCCAGCGATCACACGCTCCCACCGTCCGGCCACCGACGTCTGCCCGCTGATCGCTTCGAAGTCGCCGCGATACCAGGCGGCCGACCAGTCGTTCCTCTCGTCAGCCGGCCAGCCCGCCGACGAATAACCGAAGTCACGAAAGTACTTTCCCACCGACGTCGTTCCGGAACGTTGCATCGACAGGCAAAAGACCCGTTCAGCGTCATCATCGAACACGCGCCGTTCTGTGGACATGAACTTCCGAATTCCTTGATGAAGGAGCCGCTGATCATCGGCTGGTCCGGGAGGACGCCAGAATGTCATCCGACAGCGACTGACGATCTCCGGCTCGGGCCGTCGCGGTGTGGCCAGCAGCGGTATCCGGCGCATCCGATCCTGGAGAATCCAGTCCGCAGCGGGTCGGAACATCCAATCCCTGCCAGGTGATCGAGCCGGGTCGAGTCCAGGCCGTTCTCGGACTCCGTATAGCCGATGCGGTAACTCTTGGACGTATCCGTCCGGTCGTCGATGATGCTGCGATAGCAGGACCACATGCGGTACTGCCCGTTCTCTTTCACCACCCATGGTCTGCCGTTCGCTTCGCCGTCGAAGCGATAGCCGATGCAGGCTGCCGGCGCCCGGCGCCACTCGATCCCGTCGGCGGAATCGGCATACCTGACTTGATATTGAGGCTCCTGCCGGCCGTTGACCGAGACGAAGCCGGTGGTCGCCGCATACCACAGCTTCCAGGTGCCCTCGTCCTCGAGCACGAACGGTGAGAGACAGGAATAGGGCTCGAACCGCGTCCGGTCCACGATCGGGCCGTCGAAAAGCCGATTGAACGTCAGGCCGCCATCCGTGCTGACCGCGAGCCGGAGGTCCGTCTGGTAAGATGCGTTGTTGGTGGAAGCCTCCCCCGCCCTCGTGGACCTCGTCATCGTCAACTACCGCAGCTACGACGAGCTGACCCGCTGCCTCGTGTCGCTCGAACGCTCCCATCGGAAGCTCGGGCGCATCACCGTCGTCGATCACGACTCGAACTCGAGTGCCGCCGCCGGCATCAGTGCCAGGTTTCCCTGGGTCGAGC
>Ga0209382_10000567_pt1 | contig 60693 bp, 50 predicted proteins | sample SoiMetdeltSBSDD5_FD_187599 | JGI IMG/M metagenome (GOLD analysis project Ga0209382, IMG submission 187599) | Bulk soil microbial communities from a Populus tree surrounding site in Tennessee, USA - Soil MetaG P. deltoides SBSDD5 (SPAdes) (version 2) | ecosystem: Environmental > Terrestrial >...
AAGTCGTCTCTGCGGACTCGCGCCAGGTCTACAAGCACCTGGACGTCGGTACCGCGAAGCCGAGTCCGGATGAACTGGCTCGCGCCCCGCACTACCTGATCGACTACGTGGACCCGGCCGAGCCGTACTCGGTCGCCCGCTACCGCGACGACGCGGATCGCGTCCTGGACGACCTGGCGGCCCGAGGGCAGGTCGCCTGGGTCGTCGGCGGGTCGTGGCACTACATCCAGGCGCTGGTCGACAGAATCGAGCCGCCCCAGGTCGCGCCGCGCCCGGAGCTGCGCGCCGAGCTCGAGCGCGAGGCCGCCGAACACGGCCCGGACGCCGTCTACGCCCGCCTTGCAGCACTCGATCCCGTGGCGGCAGCGTCGATCGAGCGCCGCAACGTCCGCCGCGTGATCCGCGCCCTGGAAGTCACGCTGACGCTGGGGAGACCGTTCTCCGAGGTCGGGCGCGCACGCGGCGAGCCGTTGCCTTCCGTGCGGATGGTGCTCTCGATGCCGCGCGCCGCGATCTACGCCCGCGTCGACGCTCGTGTCGACGCGATGATCGCCGCCGGCTGGCTCGATGAAGCTCGCAGCCTGATCGCGATGGGCTACGACGAGTCGATGCCGTCGATCTCGTCGCACGGCTACCGCGAGATGATGTCGGCAGCCCGCGGCACGATCACCCTGGACGAGGCCGCCCAGAAGACGAAGTGGGCCGTCCACGCCTACATCCGGCGTCAGACCTCGTGGCTGAAGCGGCAGCCAGAATATCACTGGATCGAGGCCGGCCCAGGTGCCCAGGAGCAGGCCTCAGCCCTGGTCGAGCCGCACCTGGGTCGGGAGAGCCCTCACCCCCCAGCCCCCTCTCCCTAACCGCGGGAGAGGGGGAGCCGCACGTGTGCTGTGCGCACTGTGGTATTCTGCGGGAGCGGTGATGAGAACTTGAGAATCAGCCCCACGCGCGAGCGAATGCCGGCGTCGTGGACGCGCAGGGTCCACGCGCGTGAATTAGCTCGTGCCCTCCGCCGACGATCGACTCCATCGGAAGCGGCGCTCTGGACTCTGTTGAGAAGTGCACCATTCAGACGCAACCGATTTCGACGCCAACATCCGATCGGGCCATACATCGTCGACTTCTTCAGTTCCAGGGCGAGCCTGATCGTCGAGGTGGACGGTCCGATCCACGAGTCCCAGGTGGAGTACGATGCCGAACGTCAAGTTGAGCTTGAAGGCGTGGGCTACCGCGTTCTGCGGGTCACCGCCGATCAGGTGATGACCGAAATGTTCGGGACATTACGCATTATCGAAGCAGCTGTCAACGGTGCACCAACCGACGAGAGCCAGAGCGAATAAACGTGACCGCGCCATGATCTGGTTGCTTGTCCGCTCAAGGATGGGCAGCCTCAACCTCTGAGGCCTGCTCCCCCTCTCCCGCGGTTAGGGAGAGGGGGCTGGGGGGTGAGGGCTCTCCCGGAGTTCCTAGTCGTACGGCTCGGCGGCCTCGACGTCAGTCGCGTCGACCGCCGGAAGCACCAGTTCGCGCGCCTCGACGACCAGCCTGGCCAGCTCCGCCTCGACGATATCGCGGTCAGTCGTCAGTTGGATCGTCAGGTTGAAACGCCCGTCCACGGCGTCGAAGATCTTGAAGTAGCCGTAATCAGGATAGCAGCGGGTCGAGATGTAGTCCGGGTACCAGTGGCTGTCCCGCTCGACCCAGATGTACGGCCCGAACGTGTTCAGGCGCGCCCGCTGCTGACCGAGCGTCAGCCGGCTGGCGTAGCTGAGCGCCGCGTCCATCCGCATCGTATCGCGTGTCGGGACAGCAGCCGCATCGGGCGGTGGTCCCGGCCGTTGCATCAACCGGTTCATCATCGCCCTGAGCTGTTCCACGTGATCGGCCCTCCGGCTGCTCCTCTCCGCGCCCGTAGGGGCGCAATGAATTGCGCCCGCTGGGGGTGAGGTCGCCTACGCGAATGCCTGCCTGATCCGCTCCAGCGCCTCGTCAAGGCGGGCGTCGGCGACCGTCAGTGAGATCCGGAAGAACCCCTCGCCGCGCTCGCCGTACCCGCGCCCAGGCGTCACGACCACGCCGGCCTTGTCCAGTACCTCGGCTGCGAAGTCGGCAGACGACATCCCCCTCGGCGTCGGCGACCAGACGTAGAACGTCGCCTTCGGCGTGTCCGGATCCAGCCCGATCTCCCGAAGCACCTTGAGCGTCCGGCCCCGCCGCGCCTGGTACAGCGACATCAACTCGCGGCTCGCCTCCTGCGGCCCCTCCAGCGCCGCGATGCCCGCGTACTGGATCGCGTTGAACACTCCCGAGTCGGTGTTCTCCTTCACCTGGGAGATTCCGGCGATCAGCTCCGGGTTCCCCACCGCCATCCCGATCCGCCAGCCCGTCATGTTGTACGGCTTCGAGAGCGAGTTGAACTCCACCGCCACGTCCATTGCGCCATCGGCTTCGAGGATGCTGATTGAGCGGTAGCCGTCGAACGTGACCTCGCTGTACGGATGGTCGTTCACCAGGATCACGTCGTACTGCTTCGCCCAGGCGACCGCCTCTTGCCAGAACGAGAGCGGAGCGACCGCCCCGGTCGGATTATTCGGGTAGCACAGGAACAACAGCTTCGCCCGCTTCGACAGCTCGTCCGAGATCGTGTCGAAGCGCGGCAGGAACCCGTCCTCGCGGTACAGCGGGATCCGCTCGACCTCCGCGCCGGCGAACACCGCGCTCGCAAAGTAGGCCGGGTAGCCCGGATCCGGCAGGATCGCCGTGTCGCCAGGGTTCAGCGTCGCCAGGCAGAGGTGATGGTTCCCCTCCTTGCTCCCGATCAGCGCCAGCACTTCCTTCTCAGGGTCCAGCGAGACGTTGAACCGCTCCCTGTACCAGCCTGCCACGGACTGCCGAAAACGCAGCATCCCCTTCTCTTCGTCGGTCGGGTACTGGTGGTTGGCCGGGTCCTCGGCCGCCTGCTGGAGCGCCTGGATCACGTGCGACGGCGTCGGCTGGTCAGGGTCTCCGACGCCCAGGCTGATCACGTCGACCCCGCGCTCTCGCGCCTCGCGGATCTTGTTGCGGATCGTCACGAACAGATACGGCGGCAGCTTGCCCAGCCGATCGGCCTTGTGCACCAGGGGCCTCCCGTCGCTTCGCCCGGTCTCCAACCGCGCCGTCGGACTCGGGCACTGACTCGATATGGTCTCGGCCCAATCGTAGCAGACCAGAAACAGCCTCCGGGCCGCGCCCATCGTGCTACACTCCGGAGGAGATTCGGCATGCAGCGTCGCATGGCGAGACGGCTGGTGGAGTCACCGGGCGTCGTGAGCGGACCTAGATAGTCCGCGATCGTGACCCGCGTGGCGCGGCAGGCCGATCTGAGCGCGAGGCTGCTCGGACGGCCATTTTTTATGCCGCCGATGCAGCCCACGAGCACCCGGAGGGTATGGTGACAACGAGCGGGCCAGAGGTCGACAGGAGCACCGAATCGGCGTTTGCAATGGCGCAATCGCAGTTCGAGACTGCCGCCGACCACCTACGATTGAACCCCGGCGTCAGGGCGGTCCTGCGCGAGCCCAGGCGCGAGCTGACCGTCCACTTCCCGGTCGAGCTGGATAACGGCACGGTCGCCGTCTTCACCGGCTACCGCGTCCAGCACAACCTGGCGCGCGGTCCGGCCAAGGGCGGCATCCGCTACCACCCGGACGTCACGCTGGACGAGGCGAAGGCGCTGGCAATGTGGATGACCTGGAAATGCGCCGTCGTCCGGATCCCGTATGGCGGAGCGAAGGGCGCCGTCGTCTGCAACCCCAAGCAGCTCTCGCTCCGCGAGCTTGAGCGGCTCACCCGGCGCTACGCGACCGAGATCTCGATCCTCCTCGGCCCCGAGAGCGACATCCCGGCGCCGGACCTGAACACTAACGCCCAGACGATGGCCTGGATCATGGACACGATCTCGATGCACCAGGGGTACTCGGTGCCAGGGGTCGTCACCGGCAAGCCGATCGCCATCGGCGGATCTGAGGGTCGCCAGGACGCCACCGGCCGCGGCCTCTTCTTCTGCGTCCAGGAAGCCGCGAAGTCGATCAAGCTCGACATCCGCGGCGCCCGCGTCGTCCTCCAGGGGTTCGGCAACGTCGGCGAGGCCGCCGCCCGCTTCCTCGCGGAGGCCGGCGCCCAGGTGATCGCCATCGGCGACTCCGAGGGCGCCATCTACCGCGCGGACGGCATCGACCTCTCGCTCGCTCGCCGCCAGCGCCAGGAAACCGGCAGCATCGTCGGGACGCCGCGCGCCGAGCGGATCAGCAAGGACGACCTGTTCGAGCTCGACTGCGACATCCTGGTCCCGGCCGCTATCGAGGGCCAGATCACCGTCCGCAACGCCCACCGAGTCCGCGCGAAGCTGATCGCCGAGGGCGCGAACGGCCCGACCACGCCCGAAGCCGACATGATCCTCCGCGAACGCGGCGTCACGATCATCCCGGACATCCTCTGCAACGCCGGCGGCGTGACCGTCTCCTACTTCGAGTGGGTCCAGGACCGCGAGGCTTTCTTCTGGACGCTCGAGGAGATCAACGCTCGGCTCCGGCGGATCATGACTCGCGCGTTCGACGACTGCCTGCGGATGTCGCGCGAGCACGAGGTCGATCTCCGGACGGCCGCCTACATGTTGGCCGTCGGCCGCGTCGCCGAAGCTACACTGACGCGTGGGATCTATCCGTAAGGTCGACCTTGGTCGGGATCTGGGGCTCGTCGCGCTCGGCGCGGCGAGCCTTTTCGTGTACGCCGCGCTCCTGCCGAACCTGACCTGGCTCCACTCCGCCACCTGGATGCCGATGCCCGGCAGCCTGGAGCTGCCGGACTGGCTGCGAGTCCCCCGGCCGACAGCCGCCCTTGTCGAGTGGCAGAAGCCCCAGCTGCACGCCGCGACCGCCGTCGACGTCGTGATCGGATTCACGGCCCTCTACGCCCTCTACTTCGCGGCGGCCCGGCTGGCTCGTGGCCGCCCCCGGCTGTTCGGCACCGTCGTCGTCGCGGTCGTCGCCATCTCGATGCATGCGCTGGCCGTCGTGGCTCCGTACTCGCTCTCGACGGATACGTTCAGCTACGCGATGTACGGCCGGATCTACGCGGTTCACGACGCCAGTCCGTACCTCGAAGCGCCCATCCGCTACGCCAGCGACCCCTACTACCCGTTCGTCTACTGGATGCACGTCCCGAGCTTCTACGGGCCGCTCTGGACGCTGATCTCGGGTTGGATCGTCCAGGCCGCCGGCGAGGATATCGGATCGGCCATCTTCCTCTTTCGGCTGCTCCAGGCCGTCTGCGCGCTGGCCGCCGCCATCGCCGTATTCCTGCTCCTGCGCCACGCCGATCCCGAGCGAGCGCTGGTCGGCGCCATCCTGATCGCCTGGTGCCCGCTCCTCGTCGTCGAGAGTGGCCTCAGCGGGCACAACGACGTCCTGATGAGCTTGCTGATCGTCGTCGGCCTGGTGCTCGCCTGGACCCGCCGGCCGCTCTTCGCGATCCTGGCGGTTGGCTCGGTCGTGCTGGCCGGGCTCGTCAAGCTGACCGCCCTGGCGCTCCTGCCGCTGCTCGGCATCTACCTGCTGCGCTCGGCCGCCTCCTGGGCCGCCCGGGGGGTGATCTTCGTCGGCTCAGCCCTCCTCAGCGTCGCCCTCGCCGCCGCGATCGTCCTGCCCGTCTGGGCCGGCCCTCAGACGTTCGCCGTCCAGACGCTGGGCTCCGGCCCGGACCGCTACGTCAACAGCCTGGCCGAGGTCGCCCTTGGCGAGCTTCGGCTCCAGCTCGGAGCCACCCACGACGATCTCGAAGTGCCGCTCCAGTTCCAGGGCTGGTGGGTCGGCGTCCACAGCGACACCTCGCTCTACGCGACGCGTGCTGGCCATGACGTCGTCGCGCCGCTCCCGGTCTGGAGCGAGCTGCTCGTCGTCGGCCCGGAGCGCGATGGCCGCCTCCGGGTGTTCGACCCCGTCTCACGCCAGGTCGGCTTCGTCTCCGCCGCGACGCTCGGCCCGATCGACCCGCCCCCACACCTGATGGCCGACCCCGAGATCGAGGCGCGCAGCCGCGGCCCGGTCGGCTCGCCGGATTTGATCGAGGCGAACCGCCAGATCAGGCTGGTCGGCTGGGGTGCCTTCGCCCTGGCGTACCTGCTGGCGCTCGTCTTCGGTACCGGCTCGGCGAGGCTGCTGGCCATCGCCTGGGTCTGGCTCTGCCTCGTGCTCAACTACGTGACCCTGACCTGGTTCTGGCCCTGGTACGTCCTCTGGGGCCTCCTGCCGGCTGCCCTGGTCCCCCGCTCACGCGCCGCCCGGCTTACTCTGTACCTTGGCTGGGGCGGCCTGATGGCGTACGGCCTGATGGGGTTCATGGACACCCGGTTCTGGTACCTTCACAACTACCGCGCCCTGCCGATCTTCGGCCTGCCGCTCCTGCTCTTCGCGCTCGACGAGCTGTTGCGCGGCATCGGCTTGCTGGTCACCATCCTGCTGAGGCGGCCGAAACCCGTGATCGACCTTGAAGCGGCACGTCAGCATCGCCTCAGCAGCCCCTGACGCCACTGAACAGGTCGGCCTGTAAACTTGGGCACATTTCGGCCGAAATCCACAGTTCTGCGTAGAATTCCACAGATTTTCTGTGCTACGCTATTGGCGTCACGACCGCTGACTATTCTGCCAGCCCGGTCCGCGGCCGGTCCAGGCAGGTTGGCGAGCGTGCCCCCGCACTCCCCAATATCCCCAAAGCAATGCCACCCCGCCTCCCGAGGTGACGAAATGCAGCTCATCGAGATCGGCCTCGATCACGCGACCGCCGACGTGACGGTCCGTGAACGGCTGGCGGTCTCCAGCGCGGACCTCCCTGGCGTGCTCGCCGATCTCAGGCAGATCGCTGCCGACGCGGTCGTCCTCTCGACCTGCAACCGGGTGGAAATCTACCTGCTGGTCGCGGACGCCGAGGCCGACGCGCAGCGCGCGATCGCCTACCTCGCCGACCGAAGCGGCCTCACGCCAGCAGCCGTCAGCGCCGCCACCCGTGTTCGGCGTGGCGCGGACGCCGTCCGCCATCTCTGCCGCGTGACGACCGGCCTGGAGTCGATGATCATCGGCGAGCCCGAGATCGCCGGCCAGGTTCGCGCGGCCCTCCGCGCGGCCGACGCGGCCGACACCACCTCGGTCGTGACTCGTCGCCTCTTCGACGACGCCCTGGGCGTGGCCGGCCAGGTCCGACAGGCCAGCGGCATCGGACGCCATGCTATCTCGGTCGGGGCTGCCGCCGTACGCCTCGGCGAGCGCACCCTCGGTAGCCTGGACGGCAAGATAGCGCTCATCGTCGGCGCCGGCAGCGTCGGTCGGTCGGCCGCGCGTGTGCTGGCCGCCAGCGGCGTCTCCCGACTGCTGATCCTCAGCCGCCGCGTCGTCTCGGCCCAGGCCACGGCCGATGAGGTCGGCGGCGAGGTGATCGAGAGCGGTCACCTTCAGGAGGCGCTCGCCCTGTCCGATCTCGTCGTGAGCGCAACGTCCGCCCCGCATGTGGTCATTCGCGCCGAGGCCGCCCGCGCCGTCGTGTCCAAGCGCACTGATCGCCCGCTCGTGATCGTCGACGTGGCCGTCCCGCGCGACGTCGAGCCCGCGGTCGGCGAGGTGCCCGGCTGCACCCTCTTCGACGTGGACGACCTGGCCTCGGCCCGCGAGGCGAGCATGGCCGCGCGTAAGCTCGCCGCTGTCGACGCCGAGGCGCAGATCGAGTGCACCGTCGAGCGCTTCATGGCCTGGTGGCACGGACGGCAGGTCGCAGCCGTCGTCGCCGACCTCGTCGCCCACGCCGAGCGCGTCCGCCAGGCCGAGGTCGAGCGCAGCCTCGCCCGCCACGGCGCCGCAACCGAGCGCGAGCGCGCCCTGGTGGAAGCGACTTCCGCCGCGATCGTCAAGAAGCTGCTCCACCAGCCGATTGTCGAGCTCAAGCGCCGTGGCGCCGACGACAACGCCGAGGTCTGGGCCCGCGCCCTCGGAGAGCTGTTCGCCCTGCCGAGCGCGATCGACGCGGCCTCTTCGAGGATCGTCGCCGAATCGCCAGCCGCGCCAGCCAACGCCGACGTCGCAGCACCCGTCGTACCCTAACACCGAACGGTCTCGGGAGTTGGATGGAGACGTCGAGCCCCCTGGGAGCGCGGCCATCCCTTCGGCAAGCCCTTCCAGGGCGGGAATATCCCTCGACTCGCAGGCTCGCTCGGGACCTACGCCGACATCAGGGCAAGCTCTGGCCGCCTCGTGGTCGTCGCAATCCCAGCCCCGTGGGGAGTTGAAGATGTCAGTGCAAGTCACAGCTGAGACGCCACGCCCGCGCGATGCGTCCGCCGCTCTCGAAGCGCGCGCCGTCCAGGTCATTCCGGGGGGCGTCAACAGTCCCGTCAGGGCGTTCAAGGCGGTCGGCGGCGGCCCCGTCTTCATGAAGCGCGGCAGCGGCTGCCTCGTCGAGGACGTCGACGGCAACACCTACATCGACTACCTCGGCTCGTGGGGACCGCTGATCCTCGGCCATGCCCACCCGACGGTCGTCGCGGCGGTCCAGGCCGCCGCTGCCGACGGCACCAGCTTCGGCGCGCCGACCGAGCGCGAGGTGCTGCTAGCAGAAGCGATTCGCGCGGCCCTGCCTTCGATCGAGCAGGTTCGACTGGTCAGCTCGGGTACCGAAGCGTGCATGAGCGCCTTGCGCGTCGCCCGCGCCTTCACCGGCCGCTCCAAAATCTTGAAGTTCGACGGCTGCTACCACGGCCACGCCGACAGCTTGCTGGTCCAGGCCGGCTCCGGCGCGATCACGTTCGGCACCCCGGACAGCGCTGGGGTCTCCGAGAGCGTAGCCAGCGAGACGATCAGCGTGCCGTACAACAACCTCAACGCCGTGCGATCGGCGTTCCAGGTGTACGGCGCCGAGATCGCCGCCATCATCGTCGAGCCGATCGCCGCGAACATGGGTGTGATCCCGCCGGCTTCCGGCTTTCTGGACGGCCTCCGCGAGATCTCAATCTCGGCGGGCGCCCTCCTGATCTTCGACGAGGTCGTCAGCGGCTTCCGCTACGGCCCGAACGGCGCCCAGGGCGCGTTCGGCATCAAGCCGGACCTGACCACACTCGGGAAAGTCGTCGGCGGCGGCCTGCCATTGGCGGCGTACGGCGGCCGGCACGAGATCATGGAGCTGCTGGCACCGCTCGGCCCGGCCTACCAGGCCGGCACGCTCTCCGGGAACCCGATAGCAACAGCTGCCGGACTTGCTACCCTCCAGGTGCTGGCCGAGACGAACCCGTACGCGGAGCTCGACCGCCTCGCGACGAAACTGGCGGATGGCCTGAGCGACGCCGCCCGGACGGCTGGCGTCGCCCTCCAGGTCTCTAGAGTTGGCTCGATGATGACGGCGTTCTTCGCCGACGCCCTGCCGACCGACTACGACTCGGCGATGCTCGCCGACCGCGCGAAGTACGCCGCCTTCTTCCGCGCCATGCTCGATCGCGGCGTCTACTTTGCCCCGTCCCAGTTCGAGGCCGGCTTCGTCTCGACCGCCCATACCGAAGCCGAGATCGACAGAACGATCGCGCTCGCCCGCGAAGCCCTCACCACCTGACCCCGGTTCGTCACCCTGACCCGCTCCCCCTCCCTCTGGGTGCCGGGAGATGCTCCCTCTCCCTCTGGGAGAGGGCTGGGGTGAGGGCTTCTACCGGTACGTCGCCGTCTCCGGTCCGATCCTGATCGTCGTCAGCGTCACGCCCTTCGGGTCGGCCCGTCCCGGCTCTGCGGCCGGCACCGTCGAATCGACGAACCGCCGGGCCCTCGGGTCGTACAGCCGCATCGAGAGGCTGTACTCGCCGATCTTCGCCGAGCGCGGGATCCGGATCAGCGCGCCCAGCGACATCGTCCGGCCCTCCGGCCAGCTCGCCGAGCCCGGCCCGAGCCCGCCGATCGCCAGCTCGTCGCTCTTCCAGACGTCGGCGCCGTCTTCTCCCCGAAGCTGGAACACCGCCCGGTAGCTCACCGGCGGCCGGGCCGTCGCCGTCAGCTCGACGTTCACCGCGCTCACGTCGCCAGGATCGAGCCGCCGGTGGTCCACGCCGAACCGCCGCAATCTGATGCCGCCCTCGTACTCCGCGTCGACGGCGTTCGGCGCCAACGCTGCCAGCGACGAGCTCGCACGCGCCGTCCGCTCCGGCCGAACGTACAGCGTCGGCATCGCCTCGCCGTCCGCCGCGTACGCTCTGACCGTCACGAACGTCTTGTCGGTCCAGCTCTTGACCTCGCGCATCGTCGTGATCTTGTCGGCCCACAGCAGGATCGCCTGGGCGTCGTAGCGCGTCGCCTCGGCGATGAAGTCGTCCGGCGTCAGCGACCCCGCCAGCACCCGCGTCACCGACGACTCGACCAGCGGCGGCGGGACCAGCCGGTCAGCACGAAACGTCAGGTAGGGGTGATCGGTGACGACCATCTCATGCCGATCTGTCATTTGACGTAACGTCTCCGCCACCTCGGGATACCAGTACGAGGGCGGATCGTTCTCGAGCGGGTCGGGGTCGAACATCAGGTCCGCGTCGCGCGCCAGCACCGCCGGCAGGTGAAGAAGGTACAGCAACAGACCGGCCGTGACCAGGGCGACGCCGACCCGTGGCGCCCAGAACGTTCGTCCTCGCTTCGCCGCCGATCTGCCGCCGCCGAGTCCGCGCGTCGCCAGGTGTTGCAGTTGGGCCGCAACGGACGCGGCAGCCGGTGCCACGAGCACAACCCCGGTCGCGGCGAGCAGCGCGGCTGGCGGGATCAGCGTCACGATATGCTTGCCGTGCAGCGGCGTGTGGACCAGCAGCAGCAGCAGCGAGGCCGGCAGCCAGCTCACCAGCGGCAGGGCGGCGCTCCGGAGTCGGGCCAGCATCACGATCCCACCGGTCACGGCAAACGCGAACAGCCCGGACCGGTCCGCCGACAGCTCCTCGACGATCCGTCCCCAGTTCCAGCCGATCCCGCGCCCCTCCGCGGATCGGCTTCGCAGTCGGAACGCCACGACCTGCTCCAGGATCTCAGAGAAGCCGATCAGCACCGTCGGGACGCCGATGCCCAACGCCGTCACCACGCCGAGCACGCCGAGGTTCCGCCAGCGCCGCTCGGCGCGCAGCAGCACCGCCAGCCCGACCGGCGCACACACCGCCAGTGTCACCGGCTTGAGGAGCAGGCTGAACGCCGTCAGCAGCGCCGCCGCCAGCAGCCAGCGGTCCCGCCCGGTCCGCCCGAACACGATCGCCGCGCCGACGGCCAGGATTGCCGGCGCCTCAGCCGGGACTTCGGCCAGCGCCAGCCGCGAAAACTTCAAGTACGTCGGCGAGAGCGCCACCAGCAGCGCGGCGATGACGGCGCCGGTCCTGCCGCCCAGCAGATTTCCCACCCAGTACGTCGCCGCGATCCCGACCAGCGAGAAGATCACCACGCCGCTCCGGACCGCTTCGAGCGATCCTCCCAGCAGGGCGTACGTCGGATAGATCGCGTAAAAGAGGAGCGGCCCCTGGTTACAGAAGATCTCGACGCACGGCCGGTAGCCGGCCGCCATCAGGTGCAACTGTGCCGCCCGGATACCTTCTGGAAACGAGATCGTGTACAGGTCCAGGTTCGGCAGACGCGCCAGCCCGGCAGAGAGCACCAGCAGTCCGCAGAGCGCCAGGTCCAGCCATGGCAGCCGCCAGGCGCGCGCGGCAGATCGCGTCCGCTGTCCCAGCGATGCAGCGTCGGCAGCAACGGTCACGGCGGCTCCGGGCGTCTCGAGGCTCGCCCAAACACGATGCGTCCAGGCCGGGCGATTCTACCAGAGCGCCGCCGTTCGTCCCTCCACATCAACTCGCGCCGCGCCGCCGCCGACCGGGCCGCAGCCCCGGCCCATTCCCCTGGCCTCTTTCCTGACCAGGAGAGAGGCCGACATATTGTGAGTTACATCACCCACTCCGCACCGGTCGGCCGGGACGGATGGTTCCCGCTTCGCGTTGGCGCTGCGTCCTGATCGCATGGCGGTTCGCACACGCCAGATCGCACTTGGCGATTTCTGCGAGCATGTTCGGAATGCTGCGAGCACCATCATCGACGATTCACAGCGAGCAGCCAGACTGGCGCGCCACGAGCCGCCTCCGTGCATACTACGGCGCGTTCTGCGACGATCTCGAAGTTCGGCCGACCGGCCGCCCACGGCACCTGGAGCTCACAGATCAGCGCGACGATCGCGGCGCCAACTCGTCCTCACAGCTTTCAGCTCGCCGCGTGGACGTCGGTCCACCGGCAGCGCGCGCTGCCGCTCGTCGCCCTGGCGATCGTGATCATCGTCGGCCTGGTCCTCCGACTGCGCGACCTCGGCAGCCGCAGCCTCTGGGTCGACGAGCTCTTCAGCGTCGGCCTGGCTGCCCAGACCCCGTCGACCGTCCTGACCGTCCTCTACGGCGAAGAGGCGAACATGGCCCTCTACTACGGCTTCATGTTCGCCTGGGCGCGCCTTGTCGGCGTCGGCGCGGACGAGGTGTGGATGCGCCTCCCATCCGTCCTCTTCGGTGTAGCCGGCCTCTGGGCGCTCTACCGCCTCGGTTCGCGCCTCGATCGCCCGCTGACCGGCCTGCTGGCGGCGGGACTCGCCGCCGTCAACGCCTACCACATCGAGATGTCACAGGAAGCCCGCGCCTACACGATGTGGGCGCTCCTGGCCACCCTCTCCTGGGACTCCCTGATCGACGCCCTGGACAGCGGCGAGCGCCGCGCCTGGCTCCGTTATGTCGCCTGGACGACCGTCGCCTTCTACGCCCACCTCTTCACCCTCTTCCTGATCGTCGGACAGGTCAGCGTCGTCGCGATGCGCTCGCGGATGTCCGAGTGGCGCATCCTGATCGCCAGCGGCGTCTGCGTCGTCGCCCTCTGCACGCCGTTCGTGCCGTTCTTCCTCAGCAACAGCGACGGCAGCCAGATCCTTCACGTCCGCCAGAGCGGCCCCCAGGACGTCTACAACCTGATCCAGCTCTTCGCCGGCGCCTCGACGCCGCTGTTCTTCACCTATGCGCTCCTGGCCCTGATCGGCGTCGCCGTGTCCGTTCGCCGCGCCGCGCTCGCGCGTGACCGCGCCGCGTTCGGCCGAGCCGTCGCCCCGCTGTTCTGGCTGCTGGTGCCGGTCCTGACGATCTTCCTGCTCTCTTACGTCAAACCGATGTTCAAGGAGCGCTACCTCTTCGGCGCGATGCCGGCGTTCCCGCTGCTCGCCGCCATCGGCCTCTCCGCCCTGCGTCCCGTCCTGATGCGGCCACTCGTGACGCTCGCGGTGGTCGGCCTGGCGCTCGTGCCGATTGCCAGAGGACTCGAGATTCGGCAGAGCGAGAACTGGCGCGCCGCCGTCGCCTACCTCGACGCCTCCGTCCAGCCCGGCGACGGCGCGATATTCATCTCGAAGCGCGGCCAGCTCGGCTACGAATACTACGCCGACTGGCTGCCCGGTACCCGCTCCCACGCCGATCGTCCTGAGATCCTGGAGCCGTTCAACTGGGACGCGCTCGCCGCCTCTGAGGAGTACTATCGGGCGCTGACGGCCGAAGGCCGGGCGCAGCTTCCGGAGTTCGCTGCCCGCCACCCCCGGATCTGGCTCGTCCTCTCGCACGAGTTCGACTCGACGTTTGACGGCGACACTTCCGAAACGGTCAGGAACTGGCTCAGCCGGCGCGGCTACGCCGTGCGCCAGCGGCCGTTCCAGAACGTCCGCGTCCTCCTCTACGAGCGCCGCACCTGACCCCCGCCGCGCAACCTCCCTCCTTTCCCACGCACGGCGGTTACCCGGGCGGTTGCGGGTAGGGGCTCTCTTGGTGACGCTTCTGTGCCGCGACCGCCGCCTACCGGTCCCGTTTTCTGACTATGGTTCTTCCATCACCACTGAGGTCCGCATGGCGATCGCCGATCCCCAGCTTCCGCCCCGTGGCGTTTCACTTCCCGTCGCCGAGGAGCGCTTCCTGGACAGCTTGATCGGCCGCTCGCCGCGCACCGTCTCCACCTACCGCTCGGCTCTCGGCCGCCTCCACGAGTACCTCGAAAGCACCGGCGTCGAGCCGGCCGACCTCCACACCCACGAGATTCGCGGCGATTTCCTGGAGCGGCTCTACCTCTGGCTCACCCGCGTCTACGGCCGCGACGACCGCTTCACGATCTCGACCTACGTCGCCGGCTCCCGGGCGTTCCTGCGCTTCTGTGCCCGCCGTCACCTGCTCGCCCCGGACGTCTCGTTCGAGGAGCTGCGCGACAACGTTCGCGAGGTCATGGGCCGCGTTCCGTACCGCACGCCGCGCATCGACCGGCGCCTGGTCAAGATCGTCACCCACGTCGACGGCCTGGAGCTCCCCTCGGGCGACCAGTACGGTGGCGCCCCACGCCTGGAGCTGCTGCGCGATCGTGCCCTGATCCGCACCCTGTTCACGACCGGCATGCGCCGCGAGGAGGTCGCCAACCTGACCCGCGCCGACGTCCAGGACGGGCACGCCCGCCAGGCGCTGATCACCGGCAAGGGCAGCAAGGAGCGGCTGGTCTTCTTCGACGACCTCGCCCTGGCCGCCATCCGGGCGTACCTCGAGGCCCGCGCCGATCGTCTGTCGCCACTCTTCCTGCGCCACGACCTCGGACGCGGCAAACAGGCCGGCCCCGGCGGCCGGCGCTGGCGACTCTCACCAAAGGGTGTCTGGGACGTCGTGAAGCGCTACGCGGAGGTCGTCGGCGTCGATGCGACTACCCATGACTTCCGCCACGCCAAGGCGAGCGTCATGCTCAACCGCGGCGCCAAGCTCTCCGAGGTCCAGGACATCCTCGGGCACTCCAGTCCCGAGACCACCAAGAAGATCTACGCTCACTACGAGGTCTCGCACCTCCGTGACGTCTTCGACCGCTACTCCGCCACCGCCGAGGAGCTGGTCGAAGCGCTCGACGACGTCGAGCCCCTGGGCCACCATCGCGGCGAGTAAGCCAGGAAAGCGCCAGCACCGGAGAACGGTACGGTAGAATCCCTCGCAGGTACCGCTCCGAGGATAGACCTGCCGTGCAATCGCAACGGACGTTTCCTGGCCTCACCAACATTGTTGTTACCACGCTCGTAGCGATGCTCGCCTTTGGCATGGCGTTCATCAGCGGCTACCTCTTCGGCCGCTCCGAGCCGGCTCACGGCCCGCTCTCATTCCTGGACGTGCTCCAGCCGTCCACCGCCCGCGCCACCGAAGAGGGCGTCCTCACCACCGACGAGCAGCAGCGCTTCAAAGTGTTCTGGGAAACCTGGCAGATCGTCGAGCGTGACTTTTACGACAAGAGCCAGATCGACCATCAGAAGCTGATCTTCGGCGCGATCAAGGGCATGGTCGACGCGGTCGGCGATCCGTACACGGTCTACCAGACCCCCTCCCAGCGCGAGCTCGGCGACACCGACCTCCGCGGCTCGTTCGACGGCATCGGCATCCAGGTCGACATGAAGGAGAACCGGCTGACCGTCGTCGCGCCGATCGAGGGCTCACCGGCCGAGGCTGCCGGCTTCCGCCCCGGCGACGTGGTCCTCGCCGTGGACGGCAAGTCGCTCTCCGGCAAGACGCTCAACGACACCGTCGGCCTGATCCGGGGCCAGCGTGGCACGCCGGTCACCCTGACCGTGCTCAGGCAGGGCTCCAACGATCCGATCGAGATCACCGTCGTCCGAGCCGAGATCAAGCTGAAGTCGGTCCGGGTGCGAATGCTCGACGATCAGGTCGGCTATCTGCGCATCAGCTCGTTCTCCGCCTCGACCGGCACCGAGATGGCGGGTGCCGTCAAGAACCTGGTCGAACAGCAGGCGCGTGGCATCATCGTCGACCTGCGCAACAACCCGGGCGGCTACCTCCAGACCTCCGTCGAGGCCTCCGCCCAGTTCATGGACCCGGGCAGCGTCGTCCTGTACCAGCAGAGCGGCAACGGCGACCGCAGAACGTACCGGACCGAGGGCGGCGGTGTGGCCACTCAGGTGCCACTGGTCGTCCTGGTCAACAGGGGCAGCGCCAGTGCCTCGGAGATCATGGCCGGCGCGCTCAGGGACAGCGGTCGCGCGTTCCTGGTCGGCGAGAAGACGTTCGGCAAAGGCACCGTCCAGAACGTCCACGAGCTGAGCGACAAGTCAGGCCTCCGGGTCACCACGGCGCAGTGGCTCACGCCCGCCGAGAAGCCGATTCAGGGCGTCGGTCTCCTTCCCGACCAGGTGATCGAGCTGCCGCCGACGGCGACGATCTCGTCCGAGGCGACGCGCGCGGACGATGCCCAGCTCGACGCCGCCGTCCGGCACCTCCTGGGCAGTTGAGGAGGACGTCGTGCCGAAGAAGAGTGTCCCGACCCGAAGTAACGGCACCGCCAACGCCGCCTCTGCGACGACTGAGCGCCCCGAGCGGACGTTCGCGACGAACCGCCAGGCCCGCCACGAGTACGAGATCCTGGAGTCGATCGAAGCCGGCATCGCCCTGACCGGCACCGAGATAAAGTCGGTGCGCGCTGGCAAAGTCAACTTGCGTGATAGCTACGCCCGCGTGCAGAACGGCGAGGTTTTGCTGTACAATATGCATGTCTCGCCGTACGACCAGGGCAACATCTGGAACCACGAGCCGTTGCGCACGCGGAAGCTGTTGCTCCACCGTGGCGAGATCGGGCGGCTCGCCGAGAAGAGTCAGGCCCAGGGGCTGACGCTGGTCCCGCTTCGGATGTACGCGCGCAAAGGTCACGCCAAGGTCGAGCTCGCGGTCGCCAGGGGCAAACGACAGTACGACAAGCGTGCCTCGATCGCGGACCGCGAATCGAAGCGCGAGCTCGATCGGATTGTCAAGGAAGCGTACGCAGGGGGACGCTAGGTTTCGACAGGGGAGGAGGCTCAGAGAACGCAGGCCGAGGTGCCGGTGCCCTCGTTAATCAATCGGCATGGCATAACTGCCGAACCACAGCTTTCCCTCGCTGCCTAATCCCAGCGAGCGTCTGCCCGGCCTCGTTTCGGTGGGTCGGTAACAGGCGTCACTAAAGCCGAAATGCTGCGCGCCGGACCGCCTTCTAGGGCGCGCTCAAGATCAGAGGGCTGGCGCTAGCGGACCGGGTCGACAGGGGCCGCTCGCGTGAGATCAAAGAGTCGACTAAGCCTGTAGTTGGTCTCGAGCTGAATCGCTCTGGACGAGGGGTTCGATTCCCCTCCGTCTCCACCACGGAGAAGGCCCGCCATTCGGCGGGCCTTCTCCCTTCTCTATCCGGGTGTTGGAGGCCGTCCTACTGCTCGGGCTCGCCCTCGACCTCCGGCTCCTCATCAGTCCGGGCGACTTCCTGACGCTCAGTACCCGTGTCCGCGACCGGCACTTCATCGACGTCGTCCTCAGCCGGCTCGGTCTCCGCGACCGCTGCCGACTCCTCGTCCTCAGGCGTCGCGGCGACCGCCTCGCCTTCGGATTCCGCCTCAGCCGCATGCTCTTCGTGCTTCGGCTCGGGCTTCGCCGGCGCCGTTCGCGCCACCAACGTATGCTCCAACACGCCGAGCGACTGCTCGTTGTTGGCGCCCTGATCGAGCATCTCGGTTGTCGTGGACGAAGCCTGCGCCAGCAGTTCCTCCGACGAGATCGGCTTCGCCTCACTGACTGGCTCGTCGCCTTCGGCAGGTTGCTCAGCTTCCTGCTCGACTGACGCCGCCTGCGGAGTCTCGGCTGCCTCGTCAACGTCTGGCGAGCTGACGGCCTCCTCTTCGGCGGCCGGGGCTGGCTCTTCGTCGTCAGCGCTCGACGCTGACGGCTTGATCGGGTCTGTCTGCGTCGTCTCCGGCTTCGCCTCGCGCACGTACAGCTCGTGGCGTAGCATCGAGATCGACGCACCGCCGTCCTCGCGGACGACCGGCTGCTCGGACACGAACTGGACGACCGCCACCTCTTCCGTGGCGTCGTCCTCCGCCTCGGCGACCGCCTCCTCATCGTCGGGAGCCAGCGCGGGCGCTTCTGCCTCCGCGACGACGTCGATCTCCTCCGGCTCCTCGGCAACGGGCTCCTCGACTGGCGGCGCGACGAAGCGGGGCGCCGGTCGGGCCGCGCTCGCCGGCGCGGCAGCCGGCGCGGGGGGCGGCGCCAGCGAGACCGTCCCAGTCAGCGGCGGACCTTCAGAGAGCGGCTCGGCGACGACGCTTGGCGCCGGTGGCTCGGCCGTTCGGGTCGGCGCGTCGGTCGTTGGGGCCCCGCCGATCTGAACGCCGGACTCGCCGATGGCTTCGCCGGTCGTCGGAACGATCGCCCGAACCGGCTCGACCGGCTCAGTCGGCGGAACCGCGGCCTGGCTCCCCACCGGCACGTAGACCACCCGCTCAACGACCCGTTCGACCGGTACCTCGACCGGCACCGTTGTCTGAACGTCCTGCGCCACCAGGCGCACCTCGACGCGAGGCACACCTTCGCGCACGACGAATTGCAAGCCCGCGAAAAGAGGGACGAGCAGTGCCAGCAGCACGAAAAGTCGAAGTCGGGCGATAACCTTCGCGTCGTCCATGCGGAGCCGGACCCGGAGGTCCGGCTCCTCTCGTCTCTCGTGCAGCATCGCGGTGCCCCTCCCGCCAGCCAACGACGGTAACCATACACCGGCTCATCGAGGCAGGGGTACCAATACCGTGTCCCCATCCCCATTCAATCGGTCACCCCACCAGCCTGTTACCCCAACCGCCTAATACAGGCGTCCGAACTCACGCGCAAGCTGGTGATGGGAAAGCAGGATAGCAGTCGGACGGCCGTGCGAGCACGCCTGGCACAGATCGGCCTCGCCGAGCTGCTCTAAGAGTGAGGCCATCTCCTCAAACGTCAATTGGTCGCCTGCACGGGACGCCGAGTGACATGCAAAAAGTATTGCTAACCGCTCTCGCCAGTCGGCCGGCGGCGCCTCGTCCGCTAACGCCTGGAGCGCCTGCGCCAGGACCCCAAGCGGGTCGCGCTCCGTCAGCGCGGCAGGCACGGCGCGCGCCAGCAGCGCCCCCTCCCCGAACGGCTCGACCTCGAACCCCGCGCCAGCTAGCGCGTCCAGGTGATCGCGCGCGACAGCCGCGACCCTTGGCGGCAGATCCAGCACCGCCGGTTCCAGTAACGCCTGCCGCTCCGTCTGGCCTTCCCACGATCCGTGGATGCGCTCGAACAGCACCCGCTCGTGGGCCGCGTGCTGATCCACCAGGTAAATCCCGGCGCTGCCCTCCGCGATGATGTACGTCGCACCAGCCTGGCCCAGCACCCGCAGCCCCACCGTCCAGCTCTCGGCTGTGCCTTCTGTCGAGCCTCGCTTGTCTGGTCCGAGCAGGCTGGTTGCCGGCGGGCCGGAGAAGCCCGCCAGCGTTCGACGGATCGCCCGCTGGATCGCGGCGAACGCGGCCCGTTCGTGCAGCAGCCGCACCTCGCTCTTCCGAGGATGGACGTTAACGTCCACGTCGCCCGGCGGCACCTGGAGATGAAGTACCGCGATCGGATACCGTCCGACCTGGATCAGCGTCCGGTACGCCTCGTCCACGGCGAACGTGAGCGCCCGACTCTGGACCCAGCGACCGTTCACCAGCAGCGTCAGGCCGGCCCGCGTCGGCAACGTCGCTTCGCCCCATCCCAGACAGCCGCCCACCTCGACTCGGTCGCTGTCGCCCTCGTCAGGTTCGATCGGCACGAGGTACTCGGCGATCTTGCGACCGTGCACCGCCGCCATCGCCGCTGCCAGGTCGCCGTCGCCCGACGTCTCGATCGAGCGCCGCCCGTCGAGGCGCAGGCAAAACGAGATCAAAGGGCTCCCCAGCGCCAGGTTCGCGATCAGCGTCACGACCTGGCCGTTCTCACCGCTTCGCCCTCGCAGGAACTTCCGCCTCGCCGGCAACTCCGCGAACAGCCCATGAATCGACATCGTCGTGCCCGTCGTCCGTGTGGCTGGCTCCGGAGCCGCAGCCGCCCCACCCTGTACCTTTACCATCCAGGCGTGCGGCTGCACCGCCGTTCGAGTTACGCACTCCACGTCTGCCACGGCCGCGATGCTCGGCAGCGCCTCCCCTCGGAACCCCAGCGTGTCGATCCGGTCGAGATCGTCGTCAGACGTCAGCTTGCTCGTGGCGTGGCGCTCGAAGGCGATTGGCAGATCGCTCGGATCGATACCGTGTCCGTCGTCGGCGACCCGGATCAGCGTCAGACCCCCGCCTTCGACGTCGATGGTGATCCGCGTCGCCCCGGCGTCGATCGCGTTCTCGACCAGCTCCTTGACCACCGACGCCGGTCGCTCGACCACCTCGCCTGCCGCGATCCGCGCCGCCACCGCCGGCGGGAGATGCCGGATCACCGCCCGCCGCCGTCGTGCTCGTCCGTCGCCAGCGCGACCAGCGCGACCAGCTCCGACAGCGCCTCCAGCGGCGACATCCGCAGCGGCTCGATGCTGGCCAGCCGGCGCAACGCCTCGGCCTGGCCCACAGGCAGGGCTGCTGCCTGCGGATCGCCGGCCCTCACGACTCCGTTCACCGTGACGTTCGCGCCGTGTCCGTCCCGGCTCCGTTCCAGCTCGGCCAGGATCGCCGCCGCCCGCCGCGTCACCGGCTCCGGCACCCCGGCCAGCCGCGCGACGTGGACGCCGTAGCTCCGATCGGCTGCGCCCGGCACCACCCGGTGCAAGAACACCACCCGGTCGCCGCGCTCCAGCACCTCGACCTGGAGGCTCGCCACACCAGGCAGCTCGTCGGCCAGGTCCGCCAGCTCGTGGTAGTGCGTGGCGAACAGCGTCTTGCAGCGCAGTCGCGGGTCGTCGTGGATCTGCTCCACCACCGCTCTAGCTACCGCAATCCCGTCAAACGTGCTCGTCCCCCGGCCGATCTCGTCCAGCACCAGCAGGCTCCGCGCGGTCGCGTTCCGGAGGATGTTCGCCGTCTCGATCATTTCGACCATGAACGTGCTGCGCTGTCCCGCCAGGTCGTCCTGCGCCCCGACCCGAGCGAAGACCCGGTCCACAACTCCCAGCCGCGCAGACGTCGCCGGCACGAACGATCCGACCTGCGCGAGCAGCACGATCAGCGCGACCTGCCGCAGGTACGTCGACTTACCGGCCATGTTCGGCCCGGTCAGGATCGCGATCGTCGCGTCCCCGGTGCCCAGGCAGGTGTCGTTCGGCATGAACGCCTCGCGCCCGAGCGCCTGCTCGACCACCGGGTGCCGCCCCCCGACGATCTCCAACACCCCGTCTTCGACGATCTCTGGCCGCGCGTACTCCCAGCGCGCCGCCAGCTCGGCGAAGCTTAGCAGCGCGTCAAGTCGCGCCAACGCCGTCGCGCTGTCGAGCAGCGGCCGGGCGACCTCGGCGGCGGCCTCCAGCACCTCGGCGTACACCGCCCGCTCGAGCCGGACGATCTCCTCCTGGGCGTTGCGTGCTCTCAGCTCGTACTCGTGGAGCTTCGGCGTGACGAACCGCTCCACGGCCGTCATCGTCTGCTTCCGGACGTACTCCAGTTTTTCGAGATGGTCTGCGACGGTCGCCGCTCCGGTCGCCTCGCGCTGATAGTAGTCGGTCGCCTGGGCCAGCACCGCCCGGCTCAACTCCAGGTAGTACCCAAACACCCGGTTGTAGCCGACCTTCAGGCCCCGCAGCCCGGTCCGTTCCCGCTCCGACCGCTCCAGATCGGCGATCCAGGCCCGGGTATCGCCAGCCAGCAGCCTGACCTCGTCCAGCTCAGAGGAGCAGCCCTGGCGGATGATCCCCTCGCCGAACGATGCCGGCGGCGGGTCCTCGATCGTCCGCTCGATCTGCTGGGCGAGCGCCTTGAAGTCGCCGACCTGCGCGCGAAGCTCCGCCAGCAGCGGCGGTATCTCGCCGTGCAACCCGCCGACGATCTCCGGCAGCACCCGTGCCGCCAAGGCGATCGCGATCGCCTCGCGCGGGTTCAGCGACCGCTGGGCGGCCCGGCTCGCCAGCCGTTCCAGGTCCGGCAGCGATCCCACCAGCTTGCCGAGCGCCTCGCGTGTCTGCCACCGATCCACCAGCCACGCCACGGCGTCGTGCCGAGCTTCGATTGCCGTCCGGTCAAGGAGCGGCTGCGTCAGCCAGCGCCGCAGCATCCTGGCCCCCATCGGCGTCCGGGTCAGGTCGATCGCCCCGAGCAGCGACCCCTCGCGCTGGCCGTTCCGCAGGCTCTCGGTCAGCTCCAGGCTGCGCCGCGTCGCTCCGTCCAGCACCATCGACCCTTCGACGGCGTACAGCTCCAACCGATCGAGCAGCCCGATTGCCGCCGGCAGCGTCTCCTCGACGTACTCGAGGATCGCGGCCGTCGCCCGAGCCGCCAGGGCTCGCTCCTCCAGGCCCAGGCTCGCCACGGCGGCCGTTTGAAAGTGCCGACGCAGACGATCGTCGGCCCGGTGCGGCGCGAACGAGGAGAGCGGGCGCGCCGTCGTCCGGGCGCCGGCCGGCAGCACCTCGGTTAGCGCATCGGCCTCGCCGTCGATGTCCTGGGCCGGCACCAGGCACTCGGCCGGCCCGAGGCGGACCAGCTCGGCGGCCAGCAGCGCACCGGCCGCCGGCCCCCGGACCTCGGACGCCGCGAGCTGGCCCGTGCTGACGTCCACGAACGCCAGCCCCGCCCCGGTCCGCTCCACGATCACGGCGGCCAGGAAGTTGTTGGTCCGCGCCGGCAGCAGTCCGTCCTCGATCAGCGTCCCGGGCGTGATGACCCGCACCACCTCGCGGCGCACCAGCCCCCGCACCGGCACCTCGCCGATCTGGTCGCAGATCGCCACCCGGTGGCCGTGCTCGATCAGTCTAGCTACGTACCCCTCGGCCGCGTGGTACGGGACGCCGGCCATCGGCACCCGCTCGCCCCGCCCGATGTCCCGGCCAGTTAGGACGATGTCGAGCGTCTTCGCCACGACCCGCGCGTCCTCGTCGAACGTCTCGTAAAAGTCGCCCAGACGGAAGAAGAGGATCGCGTCTGGATGGCGCGCCTTGATCTCCAGGTACTGCCGACGGACTGGCGTCGTCGGCAGGTACTCCGGCCCAAGCAGGCTGAGCTGATCGAGGTCGCTCTGGCGCACGTTCGGTCGTAGCACGCACTCGCCGAGGATATCGCTCCCAGCACGTCTGTTCGGCGGCGTGGGCCGCCAGTATACCACCCGACTTCGGCTGCCGGATGGGGATCTGCTACTCCAGCAGCCCCGTCAGCCGTAACAACAGCAACACGTTCAGCCCGATGATCAACGCCGCGATCACACTCGCCACGGCCGTCGTCGCCGGGTGATTCGCGTGCTCGCCCATGATCGACTTCCGCGACGTCAGCCAGACCAGCGGCACGATCGCGAACGGCAACTGCACCGACAGCGACACCTGGCTCAAAATCAAGATCCAGTACGCGTCCAGCCCCATCGCAATCACGACCAGGGCCGGAATCACCGTGATCAGCCGCCGCAGAAACAGTCCGAACTTTACGTTCAGGAACCCCTCGATGATGATCTGCCCGGCCAGCGTCGCCGTCGTCGACGATGACAATCCCGAAGCCAGCAGCGCCACCGCGAACGCCACGGCCGAAAGCCCCCCAAGCAGTGGCGTCAGCGTCGCGTGCGCCCCCTCGATCGAGTCAATCTCCAGCCCCTGGGTGTAAAACGCCGCCGCCGCCATGATGACGATCGCCGAGTTCACCAGCCAGGCTAGGTTGAGCGCCAGCACCGAGTCGAGCATCGCGGCCTTCGTCACCGACGAGGTGTGCTCGGGGTTCAGGCGCCGTCGACTGAGGATCACCCCGGAGTGCAAATACAGGTTGTGCGGCATCACCGTCGCGCCGAGCATCCCCATCGCGATGACCAGGCTGTCCGCGTTGAGCCTCGGCACCAGCGCGCCCTCGGTCACGGCGCGCCAGTCCGGCTGGACCAGCCAGACCTCGAACACGTACGCCAGCCCGATGACCGCGACCAGCCCCATGATGACCCACTCGACGGCCCGGTACCCGTACCGATACAGGGCCAGGATCCCGAACACCGCGACCGCCGTGATCAGCGCGGCCGGGAACATTGGGATGTGCAACAGCAGGTAGAACCCGAGCGCCGCCCCCAGGAACTCCGCCAGGTCGGTCGCGATTGCCGCGGCTTCCGCCGTCACCCACAAGAACAGCGTCAGCGGCTTCGACAGGTTGGCCCGGCACAGCTCCGGATACGACATCCCCGTCGCCAGCCCGAGCTTTGCTGAGAGGTGCTGAAGCAACAGCGCCATCAGGTTGGCGGAGAGCAGCACCCAGAGCAGCGTATACCCGAATCGCGCGCCGCCCTCGATATCGGTGGCCCAGTTGCCCGGGTCCATGTAGCCGACGCTGACCAGGAACGCCGGGCCGAGATACGGAGCGACGCTTCGTGGTGAAAGCAGGCGGACCGGACCGGTCCTGAACTGTGCGCCGAGTTGACCTGTTACAGACGTACTAGACATTGCGCTGGACCAGATAGTAGCGAATCCTGTGCTCGCCGCGTCGACGCCTATCGGCGACCTCCGCGACCCTTGCCACTCGGCCCCGGCCGTCGATATACTGACCCTTGCGCACTGGCCGTTTGCCGCGTTCGTCTAGCGGCCCAGGACACCGCCCTCTCAAGGCGGAGATCACGGGTTCGAATCCCGTACGCGGTACCAGAGGGACCGAGCAGATGCTCGGCCCTTTTTGTTTTCCCGGCCCCTCGCGTATCCTTCTCCCAGTCGCGGGAGGTCACGATGCCGACATTCGGCGTGTGGGAATGGCTCATCATCCTGGTGATCTTCATCATCTTCTTCGGCGCGGGCAAGCTCGGGAACCTCGGCGGTGCCCTCAGGCGCAGCATCGACAACTTCAAGCAGACCGCCGGCTTTGGCGACGACAAGCAGGACAACCAGAAGAAGCTGAAGGGCTGAAACCATGCCAGCAGAGCCGCTGACCGTCACGATCCTGGTGGGCGGCTACGGCTCGCGCATGGGCGGCCTCGACAAAGCGTCGCTCGAGCTCGACGGCAAACCGCTCCTCGAACGCATCCTCGACGTCGTCAGCCCGCTCGCCGCAGAGATCTTCGTCGTCGCCAACGACGACCGCCTGGTCGGCGATCCCCGCTTCACCGTCCTCCACGACCCCGAGCCGCACGCCGGCGTCCTCCCGGCCCTGCTGACCGCGCTCGACGCCGCGACCTCACCCTTGCTGCTCCTCCTCGCCTGCGACATGCCGTTCGTCAACGGCAACGTCATTGGGTTCTTGTTGGACCTCGCCGCCACGCATGACGCGGTCATGCCGTACGTTCAGAGCTTCCCCCAGCCGATGCATGCCGTCTACCGCGTCGCCCCCTGCCGGGTGGCGGTGCGCAACCTCCTGGAAGACGAAAGCGGCAGTCGGCGGATGATCTCCTTCCTGGACGACGTCAACGCCGTCCGCGTCCCGGAAGAGGACATCCGCAAGATCGACCCCGAGATCCGCTCCTTCTTCAACGTCAACACCCCCTACGACCTCGAAGCCGCCCGCCACCTCATCGCCGGCGAATGATCTCCCCTCTCCCTTGCGAGGGAGAGGGGCCGGGGGTGAGGGCAGTCTCGTCGTTGCCGCCCCGATCCGGCCCCTGATAGCATTCCTCACAGCGCCGGTCGCCGGGCGTGTCGTCCTGTGTCCAGATTCGGTGCCCGCTCCGCCTCGTGCGGACCCTCGGTCCGGAGGATCCTCGCCTCGTGTATCAGCCAGTTCCAAGCACCGTCGACTTCCCAGCACTCGAGCGCGAGATTCTCGACTTCTGGGATAAGACCCGTGCCTTTGACAAGCTCGTCGAAAAGAACGCTGCCGGCCCGCGCTGGTCGTTCGTCGACGGCCCGATCACCGCCAACAATCCGATGGGCGTCCACCACGCCTGGGGCCGTACCTACAAGGACGTCTACCAGCGCTACTACGCCATGCAGGGGTACCAGCAGCGATTCCAGAACGGCTTCGACTGCCAGGGCCTCTGGGTCGAGGTCGAGGTCGAGAAGGAGCTCGGGTTCAACGCGAAGTGGGAGATCGAGGAGTACGGCCTCGACCGCTTTTCCGAGAAGTGCAAGGAGCGCGTCGAGCGGTACGCCGACGTCATCTCGAAGCAGTCGATCCGCCTCGGCCAGTGGATGCACTGGGACGACTCCTACTACACCCACACCGACAACAACATCGAGCACATCTGGCACTTCCTCAAAACCTGCCACGAGAAGGGCTGGCTCTACCAGGGCGCCCGCTCGATGCCCTGGTGCATCCGTTGCGGCACCGGCCTCTCCCAGCACGAGCTGGTCGGCACCGATTCGTACCGCGAGCTGACCCACACGTCGGTCTACATCGCGCTGCCGATCGTCGATCGCCCGAACGAGCACTTCCTGGTCTGGACGACCACCCCCTGGACGCTCCCCGCCAACGTCGCGCTGGCCGTCCACCCGGAGCTGGAGTACGTCAAGATCAGGCAGGGCGAGAAGCTCTACTACCTCTCGCCGCGCACGACCGGCTTCCTGAAGGGCCAGTTCGAGGAGGTCGGCCGCCTGACCGGCTCCGAGCTGGTCGGCTTGCGCTTCCACAGCCCGTTCGAGGAGTTGCCGGCCCAGCAGGGTGTCGAGCACCCGGTCATCGCCTGGGAGGACGTCGGCGAGGAAGAAGGCACCGGCGTCGTCCACATCGCGCCCGGCTGCGGCGCCGAGGACTACGAGCTCTCGAAGGTCCACAATCTGAAGGTCATCACGCCGATCGACGAGGCCGGCGTCTACGTCGACGGTTTCGGCGAGCTCTCAGCCCAGAGCATCCGCGCGACCAACGACGCCATCTTCGCGAGCCTCCGCTCCAAGGGTCTCCTCTACACCACCGAGGAGTATCAGCACCGCTACCCCTGCTGCTGGCGCTGCGGTGAGGAGCTGGCGTTCCGCCTGGCCGCCGAGTGGTTCATTCGCGCCGACGAGATCCGCCCGCTGATGAAGGCCGCCTCCGAGACGGTCAACTGGGTGCCCGCTTCGGCCGGCAAGCGAATGGACGACTGGCTCAACAACATGGGCGACTGGAACATCAGTCGCAAGCGGTACTGGGGCCTGCCCCTGCCGTTCTACCGCTGCTCCTGCGGCGAGCTGACCGTGATCGGCTCCAAGGCTGAGCTGGCCGAGCGCGCCGTCAGTGGCATGGACCAGCTCAAGGAGCTGCATCGGCCCTGGATCGACGACGTCACAGTCTCCTGTGCCTCCTGCGGCGCGGAGACGAAGCGCATCCTGGAGGTCGGCGACGCCTGGCTCGACGCCGGCATCGTCCCGTTCTCGACCCTCAACTACCTGCACGACCCCGAGTACTGGGCCGCCTGGTACCCCGCGCACTTCATCACCGAGATGCGCGAGCAGATCCGCCTCTGGTTCTACAGCATGCTGTTCATGAGCGTGACCCTCAAGAACCAGTCGCCGTACCAGAGCGTGCTCGCCTTCGAGAAGCTGATGGACGAGCACGGCAAGCCGATGCACAAGAGCTCCGGCAACGCCATCTGGTTCGACGACGCCGCCGAGCGGATGGGCGCCGACCCGATGCGCTGGCTCTACTGCGGTCAGAACGTCCAGAACAACCTCAACTTTGGCTTCGGCCCGGCCGAGGAGGTCAAGCGCCGCCTGCTGGTCCTCTGGAACGTCTACAGCTTCTTCGTGACCTACGCCCGGATCGACGGCTTCAACCCGAACGACGGCGTCCCTGCACTCGCCGATCGCTCCCTGCTCGACCGCTGGATCATCTCCCGACTGAACAGCGTGATCGCCGACGTTCGAGCCGGCCTGGACCGGATCGACGCTGCTGCCCCGACCCGCACTGTCGAGCGGTTCGTCGACGATCTCTCGACCTGGTACGTCAGGCGCTCGCGCCGGCGCTTCTGGAAGGCCGCGGATGATGCCGACAAGCGCGCCGCCCAGGCCACCCTCTACGAGGTGCTGACGTCGCTGACGCGCATCCTCGCGCCGTTCCTGCCGTTCCTCGCCGAGTCGGTCTACCAGAACCTGGTCCGATCGGTCGATCCGAGCGCCCCGGAGAGCGTCCACCATACTTGCTACCCCGAGGTTGACGCCTCGGCCATCGATGTCGACCTCGAGCGCCAGGTGGAGATCGCCCGCCGCCTGGTCGGACTCGGACGGGCCGCCCGTGAGCAGGCCGCGATCAAGAACCGCCAGCCGCTCGCGCTCGCCCGCGTCGGCGCGCCAGCCGGCGTGCCGCCACTCCCTGACCAGCTTCGAGAAGAGATCGAGAGCGATCTAAACGTCTGGCACCTGGAGATCGGCGGCGATATCAAAGATGCCGTGGCGCACGCCGTCCAGGCGAAGCCAGCGTTGATCGGACCGCGTCTTGGGCGCAAAGTTCAGGATGTCTTGAAGGCGCTGCGAGCCGGCGAACAGACGATCCGCCCGGACGGCTCGGTCGAAGTCGCCGGCGAACTGCTGAATCCCGAGGAAGTTACGATCAGCACGAAGGCGAAACCGGGATTCGCGGCTGCTGAGTCCGACGGCTACACCCTCGTCCTCGACACTCGTCTCTCGCCCGAGCTCATTCAGGCCGGCCTGGCCCGCGAGCTGGTCCACCGCATCCAGACGATGCGCAAGGACGCCGGCTTCGAGGTCGAGGACCGGATCGTCACCCGCTTCGACGCCACCGGCGAGCTCGCCGGCGTCTTCGACCGCTTCGGCGAGTACATCAAGCAGGAGACCCTCTCGGTGGCCCTCGAACCGAACGGCAGCGGCGGCGGGCACGACTGGTCCGGGCAGATCGAAGGGGAGCCGGTCACCATCCGGGTCGCGCTGGCCGGCGGCGTGTCGGGCTCGTGAGCTGGTTCTCGTTCTTCGGCAACGAGCGAGCGGAGCAGCCGGCCAGCATCTTCTCGCGGCGAACCCTGACGTTCGCCGCGACGGCGCTCGCCGTGATCGCGCTCGACCGCTGGACCAAGCAGCTCGCCACCGAGCACCTGCTGGACTCCGGCGCGCGATCCGTGCCGCTGATCGGCGAGTACATCCGCCTGACCTACGTCGAGAATCGCGGCGCCGCGTTCGGCGTCCTCCAGAATCAGACCGCCTTCTTCATTCTGGTCGGTCTCGTCGTCATCTCCGTCATCGTGGCCTCCTACCGCTACATCCCGGAGCCGTCCTGGCTGCTGAACCTCTGTCTCGGGCTTCAGATGGGCGGCGCGGTCGGCAATCTGGTCGACCGCATCCAGGTCGGCTACGTCGTCGACTTCATCGATCTGACCTTCTGGCCGGTCTTCAACGTCGCGGACTCCGCGATCTGCGTCGGCGTGGCCGGCCTGGCCTACTCCGTGCTGTTCCCGCCGAAACGGTCCATCGTCGAGAACCCGACCGTCGACCCGCGAGCCTCCGATGCCTGAGCGCCGTCCGCTCCGTCCGCGCCACGTGACCCGGCCGAACGGCCTGGAGCAGATCGTCGTGCCCGGCTACGGCTCCAGGATGCGGCTCGACGCCTTCCTCGCCCGGTACGGCGAGGGCCGTTCGCGCACCGAGTGGAGCCGGCTGATCCAGAGCGGCGCCGTGACCGTGGACGGCCGCCACGTCCGGCCGAGCGACCGCCTCGAGGAGGGCCAGCGGATCGTCTACCTGCCGACTGCCACGTCGGCACCGACGTCCCGGCCCCGGCCGGCCCCCGAGATCTCGCTGACGATCGTCTACCAGGACCCGTCGATGATCGTGCTCGACAAGCCGCCGGGCCTGGTCGTCCACCCGGCCCCCGGCCACGAGGACGGCACGCTCGTCAACGCCCTCCTGGCTGTCTTCCCGGACCTCTCTGACCCCACCGGCGAGCACCGTCCAGGCATCGTCCACCGCCTGGACAAGGACACCTCCGGCCTGATCGTGATCGGCCGGACCACCGCCGCGATGGCCGCCCTCCAGCAGCAGTTCAAGGAGCGCTCGGCCGAGAAGAAGTACCTCCTGCTCGTCCAGGGCGACATTGCCGAGGAGGAGGCCGCGATTGAGGTCCCGATCGGCCGCGACCAGCGCGATCGCACGAAGATGACGGCCCGCTCGGGCGGCCGTGAGTCCCGAACTCAGTTCGTCGTCCTCGAGCGGTACGGCGACTTTTCCCTGGTCGAAGCCGATCTCCAGAGCGGCCGGACCCACCAGCTCCGCGTCCACTTCCAGTTCATCGGACACCCCGTTGCTGGCGACCGCACGTACGGCAACGTGCGCGGCCCGGCTGGCCTGCGCCGCCAGTTCGTTCACGCAGCCTCGATGCGCATCCGCTCGCCTCACGACGACGTCGAGCGCCAGTTCTACGCGCCGCTCCCGGGCGACCTGCGTTCGCCGCTCGACCGGCTCCGGACCATGCGCGGCTTCACGCCAGAGTCGCTTCCTCAGGCGGTGATCGGCGGCAAGAACCCGCCCGGCGTCACCCTGGAAAGGATCGCGATCCCGAAGCCTTCCCACCGCCCCACGCCGTCTCGCGCCGGAGGTCCGCGCGCCGATGTCGACGAAGTCGATATGCCCGGGGCTTCGCCCGCCCAGGGTCAGGGCGCGGAGGGCATGCCGGCGCCGCCGTCCCGCCGAGTCCCGGCCCGCGCACCATCGAAGCGGCCCATTGACCGCCGGCCTCCCTGGAAGAAGAACACGACAGCGCGACCCAAGCGAGGTCCACGAACATGACCGCGCCCCAGACCACGGAGAATCGACCCGTCCGCCTTCGCGTCGCCCCCTCCCCGACCGGCGATCCGCACGTCGGCACGGCGTACATGGCCCTCTTCGACATGGCGTACGCCCATCGCCACGGCGGCCAGTTCATCCTGCGCATTGAGGACACCGACCAGAACCGGTACATCGACACCTCCGAGCAGAACATCTACGAGATGCTCCGCTGGGCCGGTCTCTCCTGGGACGAAGGCCCGGACGTCGGCGGACCGTGCGGCCCGTATCGGCAGTCGGAGCGCCTGGCCACTTACCGCGAGTACGCCGAAGACCTGATCGAGATCGGTCACGCCTACCGTTGCTGGTGCTCCACGGACCGCCTCAAGCGCATCCGCGAGGAGGCCCAGGCCCGGAAGGAGCCGCCGAAGTACGATCGGTTCTGCTACGGCAAGACCGAGGAGGAGCGGCGCGCCCTCGGCGAGACCTCCGAGCGCTCGGTCGTCCGCATGCTCGTCCCCGACGAGGGCGTCACGGCGTTTGACGACCTGATCCGTGGCCGCATCGAGTTCGAGAACCGCCTGATCGACGATCAGGTCCTACTCAAGGGCGACGGCTTCCCGACCTACCATCTGGCCGTCGTCGTCGACGACCACCTGATGAAGGTCAGCCACGTCACGCGCGGCGAGGAGTGGATCTCGAGCACCCCCAAGCACGTCCTGCTCTACCAGTGGCTCGAGCTCCCGCTGCCGACGTTCGCCCACTTCCCGCTCCTGCGCAACGAGAACAAGAGCAAGATCTCCAAGCGCAAGAACCCCTGGTCGACGCTCGGCTGGTTCCGCGAGCAGGGGTTCCTGCCCGAAGCGCTGCTCAACTTCCTGGCGCTGATGGGCTGGTCAATGCCGGACGGCCGCGAGATCTTCACGCTCGACGAGTTCATTCGGCACGTCGACCTCGGCCGGATCAGCCCGACCGGCCCGATCTTTGACCTGAACAAGCTCGACTGGCTAAACGGCCACTACATCCGCCAGCTCTCGCTCCCGGAGCTGGCCGATCGCGTCCGACCCTTCCTGGAGCGGGCTGGCATCGTCCCGGAAGATCCGCCGCTCGAAGCGGTCCTCCCGCTGATCCAGGAGCGCCTGAAGCGTCTCGGCGAGGCGCCCGAGCTGCTCGGCTTCTTCTACGCCGACCAGCCGCCATCCTCGGACCTTGGGTCCGAGGGGCAAACCTACGCCGCCCTGCTCGTGCCGAAGGGGATCGACCGGGCCACCACCGTCTCGCTGCTCGACGACGCTATCAGGATCGTCAGCGCCGCGCCGTCATTCGAGCACGCTGTGCTGGAATCTGGCCTGCGCGAGTTGGCGGCGAACCGGGGCGTCAAGACCGGCCAGTTGTTCATGTCGCTGCGCGTCGCCAGCACCTTCAGCAACGTCTCGCCGCCCCTGTTCGAGACGATGGAAGTGCTCGGCCGCGAGCGCGTCGTCGAGCGCCTGGAGACCGCGAAAGCCCGCCTGAACGCCTAACTCTTCCCTGACGGTGCTGTGCCAGGGACGTCGTCGGGAACCCTCTGGGAGCGCGGCCATCCCTTCGCAAGCTCAGGGCAAGCTCTGGCCGCTTCGTTCGCCGCGGCCCGCGTTCGACACCATCCCCGATCAAGCTGCCAGCTGCTGCACGAGCAGAGCGGCGCGAACGCCCGCGCCTTGGTGCCCATCATCGGAGGCCCCCTCCTCTCCCACGGAGGTAAGGCCCACAACGTTATGGGAAGCTACGGCGAGTTTCCACAGACGCGTTCTTCGGGAATCGCGGGCTATGCGGCGGGACGTCCCCAAGCGACATCACTCACGAGCCGCAGCTCCACGTCGGAGCCGCAGTGCTGAGAGACCAGCTGACGAACCTCGGAGTCGAACTGCTCGGCGCGCTTGCGGCCCAGACCTGCTCGTGTGAGCCCGCTTCGCGCATGAAACGACTCGACGTAGGCGTCAAGGGGCTGTCGGAAGGGGACGGGGGACGTCTTGCATCTTCCCTGGAGATCGAGAAGGCCACGAGTCGCCAATTCCGAGGGCAAGTCGAAGCCGGGTCGGAAAGCCTGATTCACCGAGTGCTTCCGGATGATGGTGAGCAATGCATCCTGCCACGGTGGAGGAACCTGCCCCTCGCCGACGATGACAAGCAAGCCGCGAGGGGTCAGGCTCTGGCCCAGCCGCGGAAGCACGACATCCCAGTCCATCCAGTGTAGGCTCGAAGCGGCGACGACTAGGGCGTAGGGAGGATCAAGGGCCGCGTCCTCAGCACGACCGACGATCCAGCGGATGGCCGGATGATCGCCTCCGGTAGCCTGACGGCCTTCGGCGATCATGGCTGCGGAGATATCGACAGCGTCGATGCGCTCGACCATCGGTGCCATCTGCCGCGCGATCACGCCCGTGCCACACCCCAGATCGAGGACGACGCGCGGCTCATCGACAAGCACCCGTCCGAGTACGTCGAACACCTCATCAGGATACGGCGGCCGAGCTTGGTAAGCGATAGCAACGTCGCGATCCTGAAAGGCTGCACCGTGCACAGGACCGAGAAAGGCTGGCTTCGGAGTAGTCACGAGACCAGCATAGCGGCCAGACCGTCAGGCGTCTAGGCCGCCGGAACAGAGTGCCCGCATCAGCGTCTGGCCCATCAGTCGACGACTGGGAGTCCGAAGCTCGGGTTTTTCAACGGGCTGTGACGTTGTCTAACATCGGATACCCGTCGTATACTGTTCGGGTCAGTGCCGAATGGGGTAATGGTAGCCCGGCTGACTCTGGATCAGCTAGTCTAGGTTCGAGTCCTAGTTCGGCAGCCGAAAATGCCGTTTCACTCGGAGGAGTGGAACGGCGTTCATCGTTTCTGGTCGTGCCCCCACCGACAGTGGTGACCAAAGAACTTGTACGGGCCTGACCAAGATGACTTTCTCCTAGATCGGCGCGTAGTCCGGCATCTTCCGCGCCGCCTCCTCCTGCTTGGCCCAGCCCAGGTACCGTCTGGTCATGGTCGGCGTCGAGTGGCCGAGCATCTCCTGGACCATGCCGGGATGAGCGCCCTTCGCCAAGGCAGCCTGGGCAAACCCGTGGCGAAGCAAGTGGGATCGAAGTCGCCCGACGCCTGATCGCTTCTTGAGGCGGCGGAAGATCGTCTGGCCTCCCGTGTAGGTCAATGGCTGCCCTCGGTCCGTCAGCCAGAGCAGATTGCTGTCACTGCGTGGTCGCACCCGCAGGTACTCGCGAACGTACTTCATCGCCCGTGGCGATATCCTGGCTGGTCGCTGCTTACCTCCCTTCGCCATCACGGTGATCTCGCCGCTGACTCGGTCCAGACAGTCGAGGGGCACCTCAAGCACCTCCTTGAACCGCAAGCCCGTCGCCATGTAGGTAGCAATCAGCGCACGGTTGCGAGTGTCTTCAAAGGTCGGCTGATCGAAGCAGGCCAACACGTGCTCCCGCTCCTGTTCGGTCAGCACGTGGGCCGGCTTTTCGGGTGGGGTAATGCGCGGCACTTTGCGGAGTAGGTCACTGGCGGTCAGCTCCAGCTCCCGAAAGATGTACTTGCTGGAGAAGACCTTGAGAGCGATGAGATGGGTCGCAATCCCCTCCTCTGAAAGTCCACGACCCCGGCGCTCGTTCACCCAGCGATTCACGTTCGTCGGAGTCAGCGACGCCAACACCGATGGTTCTCCATGGGAGGCTAGTGATCGGATGAAGCTCAGCAGCACTTGGTCGTACTTCCGAACGGTCGGTTGTGAGGCCGGCTTGGCCCGACCTCGACAGTAATCAAGGTAGGCCCGCCGAAGTCGATCAAGCCCCTCGTCGGCGTAAGAAGGGTCAGCCCACACATCTGGCGGATGGCGCACGTCCTCCTGCTTTCGGGTCAGGACCGCCCGGTCCGCCTTCATTTCACCACAATCCGCCAGGGATGTCGACCCTCGCCGTTCGCCGCGCGCAGTCGCTGGCGACCGAGCCGCCGCCACCGCGATGGACCGCGGGCCGGTGCCGACGCTGCCTTCCTGCAGGTGAGACTTGTCCTGCTTGTCTGACCGCTCGTCCGGCTCTCGTTTGGCACCGTCGGGGAGCAGGTCGAGATCCCGGTCGGCGCCGGTGGAGTAGATGAATCGGGATGCCACGGATCCCAACCTCCCGGTGTGTTGAGCGCCGCCCGAACGGGCGGTGGCCACGGTCGCCTGGGACCTCTGACCGCCGGCACGCCGTGACAGCATCGACGTGGCGCGCCGTGCTGGCCAGAGCGTCACGCCCTCCGTGTCAGAGTACCGGACAGCCGGTGACACCACAGTTACTTCTCGGCTACTTGTCAGCTACTTGCCGGCTACCGGACGACGCATCAGGCGGCCGCGGGATCGGCCGAAGGTGGCCCCAGAGGGAGTGCGTGGTACGGGCGAGCGATGCGGACACGCGGCGTTCGGCGAGCCAGCATGAATCGGCCAACGGTCTCGACCGTGTGGTCGGGCAATCGGCCTCAAGTGTCGACCTCGGATCCGCGTCTACCTTCCGGCCGGCCGGGGCGCGTCCTCAAGCCACCTGCGCCGCTGGTGGAAGGGTGCGTCGGGCTCGCGCCAGATCGTGCCGAGCAGGCCATCCTGGTTGGTGGGATCGTCGAAGATACGCCACGTCGCCGTGAGGAGCAGCGGCAACCGCGTGTACCGCCCGACCGAGGCTGCCCACGCCGCCCTGGCGAATCGGGCCTCGGCAGCGTTGCTGGTCGTTACGACGAGCACGATCGGGAAGCACGGGTAGTCCTGGCGGAAACGTCCGGTCTCGAGGTACTCGAAGTAGGCGTTGAGCTTCCGCAGAAGAGGGCGAATGCCGGAGGTGCCGCGGTCGTATTCGAGGAAGAAATAGAACAGCTGGCCCCCACGTCGATAGACTCCGCGCCCATCGGGGCGCACCCGTCCGCGACTGCAGGCGCCCGGGCCGTCCCACACGACGAGCTCGTCGTCACCCCGTTTGTCGCCACCCCGTTTAATGGTGCGGGCGGCCGAGCTTTGCAGGTGGGTGAACACAGCGTTTGCCCCGAGCGTGTGGGTCAGATTCTTCGACAGACTCTGGCGGCTCCCAATTGGCTGCGAGGGTCCGCCGCCGGTGAGGCCCTCCATCTTGACCGCGACGCTGAGCGGGAAGCCGAGGCGGGCGGCCGCGAACCGTAGGCCTTTGACCGTCAGCTCCGCCAGCTCGAGCGTCGCGCCACGGCTGGTGTTGGCGGGGAGCAGTCGCGCCAGACCCCGACGAATCAGGTCATCACGCCGCCGACGCGCGCGGTTCGTCGACCAGCCGAGCGCGGCGGCGAGGCCGGGAAGCGGCAGAAATGGATGGCGACTCACGACGTCGAGCATCCTCACGTCTGACGGCGTGAGCTCGAGCGCCAGACGACCGAGTCGAGCCGCCAGAGTTCGCGGTCGGGCCGCGTCTGCGGTGAGATCCCCAACCGTCCGTGGGATTGCAGCGTCAGGGCACCGGACCACCAGGCGAGGCGTCTGGGGCAGGCTAGCAGAGTCGCCGCAGGATGCAGGCTTGAGATTCTCGGCGTCGAACAGCTTCTCCAGGTCGGCGTCGAGCGTGTTCCAGCACGCGATCCAGGCCGGGAGCGGCGCATCCCGCCGGCTCCTGTCGACGTCCTCGAGAAGTGCCTCCCAGGCTCCGGCCCGCCGAGGGACGGTGGCGATGACGAGCCGCGGAGGCTCGCCGCCGGCCCGTCGCAGCGCATGGACCTGATGCAGCATGGGCCGGTAGATCCGCAGGTGGCACGTACCGAGATCGGGGATGAGCAGGTAGTCTGCGCTGCGATCATCCCATGCAAGCGAGGCGCGCGCCGGCAGCTCCAGCCTGGTCAGCGTCTTCGCGGCGGGTGTTTGAAATCGGAGACGGCACGGCTGTTCCCAGTTGCGGAGGTTTGGCCAGCCCGGTCCGGCCGTCGCGAGCGCGCCCAGCAGGCGATAGCTCGCCAGGAGAGTCGGCAGGCCGGGTAGTCGACCCAGGAGGTCGGATCCACGGACCCGGAATCGTCGGGCGACCTCGACCGGATCGCGCCGGTCGCTGACCGCGATGGTGGCCAACCCGAGGTCGGTGACGTAGAGGAGGGCTGGGCTGTAGCGTGGCTGGATCAACGGGCGAAGCTCGGCGACGAGACCAGCAGCGCGCAACCGCGCGAGTCGACGGTAGACGGCCGCGCCGCCCCAGAGTCCACCGAGTTGCTCAAGCAGCATGACACTGGCCAGCGGCACGCGGATCAGCGTCACGAGCGTCTCCTGCTCGGCGGGGGTGATCTGTGCCGCAGTCTGTTCGGCGTGACGCCAGCGAAGTCGTCGCGCGACGACGGTTGTACGCGGCGCGATGCCATGACTCAGGCTGCCTTCGTCAGCCGTGGCGGCGGTGGCTCGCAGGCCGGCTGGCGCGGCGCTGTGGCTCGCGCTGGTCTCGCCAGAACTATCGGCTCGCCGCGACTGACTCCCGTCCATGCCGTCACCCTAGCAATCGCAGGGCACTTTTTCGGTTACATGAGAGGTACACGAGGGGTACATGAGGGGCATGTACGTGAGGGGCATTCGGGGGTGACCGGCGCGGTACCCAACTTCTTGCCGGGCTCTGTGGACCGTGTCACGAGCCGTGTGCCCATACCCTGTCGCGAGCAGCACCAGTCGGCTGCGCAGCGCGCGGCGAACAGCCGGCGGCCCGTTCGCGTCACGCTGCCGATCGCGCGGTTTCTCCGGATCGGGTGGACCGACGCCGTTGGCGAGCCCCAGAACGCACGATGTCGTCGCCCTGCGGGCGTGCACGCTGCCGAGCAGGATGCCCAGTTGCTGTGCGACGACGACTGTCCGGCCAGTGGCTGCTTTGCAGCGCTCGTCTTGGCCGAGATCGCCGGAGCCGCGCACGGAGACGGCGACCTGCGCCGGTTCGCGCTGGTAACTGTGAACAGGCAGGTCCGCGATCCACGACGTGAGGTGCTTGGGGAGACGAGTTTCTTGTCCGCTGAGCCGGGCCGGTGTCGGCATCAAGTGCGGAGACATCGCGGTTGTCAGTCGCGACGTCAGCCGCTTCAATGGTCGAAAGCTGCGGCGCAACAGGAACAGCGATTCACTTCGTGCCTCGAAGGCGTAGCCGCCCGGGATGGGCCGATCAGCCTGGCTGTACTAACAATATTCATCAATAAATGCATCATCGCTCACGCTCGTCGTCGGTGGGACGTGACGATCGTGCCATGCTGACGAATGGGGCATCCGCAGGCGACGCCCTGTCATGGACATGGTCTCGTCCGAGGTAACTGCTCGTCAGCGAAAGGCTGACGGTGGCATCAGCAGCCTGACCTGCTCGCGGTCAATCTGAAGCAGTCGGTGTCTGCGCGCGTACCAGATGTCGAACGCGGCCGACCCGATCGCCGCCTCTCCGTACGCGTGACTGCTGAACCCGAGGCGTCGCGTCAGGTAGGTCCAGGCACGATTGCCATCAAAGAGCGGCTCGGCCTGGTCGAGCTGCAGGTAGCGCTCGAAGGTGAGCCCACTGTCGATGCCGATTGGCGCAGGGTTGGATTCAGCACGGCTCGGCAGGAGGACATAGGCGGCGAACTTGGCCGGGGCACACCAGCCTGTGACCGGATCGACGACCACGTAGCGCACCGCTCGACGGCGCCACTGCTCGGCCTGTCGTGGATCGTCGGCCTCATCATTCCACCGACGTAGGTTCAGCAGGACGTCGAACACGTCGACCGCGAAGTGCAGCCGTCCCTCGTTGCGCACCGCCACGGGCTCGGGGACCGCCAGCACGCGCTCGATCTCAGGGAGCACGTCGGGGCGCAGCGTCAGCAGCACCTGGGCGTCGTGATTGAGCGCTTTGATGCGCTCGCGATCCAGGTCGGGCAGGAGGAGCGTCTGAAAGGCATCGATGCCGACCTGCCGCATGACGTGGATCATGCCGGCCCCGAGGTTACGCCGGCCGCGCACGACGTGGGCGCTGATCATCGAGACGACCGCGTCGGCATCTCCCCACGGGCGCAGGACGTGAGCCGTCGCGAACTTGGCATGGTTCGCCGCCGGGTCGGCACGACTGATCTCGAACTCGATCCACAGGCGTCGCGTACCATCCGTCCGCTCGAGCATGACATCAGCGCGAGGGTCGTATCCAAGGAGCGTGCGGTCTCGCACGTCGAGGAGCGGCCGTTCCGCCGTGCAGCGCCAGCCAGCCGGATAGCGGACCATGAATTGCTGCTGGAGGTGGTAGCGTGCGAGGCCGCCATGGCTGGCTGCCCGGGTTTGTCTGATCGACTCCATTGAATTGGTTGCTTCACTCACCGACAGGTAGTTACGTCGACACGTGCACTATTCAGTCGCTGCCCGATATTGTCACCTTTCGGAGGCAGCATGGACGAGAGGCCGCGCGACGATGAGCGGGAGGAGCGCATCACGATGGAGATCATCGTGGACTCGTACGGCCCCGAGGAGCAGGCGCTCGGCTGGTACTACTACCTCGACGACAAACTTCTGTTCCCTTTTACGGCGAGGTGCATCGCTCGCCGAGCCACATCGCCGCTTCAGGTTGGCGACGAGATCGACGTCGTCGGGATGGCATCGGAAGAGGAGTGCGAGCACGAGATGTTCGTCCTGACGCGTTGGGAGCGCGGGACTCTCGCCGTGCCGCTGTCCCAACTTGAAGGTGTCGCCACAGACGCGCAGACCCAAGAGGCGATCGAGGAATGGCACTGCTGGGTCAGGCGCGGCTACAAGTTCTGAGCGAGGCGGGTTTTCGACTGACGGCCGAGCCCGTCGCCTGGACTGACGACTTCGTGGACGATTCACCGAGTTATCTCCAGTCCGGTGGCGCCCACCGGTGCGCCCTCCAAGGCCGTTGGCGGCTTCATGTGGCCGCACGCAGGAGACCATTCGGTTGGGGGCGATCAGTCGGCCAAGTCGGTTCCGGTCCTTGCGTGCTTGGCCCGCGAGCGACCGATGCAGGCCTGGGCTGGGAGTGGTGAGATACAGGGGCGAGCTGCCCGACGTCTCGCTCGGCGATCAGGTCTCCCGTGCGGCTGGCGAACCGGTGGTGGGCGAAGCGGCGGTCGTCGCGCGAGGCTCACCCGGCGAGCCGCTATGTAAATTTCTGACCTTCTACTTACATAGCACGGTAGACTATACAAGCCGGGTTACATAGCGGGGACGGGTGAGGATGCAGCGCGAGGCGACAGGCCGATATATCCGCGTTCCCGTGCAGCCGGAGCCATTCGAAGCGTTCGTGCCGCGTCCGCTGCCGCCCGACCCGCCGCTCCAGTTCGACGCCGACCTTCAGGACGTGCGCGACCGCGCCCACCTCGCGCTCGGCCGGCTCGACAGCATCTCGACGCTACTGCCCGACCCGTCATTCTTCCTCTACTTCTACGTCCGCAAGGAGGCGGTGCTCTCCTCCCAGATCGAAGGGACGCAGTCGTCCCTCTCTGATCTCCTCCTCTATGAGAGCGAGGAGGCGCCGGGCGTGCCGCTGGACGACGTCCAGGAAGTCTCGCGTTACGTCGCGGCGCTCGATTACGGGCTGGCGCGCGTGCGGGGCGGCTTCCCGCTTTCGATCCGCCTGTTCCGCGAGATCCACGGGGTCCTGCTGGCCGGCGGCCGAGGGAGCGAGAAGATGCCGGGTGAGCTCCGCACGAGCCAGAACTGGATCGGCGGAACCCGTCCGGGCAATGCCCTGTTCGTCCCGCCACCGGCCCATGAGGTGCTGCCATCGCTGGGCGCCCTCTAGAAGTTCCTTCACGACGATCCGGTACGGACGCCAACCCTGCTGAAGGCCGCTCTCGCGCACGTCCAGTTCGAGACGATCCATCCATTTCTGGACGGGAACGGCCGGCTGGGCCGCCTGCTGATCACGCTGTTGCTCTGCGCTGAGGGCGCTCTATCCGAGCCGTTGCTCTACCTGAGCCTCTACTTCAAGACCCACCGCGACGTCTACTACGACCTGCTCCAGCGCGTGCGCCTGGAAGGAGACTGGGAGGCGTGGATCCAGTTCTTCCTCGAAGGCGTCGTGGCAACGGCCGAGCAGGCGACGAACACGGCGCACCGTGTCCTCGCGCTGCTCCGCGACGATCGCGAGCTGGTCAGCCAGCACGAGCGAGCCACCCCGTCGGCGCGTCGGCTGCTGGATCACATGACCCGCCGCCCGTTGCTGACGATCCGACGGGCGGCGAACGACCTGGGCACCAGCCACCAGACTATCTCAGCCGCCATGCGCCATCTCCAGGATCTCGGCATCGTCGCCGAGAGCACCGGGAGGAAGCGAGATCGGGTCTTCGTCTACAGTCGGTACGTCAGCATTCTGAACGAGGGAACGACGCCGGCATGAACGATGTCGTCACGTCCCATCCGCTGCACGAGTACCTGGCGCGCGAGCTCGCCGAGCGCCTGGACCGCCGGCGGATCGTCGTGCTCTACGACTCGCGCTCGGCGCTGGTACCGTTCTGCGACCGCGAGCTGCCGCCGGCCGACGAAACCCACGTCGGCGCTTCCCCTCTCCTGCACACGGGGAGGATGTCGACGAAGGTCCTAAGCGAGCTTGCAAGTCGAAGGATGTTCGCGCCGCGCAGCGGCTAGGGTGAGGGCTTCCCTGGCGATCGTGCGCGCAGGCCGGGTCGTCGCGCGATTGGCCCGCATCGACCGCTCGCTGATCGGGCTGCGCGCTGCCGTCGAGCCGTTTGCCGGCGTATCGCGCCCGGATCCGCTGGTGGTCTACCTGCCCGGTGTCACCCGCGATCGGACCGGCTCACCGCTCCTGGAGTCGGCCCAGCCATCTTCAATGGCGGTCAATACATCCAGGCCACGACGTCGCAGCTGATCCGTGATCGACTGCGGTACATGAACGTCCTTGTAGAACGGCACGGCCAATTAGAGAAGCCCTCGAGCCTTCAGCCGGACGAAGAACGGTGAGGGAGCCGACTGCGACCGATCGTCCTGGACTTGCCGCCACTCCGCCTGGATTTCACGATCGATCTCGTCCTGATGGTCGAAGTAGTACGCCATGGCGGCATGAGCCTCGGCCGGCCGGAGATAGGGATGCTGGCGGCACATCTCGTCCGGCGACCAGCCATGCGCCAGGTAGTCCATCACGATCTGCGCGACGCGGACGCGGGGGATCCGCTGTAAGCGCGCCGGCTCGGCATCCGGCTTCTCGATGTGCGGGTACGTCAGCTCCAGCGCCATGCTCAGCCTCGATCCTTCAGTGTCTACGCTCCCAGATTATGCACCGCGGGCGACGGTCGCCTGTCTGGACCGAGTTGACGGGCTCCCGATTCGCCAGCGTGGCAAGAGGTCGCTTGCGCGCGGTCAACGCAGCCCACCTCGTCGCACACGTCCACGCCGGCGCGAGGTTCGCTCGTCGAACGAATGGCGGAGCCGCTCATCGCAGCTGCATTCACAGGCCTTGACGAGTGCTTCGCCCCTTTGCAGTTCAGCCGCTGAAACTCGCATTGTTGAGACGCCCAGCGATCCTCGTCGCTATCCGCAGAACTCGGGGCGGTTGAGTTCTGGGGCCGTGATAGGAGTTCCACTCGCATACCAGGCCTCGGAATGATCGCCTCAATCTGGTCTGCTCATTGCTGATGAGGTGACCTCGCTTCAGATGAGCGAGGGAGAAAGTTCTAAATACCCGCGACTATGCCGGCGATGGCGGCTATGAATGACGCCAGGAACTGGAGCCATAAACCGACGAACACGCCAAGCTGGCTCAGGTCGAATAGGCGGACCGCCGCGCCGCTCGGAAAGTAGCCCACAAAGATGAACAGCCCTGCGAGCGTCGCGACAATCGGTGTCCACCGCCACCGTCCACAGGCGACCAGACCGGCCGGTAGCAGCAGGATGAAGAGACCCGGCGGAGTCGTCGTCCGAAAGACTCCCGAAACCATCATCATCACGACCCCGGTGGCCGCGACAACCAAACCAGAGACCGTGACTTTATCTGCGAGCGACCACGGCTGTTGCCTCTTCGTGGTGCACCTCCCTTCTTTGTGGCACGCACCGCCCCGGCAACACGGCGAGTAGCTAAACCGGCGAGTGCAGCCCACCTGCAGTCTGGCAGGCGGCCGGTCCGGCCCCCGACGAGTAGCGCCTGACCCCGGATCGCCCCATCCGCGTCGACCTGAGCCCGGACCCCGCTCCAGGTCGGAGCGCGACGTAGCGATCGTTCGCCCAGGTGAGTCGGTGCACGAGGCGGCGCAGGAGATCAACCTCAAGCACCGGCTTCCTTCGTCTCCTGATCGAGCGCTCCCAGGCCCGGCGGGGGTGTGCTCGGCCGGGTGTCCCGCCGGCTCCTGGCGGAGCGTGATTGGCGGCGTCTGATGAGGATCTCTGCTGCGATGAGGTTGACGATCCAGCCGAGGGCCTGGCCGATGGGGATCACGGATGGGGCGTTGTCACGGATGGAGCCGACGCTGGTGGTGGTGAAAGGGATCTGGGCGAGGAGGAGGAGTGGGACGAGGATGCGAGAGGTGACGGCAAGAAAGGTGAGGGCGTAGTTGCGAATCATCCAGTTCTGGTGCTGGGTGTAGTCATGGCGGCGGGCTGCTCGGTAGGCGAGGGTGCCGGTGATGAGCCAGAGGATGGCGGGGATGGTCAGGCCGATCTGGGTGATGAGGCGGCCGGACAGCAGGGCCACTGGGACGGCGGTGAGGGCGGAGGGCAGGACTCCGGCGAGTAGGTAGACGCGGCCGATCGTGCGATGGATCTGTCTGCGTGTTCGGATGGCTGGGATGAATTGGAGGGGGCCTAGGACGAGGGCGATGAGGGCGGTGAAGATGTGGGTGACGAGCAGGGCGTAGTGGGCTTCGTCGTTGACGTCCAGGCGGCTGTTGTTGATGTCCAGGAGCAGGTAGGGGCTGACGAGGACCGCGCCGAAGATCGTGGCGACGATGAACAGCAGCCAGATCTCGCGGGCTTTTCGCGGGGTGGCGGCGGCTGGTTCGGCTGTCATGTCCTCCTCATGCTGGCTCACCATGTTGGGCTGCCCCCGCGTGACGCCACATCAACGCTCCCATCGCCACCATCCACAGGCTCACGATCTGAGCGAACACGACAAACAGCCGCTCGCGGCCGAGATCCGCACCGAGGAACGTCAGGATGCCGCCGACAAGCGCGCCAACGCCGCCAACGACGCCGACCCCGCCGAGCCATCTGGGATAGCGACCGCTCATGGCCATCGCCAGTCCCGACAGGATGAACGGCACGCCGAGGAGATAGCTGCGTACGCTCGGCCACGTCCCGCTTGAGACAAGGAGCAGCGTATCGCCGACTCGGAGCAGGCTCGCCTGCTCCGACGCCTGAGCGTGCTCCCAGGCATTCGCCAGCGCCGTCAGGCCGACCCCGCTCATCGACGAACCAGCGACCTGGATGGTGGCGCCCACGACGATGGTCGCGACTCCCAGCCAGCCAAGCACCCAACTGACGCCGCGTGTGAGCGAGTTGGGGATCGCGAAGAACGCCCACACCCAGAGGAGAGCGCCGATGATGAAGCCCAGGTGCACTGTCGGCCAGTACCATGGCGGGCGCGAGGCGATGGCGCGTAGGACGGCTTCGGTACCAGCCTCATTCGTCAGGGTGCCGAAGCTCACCCCGGCCGCGACGGAGACGACGGCGCCGAGTACCGCGCACACCGCCCCGATGCGCAGCGATAGCTGATCGCGCGTCCTTAGCTTCTCTTCACGCATAGGCGTTACCACTCAGACCCGGTTGCCGGTTGTCCGCGGCGGATCGAGCCCGTTCGGCTCTGCACACCACCCCGCTTGGTGAAGATGCCGCCGGCCAGAACGATCGTGCCGAGCACCATGTGGTGGACGTGATCGCCCGTCCCCAGGCTCATGAGACCGAGGACCCATAGGCGATCCATCGCCGGATTCCCCACGGCGAAGCCAAGCATGCCGAGCGCCAGATAGGCGCCGCCGACCGCCAGGCAGAAGCGCTTCGCGCCGGACCGCGAAGCGGCGAAACCGAAGGAGAGGGCGACGAGACCGGTGACGAGGTGCAGCACGTTGTGATAGCGGTTTGCGTCTCCACCGAGGACGAGACCAGCTCCACCGGTCACGACGTACAAGACGCCGAGAACCTTGCTCACGAGCTCTGCCATGATCTCCCCATCACTCCGACTGAACCGCCGTGCCCGCTGTCACGGATGTCTGGCGCCGGTAGTTCTGCACGGTCGCGACGATCGCGGCGACGGTGGCGACGACCACTGCCAGCATCTGAATCCACAACCCGAGCGAGTCGCCAGGGTTGCTCAAGTCGAACAGGCGGCCCGACGCGCCGCTGGCGAACAGTCCGAAGGTCAGAAAGACTCCCGCGAGCACGGCAGGTATGGGTGCCCACCGCCAGCGTCCGAACGTGATCAGGCCGGCCGGTATCAGCAGGATGAAGAACACCGGCGGCACGGTCGGATAGTTCTGGGGGCGGGCGGCGATCTGAAACACGACTCCGATGGCCGCGACGACGAGCGCGGCGACGGCGAGCTTCTCTCCGAACGACAACGGTCCTCGGCTGAGCATCTCCGGTCTCCTTGCACTGTGGCGTGAGCCGGCCGGGCCGGAGGCCGTGTCTCCACACTCCGGCCTGGCGGCTCACCTCCAGCCTGACAGCCGACCGTCAACCGCTCATGTCGGCCATGTCACAGATTTGTGGATGGCCTACTGAGACCGTCCCGCGGCACCCCACTTCGGCCCACTGAGCCACTGAGCCGCGGCTGGAGATACGGCGTGCGTCGCCGGCCAACGTAGGGAGGGGCGCACAACACGCCTGCCAGCCATGCATCACTGCCCGTCTGCCAGGTTGCTGAAAAGTAATCCTGGTGTAGCCGGCAAGTAGCTGTCGTGAAACCGGTCCTCCTTACGATGGTCTCGGCGCACCGATGCCGAGCCTGATCAGCGAGGGACACGTCCATGCAGCTACCGCTCACAAGCCGCGTCAGCACGCACGATCACACCATCGCCCTGTTACCCTCCTCCCGCCTCCTCGGGGAGCATGGTGGCGGGCCGGACGGTCGACAGCGCGCCGCTCACGAGGCGCCGCAGACGACGGCACGCCGCGCCGCCTCTTCGCCAACCTCGATCTTCCCCACCTCGGGAGGCCGCCTCCATGCTGATCACCGTTAGGCGTCGTTCGGCTCCCGCATCTCATCCAGAACTGGTCGAGATCGTCACGCCGCGCACCAACGCAGCGGTGATCACGCCGGCCGAGAACCTCCTGGCCGCGATCTCTCTTGCCGAGCCGTTCGGCCTGGAGATCACCGCCACCTCGGAGGCCCGCCGCTTCGTGGCCCGCGCCGGGACCGTCGCGATGCGACAGCACCTCGAAGACCAGCTCGGAGTCGCGTACCCGCAGGCCGAGCTTCGCCGCCTCGATGTCGATCGGCATTCCGGTCCGGACCCGGCCTGGTGCCAGCCGGACGAGCGCGTCGTGGCTCGGACGCTCGTCCTGCGCGGCCCGGGTACCTGCCGCTCCGTACCTTCCGCGACTACGACGTGGCGGCCGATCGCGCCGCCCAGGCCGACCCGATCCTCGGGATCCTCGGGGCACTCAGCGACCTGCCGCCCGGCTGGCGATCGCTGTGTCAGCTCGTGCTCGCACCGGCTCCGGACGACTGGTGCAAGGAGTACCTGCGCCTCACCGTCGAGCATCCACTGGCATCCGAGCGCGCCAATACCCAGGCAGACACGTCACTCGCGCCGGTCTTCATGTGGGCGGCACTCCTGGCCGCCGGCTGCCTGGCCTACCAGGGGTACCAGTGGTACAGCGCGCGCCAATGGCTGCAGCTGGCACTCCTGGTCGGCGGCATCGGCGCGGGGATAGTAGCGGCAATGCTGGTCGTACGACGACTCCTGAAGCGAACCATCTACGACATGCGCCTGGTTCAGGAGAAGGTCAGCCGCATCGCCTATCGGGCCGAGATCCGGCTGGCCGTCTTCGCGCCGGCCGATACGCCACCAGCGGCGATGGACGAGCGCCTGGACCGGCTGGCGAGGGCGTATCGGCAGTTCAACCTGGCCGCCGGCAACGGTCTGACGCCGCGGCGCCTCCACAGGGAGCCGCTCGATCTGCGCGAGCTTCGACCGCTGGCCCCGGCCAGGTCGACGCCGATCCTGAACACCCGTGAGCTGGCCGGTCTGTGGCATCTGCCGCAGGCCCTGGCCGATGTCCCGCTGCTCGAGCGGACCGGCGCTCGGCGACGTATGCCACGGCCGTTCTCGGTCACGCACGGCTGCCGCATCGGTGTCTCGGCCCACCAGGGGCGCTCCGTACCGGTCGCGCTGCCCGACGAGCTGCTCCGCCGTCATCTGCTGCTGGTCGCCAAGACGCGTCGCGGGAAGTCGTCACTCCTACTCCGCATCGCGAGCTACCTGATGGAGTCCGTTGCCGACGATGGTCATCCGCCGGCGCTCGTCGTCGTCGACCCGCACCGCGACCTCGCCCACGCGGTGCTCGGCCTGGTGCCTGCGCAGCGACGTCCCGACGTCGTCTATCTCGACGTATCCGAGGAAGGCCGCCCCTTCGGCCTGAACCTCCTCGACGTCGGCCTGGGGTGGACCCGCGACAAGGCCGTCTCGAATGCGCTGACGATCTTCCGGCGCGAGTTCGACCAGTTCTGGGGCCCGAGGATGGAGGACGCCTTCCGCTACGCGTTGCTCACGCTGTTCGAAGCGAATCAGGCGATCTGCGCCGAAAGTCCCGTCGGTCGCGAACGTCAGCACACCGTCCTGCAGGTGCCGACGCTCCTGGCTGACGGTGCCTTTCGGCGCAGCGTGCTCGAGCTCGTCTCCGATCCCGTCATCCGCGGCTGGTGGTCAGGGTACTTCGATCGCCTCGACCGTCGCTTGCAGGGCGAGATCATCAATCCCGTGCAGACCAAGGTCTCGCGATTCGCCGGCCAGCAAGCTGCTCGCGCCATCGTGGGCCAGGCGAGATCGACGATCGATCCGTCTGGCTGGCTGTCATCCGGCGCGATCGTCGTCGTGAACACGGCCAAGGGAACCATTGGCGAGGACACGGCCGCCCTGATCGGCGGCACGTTAATCAATCTGGTCGGTCTGCTGGTCGGCGAGCAAGCTCGGCTCCCGGAACGACGTCGACGGCCGGTGACGCTGATCGTCGACGAGGCGCAGACGATGCCGGGGGCCGACTACGAGGCGATCCTCTCCGAGCTCTCGAAGTACGGCGCCAATCTGATCCTGGCCACCCAGAGTCTGGCCCGCCTCGAGACGCTCAATCGCGATCAGGGGCGCTCCCTGCGATCTACGGTGTTCGCCAACCTCGACGGCCTGTTCGCCTTCCACACCAGCGCCGAGGATGCCGCGTACCTGGTGCGCGAGCTGGGTGACGAGATCGACGAGCGAGACCTGATCGAGCTCGGCGAGCACCAATGCTACGCCAAGCTCTCGGCCGGCGGGGAACGCCTGCCGACGTTCTCGGTCTCGCTCGATCCGCCGCCGGTGGGCGACCCGAGCATCCGCGACGCGCTCGCGGCGGCGTCGGCTGCTCGGTATGGACGTGACGCGGCCGCCGTCGATGCGGATCTGCGGTCTGCCCTGGCCAGGATCGAAGCGATCGGGGGCGGGTCGTTGACGGGTGGCTCGGTGCCTGCGGGAGATAGTGGCGGCGATCCGGCCCGCGTGCCCGACGAATCGACGACCGCCGCCAACAAGCCGGGGAAGGCGCCGAAGGGCAAGGTTCGCAGCAAGCATCGTCGCGGCAAGCCCACGCCGGCGGATGCATCTCCGGCGAGATCTGCCGATCGCGGACAGGAGTCGGCTGCCGAAGCTCCCATCTTGGTCGAGGAGGAGCTGCCTCAGGGGCGCATCCGCTGAGGAGCTGGCAGAGGCAGCAGTGTGACTGGCCGGCCAGCGTTAATCGAGAGTGGGCATCCCGGCGCCACATCTGCCCACGCGGACGTGGCTTAGCGTGTAAGCTGAGTAGTAGATTCGGCGTCGAGGTGCCTGCCGACGTCGCTTCCCGCGTTCACGGCTGGAGGACTGCTGCCGGCCTTCGATTTCCCGGTGACGCTCGACGAGCTGAGGTTCTCGTTTCTCGTAACTGGTGAGGGCATCGACTCACCGGCCTGGGACGGCGCCCCGCGAGCACCGGAGAGACGAGATGATTCGCAGTGAGGTCGAGTACCGTGGGGCCGTCACACGCCTCGAAGAGGATCGCCGCTTCATCCAGCTCCAGCGCGAGGCGCTGGAGGCGAGGGGATACGCGCCGCACGAGGTAGCGGCCGGCCTCGAACCGTCGCTGGCCTTCCACGAGCAGCTCGCCGATGACGTGGCCTGGTTCAAGCGCGTGAAGCGCCACGACTTCGAGGCGGTCAAGGATCTCACGAGCATCGGAAGGCTCCTGATTGCGCTACGCATCGCGCAGTGGCTGACGCAGCGTGAGCTGGCTACACTGCTCGGGGTGAGCGAGGCCGTCGTGTCGAGGGACGAGCGGAACGGGTACCACGGTATCGGCGTCGAGTGAGCGCAACGCATCCTCGACGCGCTCGGGGCGCAAATCGTCACGACCGTTGAGACGCTTGCCGCCCCGCCGATTGGCCAAGGGAAGCGGCCCGAGCTCGTCTCCACGTGACAGTGCCCGAACGAGAGCCTACGCCACTTTCGGCCGCCTTGTTTGAGCGATGTCGAGCACCAGTCCGCCCTTGAGAATCCAGCGATCCGGCGAGATCGCGAGCTGGCGGGCGAGCAGCCGCTGGAAGACGACGTTCTTGCGCAGTCGCATCGTCGCCTCGCCGGTCGGTGGCGACGCTCAGTGACGGCGATGCTGCCACCCTTGTGAGAGCATCATCCGGCCAGGTCTGTGAGCGCTACGTGAGTCGCGCGGCAGGCCGTCGTGACCCCAGAGGCGACTCCTGTTGTCGGTGCAAGCGGGTGCCCGCCAGAGACCTCGCGATGCTCAGCGTCCAAACGCCCACGCTACCATCAGCGGGAGCTCTTCTCTCCAGAACGTGTCCCCATGCGACCCGGCCCGCTCGGTCATGACAACATCTGCACCTGCATCGCGCAGCGTGTCCTCCCACCGGGTCGCGTTCTCGAGGAAGAACGGCTCCTGCAGGCCGGCGACGAGATACGCGCGCGGAAGCGAGCTCGGCATCATGGCAGGCGGTCGGTAACCGGCTCCCGGCGACGCGCAGAAAACCGCGCCGAAGATGTCGGGATGGCGAAGCCCCATGGCGAGCGCGAGCTCTCCACTCGCCGAGACACCGAACACCGCGGTTCGGTCGGCAGACAGCGCGAGGTCGAAGCGCGACTGCGCCCATCGGCGGACATCCTCGACAAAGAACTTCTCGTGCGCCGCGAACCGTTCAGGGGCAAAGGTGAAGGCGGCCGTGCCTTCGCCCGGTGAGTACTCATGAAGCCGCAGCGTCTCATCGTCCAGGCGGTGCGTACCGATGTTCATCGTGGGCGGTAGGTCGGCCGCCTCGAGGACACTTCCCCACGACGCGATCAGCTAGCCGTCACCGGCAAAGACGGCGGCCTTGGGTGGAGCTGGTGGGAGATAGGCCGTGACCTGCCGTCCGCCGTCGTATTCAAACGTCTCAGTGACGAGCCGGCCTGCCGTGGGTGACATTGGCGTGGGCTCCCTGTTTGGTAGCGGCGGGGCCGCTGGCCATCCCAGAGATCTACCTATCACGTGAGGCGTGATCCTCGCGACAGGGCTCTCAGGGTAGGCCGTTGCGCACCAGAAGTGCCACCATACGTAAATGGAGCTGGCTCTGCCTCGATTTTGGTGAATCGGGCCGCAAGACGCTCAAACCACCTGGATCAACGAGCAGGGGTCAGGCCACCATCGGCCCGACGCGCTCTCAGCAGTCGAACACCGACCAGCAGATGTCATTCCGCAACCGCTGGCCGTCGAGGACGAGCTCGCGAATCGCCTCCGAGAGTTGGTCACGCTGCCACCGGCACTCGCCTCGTCCTGCGCTCTCGCCATCTTCATCCGGTGCGGCAGCACGCGCCGCCTTGATCGCATATGCGGCCGCGCCGAGCTGGACGACGTCGACGGCATCCCGGACGAGTATCTCCAGATGAACGGCTACTACCAGATGACGCCCGAGCAGCGGGTCGAGTGGGAGGCCGAGGTGCGCTCGCTCTACGACGGCATGGTCCGGATCGTCGTAACCCCGACGTGGGCGAAGCTGATCGCCTTTGAGACGACGCTGCCGAGCGCGGTCGAGGAGCTGGCCCGACAGCGCGCCGAGCGTCAGCACGGTTGAGCGGCGCGCGGTCGCTCGCATTGGGTGGCTCACCCACGCCTCAACTCCACCGCGGCACACGGAGTCTGTGAAGTCCGCCAGGAAATGTCCCGGTGGATGTCGAGAACCCGCGCGCGGCTCCGTCCCCAGAGTGAACTCGGCCACAGTGGGCAGTACCACACGAAGGAAGACATGATGGCCATGCGACAACTCATCGTCCAGCAGTGGGTGACCGTCGACAACATCGCCGCGGAGGAGGACGGCGGGCTCAGCTTCGTGTCGGGGGAGCCCTTTTCCGACACCACCAACAAAGCCTTCAAGGCAACCGTGATGGGGTTCATCGATTCGGTCGACACGATGATGCTCGGCGCGAATACCTACGCCCAGGCCAAGGGCTACTGGCCGTGCGCCGACGAGCAGGGCGAGTACGGCGAAAAGCTCAACAACCTCACCAAGCTCGTCGCCTCGTCGAAGCTGGATGACGCCCCCTGGGGCGACTTTCCCGCCGCGACCGTGACGCGCGACCCGGCCGCCACCATCCGGGAGCTCAAGGAGCGGAGCGGGAAGGACATCTGGCTGTGGGGGAGCTTGATGCTCATGCACTCCATGCTCGACGCCGGCCTCGTCGACGAAGTCCGGATGCTGGACTGCCCAGCGTCACGCGGCAAGGGAACACGTATTTTCCAGGATTCGCAAGACCTGAAACTGGTCGAGGCCACTCCGTTCGGAAACGGCGTCGCAATTCGTCGCTACGAAGTGAAGAAGCAAGTGGAGAGTCCGCACGTTCGATTCGTTGGACCGTCGAGTACCCGGCGAAGGGCTTCATCGAGCAGCCACAGGCCGCGATCGGCGGCAGATCCGGACCGTGCTCAAACGAGTCTGGGTCCGCGGGACGAACCAGGCGGTCCTGCTGTGCACGGATGGGCTGCTCAGCTACCCGATGCCGGCCCTGCGAGCGTTCCGGGTCCCCGAGCGGACCGGCCAACCCGGCCGTCCCCGCATGCTCCTGCCAGTCGGCTTGCTAATCGACCAGGTGGTCAAGCGGTACGCGCAGCGGCGGGTGGTCGAGGTCGAACGGCGGGTGGTGCACGGGATCGAGGCCGCTGTCGCGGCGGCCCGCCGGCACACCCAGGGCGCCGGCACGGCGGTGATCAACACCGCCTACATCGAGCCGCTCAATGCCAACTGCCGCGCTCAGCTCGCTTCGCTCACCCGGCGTAACCGCGCTGGCGTCCGCCGGCGGGCGGTGGGATGAGGCGGCGGCCCAGGCCATCGACGCAAACGACGTCGGCCGGGTCACGTCTCTGGTCGAGACCTGCTTGGTAACCGAGCGGAGCATCGGGGCGGGATTGATTCTCGAGTCGTGGATCCGGCGGCTCCCGCATGAGGTTGTGGACTCAAATCCAGCGTTGTTGCTGGCCCGCTGCGGGACCCTCGGCGTCCGAGGCGAGGTACGAGAGCTCGAGTCGCTGTTGCGTCGGGTCGATGCAATGCTCACCAGTGAGCCATCACGCATCAGCCCGGCCTTTCTCCCGATCGCTCGCGGCCAGTTCGAGAAGCAACTCGCGTGGGTGCTCCATGAGAAGGGTGGCGCCGATCACGAAGCGCTCGCGCGTCTCGAGCACGCGCTCGACCTGCTCCCCATCGACCAGTACGATTTCCGCAGTGGCGCCTCCGCGCTTTACGCCATCACGTTGCAGTGCCTGGGGCGGACCGACGATGCGCTCGCCTGAATCAGCGCCGACCTCGGTCAGAGCGCGGCGCTGCATTCCGACTACATCACTCGATCTCTGATTCCCCAGCTGTACGTCGAACTCTCGTCGGGGCGGCTGCCCGCCGCCGTCCACACCGGCCGGCAGGTGGTGGCGTTCGGCACCGCGCGCCAGCAGCCACTGGCGACCGGCTGGGGGCATTTCGCCCAGGGCGGGTCACATGCGAATGGAACAATCTCGACGGTGCGGGCGAGCACTTCGAGGCCGTCCTGGCGCTCGGCCGGGAACCGAATCGCATGTGCTCGGTCTATGGGAAGCTCGGTCTGGCCCAGACACTCGTCGCCCTGAGGCAGCCCACCGAGGCTGAGCGCCTCGTGCTCGCCGAGCTTGAGCAGGTCGAGGAGGCTGGAAACGCGTTCGTCATCGAGAGCTTGCGGTCGTTCATGGCGCGCCTGGCACTCGCCTCGGATGACCCAGACGGGGCCTACCACTGGCTGGCGGGGGTCACGCTCATCCGCCGAGGCATCACGGGGTTCGACCTCGAGGATCCATTGCTCACCCGCGCCCGCGTCTTCGTGGCCCGGGCCGCGTCTGAGGACCTCGGCGAGAGGTCGCCCGCGGTGGACCGCGAGATCGAGGCGGCTGAAGCGCGGCATGTGACCGCCTCGCTCGTGCAGGGGCTGGCGCTGCGTGCCCTGGTCGAGCGGGCGCGCGGCGAGATCAGCCGGGCCGTCAGTTCGATCGCGCAGGCCTTGGAGATCGCCGAACCGGGACGGTTCACCCGGGCATTCGTCGATCTTGGGCCATCGCTGACCGGCCTGCTGATTGACCTGGCGGGCCGCAGCGGCCTGCCGAGGGGGGAGTGCGGGTGCTCGACGCGTGCCGGGCGCAGTCCAATCGGCGGGCGTCCATCGCGTCGATCGGGGACCGCGCCGCGCCGAACCTTGCCGAGGCGCTGACCTGGCGCGACCTCGACGTGCTGTAACTGATGGACGAGCACCACATCAACAGGGAGATCGCGCGGCTGTTGAGCATCGCCGAGGAGACGGTGAAGAAGCACGCCGTATACATCTACGGCAAGCTCCAGGCAAAGGGCCGACGAGACGCTGTGATCCGCGCCTACGCCCTCGGGGTCCTCCGAGCCGAGGCACGCCGGACACGGCGACTCGCCTGACTCTCGAGGTGGGGGAGTTAGCCCAAAATACCTCGCCACGGGGAATGCGGGGGATGGCCGTCTCCACTACCCTGGCCTCAGCAGCCGTTGCCGCGCTGCGGGGACGTGGCCCGACCGCGCCTCCTCGCAGCGCTGGACTGCGGCCCGGGCGGGCTCATGCTGCCGGAGGCCCCGGCACGCTCGAACGTCGATACCACCGGCGATGCGGAGTAACACGCTACTCATGACGCAGCCAGTCGGACGCTCCTAAATCCGCTGAACGAGCGCGACGGGGTCCCGACGCGACTGTCCCGATGGCCGCCGCGGGCCGTTTCCGAATGGGGCAGAAGTGAATGGCGTGCACGACTTTGCCACCCGCTAGGAGTGTGACAGCGAGAGAGACAGCGATGAACGTCGACGACCTGGCCCGACGAATCGATGTCTCCAGCGCCCAGATCGTCGATGTCCGAGACCGCTTCCGAAGCATCGATCCACACGACCGTGGGGGAGTTGCGGCGAGCGTTGCACGGCTCCACGATCTGCTGGGCGACCTGCTCGCGTCTGAGAGCCAACTCTCTGCACAGCAGACGGCGCTTCAGGAGCAGCAGGCGGTTCGTGAGACCGAGCCTCAGCAGTATTGGGACCTGTTCGAGTTGGTCCCCGTCGCTATCCTGATGACGGATTCGGCCGGGGTGATCGAGCAGGCGAATCGTGCCGCCGCCGACCTGCTCGGCGTCCCAGTCGATTCGCTTATCGGCGAATCGCTGATCGTGTTCGTCGCGGAACGGTCGGCGCGGGAGGAGCTCTCCACCGAGTTCGTGCGACTCGCGAGGACGGCCCCGAGCACGCTCGAGTACAAAGCGAGTGTTGGAGCCCGGGGCGGCGCCTTCCCCGCGCTCGTGACCGCCTCCGCTGCTCGTGGTCCCGCGGGTGCGGTGGCCGGCCTGCACTGGCTCATGCGACGGAGCGGCGAGGCCGAGTCGCCGCCGGGCGTTCCCGAGGACGGGTCTCGGCTAGAGCGCCGGGCGGCGCCGTACGGCGCCGCGGTCACCGGCGCGGAGGCCGACCATCGTTCCCTCTTGCTCGTCGGGTCCGAGGCTGCCGACTGCCCCTATCGACGACTGTTCGACGCCGCGGTCGATGCGATCGTCCTCTTCGACCCCGATCGTCGGCTCGTGGAAGCCAATCCGGCGGCGCGCGAGCTGCTCGGCTACGGACGCCACGAGATCGGCCACGTACGCCTGGACGATCTGGTTGCTCGCGACACGGAGCAGCTCGGCGCCATCATGGCGAGTCTCCAGCGTGATGGGGCCTGGCACGGTGAGCTGGAGATGCGCAGGAGAGACGGCGGGTTGGTGCCGGTGGATGCGGCCGTGGCGACCGTGACTTTGCCGACCGGAGTCGCCGTCAGGGTCGGATTGCGGGACATCACCAACCGCCGTCGCCTGCACGACGAACGCGAGCGCACACGGCGCGAGGTCCTGTCCATGGTCGGCCACGAGCTGTTGGATGCATTGAATGGCATCCTGCTGCATGCCGAGATCCTGACGATGACTGGGCGCTACCGGAAGCGCTCGGTTGATGCCATCGTCGCGTCCGCCCACCGGGAACAGCGCCTCATTGAGGCTGACACCAGGGTTCGAGTTTCAGCGGCGTGTAGGCGGTCATCGCTCGATCACAATCACCTGCTTCGTCGTTTTGTCGTTGACACTTCAGCGTAGCGAGCTTCTCGTTTTCACCAGCGTCGTCGTCTCGCTCGGCGCGGTGTCTGTCAGTCGTGCAGGTCCAGGCCGAGCGACACAGCATTCATCAGCAGACTCAGCGATGCGACCGTCGTCGCAGCCTCGCTCCCTACTCGCTTCCGGTGACTTGTCGTTCCAGGAGCAACACACGCCATGAGGACGAGGGCGGCCGCCAGAACACCCCGCGGGCGTCGGCGGCAGGGGCATTTCTGGCCACCACAAGGCAGGTTTTCGCTGTGTTGCGCCGTCCGGACGGTTCTTGCCGAACGCGGACTTAAGGTCGCCCGGGCTGGGCCACAATGATTCGGCGGTTCCCCACGGCATACTCGATATGCATGGGTTTCATTCGCGAGATCATGGTTGGGCTCATGGGTCGGTGGCCGAAGTCTACGCCGCTGAGGGCGCAGGCCGAGGAGCGAGTCGACCTGGGCGACATTGTCTGCGAGCGGATCAGCTATGACGTCGAGCCCGGTGCGCGAGTACCCGCCTACCAGTTCGCGCCACGGAACCTGCGGCCGGGTGAGCGCCGCGCCGGGGTGTTCGCGCACCATCTTCACACGCGGCAGTTTCCGTTCGTGATTCCCTATACAAGAGGGAAATGTGTCAGAATCCATCCCACAATCAGCGGCCCAGAGCCCACAGCAGTCAATGAGTTGCCGGACGACCTTAGAGGGGCGGCCTCGCCGAGCCCGATCATCGCGTCTATCGTTGACTCCACAGGGGGCCCTGCATGCGACCTTGCTCGCGCCCACACCGCACGTCGCTCGTCCCGGTGCTGCCCAACAGCATCGCGGCCTGCCTATTCGATCTCGACGGCGTCCTCACCCGGACGGCGCGGGTGCACGCGGCAGCCTGGAAGGAGATGTTCGACGGATTCTTGTCGAATCGCTCCCGCCAGACCGGCGAGCCATTCCGTCCCTTCGAGATCGCGACAGACTACGCCGAACACGTCGACGGCCGGCTGCGAGAGGACGGTGTGCGGGCGTTTCTAGCGTCGCGAGGGATCGCGGTGCCAGAGGGTTCGGCCGACGACCCGCCGACGGCATCGACCGTGCGTGGTCTGGGGACACGCAAGAACGACCTCGTGCTTAAGCTCATCGGACGAGGTGGTGTCGAGGTGTACGAGGGGTCGGTACGGTTCGTGGAGGCGGCACGTGACGCCGGGCTGCGGCGGGCGGTCGTCTCGGCGAGTACGAACTGCCGGCAGGTGTTGGCTGCGGCCGGGATCGAGGGCCTATTCGAGGTGCGCATCGACGGCATCGTCGCCGAGGAGGCCCACCTGCGCGGGAAGCCGGCCCCCGACATGTTCCTTGCCGCGGCCGACGCGCTGGGCGTCGCCCCCGCGAACAGCGCCGTGTTTGAGGACGCCGTCGCCGGCGTCGAAGCGGGACGTGCCGGTGCGTTCGGGCTGGTCATCGGAGTTGACCGCGTCGGGCAAGCCGAGGCGTTGCGTAGACACGGCGCCGACACGGTGGTCGCCGACCTGAGTGAACTGCTGGAGTAGCCGTGGTCGAACCGAGCGTTTTTTCGTTGGACCCGTGGGCCGTCGCTGAACCGGCCTTGCGTCTCGACCTGCTGGCTCAAACGGAGTCGATCTTTGCCCTGTCGAACGGGCACATCGGGCTGCGCGGTAACCTGGACGAGGGGGAGCCCCACGTCACCCCCGGCAGCTATCTCAACGGTTTCTTCGAGACCGTGCCGCTGCCGTACGCCGAACGGGGATATGGCTATCCCGAAGAGGGCCAATCGCTGATCGACGTGACCAACGGCAAGCTGATTCGCCTGCTGGTCGACGACGAGCCGTTCGACGTGCGGTACGGCACACTCCTGCGCCACGAGCGGGTGCTCGACTTCCGCGATGGCGTCCTGAGACGGGCGGTGGAGTGGGCCTCGCCGACGGGTCGGTCGGTCCGGATCCGTTCGACCCGGCTCGTCTCGTTTGTCCAGCGCGCGGTGGCGGCGGTCTGCTATGAGGTCGAGGCACTTGATCGCCCCGTCCGCATCGTCGTGCAGTCGACACTCGTCGCCAACGAGCCCGTACCCGAACAGACCGACGATCCCCGTGCAGCGGCGGCGCTGCGCGCCCCGCTCATCGGCGAGTACCACACGCATCATAACCTCGCGGCTGCGCTCGGGCATCGGACGCGCGTCAGCGGATTGCGGATGGCAGCCGGTCTCGATCATGTGGTCGACGGCCCGGCCGGGACGGTGGCGGCAGCCGAGAGCGAGCCGGACTTGGCGAGGATCACGGTCAGCACGGAGCTCACACCTGGGCAGACGTTGAAGGTGGTTAAGCTGCTCGCCTACGGCTGGTCGAGCGAGCGCTCCATGCCGGCGTTGCGCGATCAGGTCGACGCAGCCCTGGCGGCGGCCAAGCGAACCGGCTGGGAGGGGCTCCTGGTGGGGCAACGCAGCTACCTCGACGACGTGTGGGACCGGGCCGACGTCGAGGTGGAAGGCGACCTGCGCTTGCAGCAGGCGGTGCGTTTCGCGCTCTTCCAGGTGGTGCAGGCTGCCGCCCGGGCCGAGCAGCGTGCCATCCCCGCCAAGGGCCTCACCGGCCGCGGCTACGACGGACACACGTTCTGGGACATGGACACCTACCTCCTGCCGGTGCTGACCTACTCCGCGCCTGGGGCCGCCCGTGACGCCTTGCGCTGGCGCCACTCGACGCTCCCCCTGGCGCGGGCGCGGGCGCGCGAGCTGCGATTGGAAGGCGCGACGTTCCCGTGGCGGACGATCCGCGGCGAGGAGTGCTCCGGCTACTGGCCGGCCGGCACGGCCTCGTTCCACATCAATGCCGACGTCGCCGACGCGGTTCGCCGCTACGTCGCCGCGACCGGCGACGAGGAATTTGAGCGCGGACCCGGATTCGAGCTGCTCGTCGAGACAGCACGCCTCTGGCGGTCCCTTGGGCACCATGACGCGGCGGGCGGCTTTCGCATCGACGGCGTGACCGGCCCCGACGAGTACACGGCGATTGTCGACAACAATGTATTCACCAACTTGATGGCGGCTCGCAACCTCCGGGCCGCCGCCGACGTGGTGAGCCGGCACCCGCAACGAGCGGTCGAGCTCGGGGTTGACGCGCACGAGGCTGATGCGTGGCGCGAGGCTGCTGACAACATCGTCGTGCCCTTCGACGACGAGCTTGGGGTGACCTCACAGTCGGAAGGCTTCACCCGCTACCGTCGATGGGACTTCGAGGCGACCTGCTCCGAGGAGTATCCGCTGCTCCTCCACTATCCGTACTACCTCCTCTACTCGAGCCAGGTGATCAAGCAAGCCGACCTTGTCTTTGCCCTCTATCTCTGTGGCGACCACTTCACCCTCGAACAGAAACGACGTGACTTTGACTATTACGAGGTGATCACCACCCGCGACTCGTCGTTGTCGGCGTCGATCCAGGCGATCGTCGCCGCCGAGGTCGGCCACCTCGACCTTGCCTACGACTACTTCCGCGAGACGGCGTTCGTTGACCTGTACGACCTCGCGGGTAACACCGCCGACGGGCTCCACCTGGCCGCGCTGGCCGGCACCTTGCTTGTCGCAGTCGGGGGGTTCGGTGGCCTGCGCGATCACGGTGACGTGCTTGCCTTCTCCCCACGCCTGCCTGCGCCGCTTACTAGGCTCTCCTTCCGTCTGCTGTACCGTGGCCGGCGTCTCCGCATCGACATCGGTCCCGACCACGCTCGCTACGAGCTGCTCGTTGGAGAGCCAATCGACCTGCTCCATCACGGCGAGCCGATCACCCTGGTACCAGCGTCGCCGCGGACCTACGCCTGTCCGACGCTTCCGGAGCCACCGGCTGTGGAGCCGCCACCTGGACGAGCCGCCGGCCGGCACGGCGCGGGCGCGGATGCGGGCGATGCCCGGATGACGATCCGATCGCCTCGCTGCTGAAGGTGTGTCCGATGGTCCAGCAGCCGGCGTGGCTCGGTCGAGGCCTGGCGTTCCTCATCCAGCAGTTCCCGAGTCAGGGTGAGTTCACGCCCAGCGCTAATGCTACGCCGCTCTGCAAACTCGGCCACGGTCCCGTCACAGTTGGCCGCTCACAGCTTGATCTCGCGCTAGCCGCGGGGTTGAGCGACGTTGACTGCCGCCTCCACCACGTCGCCACAGCCCCCCTTGAGGCCGCCGTGTAGGGGATCAGCAAAAGTGCAGAGTCACGATCACCAATAGTGCAGAGCAGGAGAGGCAGGCAAGATTCTAGCAGCAGAGTCTCAGCGTTGCACCTCCTCCATGCCGAGCAGATCGGCGAGGGTGACGGGATCGTCGCAGTGTGGGCAGAGACCGCCAAGACCGAGGCGACGGCAGAAGACGTGGCAGTCTGGGCAGCGCTGCGCGCCGAGGAGCCGGGTCTCGCAGGTGGGGCACTCGTAGATGGTCTGAGCGACGAGGACCTGGCGCAAGCGAAGATCGGCCGTCAGGGTGTCGAGATCGAGCAGGGTGTTGTCGGTCTGGCGCCGGCGGTACGCGCGCTGCTTGCAGGCATCGGAACAGTAGCGGGCGCGGGCCGACGTGATGGTGGCCTGGCAGACCGGGCAGGCGTGGTCGGATCGGGTGTCGGCCGCGTTGGTGGAGCCGTAACGCGAGCCGTAACGCACGGGGATGTCGGGGCGGTTAGTCCTGGTCATCGGGCCTCCGCGATGGCCTGGTAGGCGCGCATCCGGTAGCTCTTGCCGCGGATGTTGAGGACGGCGGCGTTCCCGAGCAGGCGATCGACGATGGCGCTGGCGACGACCGGATCGGCGAAGACCTGGCCCCAGTCACTGAAGCCACGATTGGAGGTCAGGATGATCGAGCCCTTGTCAGCCCGGCGGCTGACGACCTGGAAGATCCAGTGGGCCGAAGGCTGGTCGAGCGGGAGGTAGCCCAACTCGTCGATGACCAGGACCGAAGGGCTCAAGTAGGAGCGCAGCTTATAGAGGACGGTCCCGGCCAGATGGGCCGCCTGGAGCGTGTGGACCATGTCGGCGGCGGTGGTGAAGAAGGTGCGGTAGCCGGCCTCGGTGGCGGCGATGCCGAGGGCGATGGCGAGGTGGGATTTGACGTTGTCAAGAGAATGCCCTCCTCGGTCGGGGTGCATCTAAGGTGTCCCGACGCCGTCGGCCTGCGGCTGCCTCAGCCCGGAGGGTGGCGACGAGGTCGGGAGCATCGGGGATGAGGTGGTGGCCGGTCCTTGGATGCCGCTCGCTGTGCAGCGTGCCGTGGACAATGCGGCGG
>Ga0209382_10000569_pt1 | contig 60447 bp, 50 predicted proteins | sample SoiMetdeltSBSDD5_FD_187599 | JGI IMG/M metagenome (GOLD analysis project Ga0209382, IMG submission 187599) | Bulk soil microbial communities from a Populus tree surrounding site in Tennessee, USA - Soil MetaG P. deltoides SBSDD5 (SPAdes) (version 2) | ecosystem: Environmental > Terrestrial >...
GGTGCGGTTGAGCTCTCAACGGGCGCGACCGCTACGTGAGCCAGTTTGCCTGGCGGCCATAGCAGGTGGGAACCACCCGATCCCATACCGAACTCGGAAGTGAAAACGCCGCGCGCCGATGGTAGTGTGCCCTTCGGGCATGCAAGAGTAGGTCACTGCCAGGCTTCTAAATTTGAAGTGGAAAGCCCTGCCGGACTATCATCCGGCGGGGCTTTTTCCGTCAGTTGGAAATCGGGTACTTGTGGAGGTCCACAATGAACACACTCGAACGGCGCCAGATGGTACGCGGGCAGGTCATTGACCTCGTGGTCGCCAAGGCTGCGGTCAACAAGTCCCGTCGCGAGCGCGCCGATGCCGCCAAGAAGCTGCGCAAGGCCCTGGCAGCGAGCCGCTACGCCAAGCTGCGAGTCGAGACAATTTCCTATCCGCGCGCCTGAGTTGGCGCGTGCTTGACGGCACGCCCGTTCCGGGCGCTGCCGCTCCCCGATCCTTCAATGAAAGTCCCGCGATTTGCGGGGCAGTCGCCGCACCCAGTGCGAGTAGTCTTCGGCACGTCGGGCGACGACGTGAATCACGTCCGCCTCCTTCTGCAGTTCTCCGACCACGACCAATAGTGTCGTGCCGATGATCCGGTGCCGTTGATCTGCGAAAACCCCGGGCCAGAAGATGATGTTGTTGATGCCGGTTTCGTCCTCGAGCGAAGCGAAGATCACTCCCTTGGCCGTCTGCGGATGCTGCAGATGAGTCACCAGCCCGCTGACGCAGACTTCGCTGCCGTTGTCGATCGATTCCAGATCGCGTCGCCTGAGCACTCCGAGTGATCGCAGGCGTGGTCGCAGCAACGCCAGCGGATGACGGCCGGTGCTGAGACCGAGCTGGTAGTAATCGCGCAGGACTTCCTCCCACTCGCTCGGTCGCGGCAACGCCGGCGATGTTTCGTCAGCGGGCATCGACGCCAGCGGCCGCAACTCGCGCTCCACTGACAGCGCGCTCCAGAAAGCGAGGTTGCGATGCTCGGTCAGATTGCGAAAAGCGCCGCACATGGCCAGAGCACGCGTCGCGCGTGGCGACAGAGCAGCTCGTTCCACCACATCGAGCATCGAAGCGAAAGCCTGTCGCTCGCGCGCAGCGACGATGCGTTGCGCTTCTTCCTTCCGCAGACCCTTCACCAGTCGCATCCCGAGTCGGAGCGCAAGCTCACCTCCGACATCGCGCTCGAGCGTGCACTGGTCTTCGCTCCTCGTGACGTCGACCGGCAGGATTCGCACCCGTTGCCGCTTGGCTTGCTCGAGCAGTTGCGCCGGCTGATAAAAACCCATCGGTTGGCTGTTGATGAGCCCGGCGAAGAACGCGGCAGGGTGGTGGTATTTCAACCAGCTGGAAACGTACGTGAGCAGCGCGAACGACGCCGAATGCGATTCCGGAAATCCATACTCGCCGAATCCTTCGACCTGCCGGTAGATCTGTTCGGCGAACGCTTCCGAATAGCCGTTGGCGCGCATGCCGTCCATGAGCTTCTGCTGATACATCTCCATCTTGCCGCTGCGCTGCCAAGCGCCCATCGCGCGCCGCAGCTGGTCGGCTTCGCCAGGCGAGAAGCCCGCGGCGACGACGGCGATCTGCATTACCTGCTCCTGAAAGATCGGCACGCCACGCGTCTTCTCGAGCACCGGCCGAAGCGTCTCGCTCGGATAGGACACCTGTTCCGGCGGCAAATGGCGGCGCTGGAGATAGGGATGCACCATGCCGCCTTTGATGGGGCCGGGCCGCACGATCGCGATCTCGATCACCAGGTCGTAGTAACTGCGCGGCCTGAGCCGCGGCAACATGCTCATTTGCGCGCGCGACTCGATCTGAAAGACGCCGATCGTGTCGGCGCGGCAGATCATGTCGTACGTCGCCGGATCCTCGCGCGGAATCTGTTCCATGTTCGTCGGACCGGTGCCGGTCGCGCCCAGCAGGTCGAAAGTCCGCTGCAGGGCAGTCAGCATGCCGAGCGCGAGCACGTCGACCTTGAGCAACCCGAGCGACTCCAGATCGTTCTTGTCCCATTGAATCACTCGGCGCTCGGGCATCGCCGCGTTCTCGATCGGCACCAGCTCGCTGATGCTTTCCTGCGCGATCACGAAGCCGCCGACGTGCTGCGACAGGTGCCGCGGAAAATTCAGCAGCTCCTTGACCAGCGCGCACAGGCGCCGCACGACGTCCGCCTCCAGGTGCAGCCCCTGGGCGGCAATGCTGTTGCGGAACGTCTCCCAGTTGTCCCAGTACGCCTGTGCTTTCGCGAGACGGTCGATCGTGTCCGCGTCGAGCCCGAGCGCCTTGCCGACGTCGCGGATCGCGCTCTTCGGCCGATAGGTGATGACGGTTGCAGCCAGCGCCGCGCGCTCGCGGCCGTATTTCTCGAACACGTGCTGGATGACTTCCTCGCGTCTTTCGTGCTCGAAATCGACGTCGATGTCGGGCGGCTCATTGCGCTCCACGCTGATGAAGCGCTCGAACAGCGCTGCGATGTTGATCGGGTCGACTTCGGTGATGCGCAGCGCGTAGCACACGACGGAATTGGCGGCCGAGCCGCGGCCCTGACACAGGATCGGCTTCGGCCGGCCGCGCGCCCACTGCACGATCTCGTGCACAGTTAAAAAGAAATGCTCGTACTGCAGCTGTTTGATCAGCGCGAGCTCTTTCTCGACCACGGCGCGAATCTTCTCCGGCACTCCTTGCGGCCAGCGGATTTTCAGTCCGGCCTCGGTCAGATTGCGCAAATGTTGCGAGGCCTCCAGGCCTTGTGGAACCAGCTCGCGCGGGTAGCGGTAGCGCAGCGAGTAAAGCGAGAATTCGCAGCGTTGCGCGATGTGCAGAGACTCATCGAGCAACTCACGCGGGTAGATCTGCGCCAGCTGCTCGCAGGAGCGCAAATGTCGTTCGCCGTTGGGATGCAGGCGATGACCTGCTGCAGCCAGAGTACAGCGATGGCGGATGGCCGTGAGCGTATCCTGCAACGCGCGCCGCTCGGCTGAGTGCATGTGGACATCGCCGGCTGCCACCAGCGGCAAACTATGTGTGGCGCCGAGTCGTTGCAGACGTGCGAGGCGTCGCGCATCGTCCGCGCCCAGGTGCAGCTCGACCGCAATCCAGCAACGCCCGGCGAACAGCTCGCGCAGCCATGCCGCGGTGCTGGCGCGCGGCTCGGCCGGAGGCACCCATAGTGCCAGGCAATTCTCCAGTCCCGACTGGAAATCGGCGCGCGTCAGCCGGTATTGGCCTTTGGTTGCAGCAAGGCGCGCGCGAGTGATCAACGCGCAGATTTCCGCGTAGGCAGTCTGCGTCGGCGCGAGCAGCACGAGATGCAAATCGTCGATGGTGCGGAACTCCGCGCCGACGATCAGTTTCAACCCATGTTCCTTGGTCGCGTCGTGAGCGCGCACGATGCCCGCCATCGAGCATTCGTCGGTCAGCGCGAGTGCCGAGTAACCGAGAGCGGCCGCTCGCGCGACCAGCTCGCCGGGATGCGAAGCGCCGCGCAGGAACGTGAAGTTGCTGAGGCAATGCAGCTCCGCGTATCCGCTCATGACCAGAACCCGTGCAGATACCAGCCGCCGCGTCCGCCGCGATCGCGATAGACCCACAAGTCCGCGCCAGTGCTCAGATGCACGATGTAGTAGTCGCGCTGCAGATCGCCGGTGTCCCACCAGCCGCCTTCGATGCGTTCGGGACCCACCACGATCTGCGGCATGACCGACAGCTGCAGCGGTTTAGGTTCCTGCAGCAGCCAGAGCGGACGCTCGGGGAACTGCACTGTGTCGCGTGCGTCCTGCTGCGGCGCCGCTGCTGCCCAGCTTGCTTCAGGGCGATGGTCCGCGACCTGCCGCAGCCCGTGAACCTGTTGCGTCCCGAGCCGCGCCGCGATCCTATCGATCGTATGAGCGAGAGCCTCGCTCTGCTGCAGGACGCCTTGCGCCAGGTCCGCCTGCAGCGCCGCGGGCATGGCGAACTGATCGGCGCTGAGGCCGAGTCCGATCGTCGGTGCCGGCAACTCGAGACGCTCGAGGCGTTCGCGTACGAGCGCCAGGAAGCGGTTCGCGTCGCGATCGGCAAGCGACAAGCCGATGTCGAGTTTCGTGCCGGCCGCGGCGCGATGTGCGAAGGTGAGAGTGAAGTGCTGCACGCCGGTGTCGCGCGCCCGCAGAAAACCTGAGAATTCGTGCAGCATGCGCCGCAGCGGAAACAGCAGCGCTTCCGTGCTCTTGACCTCGAGCTCGAAGTCGAAGCGCGCAGCGTAATGGTGCGGCAAGCGGAAAACCGGCCGCGGATCGGCGGCCGTGCCGATCAGTCGGTCGAGGAAATTGCCCAGCTGCACTCCGAAACGCTGGATGACCGCAGCGCGCGGCAGCTCCAGCAGCAAGCCGATCGTACGCACGCCTGCCGTATGCAGCGCGCCGACGATCTCGGGCGCCAGCGCCAGATGTGCGATCGGCAGATTGCGAATGCGCAGTTGCAGCGCCGTGGGCGAGGGGATAACGACCCGAATGCCGGCGCGCGCCAGCAACGCAGCGCCTTCCAGAGTCGGCCCGATGCCGAGTTGGTAGCTGTAATGCAGCAGTGCGAGCTCGCGCTCCAGCGCCGCTATGAAATCGCGAAAGCCGCCGAACAGTTTGAGGCTGCCGCCGATCTCCAGCCACAAAGCGCTGCTGCGCGCCTGGCGAAAGTCGAGCGGCACTTCGCCGAGGATCACCGTGCTGCTGAACTGGTACGCCCAGGCGGCCAGGCGTGCGAGCGCTGCAGTTTCCGCCGCGGGATTGCGTTCAAGCTTTTGAACGTCGGGGCACAGCGCGAGTGCCATCGTGTAGTTCATGTCTTGCTTGAGGCGGGCTCGCTCCGCGGCGGGATTGACGCACACGATCCAGCGCGCGCTGCCTTCGCAGGCAGTCACGACCAGCGGCTGACTGGTTTCCTCGGAGCGCAAGGCTTCCAAAGGCAATTGCGGCAGCGCTATGCACAGCCAGAGCATGGCGCTTCGACCTTCACGGACATGCCGCTGCGTCCGCCGCGGCACTTGAGGACATCGATCTGCAACGCGCTGTTTTCGGTTCGTCGCAGCTTCAGGCGCAGTGCAGCCGGCGAGGATTCGCGCGCGGCATCGAGAGAGCGATACAGGAATCCAGTGCTGCCGCCGGCCTCGGCAGCGAGTTGCAGCCGGCGGATCTCACGATCGCGGATGGTCGCCGGCCACGCGAGCACGGCGCCGAAGGATCTGCAGCGCAGCGACTGCTCGGCAGCCCATAGAATGTCCTCGGCTTGCTGCGCCTGGATGACGAGCACTCGATCGAGCCGCACGCCCTGCTGCGCCAGCGCCGGCGCGAACGGAATGTAAGGCGGGGCGATCAGCGTGACGTGACGCCCGGCGCCGGTGATCCGCGCCAGCGCGGGCAGCACCAGCCGCAACTCGCCGATTCCCGTAACTGCCGGCATGAGCTCGACGATCGTTCCTGCCTGCCAACCACCGCCGGGCAACACGGCATCCAGTTCGGTCCAGCCGCTCGCTTCGACCACCGCAGCGGTGAGTGCACGACCGTTGCGGCACAGCCAAGCCAGATGCTGCAGTGTCTCGGCTCGATTCATCGCTGCGTGCCGGAGCGACGTTCACGAACGGCCCGCGCTCTGACCGGAGAGCGCGGTGCGAATCACGCCCGTCGCCAGTCCTTCGATCGCGAATTCCTGCTCGCGCAGATCGATCACTATCGGCGAATGAGCGGGGTTGGCGGGCTCGAGCCGGACGAGTTGTCCCTGTCGCCGGTAATACTTCACAGTCGCTTCGTCGCCGATGCGTGCAACCACGATCTGACCGTTGCGCGCCTGGTGGGTGCGATGCACGGCGAGCAGGTCGCGGTCGAGGATGTCCGCGTCCTTCATGCTGTCGCCGCGGACGCGCAGCAGAAAGTCGGCAGCCGGACGGAACAGGGCAGGATTGACACTCACGTAATCCTCGATGTTCGCGGCAGCCAGGATCGGCGAGCCGGCTGCAATTCGTCCCAGTAGCGGCACTCCCGCCGGCACAACCTCAGCCAGACGAATGCCGCGCGAGATTCCGGGAATCAGCTCGATGGCTCCCTTGGCCGCGAGCGCACGCAGATGCTGATCGATTCCCTGGCGGTTCTTGAGCCGCAAGCCTGCGGCGATTTCGCCGCGCGTCGGCGGCAGGCCGCCGCTGTCCATGAAACGCCGGATAAAAGCCAGCACTTCCAGCTGCTTGGGAGAAAGATCGGGCATGAGAAAACGATACCAGACGGATGTCTGGTATCGAGTCTAGGAGGCTTCGCCGGCCGGTGCAAGTGCACTTGCGCACTTGCGGGCAATGCTTACATGGGTGCGCCGGCCCCGCCGTACGGCGCGGAGCTCAGCGAGCTCGACGTGATCTTCGCGTGATCCGGCGCACCGGCGCGCGCGTAGCTGTTCAACTTGTTGTACAGCGTCTTCAGGCTGCAGCCGAGCACCGCAGCGGCGCGACGCTTGTCGCCTTCGCAATATTCCAGAGTCACTTCGATCAGCGAGCGCTCGGCCTCATCGAGACGCGAACCGAGCGGCACGTGCAGTCCGGCGGGCCGCGGTTGCTCGATCTGTTGCGGCACCTGCGTCGCCATCGACATCGTCAGGTCGAGATCGAGCACGTCGTCCGCGAGGATGAAGCTGCGCTCCACCGTGTTCTTCAGCTCGCGCACGTTGCCCGGCCAGCGATACGAGCGCAGCGCTTCGGCGAAAGTCAGCGAGAAGCGCTTGTGCGTGCTGTTGGTGCGATTGAGCACACCGAGGAAATGCTCGGCGAGCGGCGGCACGTCGCCGGCGCGCTCGCGCAGCGGCGGCAGGTGCAGCGGAAAAACGGCGAGGCGGTACATCAGATCCTCGCGCAGCTGCCGATTCGCGACGGCTTCGGCAACGTTGCGGTTGGTCGCGGCTACGACACGAATGTCGGTTTTGATTTCCTGCGTGCCGCCGACACGATAGAAGCGCCCGGTCTCGAGCACGCGCAGCAGCCGCGTCTGCATGTCGAGCGGCATCTCCGTCACTTCGTCCAGGAACAGCGTGCCGCCGGTAGCGCGCTCGAACACGCCGACGTGCGAGCGCGACGCTCCGGTGAAGCTGCCTTTCTCGTAGCCGAACAGCTCGGCCTCGATCAGCGAGCCGGGAATCGAGCCGCAATTGATGGCGACCAGCGGACCCTGCGCACGATGGCTCAGCAGGTGAATGCACTCGGCGACCAGCTCCTTGCCGGAGCCGCTTTCGCCCATGATCATCACGGTGGCTTCAGTCGGCGCGACGCGCTGAATCAGCGCGAACACCTGTTTCATCGCGGGTGAGCGGCCGAGCAGATTGCCCAGTCCGTTGTCGTGCAGAGTAATCCTCGGATCCACTTGGTCGGTCCCCTCGGCGTCGCAGCGCGGGCGCGCGTGTCCAGATGCAAATTCTTCAAGCGCACTCGCGGTTCCGTTGTAATAAGTTTTTTCTTGTGCGAGTTCGCGCAGCCACTGTCGGAAAACTAGCCACGCGATGTTTCGTCAATGGATGACGCGCGACCTGCGAATCGTCCGTGTATGTAATCCACGTCGCACGCCGCCGACACCGCTCTGTAGATTCTTCATGGCGGCATAGAACTTGCCCCTACTGCGGCGCGTGCGAGCTTCGCTTCGCGCGCGCTTGGCCTACTCAATGGAGAAAGCATGACTTTGCACAGCGACGCAGCGAAGACCGGGACGGCAGCGGCGCATCAGACGTGGCTCGACAACGCGATCGATGATGAAGCAGCGCTGGGGACGCCCCGCAGGATCAGCATCTTCGGCCTCGGCTATGTCGGCGCAGTGTCGCTCGCGTGCCTCGCGCGCGACGGCCACGAGATGACAGGCGTCGACATCGACGCATCGAAGCTCGAAATGCTGCGGCGAGGCCAGGCGCCGATCGTCGAGACCGGCATTCAGGAGCTGACGCGCAGCGTGTTCCGCAACGGCAAGGTCACCGTGACCGATTCCGTTCGCGACGCGATCCTGACGAGCGATGTCTCCTTCGTGTGCGTCGGCACGCCGGCGCGCGCCAACGGCAGCCAGAACCTCGATGCGATCGTGCGCATCGCAGAGCAGATCGGCGCCGTGCTGCCGGAGAAGACCACGCGTCACGTCGTCGTCATCCGTTCGACGGTCAAGCCCGGCACGGTCGAGGAAGTCATCCAGCCCGCGCTCGAAGCCGCGTCCGGCCTCAAGGCCGGCGCCGACTTCAGTCTGTGCTTTCAGCCGGAATTCCTGCGCGAGGGCACGTCGATTCACGACTACGACCATCCGCCGCTGACTGTCGTCGGCGCGAGCGACCCGCGCGGCGTCGCAATGCTGCGCGGCATCTTCGGCCATCTGCCCTGCGAGTTCCGGCAGACCTCGATCCGCACCGCGGAGATGCTCAAGTACGCCTGCAACGTCTTCCACGCGCTGAAGGTGACGTTCGCAAACGAGATCGGACGCGTTTGCCAGGCGGCGAGCGTCGATCCGCACGAAGTGATGCAGCTGCTGTGCATGGACCGGCAGCTCAACATCTCCCCGGCCTATCTGCGGCCCGGCTTCGCATTCGGCGGCTCGTGCCTGCCCAAGGATTTGAAGGCGCTGGTGTACCTGGCGAAGAGCACGGACGTCGAGGTGCCGATGCTCGCCAGCATCATGCCGAGCAACGCGGCGCACATCGAGCACGCCATCGAGCAGGTGCTGAGCAGCGGCCTGCGCCGGGTCGGCATGCTCGGCCTGAGCTTCAAGGCGGGCACCGACGATCTGCGCGAGAGTCCGCTGGTGATCATGGCGGAGCGCTTCATCGGCAAGGGCCTGCAGCTGTCGATCTACGATCCGCAGGTGAACGTCGCGCGGCTCATCGGTGCAAACCGCCGCTTCATCGAAGAGAGCATTCCGCACATCGCATCGGTGATGACGGGCGACGTCGAGCAGCTCGTGCGCGAGTCCGACGTGCTGGTCGTCGCAACGCGCACACCCGAAGTGCTGGCGGCATTGCAGGCGCATACGCGCCCCGAGCAGCTGCTGCTGGACGTCGCCGTCCTGCCGGATCGCGAAGCTCATCGAGCGCGCTATCGCGGCGTGTGCTGGTGAGGGCGCGATGGGCGTCGAAGGCCAGACGGTAAGCTCCGCGGTTACGATGTCGCGGAATGGGCGGCGTGTCCTGATCATCGTCGAGAACCTGCCGTGCCCGTTCGACCGGCGCGTCTGGCAGGAGGCGCGCACCCTCGCGGCCGCGGGTTATCTCGTCTCCATCATCTGTCCGAAGGGCAAGGGCTACGAGAAAAGCTTCGAGGAGCTCGAAGGCATCGCGATCTATCGCCACCCGCAGCCGTTCGAGGGCAATGGCGCGCTCGGCTATCTCGCCGAGTATGGCTGGGCGCTGCTCGCGGAATTCGCGCTCTCGCTGCGCGTGCTGATGGAGCGCGGCTTCGACGCGATTCACGCCTGCAATCCGCCGGACACGCTGTTCCTGATCGGGGGCTTCTACAAGCTGTTCGGCAAGAAGTTCCTGTTCGATCACCACGACATCAACCCCGAGCTGTACGAGGCGAAGTTCCAGCGTCGTGACCTGTTCTACCGGCTCATGCTGTGGCTCGAGCGCCGGACGTTCGCGACCGCGGATGTCTGCGTCGCCACCAACGAGTCGTATCGGCGGATCGCGATCGAGCGCGGCTCGCGCCCGCCCGCCAAGGTTTTCGTGGTGCGCAGCGGTCCGGACCTGCGGCGCCTGCGCGTCCTGCCGCCGACCCCGGCGCTCAAGAACGGCCGGCGCTATCTCGTCGGCTACGTCGGCGTGATGGGGCGGCAGGAAGGCATCGACGGCCTGCTCTCGTCCGTGCAGCACATCGTGCAGGTCATGAAGCGCACGGACATCCAGTTCGGACTGGTCGGCGGCGGTACCGAGCTGGCAGCGATGCGCAAGCTCGCGGAGCAGCTCGGCGTCGCGGACTACGTGACGTTCACCGGACGCGTGCCGGACGATGAGCTGCTCGCGATGCTCAACACCGCCGACGTGTGCGTGAACCCGGACGTCGCCAACGACATGAACGACAAGTCGACCATGAACAAGATCATGGAGTACATGGCGCTGGGCAAGCCGATCGTGCAGTTCGATCTCACCGAAGGCCGCGTGTCGGCACAGGATGCGTCGCTGTACGCACGGCGCAACGATCCGATCGACATGGCGCGCAAGCTGGTCGCGTTGCTGGATGACGCGGAGCTGCGGCGTCGCATGGGCGTTGTCGGGCTCGAACGCGTGAAGACCGAGCTGGCCTGGGAACACGAAGTGCCGCGACTGCTCGCGGCCTACGACGAGCTCTTCAAATGAGATACGTCGCGCTAGCCGCAGGGTTCGACGGGACGCTCGCCCGCGACGGCCGCTGCGACGAGCGTTGCATCGAGGCTTTGCGCGCGCTCGCCGCGACCGGTCGCAAGTTGATTCTGGTGACTGGCCGCGAGCTGCGCGAGCTGCTGGAAATCTTTCCGGAATCGCGCCTCTTCGACTACGTCGTGGCCGAGAACGGCGCCGTGATGCATCGACCGGCGACGCGCGAATCCGAGATCCTGGCGCAGGCTCCGCCGGAGATTCTGCTGCAGGAGTTGCACCGGCGGCACGTCACGCCGCTGACGGTGGGCAGTTCGATCGTGCGCACAGTGCAGGCGAACGAGGCCGAGGTCAGCGCCGCGCTTCGCAAGCTGCAGCTCGATTTTCAGCTGGTGACGAATCCCGGTGCGCTGATGATGCTGCCTGCCGGCGTCAACAAGGCGTCCGGCGTGTGGGCGGCGCTGCGCGAGCTCGGTGTGTCGCGCCACAATCTCGTCGCGATCGGCGATGGCGAGAACGACCTGGCGCTGTTCGAATTCGCCGAGCATGCCGTGGCCGTGCAGAATGCAGACGCGCTCGTGAAGCGCGTTGCGAACCGCACCACGCAAGGCGCGTACTGCGATGGATTCCTCGAGCTCGCGCGCGCCCTGATTGCGACGGATCTGGCGGACGCCGTGCCTCGCCACAAGGTCAGCGTGGGCGTTCGCGAGGACGGCAAAGCAGTCGAGATCACGCCTTGCCACGACTCGGTCCTGGTGCACGGCCCGGACGGCAGCGGCAAGGCCGCACTGTGCAATCGTCTGCTCGAGCAATTCCTGGCGAGCAGCTATCAATGCTGCGTCATCGGCGCGGAAGTCGGCGGACTGCGAGTGCCGGGTGAAGTTGCGACGTTCGGCGACGCGTACGAGGTGCCGCGCCTCACTGACATTCTCAGTGCGCTCGATCAGCCGACTGCGAGCGTCGCCATCAACCTCGCGGCGCTGGCGGTGGAAACGCGCCCGGTGTTCACCGACGCTTTGCTAGTGCAGCTCCAGGCGCTGCACGATCGGCTCGGCAGGCCGCACGTCGTCCTGATCAATCCGGCGCACTCCTTCCTCACCGACGGCGCAATTGCGTCGTCAGCGCGGTTGGCGGAAGTGACGATGATTTATTCGACCGCGGAGCCCGAGCGGTTGCCGGCACAGATCCTGGACAGCGTGACGCTGCGGCTGAACAGCGCGACTCATGCAATCACGGCTGGCGGTGCGGAAGCACGCATCTCCGGGCTGGTCGTCGACTCACCCGGCAGCGAGTCGCTGCCGGAATCGGACACCGCGGCAGCCTCCGGATACTGAATGATCTCTTCGACGCGGTAGTCTTTCAGACCGCGTGCATGCGTGAAGATGATGAGCTCGCCCAGCAGGCCGAGCGCGAACACCTGCATCCCCAGCACCAGCAGGAGCGCCGCGAGCAGCAGGGCGGGACGGTCGGCGAGCGGCTCGCTGAACAGCAGCCGATCCAGACCGAGATACGCGATCAGCACCGCGCCGACGCCGAACGTCGCAGCACCGAGCATGCCGAAGAAGCGCAGCGGCTTCTTGGTGAAGCGCATCAGGAAGAAGATGCTGAACAGATCGAGCAGGTGATGCATGTACTCGCGCGGCCGATAGATGCGGCCGTGGCGGTCCTGCGCCGACTGCCGCACCGGCACCTCGTTGACGCGGAAGCCGAGCCGCATCGCGAGGATCGGCAGGAAGCGATGCTGATCGCCGTACAGATCGATCTCTTCCAGCACCTTGCGATGCATCGCGCGTACGCCGCAACCGAGATCGCGCAGGCGCGCGCCGGTGACGAAGTTGACGAGACCGTGGAATGCCGAGCGCCGCATGCGGTCGAGCGCGTTGCCATAGCGCGGCCACCGATAGCCGATCGTCATATCGGCGGTGCTCAGCCCTGCGAGCAGCTTGCGAATGTCGCCCGGCTCGATCTGTGGATAGGCGGGCAGCGTGACGATCGTGCCGCCGCTCGCGCGCTCGAAGCCGGCGGTGAGCGCTGCAGCTTCGCCGAAGTTGCGCGTCAGGTTGACGATCGTGAATTCCTCGCCTTCGCGCAGCAGCGCCTCCAGCGCGCGCCGCGCCTCCGGTCGCGGCCCGTCGAGCACGAAGATGAACTCGTGCGCGGCTCCCGTCGCTGCGATTCCCGTCCGATATTCGCGATAGAGCGCCCCGATGTCGGCAGCGCGACGGGCGCCGACCGGCACGATGACGGAGATCGACGGAGGTACGGCGTGGGGCTTCATGGTGGTCTATAACGCCCGATCCGCCTCGGGGTTGCGTGGGCCGGCGAGAATCGTCTGCGTCAGCTTCAGGAATTCACGGTCACGGACGTCGCCGCGCGCGTAGATCAGCTCCGCCAGCGCGCCGCTGCACAGCAGGATCAGCCCGGACGAGAAGAAAATGATCCCGGCGCCGGCGATCGGCAGGGAGAAAGCCTGCTCGCCGCCGAGCAATACGTCGACCGCAGTCTGAACGAACGCGAAGCAGGCGAGCGCGAACAGCGGCAGCGACAGCAGCGCGAACCAGCGCAACGGCCGCGACGCGAAGCTGGCGATCGTCTTGATCACCATCAGGTCGAGCAGCACTTTGTAGATGCGCGACAGCCCGTACTTGGACTCGCCGAAGCGGCGCGCATGATGGCGCACGCGGATCTGCGCGACGCGCGGTCCGGCGATCGACGCCATCGCCGGAATGAAGCGGTGCATCTCCGAGTACAGCGGGATGCGCTTGATCAGGCTGGCGCGGAACGCCTTGAGCGAGCAGCCGTTGTCGCGGATGGGCACGCGCGTCACCTTGCCGATGAGCCAGTTGGCGATCCGCGAGGGAATCTTGCGGGTGATCAGCTTGTCCTGGCGGTTGTGGCGCCAGCCGACCACCACGTCGAAGCCCGCCTCGATCTGCGCGAGCAGCAGCGGGATGTCTGCCGGATCGTTCTGCAGATCGCCGTCCATCGTGACCAGCACTTCACCCTGCGCATGCTCGATGCCCGCCGCCATCGCCGCCGTCTGGCCGTAGTTGCGACGGAACTTGACGATGCGCAACCGCGGATCGCGGCGCGCGAGTCCGGCGGCGACCGCGACTGTGTCGTCCTTGCTGCCGTCATCGACGAACACCATTTCGAACGAGAGACCCAACCCGGTCAGCGCCTGCACGATCGCTTCATACAGCGGCCTGACGCTTTCCTGCTCGTTGTACAGCGGAACGATGACCGACAGCGCGGGCCCTACAGCACTCGCCGTGCGTTGTGCAGCGTCGATGTTGCCAACCAGCGTTGTACTTTTTGCACCAGACATGTCTCGATCCGACGTTCTTACAACCAAGCTGCGCGCTGCGGGCAGGTGCGCAGTGAACTTGCCGACAGGGTTTAATCGCGCCGAACACTGGCGCGCCGCGCCTCGATCCCGGAAGAGCGACTGCGTCGGGCGACACTGTCGATCGTTGGCACATGACCTGCAAGGTGCAGGCCAACGTGCAATTGCGAGCCTTCCCTCTTCGGTTGGAGCTACTGAATGCGACTGCGTAGATTTTTCCTGACAATGCTGCTGAGCGCAGCCGCCTGCGTCGGCGTCGTAGCGACGGTGCACGCGCAGGCCACCGCGGGTTACACCGTGAAGCCGGGCGACACGCTCGAAATCTCCGTGTGGAAGGAACCCGACCTGCAGCGTACGGTGCTCGTGCGTCCGGACGGACAGTTCTCGTTTCCGCTCGTGGGCGAAGTCGACGCCCGCGGCAAGACGGTCGCGGAGCTGAACAAACTCGTCAGCGACCGGCTCACCAAGTACATCTCCGACGCCGTGGTCACGATCTCGGTGCAGGAAATCAAGGGCAACAAGATCTACGTACTCGGGCAGGTCAACAAGCCCGGCGAGTTCATCGTCAATCCGAGCGTCAACATCATGCAGGCGCTGAGCATGGCAGGCGGCATGACGCCGTTCGCCGCCACCAACGACATCATCGTGCTGCGCGGACAGGGCAAGGGGCAGAACGCCATGGCGTTCCGTTACAACGACGTCGTCCGCGGGCGCAGCCTCGACACCAACATTGAGCTTCTGAGTGGAGACATCGTTGTCGTGCCGTAAAACGCCGCGGCGCCTGGTTACGCCGCAATTCATCAGTCCGGTCGTTCTGTTCGCGGCGCTCGCCGCGGGGAGCAGCGCGTCCGCCGCCAACTGGGAAGTCGCGCCGCGGGTGCAGGCCGGCTACCGCTACAGTGACAACTATCATCTGAGCCAGCCGGGCACGGAAGTGGAAGTCGACGGCGGCGAGGCCGACGCCCAGCTCACGCTGCGCACGCTCGATCCGAAGACCCAGTTCGAGATCACGCCGCGCATCAACGCGACATATTTCCCCGACCAGCCCGACGACGATTCGGTCGACTACTACCTCGACGCGAAGCTGATCGACCTCACGCCGCGGCGGCGCATGGGCGTGATCGGTGACTTCTCGCGCGAGGATGTGACCAAGAGCGAGTTCCCGGGCGGGGACGTGGACAACGGCGAGCTCGGCAATCCCACCGAGGGCGACTCGGGCATCTTCATCGAGCACAACCGGCGGAACTACGGCCGCATCGCACCGTTTCTGCGCTACGACGTGACGCAACGCCAGCGGCTCGAGTTCGACGCGCACTATCTGCAGGCGGACTTCGAGAAGGAGTTCCCCGGCGCGCAGCACGACTTCAGCGAGGGCGGCGCGTCGGCCGGCTGGGGCTACCAGGTCACGGAGCGCTCGACACTGATGTTTCGTGCACTGGCTTCGCGCTACAAAACCACTTTCGATACCGACGCGTATGGCGCGTATGTAGAGTGGGACACGAGCTTCACCGAGACGTCCAAGGCGTATTTCCGCCTGGGCGGTCAGCAGACGGAACCGGAGATCGGCGAGAGCGACACCAACGTGCTGGCGGGTCTCGGCGGCAGCTGGACCAGTCCGCGCAACACGCTGTTCGTCGACCTGACGCGTACTGTCGAGCCGATTTCCGCGGGAACCATCGTGGAGCGTTACCAATTGCGTATGCAGATTGACCACGAGGTGTCGCCGCGAGTCGCACTCATGCTGGCGGCGCGTGGATCGCACGACGAGGAGATCGGCGACGCCGGCACCTTCGCGACGCGCAAGTACGCGGCGGCGGAGGGCGGCTTCGAGTGGCGCGTGTTGCGCGACTTCGCGGTGACTGCTACCTACAGTTACCGCTGGCAGGAGCGCGAGGATGAATTGTCCGATCGCAGTGCCAACGCGTTCCTGATCGGCGTGGTGTACGAACCGAAACGTCTGCAGTAGAGCCAGAGCATGCAACAGCAACCCATCGCCTCAGCCGCGGCCGACGACTCGATGCCGGGCTTCGGCGATTACCTCGCCATCCTGCGCAAGCGCAAGCGCCTCCTGTTCATGATCGGACTGCCGATCCTGGCGCTGGGCGGCGGGCTCGCGCTGCTGCTGCCGGACATTTACAGCGCTGCCGGCCTGATCGAGATCGAGGGTGCCGAGAACGTGCGGCAGAACATGAACCCGACGCTGCAGGATTCGATCGCGCGCGAGTCGGACGAGCCATTGTACGCCGACCAGTACGTGCAAAGCCTGACGACCACGGTGCTGAGCGATCAGAACCTCGCCAAGCTGCTCGCGCAAGAGAAGCTGTACGACGATCAGGCGGAAGACCCGAAGGGCGCGATCAAGCGCCTGCGCAAGGACATCGGCGTCGACATGGTCACCGTACCAATTCTCGACCCGGAGTCGGGGCGCGAGCGCGACGTGGTGACGGCCTTCAACGTCACCTACGACAACCGCGATCCGCAGCGCGCCTATCGCGGCGCGGTCTGGGCAACGCAGGCGTTCATCGAAGGCAATCGCCAGGACCGCCGCAACTACGCGTCCGGCACCGCGAAGTTCTTCGCCAACGAGGCGGACCGGATGCGCAAGCGCGTCGGCGAGCTGGAAGCCAAGCTGGCCGAGTTCAAGGCGAAGTACGCCGGCCAGCTGCCGGATCTGAACGAGATGAACCTGACGTCCATGGATCGGGCCGAGAACGAGATCAACAGCGTCGAGTCGCAGCTGCAGGGCCTGCGGCGCGAGCGTGTGTTCCTGGTCGCGCAGCTGCAGCAGGCGCGCTCCACCGGACCGGAGACCAACAGCCTGCGGGCGCTCGAAGACGAGTACAAGCAGAAGTCGGTGACCTACGACTCGAATCATCCCGACATGATCTCGCTGCGCCGGCAGATCGACATGATGCGCGCCGGCGGCTCGCCGACCGGCATGACGCTGCGCCAGCAGGTGCAGCAGCAGAAATCCATTCTGGCCGAGGCGCGCCAGCGTTACGGCGAGGATCATCCGGACATCAAGCGCATCCAGCGCAACATCGAGTCGCTGGAAGCGCGCATCAAGTCGGGCGAGTCGGCCGACTCGACGCTGGCGTCGGATTCGCCGATGGCGGTGCAGCTGCAGACGCAGCTCAACGCCACCGACACGCAGATCGGCGCGCTGCAGCAGCGCGGCCTGGAGCTGCGCAAGAAGATGACGGATCTCGAGACGCGCATGAGCTCTTCGCCTCAGGTCGAGCGCGACCTGCAGGTCGTGACGCGCGATCTCGACAGTGCGCGCGCGAAATTCCAGGACCTGCTGAAGCGCCAGATGGATGCGGAGGTCAACGAGGCGGCGATTGCCAATGGCACGGCCGACAAATTCCACGTCAAGTCGAAGCCGATCCTGCCGGACAAGCCGGCGAAACCGCAGCGCATCGCGATCTTCGCGGTCGCGTTCGCGTTCGCGTTCGTCGCGGCGTTGACTTCGATCGTATTCGCGCAGGTGCTCGACCCGACAGTGCGCGGCGTACGCGACATTCGCGATATCCTCGACGTGACGCCGCTGACGGCGGTGCCGGTCATCGAGCAATCCGGGCGCAACCCGCATCGAAGGATGCGTTGGGCGTTCTCGCGTGCGGCGGTGGTTCTGCTAGCGGTAGGCTGTGCCGCCGCGTTCCTACATTGAGGCGAGGACGAAAACGCCCATGAGCATCATCGAAGAAGCAGTACGCAAGAACGCGGAGCGCAACCGCCAGGCCAAGGCCAGCGACCCGGCGAGAAGCCAGGCGCGGCTGCGGCGGGTGCCGGCAGAGCCAGTAGTCGATACCTCGCAGGTGCAGCGCTTCCAGCCGGTCACGCTGGACAAGGCGACGCTGCATGACTCGTTCGTGCTGCCGCAGCTGCAGGACGCCGGCGCATTGCGCGCCTACAAGATCCTGCGCACGCGCGTGTTGCGGCGCCTGGAAACGAATCAGTGGCGCTCGTTAGCCGTCACCGGTGTCTCGGTGGGTGAGGGCAAGACGCTCACGGCGATCAACCTCGCGATCGCGCTGGCGCAGGACCCCAGCACCTGGGTGGCACTGATCGACCTCGATCTGCAGCGGCCGCGCGTCGCCGAGTATCTCGGCCTGCGCAGCGTGCACGGCGAGAAGGGTCTGAGCGATTACCTGCACGGCAACGCGAGCTTCGAGAACATCGTGTACGCGCCGGATATCGAGCGCCTGCTGGTGATCCCGAACTTCTCGCCGATCGTCAATTCCTCCGAGATGCTGAGCTCGTCGCGCATGGGCGAGCTGATGCAGGCGCTGGACGCGGAGACGCCGCGCCGCGTCCTGATCTTCGACATGCCGCCGGTGCTCGCTGCCGACGACGTGCTGGCGTTCGCGCCGCAGATCGACGGGTTGCTGCTGGTCGTCGCGGAAGGCACGACGGACCGCAACTCGCTGCGCAGCGCCAAGGAAGTGCTCGGCGAAATGAACCTGCTGGGCGTGGTGCTGAACCGCTCGGCAGAGCGCAACGACAGCGCTTACTACTCGTACGCCAAGGCCTAGCAGCGCCCCTGCCGCGTCCTAAGTCGCCACGCGTGGCGGCGGCTTGCCCGGCGTCTGTGGCTGCGAGGCTGTCGGGTCCGCCGGCGGACGCACTGCACCGGTGTGAGCAACCTGCATCAGCCACCACGGCAACCACACTACGATCTGGAACAGGCGGGCCGCGAGGGACAGCGCCAGCGAGTCGTCCGGCCGCACGCCGCCGAGCGTCATGACCGCGATGAAGATCGCCTCGTAGACGCCGAGGCCATCGATCGAGATCGGTAGCCGCGAGATCAGGATTGCGAGCGGCACTGCGGCCAGCAGGAAGACGGCATTGAACTTGAGCTGCAACGCCAATGCGACCATGCCGTAGCAGATCGCCATCAGCAGCTGCTCCGCTACCGTCAGCACGAAGAACAGTGCAAGCCTGCGGCGATCCGAGGCGAGAGAGCGATACGCCTCGTGCAGGCGCAGGATGAGTCGTGCGACCGAGCTGTGCGCCACGCGCTGCGGCAGCAGGCTCAGGATCGAAGTCACTGCCTTGCTGTTGAACGACAGGAGCAGCATCGCGATCGTAGCGAGCAGAGCGCCGATCCCGATGAGCAGCGGTGTGCCGTATTCGGCGGCGTCGGGCACGACGAACCGCAGCAACAGCAGGCTCATCACTGCCATCAACAGCGCGGAGACGAAGCCCAGGCCGCGCTCGACGAGGATCGTTGCGAGCGCGTCGTCTACGCGCACGTTGAAACGCCGCACCAGCAGGATCCGGATGCCGTCGGCGCCGACCGTGCTCGGCAACGCCAGACCCCACATCATCGAGCTGCAATACACCATCAGGCGCTGCGTCAGCGTCACGCGATAGCCGCGGATCGCGAGCAGCAGGCCCCACTTGTAGCTCATCAGGACGCGGTCGATCGTGAACACACCGAGCGCGACCAGCGCCCACCACGGGTCGCAGCGCGTCAGCGTCTGCAGCACGGCCCGAACGTCGACGACGTAAATGAGCAGCACCGCGCAGGCCAGCACCGTGATCGAAATGCGCAGCCAGTTTTTCATGCGGAGAGGCTGTAGGCCGCGGGCTGCGCGCTACGCATGTCTTCCTTCGACTGGCCGAGGATCTTCATGCGGTACCAGACCTCGGCATTGATGAGCAGCCAGAGCCGGTTGCCGTGGTCGGCGCGTTTGGCCAGATGCTCGTCGATCAGCCTCGTCATGACGGCTGCGTCGAGGATGCCGTCCTGAGCGAGGCGCGAGTCGCGCAACAATGTCGTGTACAGCTGCGCGTACTCGCGTTGCAGCAGGTAGGGCAGGGCGGACGAGAAGCCCTGCTTCGGGCGATTCAGGATCTGCGGCGGCAGATAGCGCGCCGCGAGCTTGCGCTGGATGTAGCGCAACGTGCCGCCGCGCACCTTGAGCGCAGGCGCGAGCCGCGCGGCGAACGAGGCCAGCTCGTGATCCATGAAGGGACTGCGCGCCTCGAGCCCGTGCGCCATGCAGATGCGATCGGTGATCATCACCGGATGGTTCGGCAGGCGGACCATGCTGTCGGCGAACAGCATCCGGTCCAGCGCGGCGCCGCCGGATGCTTCGTACGGCGCGCGGATTGCAGCTTCGGCGTCGAGTTGCCGCCACTGCTCCGCGACTTGCGGCGCGAAGAGCGCGGCCCGCCGCTCGCGATCGAAATAGAAGTACGACAGGCTCGCCGCGTAGCGCGCGCCACCGGCATGGAACGAAAGGTGATGCAGCCAGCGCAGCTGATGCCCGACGCTCTTGTACCAGCCCGATTCCGGAATCAAAGCCACGGCCGGAGCAAGCACGCGGCGGCGCAGCGCTTCCGGGACCTTGCCGTAGTGCGAGGCGTACAAGTTGCCGTAGTAGCGATCGTAGCCGCCGAACAGCTCGTCGCCGCCATCGCCGCCGATCACGACTTTGACGTGGCGGCGCGTGAATCGCGCCAGCAGCCAGGTGCACAACGAAAGCGGATCAGACGGCTCGTCGAGGGCGTCGACCAGGTCAGGCAGCAGCGCCGTGATCTCGGGTGTGACGCGCTCTTCGTGATGCTCGGTGCCGAACAATTGCGCGACCGCGCGTGCGGCCGGCGCTTCGTCGAAGCGTTGATAGTCGAGCCCCATCGTGAATGTCGGCAGCCGGCGCACGCCCAGCTTGCGCGCGAGCATCGCGACCAGCAGGCTGGAATCCATGCCGCCGCTGAGGAACGCGCCGACCGGCACGTCGCTCACCAGATGCAGCCGCAGCGCCTCCTCGACGCGCGCCTCGAGCTCGTCGCAGAGTTGCTCCTCCGAGCCAGTCAGTTTCGGCTCCTGCTCCAGGCGCCAGTAGCGTTGGATGCGCGGCGCGCCACCGGCTTCGAGAACCAGCGAATGGCCTGGCGGCAGCTTGTGGATGCCCTCGAACATCGACAGCGGCGCGTCGATCAGGCGCAGCGCGAGGTACTGATCGAGTGCCGCCAGATTCATGCGCGGCGCTCGCCCGTCGAATGCGAGCAGCGCCTTGATCTCCGACGCGCACGCAAAGCCGCGCTCGTCGCACGAGTAATACAGCGGCTTCTGTCCGAGATGATCACGCGCCGCCAGCAGGCGCCGGCGCTTCGTGTCCCACAGCATGAACGCGAACATGCCGCGCAGACGATCGAGCAACCGGTCGCCATGGCGCTCGTACAGCGCGATGATGACTTCGCAGTCGCTGTGGGTCAGGAACCGGTAGCCGTCGCGCTCGAGCTCGCTGCGCAGCTCGCGATAGTTGTAGATCTCGCCGTTGCAGACGAGCATGACCGAGCGGTCGGCATTGCGCAGCGGCTGCTGGCCGCCGGCGAGATCGATGATCGACAGGCGACGGTGCCCGAGCGTCGCGAGTTCGTCATGATAGATGCCTTCGCCGTCCGGTCCGCGATGCTGGAGCGCGTCCAGCATGCGCCGCATCGCCCCGTCGCGCGCGGGATCTGCGTTGATGATGCCTGCAATGCCACACATGACAGGAGTGAAGGAGTTGAGTCAGTGACTGGTGGGGGCCACGCCGCGATCCGCTGCCAGACGTCGGTCGACGGCAGCTTCGAACACCTGTTCATAGCGGGCCGCGCAGCTGTCTATGAAATAGTTTTCGACGGTCTGTCGGTTCCTTTGCCCGAGGCGCCGTCGCAAATAAATGTCGGCATGAATTGCACGGACCGCCTGCGTGAACGCGGCCGTGTCGTTCAGCTTGACGACGAAGCCGGTTTCGCCGCTCGCCAGGAAGTCCGTCTGGCCGCCGCGGTCGTAACACACGATAGGCAGGCCTAACGCCATCGCTTCGAGGAACACCAGGCCGAACCCTTCGTGCTGACTGGTGGAGACGAAGGCATCGGCGATCGCGAGCGCGGCGTACTTTTCCGTTTCGGCGACCTGCCCCGGCAGGTGAACTCGCCCTGCAACGCCGAGCTCGACGGCGCGCTGACGGATCGCGGCTGCATCCGGGCCGTCGCCGATGACCAGCAGATGTGCATTCGGGATCGCGCTCGCGGCGACGACGTCGACGAGCTGCGTCGCCGCCTTGCGCGCGACCAGGCGCCCGATCGTGACCATGACGAAAGCGTCATGCGGCAGTCCGAACGTCGCGCGCGACGCTGCGACATGCGACGGCGGCCGCTCGATGCCGAGCGGAATGAGCCCCACGCTTCTGTGCACGCCATACAACTCGTTGACGTGACGCACCGTGTCGCGCGACTGGCCGACGACATCGTCTGCCGCCGCGAGCAACCAGCGCACGGCGGCCCGCAGCGGTGCATGCAGATGTGGCGACGAGCCCTTGCTCGGGTCGAAGAGATCGCCGCCGTGAACCGATAGCACGTTCGGCAGGCGGCGCCAGCGGGCCAGCGCCTGGCCCAGCGGCCCGGTCGGCACGACGAAGTGCGTGTTGATCACGTCGAACTGCGCGCGCAGCGACAGGCCGCGCACGAAGCCGCTTGGTAAATACGCCAGCATCGACGGAAAGTTTGCAACTGCGAGCTGGCGACGGAAGAACACCGGAACGCGCACGACTTGCACGCCCTGGTCATTGGATTGCGCGGCGAGATCGCCAGCGCGCGATGTGAGTACCGTCACTTCGTGGCGCCTCGCGAGCTGGCGCGCGAGGGCCGCCATAACAACGCCGCCGCCGCCGCCCAGCGGCGGATATTCGTAGTTGCAGAAGAGGATGCGCATCAGCAATACCGAGCAAATTCTGTGCCTGTCCGGACTTCGCGGACCGCCCACCCAAACGAGGGAACTCGGCCTCGCGTTCCCGGATTTACACGCACGTCATCCGCCATTCGCCTACACCATGAACGTTCAGCCACTGCTGCCCGAACGAACCCCCGGTACGCGCCGCGTCCTCGCCGCCCGGCTGGAGCCCTTCGACTCCTACTGGCAGGCGCCCAAGGACATCGAGGCAGGCTACAGCTCGTTCGCCGCCTATTACCGCGCGAACTACCTGCAGCACCTGCCGGCCGATCGTGCGGCGCGCATCCTGGTGATCAGCTGCGGGCCGGGGTACCTGGTCGAAGTGCTCGCGAAGGCCGGCTACCGCGCGGTGGTCGGCATCGACTCCGATCCGTCCAAGATCGAGCACGCGCGGCGCCACAACCTGCCGTGCGAAGTCGCGGAGGCGTTCAACTATCTCGAGCGCAGCCGCGGCGAGTTCGACGTCATCATTCCCGAGCAGGAGCTGAACCACCTGACGCACCAGGAGACGATCGAATTCCTGCAGCTGTGCCACGCAGCGCTGCGCCCCGGCGGGCGCATCGTCGTGTACGCGATGAACGGCGCGAACCCGCTGGTGGGCTCCGAGAACCTGGCGCACAACATCGACCACTTCTACCTCGTCACGGAGTACAGCCTGACGCAGCTGCTGGAGCTGGGCGGCTTTCGCCACGTGCGGCCGTTCGCACTGAAGCTGTACGTGTTCTGGAAGAATCCTCTGAACTACGTGGGACTCGCAGTCACTGCGGTGCTGGAGCTGGCGATGCGCGTGATCTTCATGCTCTACGGCAAGAAGGTGCGAGTGCTCAGCAAGAAAGTCGCGGCCGTCGCCGTCAGGTAAATCGGACTTCAGTCCGACCTCCTTCAGTCGTCGTCCCTGATCGTTGCCTCGGCGGTCCCGGTGGCGCCGAGGCGCGCGTTTTGCGGCGACTTGAGCCGCACGGTGAATGTCTCGTCGCCTTCCTTGAGCAGATCGTTGCGCAACGGCACGTAGATCGCGCGCTGCGCCTGGCCGTCCGCGAATTCCACGGACCCCTGTGCGTTCGACCCGAAGTCGATGCCGGCGTCGGCCGTACCGCTCTCCGCGATCCATTGCACTCGCGCCCGGCCGCGCAGCGGCTGCGAGCGCTTGATCAGGAACACCGCGGCCACGGAGCTCTCCGTGGTGACGATCGACGCCGATTCGAAGGAAATCTCGCTGAGCGGCGCGGGCGGGGCAGGCGGCTTGACCGGGCTTGCGACCGGAGCGGCCGCAGGCGAGAACATCGTGCTGCTCGCGGCACCGGGCGAGGCTTCGGATCTGGCGAAAGGCTCGTTGTCGGTGAGCGACTGCAGCTCGTCGCGCGGCCGTTCGACGGCGCCGACGATCGAGTTCGTCAGCGGCAGCGAGGCCGGCTCGCTCTGCACCGGCTCCGGTGTTGCAGCAACAGCCGGCTCGTCCGCGCCGTCGCCGCCCTGGCGCTGCGCGGCGATGAAGATCACGACGATCGCGCAGGCGAGGAACACGAAGAATCCCCAGCCGCGCTGCGCCGGCATGAGCTCGGGCAGCAATTCGGTCGCGACCACGGTGTCCGTCGGTTGAATCGGCGGCGCCACGGCAATCGGCTCGGCTTCGGTCAGCAGCGCGTCCAGCAACGTCAGGATTTCCTCCGGACGCTGCTCGCGATCCCACGAGAGCGCCGCCAGCAACGCGAGCCACTGCGGCGCCGAGAGATTCCAGGCGCGCGTCGGCGTGACGCCGGCGTCGCGCGCTTCCAGCGACGAGCGATGCTGGAACGGATGCTGCCCGGTGAGCAGCTCGTACGCGACGCACGCGAAGCTGAATACGTCGTCGCGCCGGTCGGGCGTCTCGCCGCTCAGCACCTGCGGGCTCGCGTACGCGGGCGTGCCCGCCGGAATGCGCGAGCTGCCGCCGGAGAGCGCCGCGGACGCGCCGAAGTCGACGATCTTCACGTCTTCTTCGCGCGTCAGGAATACGTTGCCCGGCTTGAAGTCGCCGTGCACCACGTCGTGTTCGTGCGCATGGTTCAGCGCCAGGGCACACGAGCGCAGGATCTTGTTGGCGAGTGCGCGCGGCAGCATCGTCCAGTCGCGCACGATCGTCGACAGCAGCCGGCCTTCGATCAGCTCCATCGTCATGAAGCAGCCATCGCTGCGATCGTGCAGGTCGAAGACGCGCACGATGCTCGGATGCGCGAGCTTGCATGCCTGTGCGAACTCGTGGTGCAGGCGTGCGGCGGCGCGAGCGCGATCGCCACGATCGGTCCGCGGTGTTTTCAGCGCTATACGGACATTCGGTGACGCGGAGCTGTCCAGCATGTCGCGCGCCTGGAAGACGACGGCGGTGCCGCCGCTGCCGAGCACGCGCTCGAGAATGAAGCGGTCGCACAGAATTGCGCCGGGCTCGAGCGGCTTCGGGGCCGCGGACCGCGGCGGCCGGCCGAGTCCCGGAAGCTCGCGAGCGGTGAAGCCCAGCGGCGTGCGCTCGACGCGCTCGAAGTCCGGCGTGCCTATGACTTCAACGGGGATTTCGGCCGGGCTGTCTGCGGCAGCTGCTGCGGACTCGATGTCGTTCGTCACTGGCGAAAGATCCGTGGTGTGCTCACCAGTCAGGTCCGTGGTGGACTCCAGGTCCGTCGTCGGCGCGACGCCGGGCGGCCGCTCCGAAGAGCCGCTGCTCGCTGCCATCGCTGGATCGAGGAATGTTGCGGACATGGTCTTAGGTCGTTTCCACTCTTGCGACTTCGGCCGCGGCGCCCGCCGGCAGCAGGCCGCGCGAGCGATACCAGCGCGCCGTATCGGCCGCGCCCGTCTGAAAGTCGATCTCCGGCGAGAAACCCAGCAGCCGTTGTGCCTTCACTGTCGAGAAAACGAACGACTTGCGGAAAAAGTCCAGCCGTCGCCGATGCAGCGGCGGATGAATGCGCAGCGGCTGCAGCGTCGCTTCGAGCACAGTCGCCGCGGCCAGGAATGGCCACATCGGCAGCTGCACGCGCGGCGGCTTGCGCTCCAGCGCGTTCGCGATGCGCTCGACCATCTCGTTCGTCGTCATCACTTCGCGTCCGGCCATGATGAAGGTTTCGCCGACCGCCGCTGGATGCTCGGCCGCGAGCCACAACCCGCGCACCAGGTCATTCACGTGGATGCACTGCCGCCGGTTCGTGCCCGGGCCGATCATGAAGAACTGGCCGCGCTCGATGGCGCGGAACAGCTTCAGCAGGCGCCAGTCCCCCGGTCCGTAAGTCTCCGCGATGCGCACGATCGCCGTGTCGAAATCGTATGCGCGCGCTCGCACCAAGGCTTCGGCCTCCAGCTTCGTCTGCTGGTAGGGATTTTCCGGGCGCACCTCGCTTTGCTCGTCGAGCTGCTGCTGGCTCGCCTCCCCGTAGACGCCCATCGTGCTGCCGTACACGAAGCGCCGGATTCCGGCACCGCGGCATTCCTCCAGCAACTGGCGCACGACGTCGACGTTCACCGAGCGGAAATACGCGGCCGGCATGTGCGATTCGTGCTGGGCCGCCGCCAAATGAATCACGACTGTGCGGTCCTGCACCAGTCGTCGCACGAAGCCGACATCGTGCAGCGTGCCGATTTCCACCGGCACATCCGCGGCGCGCAGCTCGGCGAGACGCTCGCGCTCGACTTCGATCTCGGCGCGCCCGGTGCCGAGCACGTCGATACCGTTACGGCGCGCATGCAGCGCGAGCCGCGAGCCGATGAAGCCGGTGGCCCCGGTGATGAGCAGGCGCAGCGGTGTCTGGAGCGGTCGATTGTTCATAGTCGGTCGCGTCGGCGTCACCCTCGTGAGTTTGCAAGCATCGCGCCATGTGCGGATCGCGCGTCGTCATGCGCGGACAGGGGCGAGGCCGAGTCAGCTCGCGCCAGATGACGGGCCAGCGTGCGTTCCGTCGCCGACAGCTCATCGCGCATCCGGCTGTCGGACCATCGCAGATGCTTCGCCATTTCCATCGCTGCAGCCTCCAGTGTGCGCCGGCCCGGATGCGAGCCGGCGCCCAATTCGGTGCGACGCATGACGACGTCTTCGAGTTTCATCGCCATCTCCTGGTCGATCGCGTGGCGGATCTCCGCGACCAGCGTATTGCTGCCGGCGACCACCTGCGGATCGCGGCCGCGCAAAACTTGCGCGTAGCGTGTGCCATGGTTGCGGAGCAACGTGCGCAGGATCTCTGCGTTGACAGTCGGCGGTTTCGTCAGCAGCGCCTGTGCTTCGAACGCAGCGAAGTCTTCGATTTCGCCGCCCGCGAGCGGCAAGCGCGCGGTGTCGACCGCCGCTGGCGCACGCGGCATCTGTCGCAAGAGCATGTTCAGCGCACGCGCGGCATCAGCTCGTGCAGTCGTAAAGCGAATGCCGACGAGGCTCACCAGGCCGGCGATGCCGTGTACGGCACGATGATCGATGAGCCGCGACTCCTTGCCGAAGCTCAGCTCGGTCTGCGTCGCGGTTTCGCCGAACGGCACCAGTCCGCAGTTCGCGAACGTGACCTCGGAAGCCTTCAGCTGCAGCGCCGGATAGACTGAGTTGAGCTCGGCCATCCAGGTATCGAGCTCCTCCGGCTGAACGTGTGCAGCGTCCGGAAATTCCGGAAACAGGCTGTGCCACACGCCGATGAGCGTCTTGTCGCGCCAGGGCACAGCGAACAGATGCCGGGTCGCGCGGCCCAGTACCGCATCTTTGTCGCGGCTCAATCCCTGCACGGCGACGCCGTATTCCGAGGTCGGCGCGCGATCGACGATGAAATAAGCATCGCGCGAGAACGGTAGTCGCCGCCATGCGCCAAAGCGCTGCGGATCGTTCTGCAGATAGTCAGCCCACGGGCCCGCCGCATTCAGCGTCAGTCGTGCGCGGATGTCGAATTCCTCGCCGGTCAAGCGATCACGCGCCCGCACGCCGCACACGGACGAGTCGCGCCACAGGAATTTCACCGCTTCCACGTAATTGCACGCGCTCGCGCCCGCGTCGACCGCGCAGCTCACGAATGCGAGCACGAGCCGCGCCGGGTTGTACATCTGTCCGTCTTCGAAGACGACGGCGCCGCTCAGATCGGGCGCGCGCAGATGAGGGAAGAGCTCGAGCAGCCGCGTGCGCGAGACAAACCGGCTGCGACGGATCTGTCGGCGGCGATCGCGGATTCCGGAGTTGCGATCGAAAGTCAGCAGGTCATACGCAGTCGCGCCTGCCGCGAGGAATGCGCGACCGCGGCGGCCGTGGCCATACGTTGGAATGGCGATCGGCAGCGGCTGCACGAGATGCGGAGCGATGCGCAGCAGTGCCGACCGCTCGTAGGATGACGCCCGCAGACGCGGTATATCCGCGTGCTGTAGATAGCGAATGCCGCCATGGACCATCTTGAAGCATTCGGCAGAGGTAGCGCCGCCGAAGTCGGAGCGTTCGATCAGCGCAGTGCGCAGCCCGCGCAACGCCGCATCGCGCGCGGCTGCGGCGCCGAATGCTCCTGCGCCGATCACGAGTACGTCGAATTCTGCGCCGCCGAGTCCCGCGGGATTGCGTTGCATCCGATTCATCTTGGCAATGACAACGCCTGCAATGCACGTTCGGTGCCGCGCTGACGTCAGAATTTATGTACTCCCGCTGCGCCCGCGCGCCATTCGTACAGCGTTTCCGCTGTAACCGTTGCAACTGCAGTTGTAACGTTTGCTTCGCGGGGCGTGCGCGAATTGCAGACTGCACACGCACGAAGCGCGCTGCGTACACAATGTAGGAGATCGACGGACGATGACTCTGGCAGCATGCATCACAGAACGTAGCGCTGCGTCCCTGGTACACATCTTGCTCCTTGAACTCGGGCCGTTCTGCCGAGTTTGAAAGCTATGTCCGACGCTGCGACACGCGCTGCAACGCCTCTGACCGCGATTTTGAACGCGCTGGCCGCCGGGCTGCTGCGCTCCGTAGCGCGCCTCTTTCACGACACGCTGCCGGTAGCGGAAGAGAAGGTGCTGCACTGGGTGGTGCTCGGCGTCATCCTCGGCATCGGCATCTTCGTGCGCTTCTGGAATCTCGGCGCGCCCGGCCTGCACGGCGACGAGGAAACGATGGCGATGGCCGCGATGCACATCGTGCAGGACGGCCGGCCACTGCTGCCGAGCGGCATGCTGTATCCGCGCGGCCTGACCGAGCTCTACATCATGGCGGCGTCGGTGCGCATTTTCGGCGAGTCCGAATGGGCGCTGCGCGTGCCGTCGGCGCTCGCCGGCGTCGCGCTCATCTGGCTGTGCTACCTGGCCGGGCGGCGGTTTCTGCGGCCGCAATGGAATCTCGCGTTTGCGGCGACCGTAGCGTTGCTGCCCGATCTGATCGACTACTCGCAGACGGCGCGCATGTACATCTTCATGCTGGCGTGCGTCGCCGGCGCGCTCGTGTGCATCTTCCGCTGGGAGCGCAGCAACAGCATCGGTTGGCTGCTCGGCGGGCTACTCGCGCTGCTAGTCGGCATCGAGTTGCATGCGCTCGCGGTTACCTGCGCGCTGCTGTTCCTGATGCCCGGCCTGCTGCAGGGCGACCAACGCAAGCTTGCTTACGGTCTCGGCGCGATGGCTGTCGCGATGGTCGCGTACCTGTTCATCGACGGCTGGGTGAACTCGAATTATCCGGTGCCGCCCCCCGAGTACGCAGCTGAAGTCGAGACGCAGGTGAAGCAGGGCGGCGTGGCGCTCGCTCACCATGTGTTCATCTTCGACATCGCGATCTGCCTGACTGGCGCAGTCGCAGCATGTCTCGCCGTGCTCTTCGGCCGGCGCGTCCGCCAGCGCCTGCCGGCATTCTGCGCAACGTCGTTACTGCTGGCCGCCGTGATCGCGCAATTGGCCGTCTACTATCACGTCGCGGTGCTGCTCGCGCTGGCCGGCAGCATCGTCGCCTTCCGTTATCGGGTCGCGCCGATCACGCGCAGGTTCCTGCGCTTCGTGCTCGGGTGTGCGGCGATCGGCCTGTTGCACGTCGGTCTCCTCACAGCGTGGCCGGGATCGATGATCAAGCTGGTCGGCGCAATCGTCGGACAGCCGAGCGTCTGGCCGTACGTCCGCTTGCTGGAATTCTCGCTGGCCGCGGCCGCGCTCGCCGTCGTCGCGACGGGCTGGGGCATGTGGCGGATCGCGAATCGCAAGCGCGCCCCGGACTACTGGCTGCTCGGGATGCTCGGCGTGTGGATCCCCGTTTTCTGTCTCGGCTTCTTCATGTGGAACATGCCCTCGCGCTACACGTCCGCGTCGCTGGTGCCGATGCTGCTGACTGCGTTTGCGTTCGCCCAGTGGCTCGGCGATCGCGTGTGGGCACGCCTGCATATGGGCGCTGCGTCGCTGCCGATCCAGAACGCCGCGGTGCTGACCGTCGTCGTGCTCGCCGCCAACCCGGCCGCGACGGCCGCAGTGATGACCTCGGACCTGTCGCAATATCCGGATCACCGGGGTGCCGCGCAGTTCGTGAAGACGCTCAACATCACACCGGACGACATCGTGCTCGCCGAGGACGTATTGCAGCAGACGTACTATCTCGGTCACGTCGACTACTGGCTGATCGGCCGCAAGCATGGCTGGCGGTATTTTCAGGAAGTGCAGGGCCGGATCCAGGACTTCTATACCGGCACCGCCGTCATCGACACCGGCGAGCAGTTCCAGCAACTGCTCGATGCGAATCCGCACCGTCGCATCATCGTCATCGGCAGCGGCGAAAATACCAAGGACGGGCGCCGCGAGATGCGCGGCGAGGGTATCAACACACTGCTGAAATCCGCTCGGTTCGAACCCCTGTTCCTCGGCAACGACCACTTCACGACCGTCTGGCAGGCGAAGCCGCCGGCCAGGACGGCCGAGGTGTCGGCGAAGTAGGGCGTCGCGAGCGTGCGCGCCAGCGGAACCCCGACTGCGGCCGGGACGTTGGCTGCGCAGCAGCGCGCAGGTTGAACATCAAGGCATCCATCCGACCCATGACAGCCGTTTCAAGTCCCGCCATTGCCAGCCCGACGGCTGCGGCCGCCACATGGACGGGACCGCTGTTCGTGGTGGGCATGCCCCGTTCCGGGACGAAGCTGCTGCGTGGGCTGCTGACGCAGCATCCGCGCATTCGGATGTCGGACATCGAGACCAACTTCCTGCCCTTTCTGGTGCGCTACGTGCGCGAGCATGGTGCACCGGCGAGCAACGCCGAGTTCGCGCAACTGTTCGCCGCGCTCGCGCCAGCGACCTACTTCAGTTACCGCGCAAAGCGCAATCCGCCGTTCTCGTGGCAGGAGTGGCGCAGTGAATGCGACGGTCGCTACGACGCCGCGGGGCTGTTCGAGGGATTCATTCGCTACGAGACCGGATGTGGACGCTCGAGCGGCGACATCTGGGGCGACAAGTCGCCGGCCTATGTGCGCTATGGCGAGCTGCTGTTCGAACATTTTCCGCAGGCGCGCCTGGTGCACATCGTGCGCGACGTGCGCGACTACTGCATCTCGGTCAACAAGTCCTGGCGCAAGGACATGCGGCGCGCGGCGCATGAATGGGCGCGCGACGTCGCGCTCGCACATCGCCTGTGCCGGCTGCGGCCGGAGCGTTGCATCGAGGTTTCATACGAGAACCTCCTGCGCACGCCCGAGGCCGTGATGCAGCGCCTGACGACGTTCCTGGGGCTCGGAAATGCCGGCGACTCGATGATGCGGCTGGCGCGCCCGGTCGAAGTGCGCGGTGATGCCGCCGGGCGCACGGAGATCATGCGCGACAACTTCAGCAAGTTCGCTGAGCGCCTTACGCCGCGTCGCATTCGTGAGATCGAGGCGCTGGCGTTCGATACGATGCAGCTCATGGGTTATCGGCCGCTCTATGCTCAGCGACAGCAGCATCTCGGCCCCTTGCAGCAGCGCATGTTGCGTCTCAAGGACGGCGCGTCGCTGCTCGCGCATAGTGCGCGCAAGGAAGGCCTCGCAAGCGCCTTGCGCTTCCATCTCAGCCATGCGCGGCTGGTCAGGTAGGCAGGACGATGCGCTGGCTTCTCATCGCTCTGATCGTCTTCCTCGTGGCAAGCGCGGTATTCGGGTTCGACCCGGGGCCGCTGCCCGGCATCAAGATCAAGAACGCGTTGCTGTATCTCATCGTGCTGGGCCTGCTGCTGCGAGTGTCGATGGACCGCAGCTATCGCATCCAGCTGCCGGGCGTGCCGATTCTGTTCGGCCTCATGATCGGCTACGCGCTGCTGACGTACGTCGTGCTCGTGCTGGCGATCCACTATCCGCGCTACGACCCGATCATCGCCGGCTTCACCCTGAAGAACTCGCTGTTCGACCAGCTGATGTTCTTCCTGGTGTTCTTCTATGGGCTGCGCACGAACGAAGAGGCCCTGACGGTGCTGAAGATCCTGCTGAGTGCGTGGGCGCTATCGCACCTCGTGGCAGTGCTCGACGCCACCGGCTACGTCCACGTCGGCGACATCGAGCAGCGCTCCGACGGCCGCGTGCAGGGCGCCATCGGCGAATCGAACGCGTATGGCGCGTTCGTCGCACTGTCGTTACCGCCGACCGTCGCGATGATCATGATGACGCGCGGCCTGCGGCGCATGTTCTGGGTGGTCGCCTCCGTCATTACCGCCGCCACGCTCGTCATGACCGTGTCGCGCGGCGCGTTGGTCGCAACGGCATTCGCGTCGATGGCCGGCTTCTGGATATTCCGGCGCTATATGAACATGCGCAGGCTGTTCACGTGGGCCATCTGCGGATCCGTTGCTGCCGTGCTTGCCGGCATCGTCGTAGTGTCGCTCGGTTTCGGTCATTTGATTTACACGCGCATCGTCGGGCAGGCAACGACCGGCGACATGACCACCACGTCGTCGGGCCGCCTCGACATCTGGGCCTCGGTGCTGGAGACCATGTTTGGAACGCCGATCTCGCTGCTGACGGGTTTCGGCTGGTATTCGTACGTGACGTTCCCGTTCCGCTACGTCACGCACAACCACTACCTCGACCAGTTCTTCAACCTCGGGCTGGTCGGCCTGTTCTGCAGCATGCTGCTGTTCGTCGTCACAGTGCGGACCGCCAACCGGGCTGCCTCCTACGCCGACCCGGACGTGCGGCCCGCGCTGATCTCTTTCGGCATCGGTACGATCGCGATCGCCACGGCCGTGTGCTTCGTGAACCTGTACATGCCCTGGCTCTACTACTGGTGTTATGCGGGAATCGCCATGCGTCTCGCCGCCAACGCGCTCGAACCGCCTGCATACGCCGTAGCTCCCGTTGCAACCACGCCGGTTCAGCGCCAGCGGCCGGCTCGCGACCCGCACGGCTGGACGGCCGCATCGTGATCGCAAGGAAGGAGCAACCGTGAGCTCACTGCTGCCTCGTATCCAGAACGCGCTGAGCAAACGTTTCCGCCGCGTCTCGAAGAGTCTGTACCAGAGCGTTCGCTGGCGGACGCTCGCGCGACCCAAGGTGCTGCTGGTCGTCGGCTGCCAGTGCTCGGGCACGACGCTCATGACCTCGCTGTTCGACGCGGACCGGGACTGCCGCGTGTTCAACCCGTACAGCGCGCTGTCCTCGATCGGCAAAGGCCGCATCCGTCTCAATCCGCTGCCGGACGTGGCCGCCGTCCTCAGCCGCGTGCCGGCGCCGCTGGTAGTCGCGATGCCGCTGGTGGAAACGCAGCGCGTGCGCACGCTGCTGAATTACTTTCCGGACTCCAAGGCGCTGTTCATGTACCGGCGCTACACCGATGTCGCGAGCTCGGACTTGCGGAAGTTCGGCTCGCAGAACGCAATCGACAACATCCGGCCGATTGCGTCCGGCAACGCGCACGACTGGCGCTCGGCGGGCGCCACGCCGGCCGTGCGTGACCAGATGGCGCGATTCTTCTCGGAAAGCATGAACCCGAACGATGCCGCTGCCCTTTTCTGGTTCGCACGCAACCAGCTCTACTTCGACCTGAAGTTGGCGGAGCACAACGCGACACTGCTGTGCCGCTACGAGCACCTCGCCTCGGATCCGGCGGCAGTGATGCGCCGCATCTACGAATTCGTCGGCCTGCCGTGCCCGGATCAGTCGCCCACGCAGGAGATTCATTCCGAATCGATCAGCAAAGGCGAGAATCTGGAGATGTTGCCCGAAGTGCGCACACTGTGCGAGCAGCTCCAGGCGCGGCTCGATACACACTACGAGCTGCAGTCACGCCTGCCGGTACGCGCCGGGCCGGCGTCCGATACATGCGTGCCGCAGCTGCATTCAGCTGTACTGCAATGAGCAGGCCCATTTTTCGCGGAATCGGCGGCCGCGCCGCGGTCATTTCCATCACGCGGCTGATGAACCAGGGGCTGGTGCTCATCAGCCCGATGCTGCTCACGCGGCTGCTGTCGGTCGAGCAGTTCGGTCAGTACCGCGAGTTCCTGCTGTACGCCAGCGTCCTGGACGTGCTCGCCGCGTTCAACATCACCACCAGCCTGTTGCGCTTCGTCGCCCATCAACCGGAGCATCGTCAGCAGTTCGTCGACCAGGCGATACTCATGACGCTCAGCACGAGCGTGCTGGTGCTCGTCGCCACCTCGCTGCTCAACTGGATCTTCGACGGCGCGATCGTCGGCAACTACATGCTGCCGCTGTCCATCTTCGTGTTCGTCTATGTGAATTTCGACTTCTGGGAGCACCTGTGGCTGGCGCAGCGGCGCGTCGGCTCAGTGTTCGCGTACACGACGGGGCGGCTGATCGCGCGCATCCTGACGGTCGTGACCGCTGCCTGGCTGAGCTCCGACGTCCACGTGATCATCTGGTCGCTGGTCGGCCTCGAAAGCGTGCGCTTCGTGGCATCGCTGTTCATGTGGGCGCGCCACCGCGGCGCCGAGCATTCGCTCGAATCCGGGTGGCGCGAGCAGCTGCGCTTCTGCGGACCGGCCGGCGCCGCGACCGTACTCATCTCGCTCAACAAGTCGATGGGCAGCCTGTCCGTGGCGAAGATGCTCGGCCCGATCGGCCTGGCGCACTACTCGATCGGCACGTACATGCGCCCGATCCTCACGGTGCTGCGCAATTCGATGTCGGATGCGCTGCTGCCGGAAATGTCTCAGCAGCACCGCTCGCAGCAGCAGGGCGCCGGTGGCGATCCACTGCTGCTCTGGCGGCGCATGACGACATTCGCGGCGCTCATGCTGATCCCAACGGCGGTACTGCTGTCGCGCTTCGCCGATACGCTCGTCGTGACACTGTTCTCGGAGGAATACCGGCCCGCCGTGCCGGTCTTCCAGATCTACCTGCTGGTGCTGTTTCGCGAGATCGTCGATTTCGCCGTGCCGTTGCGCTCCATGAACCGGACTGCGCCGATCATGTACAGCAACATGGTGTCGATCGTGCTGAACGCGATCTTCCTGGCGATCCTGCTGCCGACCGTCGGTCTGCTCGGCGCGGCCTGGGCATTCATCATCTCGCGCACGGTCGAAGGTCTATATCTCGGCTGGCAGACTGCGAGGATCTACCAGATTCCGTCGCGGGCGCTGGTCAACTGGGGCGACCTCGGCAAGGTCGCGCTCGCCGCAGCCGTCGCCTCGGTTACGCTGGTGGGCTCCTTCTGGACCAGCTCCTTTGGGTTCTTCGGCGTATTCGCAGCAGGCTGCTGCTACATGCTCGTGTACGTGCCGATGCTGTTGCTGCTACGGCTGCCTGAGGCGCTGCTGATCAAGGACCGTCTTCCGGTACGGCGAGCGCTGGCGCGCTTGAGGATATCGGACTGAGTGCCGCCTACAGGATCTGCTTGCGGCCGGCGTTCGAGCGCTCGCTCTCGTGGTTGTGGCTGGTGAAGGCCGTGACCGCGAAGTAGTACGTGCCGGGCGCCAGATTCTCGACCATATAGCTGGACAGGCTCGGGTTGCGGATCTCGATCACCTGGTCGAGCGCTCGCACGCTCTTGCCGTAGTGGATGCGATAACCCGCGAGATCGGCCAGCGTCGAGCCGTCGGTCATCGTGGTCGGCACGGTCCATTCGAGCGTTGCTGCGCGCGCCTGCGGGACGGGCGTGGGAGTCGGCGCAGGAGGGGGAGAGGCGGCGGGCGGCGGTGAGGTGCCGCCGGGCGCCGGCGCGACGCCGACAGTCTTGCTGTCGTTGTCGTCGTTGCAGCCGCTCAGCAGCGCCATCAGCACGGCAACCAGGACCCAGCGCCCGCGGCCGCGAAACTCTTTTTCTCGCATGCGACACCCTCGACATCGGCCGGCGCGATCTGCGATCGCGGCGGCGTGAATGGACAAGGGCGTCGACGTGCTGCCTGCGGGCGCAGCGGGACCGACGGTGCGATTTGGCGGCCCCGCTATCGTAGGACTGGCGTCCAACAGACCGGAGGCTTTGCGTCCCCGCCTTTCGACGGGTTTGCCCTTGGCAAATCAGTGAGCGTGGGTTTTGTAACATGGCGCTCTACGCGCGATCGTGTCCTGCGTCACAGACACCGCCGCGGAGCGTGAGGTGTCGCCACGTTGCTACGGTCCGCAGCGCGGCGAGCGTCAGGAACTTTAGGACGGCGGAGACGTTGCTTGGCAGGTCCCGGTGGACGGGCCGCGTCCATTCGTGAAATGAGAATGTCAGCTAAGGCGATCACAGCTCATTCGCAGCCTACGCAGACGAGCAGACGGCAGACCAGCAGCGGGATGGCGGACGCCGTAACGGCGGATTTCGCCGCTACCGCCGCGGCCCGCGATCGTCCGGGCGTGCTGGTGATGATCAATTCGATGCAGGGCGGCGGCGCCGAGAAACATGCCGTGTCGCTGGTCAATCATCTCGACGCGAGCCGCTTCCGCGTCGCGCTGTGCCACCTGAAGCCGGCAGGCCATCTCGCCCGTGAGCTCGATGCGCAGCGGCAGGCAGCGACGATTTCGCTGAACGTACGCCGCAAGCTCGACTGGAGCGCCGTGCGAGAGCTCGCGCTGCAGATCGACGAACGCAGGATCGATATCATCCTCTGCACGAATGGCTATCCGCTGCTGTATGCGCTGATCGCGGCGCGGCGGGCGCGCCGGCCGGTGCGTCTGGTCGAGGTCTTCCATACCACGGGGTTTCGTCGGCCGCTGATATCCCGTTTCAGGATGCTGCTGAACCGTTTCGTCTTCCGGCAATGCGAGCTGGTCGTCTATGTCAGCTACAAGCAGCGTGAGTACTGGCGCGCGCACGGCATGCGCGTCCGGCGCGATATCGTCATCCAGAACGGCATCGACGTGGACTACTTCACGGATCGCTACACACCGCAACAGAAGGCTGCAACGCGTGCCGAGTTCGGCTTCGCACCCCGCGACTTTCTGATCGGCATCTGCGCCGGCCTGCGCCCCGAGAAGGCGCACGGCGACCTGCTGCAGGCCGTGCGTCGACTTCGGGATGCCGGCGTGCCCGCCAAGCTGCTCGTCATCGGCGACGGGCCGCGACGCGGCGACATCGAGCGCCAGATCGCCGAGCTGCGGCTCACCGGGGATGTCGCCATCGCCGGCTATTGCCACGACGTGCGGCCTTACGTGGCGTGTTGCGATGTCATGACACTCACGTCGCACGTAGTCGAAACCTTTTCCATCGCCGCGCTCGAGTCGATGGCGCTCGGCAAGCCCGTGGTGCTCACGCGCATCGGCGGCGCCGAAGAGCAGGTGCGCCACGGCAGCAACGGCCTTCTGTTCGAACCGGGCGACGTGGCGACGCTCGTGCGACACTTGCGGCGCCTGACTGCGGCAACCGATCGCCTGAGCATGGGCGCGGTCGCGGCGCGCGACGTTCGCGAGCGATTCACGATCCAGCGCATGGTTGGGCGCTTCACCGAGGAATTGCAGAAGCTCACCGATACCCCGTTGCCGACCCAGAGGTGATCGGGACATGTCGAGCTCGCTGCACGTGTTGATGCTCGGGCCGGATCTGCAGGTGCGCGGTGGCGTCGCGGCCGTCGAGAACGCGCTGATCGCTTCGCTGCCGCCCGACATCAGAGTGACGCAGCTTCCCACCATGGTCGAGGGGTCGAAGTGGCGCAAGCTCCTGGTCTTCGCCCAGGCGGTCGTGCGGACGATTGTCCATCTGCGTCAGCGCCCCGATGTCGTTCACATTCACTTTGCGAGTCGTGCGAGCAGCACGCGCAAGATGCTGCTAGCGAGGCTCGCGCTCGCCCAGGGGGCGAAGCTGATCATGCACGCGCACGGCGGACGCTATCGCGACTACTGGGCGACTCTTTCTCCCGCCGCGCGCGCGACCACTGTTCGAACGTTGTCCCGCGCGCATTGCCTGATCGTATTGGGCGAGAGCTGGCGCGACTTCTTTGCGTCGCTGGGGGTGCCGCGCGAGCGCATCGTCTCGCTGCCGAACCCGGTGACTCTGCCCGCACACCTGCCGAAACGACTGGGCCGCTCGTACGTGCGGCTGGTCTATCTCGGCTTGTTCACGCGCAGCAAAGGCACCTTCGACTTGATCGACGCGCTCACGCGGCTGCAGCCTGACTGTCTCGGGCGCACGCGCCTGGTCCTCGCGGGGAACGGCGAGATACAGCAGGTGCGCGACCTGGTGGAACGCCGCGGTCTGGCGCGCTTCGTCGAAGTCCGCGAGTGGCTCAGCCCCACGGAGCGCGATCGTCTGCTGGCCTCGGCCGATGCGTTCGTGCTGCCCTCGTACGCGGAAGGGTTGCCGATGTCGATGCTGGAAGCCATGGCATGGGGCTTGCCTGTGATCAGTACCGCGGTGGGCAGCATTCCGGAGCACGTTCATGACGGCGCGCAGGGGCTGCTGGTCACGCCTGGCGACGTCTCCGAGCTAGCCAGCGCGATCGAGCGCACCGTCATGAACGATGCGCTGCGCACGCAGATGGGCGAGAGTGCGCGTCGCGCTGTGGAGCCGCTGAGCGTCGAGTTGTATGCGCGGAAGGTCGCAGGGGTCTATCGCTCGGTCGCTCGACATGGGAACACCGCTATGGCGGGTGAGGCATGCACGCCTTCGTGAAAAAGCTCAAGACGCTGCGCATCGGGGATGTGGCGATTCGCCGCAACCCGGTGTTCTACGCGTCGGTCAGCGATCAGCTGAGCGCGCTGAAGCGCGCCGATCTTGCCGCGCGACGGGAGTGGACCCGCTCTCGAACGATTGAGGCGCTGTCATTCGCCGCGCGGTCCGCATACGGGCGCCGCTTGGGGCGGCCCGCCGCACTGGAACAGTGGCCGCTGCTCGAGAAGTCCAGCGTACGCGCCGATCCCAACGCTTTCCGGAGCGGTCCCGCCATCTTTGTGGCGCGCGCCAGCACCGGCGGCACGACCGGCGTGCCGCTGCGGCTGACGCGATCGCTACGCTCGATTGTGGTAGAGCAGGCTTGCATCGACGCGATGCTCGAGTGCCTGCGCGTCGACGCGCGCGATGCCCGCATCGCCGTCCTGCGCGCCGATACTGTCAAGGATCCATCCGATCTGCGGCCGCCGTTCTGGATCTCGGTAGCGGGAGGACAGCGGCTGGTGTTGTCCGCGAACCATCTCAACGTGTCGACGGTCGAGGCGTATGCGAGTGCGCTCGAGGAGTTCCGGCCCGACGTGCTCTGGGCGTATCCCACGGCGCTCGAATCGCTCTGCCTGCTGTTGTTACGCGCGGGTAGAAAGCTGGTTGTACCGAGGGTGCTGACATCGTCGGAGATGCTCGCTGCGCGTGTGTGGCAGCTCGCCCACGATGCACTGGGTAGCGAGCTGCTGGACTATTACGGCCAGGCGGAGCGCGTCGCGTTCGCGTACGCGCAGCGTCCAGAGGAATACCGGTTTCTGCCGGGCTACGCGCACGTGGAGCTGCGGCCGACGGCGACCGAGGGCGATAGCATCCTTTACGAGATCGTCGGCACGAACCTGTGGAACTTCGCGATGCCGTTGCCGCGCTATCGCACCGGCGATCTCGTCAAGCTGCCAGCCTCGTGGGGCGCGGGCGAGTTGGAGCAAGTGACGCTCGGCGCACGCACGTTCCCAGGTGTGCTCGGCCGCGACAGCGACGTTCTCGTCTCGCCGGACGGTGTGCACCTCACCGGGATCAATCATCTCCCGCGCGACGTAGCACATGTCGTGCGGATCCAGGTAATCCAGGAAGCTCTGGACGAAGTGCGCGTACTGGTATTGCCGGACGAGGGCTACACCGAGCGCGATGCTGCGCAGCTATTGCACAACGTTCGCACGAAGGTGCCGGACTCGATGCGCGTCGACGTTCGCCGCGTCGACGCATTGGAACGCACGGCGCTCGGCAAGACGCCGTTCATAATCCACCGCCCGGCAGTGCGTGAGATGCTGCGTCGCGCGCGCAGCGCTGGGGCAGCGGCATGAGCCTGCGCTGGAAACTCAACCGGCTCGCAGCGATGGACCGACGCGAGATCCGCCACCGGGTCGGCAAGCAGGCGCGCGTGACGTTGGAGCGATTCGGACTGTTCGCGGCGAAGGTGCCGCTGCGCATCGGCGAGGGGACAGGGCGCGCATGGGTGGATCCGTTGCCGCGCCATTTCGACGCTCGCAAGTACTGCGCCGCTGCGGAGCGGATTCTGGCCGGCGAGTTCGACGTGTTTGCGTTGCGCCCCGCGCAGGTCGGCTTCCCGCCGCAATGGAATCGCGACCCGAAGACCGGCCGCGTAGCGCCGCTCACCTTCGGCAAGACCCTGAACTATCGCGACCCGCGCCTCGTCGGCGACATCAAGTACCTGTGGGAGCCGAGCCGTCACGCGGAGCTGCTGACGCTCGCGCAGGCCTGGCACCTGTCGCAGGACGAGCGCTACGCTGCCGCTTGCCGTACGCTGCTGGATTCATGGTTCGAGCAGTGCCCGTATCCGCGAGGGCCGCACTGGACCAGCAGCCTCGAGCACGCGATGCGTCTCATCAACTGGTCGTTTGTCTGGCATCTGCTCGGCGGCGAGCGCGGCCCGCTGTTCGCAACGAGCGAAGGCAGCGCGTTCCGGGAGCGCTGGCTGGCTGCGATCTTCCAGCACTGTCATTTCATCGCCGACCATTTCTCGCGCCACTCCTCCGCGAACAACCATTTGCTCGGCGAGCTGACCGGGCTGTTCGTCGCGACTACGACCTGGCCGCTGTGGCCGCAGTCGCGGCGCTGGCGCGAGATCGCGCAGTGCGAGCTCGAGCAGCAGGCTTTCGCGCAGAACGGCAGCGACGGCGTCAATCGCGAGCAAGCCGTCTGGTATCACCACGAAGTCGCCGACATGCTGCTCATCGCCGGTCTCGTGGCGCGTGCCAATGGCATGGATTTCGCGACCGAATACTGGCAACTCGTGGAAGCGATGCTCGACTACATCGCGAGCATCATGGACGTTGCCGGCAACGTGCCGAGCTTCGGCGATGCCGACGACGCGATCGTTGCGCGGCTGGATCCGGCGCCGGACGTCGCTGTCTACCGCTCGTTGCTGGCGACCGGCGCCGTCGTCTTCGATCGCGCCGAGCTCAAGGCCAAGGCCGCGACGTTCGACGACAAGAGCCGCTGGTTGCTCGGCGATCGTGCCCAGGAGCAATTCGCGTCCTTGCCGCAGACGCCGACGGTGCACCTGCCGCGGCGGGAATTCCCGGTCGCCGGCTATTACGTGCTCGGGCAGGAGTTCGATACGCCGTGCGAGCTACGCATTGTCGCGGACGCGGGCCGCCTCGGGTATCTCTCCATCGCTGCCCATGGTCACGCTGATGCACTGTCGTTTACGTTGAGCGCCGCCGGCACAGAGTTCTTGATCGATCCGGGCACGTTCGCGTATCACACGCAGAAGCAGTGGCGCGACTACTTCCGCGGTACGTCGGCGCACAACACCGTGCGCATCGATGCGCTGGACCAGTCGGTCGCGGCCGGCAACTTCCTGTGGCTGTCACACGCGCCGGTGCGCGTGCTCGAATTCGTCGCGAACGCGCAGTTCGACCGCCTGGTCGCAGAGCATGACGGCTATCGGCGGCTCGCCGATCCCGTGACGCACCGGCGCGAGCTGCTGCTCGATCACGCCAGTTCGGTCATTACTGTCGCCGACGAGCTCTTTTGTCGCGAGTCGCACGCCGTCGAGATGTTCTGGCATTTCGCGGAGGCCTGCGAGGTGAGCCTCGAGGGCGCCGTCGCGACCGCACGTCGCGGACGGGTGCAACTGACGATGCAGCTGCCGCAGGGCATGAGGTGCGAGCTGGTGCGCGGCCGCGAGGCTGCGCCGCTCGGCTGGCTCTCGCGGCGCTTCGATCAACGCGCGCCCTCGCCGACGCTGCTGGTCCAGGGCACGACCCGCGGCAATGCCCGTCTGGTCACGCGGATGGAACTGGCCGGCGCCGCCGCGCGTCCGGCCCGACCCTTTTCGAACAGAGGTTCATTGCATGAGCAGCGTGTTGAAACAGAGCACTTTTGAAGACAATTCGCCGCTGCCGGCGCCGGCGACATCGCTGTCCGGCAGCATCGAGTTCGGGCGCGCGCCGCGCCTGCGGCTGAGCCCGGTCGCCGCCACCTGGCCGACGCTCATCCGCAGCGGTGCGCTCGAGATCGCAATCGACGGTCACTTCGTCCTCGAAGATCGCCTCTTCCTCGGCCGCACGACGCAGGAATGCGAGCGCGTGGCGGAGTGGGTGCGCGCGGATCTGCCGGGGTTCCTGCAGCGGCTGCAGAACGGCTACTTCAACATGGTCGTGAACGACCACGAGCGCGGCCAGACACACTTCTGCAACGACTCCTTCGGCGCGCTGCCGCTGTACATTGCCCAGCAACCGGACCGGATCGTCTTTGCATCGACGTACGCGGGCCTGCGCGACCAGGGGCTCACTGAGCCGAAGCTCGATCCCATCGGCACTGCGCAGCTGTATTGGATCGGCTACCAGGTCGGTACTCGCACCGCTCTGCGCAACGTGCGGCTGCTGCCGCCCGGCAATCTATGGACCGTGCGCTGGCGCGACGGCCAGTTGCAGGTTCGCGAGTTGCCGAGAGCATCGTCGTCGCGACCGGCGCTGCGGACGATAGATGAAGCGGCTGAGTACTCGGTGGCGAGTATGCGCAAGGCTGCAAGGCGGCTGTATCGCACCGATGTCGGCGTCGGCATCAAGGTGAGCGCGGGCATGGACAGCCGCCTGATCTGCGGCACGTGGCCCGACAACAACGTGCATACCTACACCTTTGGGCACCCCAGCTCCTCGGAACCCCGGCTCGCGCGACAGCTCGCGCTGGCGCTCGGTATGAAGCACACCTTCGTGCCGCTGGCAGGCGATTTCTTCACCCAGCTGCATGCCTCCGTCTTCCCGCTGCACGGCATAACCGAGTTCTTCCATCATGCGGCCCTGCCGGCACAGCAGCGCGACGGCGTGACGGTGGCGCTCGATGGCCTCGCCGGCGGCGGAGTGGTCGGCGGACAATGGTCGAAGCACGGTCAGGCGAAGTGGCGCCAGGCGCTCGGGCTCGCAGATCCGGAACAAGGGGGGGAGACCTCGCTCAGCGACGAAGCCCTCGCGGAGTATGCGTTCGCGCGCATGCGTCTGTCGGACGCCCACTACCGCCCGGTACTGCCGGACGTGTACCGTGACCTGAAAGCGATGTGGCCGGACATCCTGCACGACATCGTCCAGGAAGTCCGGCAGTCGCGCGCGTCGTTCAAGACTTTTGACGACATCATTACCGACGTCACTTTCCGCAATCGCACCCGCCGCTTCGTCTCGTTGCAGGCAGCACTCTGCCGGCCCTACGTCGAGCCGCTGTATCCGTTCCTCGATTGTGACATGCTGGCGCTGCGCGGCGCGTTGCGGCCGGAATGGCTGGCAGCCAAGCGGCTCTATGTGGAGATCTACACGCGCCACATGCCAGCGATCCGCTCCGTGCCGGGAATATTCTCGCTGCTGCCGTTCACCATCCCGCAACGCCTGCACTTCCCCGGCAGAGTCGTGCGCTACGGCGTCGAGCAGATCGGGCTGAAGATCAGTTACCGCACGCGCGACCGCGTGCAGCCGTGGGCCTCGAACGCGATGCAATGGGAGCGCTGGCTGGCATTCAACGGCGCATTCCGCGAAGGCGCGCGCGCGTTCATGCGCGACAGCAAGGTGTTCGACGACGCAGGCTTCCTGCGCGATACGCGCGATATCGCGAGCGGTCCCAAGTTCTCAGCGACGCGGTTTCTGGCGACCGCGGCGTACTGCGGGCACTACAAGGAGTGAGAGCTATTCCGGTTCTTTACTCTCAGTGAACCGCGACCAGCTTCGGTGCAGTCGGCGCAGTGACTGATTTCATGCGCTTCAGGATGATGCCGTCGCGATCCTGGAGCACGATCTTGCGCGCCACCTGGCCGTTGTTGATGGTTGGCGCCTGCTTGCCGTCGAGGCGGCGGAAGTCCTGTTCGAGCGTGACCTCGACGGTGCCGTTGCCTTTCGGGTTGACCAGCGCGATGCCGTTCTCGAAGTCGCGGCGATAAACGCCTTTCTGCCACGGTGTGGTCGCCGGCGCCGAGACTGCCTGACCGAGATCGGCGTCGAACTCGTCGAACCACACCACACCGGTGTAGCCCTTGGCCTTGTCGGTGAACGCGAAATAGCCGTTGTCGAGCAGGCAGGATGCGAGGCCGTACCGCAGCGACTTGTAATCGGTCGGACTGCCGATCTGGTGGAACGCAACGAGCTTCGGCTCGGCGATCGCATTCATGGTCTTGCGATACCACCGCATCATCTCGGCCCAGCTCGCCCAGGTCTCCGGCGAAGAGCTGGCGCCGAGGATGGTCTCGATCACGCCGCCGTTGAGCGTCTGGTCGAGCTCGGTGAGCACGGCATTGTTGAGGCCCCAGTCGGCGAGGTTGCCGATCATCAGCTTGCCCGGCATCAGCTGGTGCAGCAGCGCGAAACGCTTGTTATAGGCCTGGCGCAGCCACTGGCCGCTCTGCGGCGAGGTCTTCGAGTCGGTGACGCCGTCGCGGTTCCAGTCGGCGTCGACGCGCGGACGCCAGAACACGTTGTCCTCGAAGAAGCCGTCGATCGACGGGGCCGGCTTGTAGTACTGCTGCACGACCCAGCGGGCATGCCATTCCCATTGCTGATAGCCGGAGCTGTCCTTCGGCGTGAACAGCGTGTTGTTCACCTGGTAGTTCTGCTTACCGGTGCGCTGGCCGAACGGCGAGAGCATTGTTTCGCCGTCGCCGCCGCGCGGGTACGCCCACCATTTCATCTGGTCGTATTTCTGGAACACGGTGGCGGCGGCGGCATTGTCGTCCGCGACTTCCATGCTGTTCTCGTAGAGGAATACCTTCGAGTCGGGATTGATCGCTTTGATGTTGCGCACGACCTGCTCCACGCTCATGCCGTAGGTCTTGTCCCAGCCTACCCAGACGGCGATGACCGAGAAGTTGAGCCGGGCGAGCTGCTTCTGATACGCCGGCTCGTCGTAGTTGTGCGGGCTGCCGTTGTTGACGCCGGCGAGGCGCGGGAACGGGGGTTTGTCGGCGGCCGAGGCGCACAGCGACAGGAGCAGGGCGGCGGCGCCGGCGAGCAGCTGAGTTTTCTTGGGCATGGGTCGGTCCTGATAGCTCGATACACGACTCCGGTCGTGCATTGTAGGTTTACTAACTACACGCGAAAGGGCTCGCGCGCTATCAGGTGGGGACAGCATCGATCACGATAACGCTCGAGCAGGCGAGCGGTTGTCGGCGACCCCGCTGTCATAGGCATTCTTAATTAATGCCCTTAGACCGGAAGCTTTGCGTCCCCGCCTTTCGACGGGTTTGCCCTTTAGCGGCCGTTACCATAACAGTCCCGGCGCAGCAGAACATGACGTGCTTCTCTGTCTTTGCACGCAGCCGGAACCAGCGTTGGCGACTAAGGCGTCGCATGCACCTACAGATGCGTTTCACATTCGGGGCGCCCCCGATGCGGGTTTGCGCAACTCGCCGCTGACTGCGCAACGACGCGCGCGAAAGTGTCGACGTTCGGAGACAGTGACTGCATGCCGTCGCACGATCGTAAGCACTGCGCGATGCATGCGACCGTCGCTCGCGCGCGTGAACCGCAAACGCGAAAACAGCTATATTTCCCGGGAAAAATCACCTTTGCTGTTGATCAGGCAACGAGCGGGCCTGTCTGCAATCGGCGACGAAAACGCTGTGCAGGTGCGCGAGTAACGACGACATCCGCAGAGTGAGGGGAGATTAGGGGATTTTCCGATTCTCAGCGCTGCGGGATTTCGGCAAGGTGCGCGCCGTTCTCGTCTGAAAACCCAAAGCGGACTTCCACCGAGCCGCTCGAAGTATTCAGGTATGGCAACCACCCAGACGGCGCGTGACTGACGCGCGCTGTCGACTATTCTCTGGGGAAAGTCGAAATGAAACTCAGCCACGCCTTTGCGTTCTCCTGCTCCTTGCTCCTTTCTTCCGTTGCTGCCACCACTGCGAATGCCGCCAACCCGTACGGCATCGCGTTTGCCAAAGAAACCAACGTTTCGCTGTACGGCAAGCCGACCGGCATGCTGATCACCGGCCGTTGCAATCGCTATGCAGCCGCATTCGCCACGGCTCGCTCGAAGGGTGCCGAAGTGCTCGCGTACCTCAATGCGGCGAATCGTCCCGACCATACCGTGTGCTCGTTGGACCGTACGTTCTACATGAACGACTACGGCGCAGTGCCGCTGTGGCCGTTTCCGACCTACGGTCAGCGCAGCATCTTCGCTAACACGCACATGACCGATCTGCGCGCGGGCTCCAAGTGGAGCAACTACGTCGTGGCCTACATCGAGAAGCTGATGCGCGAGCGCAAAGTCGACGGCGTGTTCCTCGACACTCTCGGCGCGCGTCCCTGGGGCATCTCGAACTGGACCAACTGGTCGAAGGCGGAGAAGGATGCCTGGACCAACGGCGCGGTCGATCTGGTCCGCCGCATCGATGCGAAGCGTCGTGCGATCAACCCGAACTTCATCGTCGTCAATAACAACGTCTGGGCGCGCAGCGACGGAAGCACGCTGGGCTTCGCAGCCGAGAAGTACGTCGATGGCGTGACGATCGAGCATCCGAACGGCATCAGTACCTACCACAGGGCATACGTCGCCAAGAGCTTCAGCAATCTCGGGCACCGGCGCGTGCTGGTGGTCGGCCGAGATTCGGGCGATGCGCAAGCCTGGGCGGGTGTGAAGGGTGTGACGCACGTCTCCAGCCAGCCCACGTCGCACTACGGCTATCCGACGGTGCCGCCGGTCGGCTTCAAGGCGCTGTACGACCGCTGATCGCGATCGTCCGGTCGAGTCCGGCAGGCCGGCGGTGATCACCGCCGGCCTGTTTCATTTGCAGCCGAAGGATTGCAGGTAGGGCCGCAGCACGACCTCTTCGCCGTAGTGCCGCTCGATGAAGGCGATGCAGCGAGCGCGTGCTGCACTCCATTCGGATTCATCGCTCGTCAGCCGGCGCACCGCCGCGCTCATCTCGTCCGGGTTGCGCACTGTGGCGCCGAGCCCTTCGCGTGCGATGACGCCGTCCGGATCGAAGAAGGCAACGACGGGTGTGCCGCTCGCCCACGCCTGCAGATAAGTATTCGGGAAGCCCTCGATGTCCGAGGTGTTCACGAACACGCGAGCACGGCTGTAGAGCGCATTCACGTCGCGATACGCAACGGCGCCGTGGAAGGTCACGTTGCTGCGACCCGCCGCCTGCGTCTTCACCTCTTCGAAGAACCGCTCCGCGCCGCGGACCGTGCCGCCGGCCATGTGGAACGAGATCCGCGGCAGCTTCTTTGCGACGCCGAGCAACACATCGGGTCGCTTCACCGGGCGCAGGTTGCCCACCCAAAGTGCGTCGATGTCGCGCTCGGCGAGCTCGAGCTCGCTGCGACCTGGCTGCACCACGAGGCCGGCGATCGAGCTGTCGATACCGAAGTTGCGGCGCATGAGCTCCTGCTGACGCACGCTCTGCACGAGCACGCTCGACGCGCGACGCAGCCCATGCTCGTACAGCCATTTGTCGCGCCATTGTGCGCGACCCATCGCAATCAACGCATCCGGCTGGCAATCCGCATCGCTGGCTACGCGGAACACGAAGCGCTTGCGGCGCCGCGCACAAAACATCGCGACCTGGCCTACGAGACCGCCGGCGCAGCTCGTGTAGTAGACGTCCGCACCGGCGCGGCTCAGCGCTGCCCACAATCCGGTCCACCGCGGATGAACGAAGCGCACCAGAGGCCACCCGGCGCGTCGTGAAAACGCCTTGAAGGTCTGTACGCCGTCCCAGATCGCGCCGTCCGGTTGGCCGTGGTCCGCCACGATCATCGATACTCGATGCCCGCGGCGAGCGAGAGCCGTGGCTAGCAGGGTGTGTTGCAGAGGTTCGCCGGCCGGTCCGCTGCGATCGACTTCGGGTGCGAGCACGGCCAGGTTCGACAGCCCGACGAAACAGATGCTCGGTACCTCGCCCGCGCGGCAGTCCACCGGGGCGTTGGGAAACGGAGGCTCAGGGGCGCGCAAGGCGGATGGCATAATTTCGAGGCCCAACGGGCGGTGCGCCGGGAAAGTTCCTAGTCCGGGCCGAACCGCCACGCTGATCCTGCGCATCCCGGATCGCGATTCGGTCTACGGCTTCGTCATGCGCGTGACGCCGTACTGGTTTCACGTGACCCGTTCCCCGTGTTCTGCGACGACCGCGCGGCTCCATCGTTACTGCGCGCAGCGCGTGAACAAACTGAGCTGGCGCCATAACAATTTGACCTTCGTGATCGAAAAGCCGGCGCGGGGCGTTAGTATGGCGAGCGATGATCGAACAGCAGAGCGCCGCCGACGTCCTGATGATCCGACCCCTGCAGTTTGCGGGTAACCCGCAGACGGCGCAGTCCAATCGCTTTCAACACACGGCCCCGCATCTTTCGGTCGCACAGGTGCAGGGCGCGGCCGCTCGCGAGTTCGAAGGTCTCGCGACGGCGCTGCGTGCAGCGGGCGTGAACGTCCACGCCTTCGACGACACGCCGCAGCCGCACACTCCCGACTCGATCTTCCCGAACAACTGGGTCAGCTTTCACGCCGACGGCACTGTCGTGCTGTATCCGATGCTCGCGGAGAACCGCCGCCAGGAGCGCCGCTCGGACCTGTTGGAGACGCTGAGCTCGCGCTCCGGCTTTCGCATCGGGCGGGTACTCGACCTCACGCATCACGAGGGCGGCGGGAAGTTCCTCGAGGGCACCGGGAGCCTCGTGCTGGATCGCACGCATCGCATCGCTTATGCATGCGTGTCGCCGCGCACCGACCTCGACGTGCTCGGCGACTTCGCCCAGCAGCTCGATTACGACATCGTCGCTTTCGAGGCGGCCGACGCGAACGGGGCGCCGATCTATCACACGAACGTGCTGATGTGCGTGGGCGCGCGCTTCGCGGCGATCTGCCCGGATTGCATCCGCGAAGATGAGCGCGCGGCCGTGCTCGACACGTTGCGCTCGACCGGTCACACGCTCGTCGAGTTGAGCATGGAGCAGCTCGCCGCGTTCGCGGGCAACATGCTCGAACTGCGCTCGGCGCGCGGCGGCGGGGTCGTTGCCATGTCGCGCACGGCGCTCGACTCGCTGTCTGCAGAGCAGCGCGCGACCATCGAACGCGTCGGCGGGTCGATCGTCGCGGCGGCGATTCCCACCATCGAGACGCTCGGCGGAGGCAGCGTGCGCTGCATGCTGGCCGAGATTCACCTTCCCAAGAAGCTGTAGGTCGGGCTTTAGCCCGACTACAATTCATGCATGCTCGAACTCGGCATCAAGACGCTGCTGGCCTATCTGCTCGGCTCCCTGATCGGCAGCCTCATCGTCGGACGCGTGCGCGGCGGCGTGGATATCCGCAAGCTCGGGAGCGGTAACCCCGGCGGCACCAACGCACTGCGCACGCAGGGTCCTGCGTTTGCGCTGTGGGTGATCCTCATCGACGCCGGCAAGGGCTGGATGGCCGCGGCAGTCGTACCGGACCTGCCGCTGTTCGGTCCCGATCCCGGCGTCGACCGGCTCTGGCTCGCGGTCGCCTGCGCTTCCGCCGTCGTCGTCGGCCACGTGTACCCGGTGTGGTATGGATTTCGCGGCGGCAAAGGCGCAGCCACACTAGTCGGCGTGCTGCTCGGCCTGAAGCCTGTGGCGCTGCTGCCGGTTTTCGCAGTGTGGCTACTCGTGGTGATGATCAGCGGCTTCGTCGGCCTCGCGACTATGGTCGCGACCGCGGCATTCCCGGCGTACATCGCCTCGGCCGGCGGTGATCCTGCGCCGGCCTTGCTCTCCTTCGGCTGCGCGATGGTCCTGTTCGTGTGCTACACGCATCGCTCGAACATCGAAAGAATGCGGGCCGGAACCGAGAACCGGGCGCAGCGCCTGTGGCTGCTGCGCAAGCGCTCATGACCGCTGCTGCAAAGTCCCGGCCCAGGTCCAAGCCCAGGTCCAAGCCCAGGTCCAAGCCCAGGGCGAGGTCCAAGTCGCCGACGCAGGCGCGTCGCACGCGCCTGCTGGCAATGCTCGCGACCGGTGAGTTCTATTCGGGCGAGCGGCTGGCGAAGCGGTTGCGGATTTCGCGCGGCGGCGTCTGGAAGCTGATCCGCACGCTGCAGGCGATGGGCATCAATGTCGAGTCCGTGCCGCGACAGGGCTATCACCTGCCGCGGGCTGTCGATCTGCTCGACCGCAATGCCATCCTCGCGGAGATCTCGCCGGAGATGCACGCATTGATCGATCCGCTCGAAGTCCTGCTCACCGTGGACTCGACCAATCGCTACGTCGCCGAGCATGCGGCGAACCCGCCGGGCACGACGCACGTTTGCGTGGCCGAGCTCCAGAACGCGGGCCGCGGTCGCCGCGGACGCAGCTGGGTCGCGCCGTTCGGCTGCGGCCTTTGCATGTCGCTCGGCTGGCAGTTCGTCGAAGCGCCGCCGACATTCTCCGCGCTGAGTCTCGGCGTCGGCGTCGCTGCGGTGCGCGCGCTACGACGGCTCGGTATCGACGGCGTCGGGCTGAAGTGGCCGAACGACCTGATCTGGCAGCAGCGCAAGCTCGGCGGCATCCTCATCGAGATGCGCGGCGAGTCGGCGGGTCCGGCGCAAGTGGTGATCGGCATCGGCATCAATATGCGCATGCCCGGGCCGGTCCGGCTCATGCTCGCGGAGCAGCAGGCCGTGCTCGTTTCGGACGTGCACGAGATCACGCGCGATCGCACTCCGACCCGCAACGCAGTCGTGGCGATGCTGGCGGAGGAGGTGACGAAGATGCTGCAGACATTCGGCGAACGCGGCTTCGAGCCGTTCGCCGACGAGTGGCATCGGCTCGATACGCTCGCCGACGCGCCGGTCCGCGTAATCAGCGGCGCGGACACCACTTTCGGTCGCGCGCGCGGCGTCGATCTCGACGGTACGCTGCTCGTCGATGTCGACGGAGAGCTGCGGCGATTTGCTTCGGGTGAAGTGAGCTTGCGGGCGGCGCGTTGAGCGAGAGAGTCTTTCTTATCTCATGACTCTACTCATCGACATCGGCAACACGCGCATCAAGTGGGCGCGCTTCGACCAGGGGGCGCTGCAACCGCAGTCCGCTGCGCCCCACGCGGACTGGACTGCGCAGACGCTGGTCGAGACGGTGTTGCAGCGAGGCAAGCGCAGCGACCGGGTATTGGTCAGCAACGTCGCGGGTACGCGCATGGCTGAGGTCGTGCGGATGGCTGTAGCGCAGACCTGGCAGATCGAGGCGGAGTTCGTGATCTCGACGACTGCGGCAGGCGGAATACGCAACGCTTATCCGCAGCCCGCGAAGCTGGGTGTCGATCGCTGGCTTGCCATGATCGGCGCGCATGCGCTCGAGCGCGGCGCCGTTTGCATCGTCAGCATCGGCACAGCCATGACTATCGACGGGCTCACCGCCGATGGCAGCCACATGGGCGGTGTCATCGTTCCCGGACCGGACCTCATGGTCGGCAGCCTGCTGAAGAACACCAGCGACATCGCGCAGCGCGCACAGCAGGGCGACACGACCGACGGTCTGTTCGCCGACAACACACTCGGCGCGATCCGGCAAGGTGCAGATCAGGCGCTGGCTGCACTCGTCGAGCGTGCTGTCGACGTGATGCGCCAAAAGTTGAACGAAACACCGAAACTGCTGGTCACCGGCGGCGCGAGCGAGCGCTTGGAAAAGTTGCTCGGATTCCCGTATCGGGCCGTTCCCGACCTCGTGCTGCGCGGACTGGCCGTGCTCGCCGCCGAGCCGCGCCGCTGATTCGGCCTCATGTATCATGGACGCATGTCGAGGCAACTCCTGGCAATACTGACTATGGCGGCGCTGCTCGGTGCAAGCGGGGCAGTGCAGGCGGCGGATGCGCAGGCGGGGCGCAGCGTGGCGCAGAGCAAGTGCTCGCAATGTCACGACGCGGACGACTGGGAGGGCGAAGACGCGGCTTCGCTCGAGAGCCTGATCCGCGACATCGTCGCCGGCAAGGTCAAGCACAAGGGCAAGCTCGAGCTCACCCCGGCGGAAATCTCCAACATCGCGGCGTACTGGGGCGCCGGCAAGAAGTAAGCTCCGAATGCGCATCCTCTGCCTGCTGCTGATCCTGGCCAACGTGCTGTACTTCACGTGGTCGCAGATGATCGACGTACACGGCAGCACTCTCGATCGCAGGGGCTCGAAGCCCGTCGAGGCGCCGGCGCGTATCGTGCTGGCGCGCGAGATGGTGGACGCGAATCCCGAGGAGCACAGCGTCGGCACGATTCACGATGTGCAGCCGCCCGCAGTCGAGCCGCTCGCTGCGCAAACGCCGTCCGCGCAGGCAGCACAGACCGCAAAGCTAGATGCGATGTCGTGCACGAGCGTCGGGCCGTTCGCCGATCTGAAGCAGGCTTCGCTCGCGCAAGCGGCGTTGAGCGACGCCGGCTTCCAACCGCGGCAACGCATGGCTCAGGGCGAGATCTGGGCCGGCTACTGGGTCAGCGTGCAAGGGCTCGCAACGCGCGATGCCGCGGACGCTGCGCTCAAGTCGCTCACCGCGAATGGCATCGCCGATGTCTATGTGATGCCGGGCTCGGATCCTCCCAATGTACTCTCGCTCGGTGTGTTCTCCGACTACCAGCGTGCGCAGCATCGCGTCGACGAAGTGCGCGCGATCGGCCTGACGCCGCGGATCGACGACCGCAAGCGCACGGGCTCGGTGTATTGGCTCGACGTGGACCTCATGGAGCCCGGACAGCTCATCGACAGCAGCCTCTTCCAGACCGACCCCGGCAAGATCACTCGCCTGGAGATGCGCGCGTGCCCGGCCACAGCGGCCGGTTGAGTCACGGCAAGTGCGACGTTTCCTGCTCGACCTGCTGGCTTTGACGCTCATTCTGATCGCGCCGTTCGCGGTGCTGCTCAGCTTCAACGGCTATTCGTATACGGCGCCCGAGGTGCTGCTGATCGCCGGGTTGGTGCTGGCCACCGCGGCGGTGGTCGCAGCGCTGCTCGGCTTTGCGCACGAGCTCATTCGCGCCGTGGTGTTCGCGGCGCTGATTGCGTTGTTCATCGAGATGCACTTCGAGCTGCCTGCGTGGCCTTCGCTGGGCATTGCAGCCGTGTTTCTCGCGGCGGTCGCCGCTCTCGCCGGCATCCTGTGGCTGCTGCGTCTGCATGCGACCAAGATCCTCGCGGTCATCTTCGTCACCCTCATCGGCTTGACGTTGGTGCGCAGCGATTCCACTTCGCATCAGATCGTTCGCGAGGAAGCTCCGGTCGCCAAGGGCAGTGACACCGGACCGCCGCTGCTGATCCACCTGCTGCTCGACGAGCACATCGGGGTCGCAGGCCTGCCGTCCGAGATTCCCGGCGCGCAGGAGCTGCGGCCCGAGCTCATCGATTTCTACACCTCGCGCGGCTTCCGCTTGTTCGGCCGCGCCTACAGTCAATATGCGAACACCTACAACTCGATTGCGAACCTGCTGAACTTCGCCTCGCACGGCGAAAGTCATCCGTACCTGCTGCACGGCGCGGATGAAACAGCGTGGGGTCTGAAGCAGTCCGCGTACTTCCAGATGCTGCAGCAACGCGGTTATCGCCTGCACGTCTATCAGTCCACGTATCTGGACTTGTGCCACGTCGAGAATGTCCAACTGCAAGGCTGCACGACGTATCCAGTATCGAGCCTCGGCATGCTTCAGGATCTGCAACTGCCCGCGGTCGAGAAGGCGCGTGCGATCGGCAACGCGATCGTCACGCAGTCGAAGGTCATGCACGTGCTCAACAAGGTCTACGAGCGGGGGATCCGTGGCGCGCTCCAGCGCGTCGGCCTGGATGCACCGGAGTGGCGTTGGCAGCCGCCGAGCTTCGGTCCGCTGCGTGTGCCGACCGTGTTCGACCGCCTGAGCGAGGACATTCTCGAGCATCCGCGCGGCCACGCGTTCTTCGCGCACTTGATCATGCCGCACTATCCGTACGTGTGGGATCGCAATTGTGCGCTGCGCGAGCGCACGAGCGAGTGGCTGACCAATCACATTTCTTCGCCCGACGCGCTCGTCTACAACACGCCCGACAGCCGCGCGCGCAAGTACGAGCGCTACTTCGAGCAGGTGCGCTGCGTGTTCACGATGGTCGATGAGCTACTGATGGCCCTGGACAGCCGCGGCCTGCTCGCGGACGCCACTATCATCGTCAACGGCGATCACGGGTCGCGCATTCCCAAGCACTTTCCCAGCGGCGCGACGCTCGCGAGCGGGGTGCTGAGCGAGAAGGATTACAGCGACACGTTCTCGACGTTGTACGCGGTCAAGGCACCGGACGTGTCGCCAGGCTACGACGACGCCCCCCGCTCGGTCGTCGAGTTGCTGGATCATGACCTCGCGGGGGAACCGCTGCGCGCGCCGAGCAGTTGTAGGGTGTTCCTGCTCGAAGAGAATGGCGACGGGACCCTCACGGCGGTAGAGCCCAAATTCTGCGCACCGTGACCTGCTCCGCCTGTAAGGAGGCTGGTGATGGTGCAAAGAAGGCGCGCAGTCGTGATCTGGCTGGCGATTCAACTGACGATTTTCTCGGCTGCCGCGCACGCGTATCTGGATCCCGGGACCGGCAGTATCCTCGTGCAAAGCTTCCTCGCCGGCGTGGCCGGCGCCGTCGCGGTCGTAAGCCTTTACTGGCGGCGTGTCAAAGATTTCTTCGCAAACCTGCGCAAATCGCCCCGGGACACGCGTGACCGTGCAAGCTCCTCTCGAAGCGACGGATCCTGATTCGTCAGCCGTGCGGGCGGAGCCGGGCTCGTTTCGCGACCCCGGCGGCCGAATCTATTGGTCCGGCGAACGCGTGTTGCGCACGGTCATGCCTTCAGCGGCTGAGGACTTCGACTACGTCGAAAGCAGCGGTCTGATTCCGTCGCTGGTGGAGCGGGGCATGCTCATTCCCCAGACTCACCAGTCGCTGGAGCTGCTCGGCGAGGCCGCAAACGGCGCCGTGTACCTGCTCGAGCACCCGCGCCTCGATTTCATTTCGCATCCGTACGAGTGGCCGTTCCGCGCGTTGCAAGCCGCGGCGCTGCTGCAACTCGACCTCTATCTCGAGGCGATCGAGCGCGGCGTGACGCTTTCCGATGCGACTGCGTACAACATTCAGTTCGACGGCGCACGCCCGCTGTTCATCGACCGGCTGTCGTTTCGTCGTTACGTCGACGGCCAGTTCTGGCTCGGCCATCGACAATTCTGCGAGCAGTTCCTGAATCCGCTGTTGCTGCGCTCGATGTTCGGCATTCCTCACAACGCCTGGTATCGCGGCAGCCCCGAGGGCATCGGCGCTGCAGAGCTGAGCGCGCTGTTGCCGTTGCGGCGCAAGTTCTCGTGGCGCGTGCTCACGAACGTCGTCATGCAGGGCTCGCTGCAGCAGACGCGATCGTCGGACGCGCGCAAGGCAGTCGCGAGCAAACTGCGTTTTCCGAAGCCAGCATTCGTGCGAATGCTGCGCGGCCTGCGCACGTGGATCGAGTCGCTGCATCCCGCGGACCGTCGGCCGTCGACGTGGCAGGACTATGCGGGCCGCAATTCCTATCGCGACACCGAGGCCGAGGCGAAGCGCAAATTCGTTGCGCGCTTCGTCGGTGAGCACCGGCCGGGCATCGTCTGGGACATCGGCTGCAATACCGGCGACTACTCGGTCGCGGCCTTGCAGTCCGGCGCGCGCCGGGCGATCGGCTTCGATTTCGATCAGGGCGCGCTCGATCTCGCATTCGACCGTGCACGCACCGAGCGTCTGGCGTTCCTGCCGTTGTTCCTCGACGTGACCAATCCGGCGCCCGATCAGGGCTGGGGCCAGGTCGAGCGGCGCGGGCTGCAGGCGCGCGCTCGCGCGGACGCGGTGCTCGCGCTCGCCCTGGTTCATCACATCGCGATCGGGAAAAACGTGCCGCTTGCCGCAGTGGTGTCGTGGCTCACAGAGCTCGCGCCGCGCGGCGTGGTCGAGTTCGTGCCGAAGAGCGATCCGATGGTCGTCGAGCTGCTGAGCCTGCGCGAGGATATTTTCCCGGACTATAACGAAGAGCACTTCGTGCAATGTCTGCAGCAGCGGGCACGCATCGTCGCGAGCGAGGCTGTCTCCGCGAGCGGACGTAAGCTGTTCGCCTTCGAGCGGGCGCCTGTCATCTGAAGTTCGTCGGGATGCAACACTGCGGCGCTAGCTTCGGCGCATGCAGTACACATCCCTGTCGGGAAAGAAGGCCTGGACGCTCTTCTTCGCCATCTGGCTGCTCAGCAGCCTGATCCTGGGCGTCGTGCACGGCGCGGGCATCGGCATATTTTTCGGGCTCGGCATCGCGAGCGGTTACCTTGCCGCAGCTCGCCTGCCCGCACTGCTGGCGCAGCGGCGCCAGCACTCCAATGTGAGCGTCGCCGGCACACGACGAAGTGATCTGCGCCCCGATGCGCGCTCTCACTGCTCGCCGATCAGGCGCTGAAACTGCGCATCCAGCCGGGTCTGGAGCTGCTCACAGAGCAGGCGCACCTCGGGGGAAAGCTCCAGGACCTTGGCTGCGCCGGACGGGCGCACCTCGGCGGTCTTGAGCACGTCCGGAGAATCGACGCCGACGAAGTCGTAGATCCGGCGCATGAATGCGGCCGGATGATGCGTCAGGTATTGGTACTGGCACAACATGACGCCCGGATGGCTCGCCAGATCCAGATCGAAGAACAGTTGATTGCGTGCATACCAGAAGAGCGCGGCGGCGTCGTTCGGATTCATGTCGGCAGACCAGAGTCGTGCCATGAGCTCCTGCACAGGGCGGCTCGCGCCCTCTGAACGCCAGTTGTCGGGATCGCCGGCGGTGATCGGGCGTAGATTGTCGACGCCGTTGCGCGCTCCGAACTTCACCATGTCCGAGCGGGCGACGTCGGCGTAGCGCCGGTACATGAACAGCGCCTTCGAGGATGGAAAGTAGTCGAGGAGCTTGCGTACGTTCTGTGTCTCGACGAGCGCCTTGGCAACGACCATGGGAGCCGACACGCGGTTGATGACGGCTGCGACCTCCGGCAGCGGATTCCAGCGGAAGCCGCTCTTCGTGTCGCCGGAGGAAAGCTCACTGGAGTCGTTGAACCCGCGGCAATTGAAATGCGCATCGAAGAGCCGGTACATCATCGTCGTGCCGGAGCGCTGACAGCCGACGATGAACAATACCCTGGGCCGATCGTGCTCACGCCCGCGAATGGTGTGGTAAACGTGCTTGGATGCCAGCCGGATCCGCTTGCTCACCGAGGCAGATACCTTGGCTACAGTGACCATCGTTTTTTGCTCCCTTCACTTTCTTGCGATCAGGCGGAGATCCAGCAGTCCCCGCACCAGTCTCGTCGTCGAAGCGCGTTTTTGCAGCCCGCGTGGCAAACGCTCGATCGCTCGTTCGGCACATCGCGCCAGGGGGCCGGGAACCCTGACGTAAGTGCTGCCTTTGCGAAAACACTGATGAACAGTCCTGAAGCCGACACGCCGGAACGTCGCGCTGAGATCCGTGAACGTGTACTCCTTCAGGTGAAAACCGGTGGCGACAGTGTCGAAGTAGCGCGAGATGTCGTGCGGCCCGGTCAGCCGGTTCGGCGTCACGCAGATATAGACGCCATCAGGCGCCAGCGCGCGGTAGATGTTGGTGAGCTGGTCGAGTGCATCATCGGGATGCAGATGCTCCATCAATTGATTGCTGTACGCCACCGTGATGCGCCCCTCGGGCACAGGAATGCTGGTCCCATCCGAGAGCACCAGTGTGAAATTCTCCGGGAGAGTGGTCGGTGTGATCGCCGCCGAGACGTCGATCGCGTAGACATGAGCTACCTTCTCCGCCAACGCCAATGACAACGCACAATCGCCGGCGCCGACTTCGAGGAACGTTGTCTGCGGCGTGAGCCACGGCCTGAGCAGGGCTATCTGCAGGCTGATGCGCCGCGCCCGTTGTGCCGGGGAGGCCTTCTTGCTCAGTTGCGAGTGGTGCGGAACGCGCCGGAAGAGCTCGTCGTACGCGGACGAGTACAGTTCCGCGCGCTCGGCCTTGGCGGCGCGGCGCAGTTTCATCGCCAGATCCTTCTCGACGAGATACTGCTCCCACAGCTGCTCGGGGGTGCGAGTCTCGTCAGGGCCGGGACTGCGAAGGAGCTGGACGGTCACGGCCGTTGACTCGCGTTCGCCATTCGGGCCGGCGCATAGAAATGGTCGGTCAAATGCACTACCCTCTCTTGCGGGTTGGACCGCGGCCGGAAGCGTCACCGAAGCAAGCGTCCGCGTGGGCGTCCCCGCACGGGGCCGCTGGTGCTGAATAATTGACGAATCAGGGATTCGGTTCCGTGAATCCTACGTGGTCGCGTAAATAACTGTCCCTCCACGGGTTGCCGGCTTAGCACAGTTGGTAGTGCACCTGATTTGTAATCAGGGGGTCGGGGGTTCGAGTCCCTCAGCCGGCACCAATCTCCAAATACGCTCCGGCCAAGGGAATTTCGTCAGTTCAGGCAGCGACGACTGCCGACGCATTGATCCTTCATCAGGCGGCCGGCGGGACGTGCAATTGCTGGTAGCGCAGCGCATCGACGACCAACGCCAGGAGCGCCGGCACCAGCCAGCAACTTTACGGGTTCGGCCACTGTCGCCTCCAGGTTCACGGGCACTGGTGGCTCACGTCTCGGTGGCGCTACAGTCATTTTTCAGCCGGGCGCGCGCACGCGTTGGCACATTCACCCCCTCGGCCAACTGCTCGTCGTGACGGAGGGAAAAGGTTGGGTGCAAATGGAAGGCGAAGCGGCGCGCTCGGTGAAGGCAGGTGATGTCATATGGACCGCACCTGGGGTCAAGCACTGGCATGGCGCCACCGCGAACAGCGCGATGACCCACGTCGACGTTGTGGAGTCTCAGAACGGTGCGGAAGTCACCTGGCTGGAACCCGTGAGCGATGAGCAGTATCGACACCTCGGACTGAACTAGGAGTTTCCATGCGCGCAACCCTGATGTACGCGGCTCACGATGTCAGAGTCGAACGGGTGCCAGATGCTCGCCTGGTCGAGTCCACCGATGCCTTGGTCACAGTCACGCGCGCGTGCATCTGCGGCAGCGATCTGTGGCCGTACAACTCGATGGCACCGAGTGCGGACGGCAATCGTATGGGTCATGAGTTCATCGGCAGAGTCGAGGACGTCGGCGCTGAAGTGCGCACCATCAAGAAGGGAGATCTCGTGGTCGCGCCGTTCGCGTGGTCCGACGGCACCTGCGAGTTCTGTCGGCAAGGCCTGCAGACGTCCTGTTTGCATGGCGGATTCTGGGGCGGCAAGAAGCTGGACGGCGGTCAGGGAGAAGCTGTTCGCGTGCCGCTGGCCGACGGCACGCTCGTCAAGCTCCCGGTGGGGCCTGACCACGAGCTCATGCCGTCGCTCCTCACTCTCACCGATGTAATGGGCACGGGCCACCACGCTGCCCGGGCCGCGCAAGTGGCTTCCGGCAAGATCGCGGCCGTCGTGGGTGATGGTGCAGTCGGGCTATGTGGAGTAATCGCCGCGCGCCGGCTCGGCGCGGAGCGGATCATCATCCTCGGTCGACATCCCGCTCGCATTTCACTGGCGCGCGAGTTCGGCGCCACGGACGTTGTGAGCGAGCGCGGCGATGACGCAATCAACCGCGTGCAAGAGCTCACGAAGGGGCTCGGCGCACACTCGGTGCTCGAGTGCGTGGGGCATGATGAAGCAATGCTCACCGCACTCAGCATCGTGCGGGCCGGCGGTGCTGTCGGGCGCGTAGGCGTGCCTCAACACAGCGAGATCCCGGCAGCCCAACCAAGTTTCTACCGCAACGTCACGATCGCCGGCGGTCCCGCGCCAGTGCGGGCGTATATAGAAGAGCTTCTGCCCGATGTCATGGAGGGCAGAATTCAGCCAGGCCGCGTCTTCGATAGCGTGGTGAATCTCGACGGCGTTCCCGACGGCTATCGCGCGATGAACGAGCGCAAATCGATCAAGGTGATGATCAAGCCCTGACGTGCGGTCATGAGAGACGTAGTCGTTGTCATCGGTCCAGGACAGATCGGTCAAGCAATCGCGCGCCGCGTTGGCATTGGCGGCGCGCTGCTCATGGGTGCAGATGGCGGATTCATCACCGGCAGCGACGTCCTCATGGATGGTGGAGTGACTGCGGCGTACTGGTACGGAGACCTTGCTCCAAAGTGACCAAAGGGATGGACTGGAGCGACAGAACTGGCAGGCCGAGTTAGCGGAGCCGGCCGCTCAACCTCTCGCTTTCGAAGCCAGCTAGATTGGCACGCACTGACGCGGAACGCGCAGCCGGCAGCGCGCTCCCACTGCAAGGGCAAACGCTGCTTTGTTGTGCATGCGGCTGTCGCGCCTGGGAACCCGTCTTCCTACGGTTGATCCGCCGCTACGCGTGTCTGGTCTTCGGTAAAGATCAGCTCGACACGCCGGTTCGACTGGCGTCCGTCCACGCTATCGTTACTGGCGATGGGGAAGTTCTCGCCCTTGCCGATCGCCGTGACCTGACTGCGCGCGACATCGCGTTGCATCAGCGCGGACTGCACTGACTGCGCGCGACGCTCGGACAACCCTTGATTGCTCTCATCCGAGCCGACGTTGTCCGTATGGCCTTCGATGAGCACCTTGCGT
>Ga0209382_10000570_pt1 | contig 60363 bp, 53 predicted proteins | sample SoiMetdeltSBSDD5_FD_187599 | JGI IMG/M metagenome (GOLD analysis project Ga0209382, IMG submission 187599) | Bulk soil microbial communities from a Populus tree surrounding site in Tennessee, USA - Soil MetaG P. deltoides SBSDD5 (SPAdes) (version 2) | ecosystem: Environmental > Terrestrial >...
CTGGACCGACGAGCAGTTGCGGGACCACCTCATCACCCTGCTGCTCGCCGGGCACGAGACCACCGCCACGGCGCTGGCATGGGCGTTCCACGACCTGGCCCGAAGCCCGTCGGTCCAGTCGGCTGCACGCCGCGCCGCCGACTCCGGCGACGACGACTACGTCACCGCCGTCGCCAAGGAAGCACTCCGGCGGCATCCGGTCATCTTCGAGGTCGGCCGGACGCTGACCGAGCCGACCCCGATCGCGGGCTACGACCTACCCGCAGGCGTCTCGGTGATGCCGGCGATCGGCCTCGTGCACGCCGACCCGCGGCATCACGCCGAACCGGAGCGGTTCCGCCCCGAGCGATTCCTGGGCGACGACCCGCCCTCGAGTCACACCTGGCTGCCCTTCGGCGGCGGGGCCCGACGGTGCCTGGGCGCCGGCTTCTCCTTGATGGAGTCGGAGGTCATCGTCGGTGCCGTACTGGAGCGGTTCGAGGTGCTTGCGGCCTCGCAGCGACCAGAGTCGACCATCGCCCGCAACGTCACACTGGCGCCCGGTGACGGCGCGCGGGTGATCCTGCGCCGCCGGTGAAGAGAAACTTGCAGTTGTGGTCGTCATGGCGACCACAACTGCAAGTCTCCCGTGGCAGGTCAGCCGTCAGCCGTACGCCGGATGACGTCGACCGTCTCGCGGATCCGGTCGGCGTGCGTGCGGTGGCACAGCACGCACAAGCGCAAGACGAATCGATCGTCGATCCGGGTGCTCGACAAGAAGACCCGTCCACTCGCGTTGATCCGGCGCAGCCATCGTTGATGCGCAGCCTCGTCGCCGTCACGGAGGCTGAAGACCACCACCGTCAGGTCGGGCCGCCAGGCGACCTGGATCCGGGGGTCGGCCGCCAAGGCGTCATGAGCCTCGGCGGCCAGATCGAGCTTCTCGTCCAAGGCGGCGCGGAACGCGGCCACGCCGTGCAGATGGAGCGGCAGCCACAGCCGCAGACCGCGGAAGTCGCGGGTCAGCTCCGGACCCAGGTCGGCGTAGTCGGGCAACTGCTCGTCGTCACTCAGGTCCTGGAGATACTGCCCGCGGCTCGCGAACGGCGCCGACAGCGCAGCCGCGTCGCGGACCAGCAGCACGCCGGTGCCGTAGGGCAAGAACATGCCCTTGTGCGGATCGAGCACGATCGAGTCGGCGGTCTCGATACCGACTAGGCGAGCCCGGCCGCGCTCGGTGAGCTGGAAGAACCCGCCGTACGCGCCGTCGACGTGGAACCACAGTCCCTCGCGCCGGGCGAGCTGGCCGAGGGCGGCCAGGTCGTCGACGGCACCGGTGTCGGTGGTGCCGGCCGTGCCGACGAGGGCGAACGGTCGGCGCCCAGCTGCGCGGTCGGCCGCGATCAGGCGTGCTGCGTCGTCGAGGTCCATCCGGCGGTCCGCGGTGCTGGCGACGGTACGAATCTGGTCGTCGCGGAAGCCAGCGATCAGGGCCGCCTTCGCGACGCATCGGTGCGTGTGCGCCGTGACGTACAGCGTGCCGTCGGCGAACTCGTCGCCGAGTCGGTCGTGCCGGGCGGCGACGAGAGCCGCCAGGGTCGCGAGCGAGCCGCCGGTGGTGGCCAGACCGGTCGCGGACTCGGGCAGGCCGAACACGTCGCACAGCCAGCGCATGACGCCGTGCTCGATCGCGACCGGGCCGGCCGCGAGCGCGGACACGCCCGTGTAGCGGTTAAAGGACTGGGCGAGCAGATCGGCGACCGCGGCCGTCACCAGACCGCCACCGGGGATGTACGCGAGATAGCTCGGCCCGGCCGTCTCGACGGCGTGCGCCGCGGCCTGCTGCCACCGGTCCACCAGCCCGGCCAACGGCTTCGGCTCCTCCGCCGGCGGTGCGAGCAGGTCGGTCCGGAGCGGGTCGGTGAGCTCGGGGCCGATCGACGGCGCCTTCGGAAGGCCCTCGACGAAGTGGACCACGGCGTCGGCGGCCTGCCGGAGCATGTCGCGCAGATCCTCGTGGTCGGGCTCGAGCGGATAGGGCGGAGGGGCGTGCGAGTACGACGGCGTCACGCCGCTCAGCGTACGTACCCCTCCGTGCCTCGCGACCTGTCAGCGGGCACGGTGGGCCCGAGTCGGCTTGTAGCCTGCCGGGATGGTGATCCGGCCCTTCCGCGGCGGCGACGAAGCGTCGTTGTACGAGGTCTGCCGACGCACGGCCGCCAGCGGCGAGGATGCGACCGGGCACAATGACGACCCCGATCTGCTCGGCCACGTCTACATCGGCCCCTATCTGCGACTCGAGCCGGACTTCGCCCTCGTACTCGCCGACGACGACGGTTCGGCGGGCTACGTCATCGGGACACCCGATACACGGGACTTCGAGGCCCGCTGCGAGCGGTCGTGGTGGCCGCCGTTGCGGCAGCAGTACCCGCTCGAGTCGTACGACGAGGGCGACCGCGACTTTCGCCTGGTTCGGCTGCTCTACGCACCGCACACTCCGCCGGACGACGTCGTCGCCGAGCATCCCGCTCACCTGCACATCGATCTGCTTCCCCGCGCCCAGGGCCAAGGCCACGGCAGGCGTCTCATGACCGCGCTGTTCGACCGGTTCCGCGCGGCCGGCGCCGGCGGGGTCCACCTCGGGGTCAGCCGCGCGAACCAGCGGGCGATCGCCTTCTACGACAGGCTCGGGTTCGCCCCGGTGGCCGACACGAGCGCCGGCGCCATCCTCATGGCCCGGCGGCTCTGACCCCCCGCGTGCGCACTCTGCATGGGACGTGCGCACTCTGCATGGGACGTGCGCACTCTGCATGGGACGTGCGCACTCTGCATGGGATGGACGCCATGCGGAGTGCCGGGATACCACGAGAACGTGGTATCGCGACGGGCCGAGCCAACGCCGACATGTCCGGTAACGCCACACTGTATCCAGTCCGGACCGCCGTCGTGAGGTCAGCTCAGGTCCCGGAAGAAGGGCCCCGTCCGCGCTTTGGGATCGAACCACGTCGCCTTCGCCGGCATCAACTGGCCGGCGTCCGACACCGCCCGGACCTGGTCGGTCGTGGGCGGATAGAGGAGGAAGCCGATCTCGTTTCGCTCGGCGCAGCGCGCGGTCAGGGCCGCCGGGTCGACGGTTCCCGGGACCGGCAACACCCGGGAGTCCCCCGCCGGATCGGCGATCTCCAGGGCCGGTCCCAGCACGGCGGACTCGAGGATCGCCAGGTCGAGCGACTCGCGTGGTCCGGCGCTGTCGGGCGGCGGCCGCAGCCGGAGCTGATACCACCGGCCGTCGAGATGCATCGCGATCCGGCCCGGAGCCGGCGCGGCCGCCTCGGCGGAGTCGCACTCCTCGAGACTCTCGACAGCGGGCTGCCGCCTGAAGGCCTCGACCAGGTCGGCCGTCGACCGGCCTTCCGGCCGCGCCGCGCAGCGGTGGTAGCCGAGGATGCGGACCTCGTCCCACGGGAACAACGCGCCCAGCACGAAGTCGGACGGCAGCTCTCCGTTGCCCGGATGCGCCGCGGCATAGCGCTCGGCAGCGGCGATCCTGTGATGCCCGTCGGCGATGTAGAGCGTCGACGTCTTCGGCAGCGCCCGAGCGATCTCGCCGGCGAGGTCGGCGTCGCGGACGATCCACGCGGCCTGATCGACCCGCTCCGAGCTGATCCGGACGTCAGGCTCGCCGGCCGACGCGGTCGCGAGCGCCGACCGGAGCTCCGGGCACGGATCGTGGGTGAGAGTGAGCGGCACCAGCTCGAGCCGGGTGGTGTCGAGTACGGTGCCGAGCCGCTCGATCCGGGTCGGGTCGGTCCCTTCGTGCGCCTGAATCCGGCCGTGACGGTAGTCGTCGACGGCGACCTCGACGACGACACCGGTCTGACGATGCTCGCCGGACGCCAGCTCGTAGACGACGTACGAAGGCTCCGGCGGCGCGATGAAGCTGCCGTCGTCGGCCAGCCTCCGCAGCCGGGCGGCGTTGTCCGGCGTGAGCGACTCGTATCCGACCTCGGCGAGCTCGGCGGCCAGCTCGGAGCCGACCAGATGCAGCCGCGGCCGCCGCATGGTCACGCGGCCGTCTCGGGGTCGAGATTCACGCAATGGAGGACCTCGCCGGATTCGTAGGCGTCGAGCATGCGTACGACCTCCTCGGCGATGGCCTGCTGCGCCTGCTCGGTCGACGCTCCGATGTGATGGGTCCCGTAGACGTTCGGATGCCGGGTGATCGGCGAGTCGATCTCCCCGGTCGACTGACCCGGCTCGTTGGCGTAGACGTCGAGGCCGGCCCGGACGCCTTTGCTGTCCATCGCCTCGATCAGCGCGTCCTCGTCGAGGATCTCGCCGCGTGACGTGTTGAGGATGATCGTGCCCGGCTGGACACGCGCGAGCAGAGCCCGGTCGACCAGCCCGCGCGTCCGCGCCGCCGCCGGCAGGTGGAAGGAGAGCACGTCACAAGTCTGCGCGAGAGTCGGAAGGTCGTCGACGTACGTCATGCCGAGCGCCTCGGCCCGGGATGCGGTCTCGGGATCCCGGTCGGGCTTGGCGATGCCGTGGACCTGAGCACCGAACGCGGCGGCGCGCTCGGCGAAGGCGAGTCCGATCTGCCCGAGACCGACGACGCCGATCTTGCGGCCGAGGATCCCGCGTGCCTTGGCGTAGCGCCGCTTGTCCCATCGGCCGGCCCGCAGGTCCTGGACGTTGTCGGGGATGCGCCGGTCGAGGGCGAGCAGCAGTCCGAAGGCCAGCTCGGCGACCGCCACGGCGTTGCGGCCCGGCACGTTGCAGACGTGGATGCCTCGCTCGGTCGCCGTCTCGGTGTCGATGGTGTTGGTTCCCGACCCCGCCCGGATGACGACCCGGAGTGCGTCGCTCTTGTGCAGCGTCTCGGCGGTGACCCGCGTACTCCGCACGACGAGCGCCTCGAACCCCGCCACCCGCTCCGGCAGCTGGTCCGCTGTCGTGTCGGGTTCGAAGACGGCCTCGTGACCACGCTCGGCAAGGCTCGCGAGGTGGTTGTCGGGGAAGGCGTCGGCCACCAGCACTCTCATGGCTGTTGCGTAATCCTCAACGTGTTGCTCACCGTGCAATCGTCGCTGGGCGACTTCGTCAACGTCAAGGAGTCCCTTCGCTTGTTTGGCGGACGAGCGGAACGGGGAAGGAGAAACCCGACAGGACACAGTGCCAGATCCCATCGTCCCCGCGAGGTCCGCCATGCCCCTTCGCCGTCGGCTGCCGCTGTCCGCCATCGCCGTCGAGATGGTCGGCACCGCGTTGGCCGCGGGGCCGCCGGTCGGTTCTGCCAGCCACCCACGAGCCCATCGACGCAGGTCAGCGCCGTCGCGCCGGACGCCGAGGACCAGGCCCGAGCCGTCTTGCGGCAGCTGACCCTTCGGGAGAAGGTCGGCCAGCTCTTCGTCACCCATGTCTACGGCGACTCCGCGAATGTGCCCGATCCCCGCAACGTCGCGGAGTACGGCGTCGCCACGCCGGTCGAAGTGGTCCGGAAACACCACCTCGGCGGCGTCATCTACTTCGCCTGGAGCAACCCCACGAACCAGCCCGAACAGGTCGCCCGGCTGTCCAACGGACTCCAGCACGCCGCCGTCGACGAGCGGCCGCGCGTTCCGCTGCTGGTCAGCACCGACCAGGAAACCGGAGTGATCGTGCGGATGGGCCCGCCGGCCACCCAGTTCCCGGGCAACATGGCGATCGGCGCCGGGCGCAGCCTTAAGGACGCCCGCAGGTCGGCCGCAATCACCGGTGACGGCTGAAGGCGATGGGCGTCAACCAGAACCTCCGTCCGGTCGCCGACGTCAACGTCAACCCGCGCAACCCGGTCATCGGCGTCCGCCCGTTCGCCTCGGATCCGGAGATGACGGCCGACCTGACCGCCGCTGCCGTCCGCGGCTACGAACGGGACGCCCGGATCTCCGCGACGCCGAAACACTTCCCCGGACACGGCGACACCGAGACCGGCAGCCACACCGGCATCCCCGAGATCAAGCACACGCGGGAGCAGTGGGAGCAGCTCGACGCACCGCCGTTCGAGGCCGCCATCAACGCTGACGTGGACTCGATGATGACGGCGCACATCGTCGTGCCGGCGCTGGATCCCGCCCGCGACCCCGCCACGCTGAGCCGGCCGATCATGACCGGCATCCTGCGGCAGGAGCTCGGCTACGACGGCGTCGTGATCACCGACGGCCTCGGCATGGCCGGCGTCTGCGAGATGCACGGCGACGCGGAGGTCCCGCTCCGTACGATCGAGGCCGGCGTCGATCAGCTGCTGCGGCCACCCGAGATGGACGTCGCGTACAACTCCGTGCTTGACGCGGTCCAGTCCGGCCGGATCAGCGAGCGGCGGCTCGACCGCAGCGTGCTCGAGGCGACCAACCTGTCCGAGGGCCGCGGCTCGACCCGTCCGTTCGAGCTGATCGGTGCGCCATACCTCGACTTCCACTGGGCCGAGGCACTCAACGAGGCCGGCATCCCGGGTGTGCAGTTCCGCGAGGCCTACTTCGTGCCGACTTTCAGCAAGCACGTCGGCGAGGTGTGCGCCGGTGTCCAGGTGCACATCACCGACCCGCACGAGGTCGAGGCGATCACCACGGCGACTCACATGATCGTCGAGGCGCGGCGGCTCTACGACGGCTTCGACTGGCGCGGCGACGGCGGCCGCTGGATAGACCTGCTGACCGGGTCGGATCGGTTCCGGAGCATGCTGGAGGCAGACGCCTCGGCGGCGGAGATCGTCGCTGCCTGGCGGGAGGAGCTCGCCGAGTTCGACCGGCGGCGCCGTCCGTACCTCCTCTATCGGAAGTGAGGTGCTCGCGATGCGGAGGAGAGGTCTCCTCGGCCTGGTGCTCGCGGCGACGGGACTGGTGCTGGCCACGGCGGTCGCGCCGGTCGCGTCCGTCCAGTCCGACGGCCATGAGACGCTCGGCCGTTATGACCGCCCCCGAGACGGCTTCGCGCCGAGCGGGACGCGCTTGATGGACGCCACACCGGAGCAGGCCAGGCTCGACCCGGCACCGATCGATGCCGCGCTGGCGGCGGTGGCCGCCTGGACCCGGCCGTCCGGCGAGATGCGACCGCTGTTCGCCGGTGCCGTCACCCTGCTCGGCCACCAGGGCCGGATCGTCACCCGCGAGGCCACCGGATGGGCGTTGCGGTACGCCGACGGCGACGGCACCGAGCTGCCACGCGACCAGTGGACCCCGATGCGAACCGACACGATCTTCGACCTCGCATCGGTGTCCAAGCTCTTCACGTCGATCGTGGTCATGCAGCAGGTCGAGGCCGGCCGGATCGACCTCGACTCGCCCGTCGCGACCTATGTGCCGGAGTTCGCCGAGAACGGCAAGCGCGACATCACGATCCGGCAGTTGCTCACCCACACCTCCGGCCTGCCGGCCTGGCTGCCGCTGTGGCGCGACCACCCCGACCCCGTCTCCCGCGTCCATGCGGCGCTGACGGCCGAGCTCCGGACCGAGCCCGGCACGACATACGAGTACTCCGACCTGAACCTGATCGGTCTCGGCGTCCTCGTCGAGCGAGTGAGCGGGCAGTCGCTCGACGAGCTCGTCGCCGCGGACATCACCGAGCCGCTCGGCATGGCCGACACCGGCTACAACCCGGATCCGACACAGTGGTCCCGCATCGCCGCGACGGAGTTCCAGGCCGTCCCGGATCGCGGCATGGTCCGCGGCGTGGTGCACGACGAGAACGCCTGGTCGCTCGGCGGCGTCGCGGGCCATGCCGGTGTGTTCTCGACCGCCGACGACCTCGCCGTGCTCGCCCAGGCACTGCTCAACGGCGGCACGTACGCCGGCGACCGTATCCTTCAACGGTCATCGGTCGAACAGCTGATCACGAACTTCAACGCCGAGTTCCCCGGTGACGACCACGGCCTCGGCTTCGAGCTGAACCAGCGGTGGTACATGTCGGGCCTCTCGAGCCCACGGACGGCGGGCCACACCGGCTACACCGGCACGTCGCTGGTGATCGACTTCCCGTCCCGGTCGTTCGCGATCCTGCTCAGCAACCGGGTGCACCCGTCGAGGTCGTGGGGCAGCAACAACCCGGCCCGACGGGCGGTCGCACAGGCCCTGGCGATGTCCATGGCGGTCCGGCCCCACCGCGGTCCGGACGCCTGGTTCTCCGGGACGGTGAACGCCTCTAAGGCCACGCTGGACGCGCCGGTGGAGGTGCCGACCGGCGGCGGTCGGCTCGGTTTCGGCATGTTCATCGACACCGAGGAGACCGACGTCTTCTCGCTGGCGACGTCGGCCGACGGCGGGGGACCTGGACGCCATTGCCGTTCGCGGTACGCGACCGGGGCGAGGTGACGCTGACCGAGGGCTCGTACTCGCACTCCGGCGACCGCCGGTGGGTCGAGGTGCGAGCCGACCTCGCGGCGGGCGAGCAGCTGCTTCGCTTGGCCTACACGACCGACTCGGACTACACCGGCCGGGGCGTCTACATCGACGCGATCCGCGCCGTGAGCGGTGGCCGGGTGCTCCTCGACGGCGAGCGACACCCGGAGGCCTTCACCGCCGACGGCTGGCAGCTGGCGCGCCGCTGACCGACTCGGTCTGCGCACGGTTGGGTGCGCCAGACTGGCGATGTGACGACTCTGACGGATCGGGTCGACGAGGCGCTCGCCGCGGCGCGCCAGCGCTATGCCGACCGCCGGCCGAAGACGCGTGAACTGCATGCGAGAGCCGTCGGCCTGCTGCCCGGCGGCAACACCCGTACGGTGCTCTATCACCCGCCGTTCCCGGTGCGAATCACCAAGGCCTGGGACGGTTGCCTCGAAGACGTGGACGGCCACGTCTATGTCGACCTGCTCGGCAACTTCTCCGCCGGCCTCTACGGCCACTCGCAGCCGGTGATCACCGAGGCGGTACGGGACGCGCTCGACCACGGCATCGGACCCGGTGCCCACACGGCCCACGAGGTCGCGTTGGCCGACGCTGTGTGCGATCGCTTCCCCACTATCGAACGGGTGCGCTTCACCAACTCGGGCACGGAGGCCAACCTGATGGCGCTGTCGGCCGCCCGGGCGTTCACGGGCCGCGAGCGGATCATCGCCTTCCGCGGCGGCTACCACGGTGGGTTGATGACGTTTCCGTACGAGGCGGCGCCGGTGAACGTGCCGTACGACGTCGTCCTCTGCTCGTACAACGACGCCGAGCAGGCTCGCCGCCTCGTCGAGCAGCATCGTGACAAGCTCGCCGCCGTCCTCGTCGAGCCAATGCTCGGCGCCGGCGGCTGCATCCCCGGCGAGCCGGAGTTTCTGCACACGCTGCGATCGGCGACTCGGGGGCCGGCGCACTGCTGATCGTCGACGAGGTCATGACGTCGCGGATCGGTGCTCATGGCATGCAGCCGCGCCTCGACATCGGTGCCGACCTGACCACGCTCGGCAAGTACCTCGGCGGCGGCTTCTCCTTCGGCGCCTTCGGCGGCCGGGCCGACGTCATGGCGATCTTCGACCCGTCGAGTCCGACCGCACTCCCCCACGCCGGCACGTTCAACAACAACCGAGCGTCGATGGTTGCGGGGCATGCCGGGCTCACCCAGGTCTACACGCCGGACGTCGCCGAACGGCACACCGCACGCGGCGATGCACTTCGCGTCCGGCTGAACGACGCTCTCGGTCGTTCCGGCACGCCGTTCCAGGTCACCGGCCTCGGCACGCTGATGAACATCCATGCCACCACGGCCCGGATCCGGCGCATCGATGATCTCGCCGACGCTGACGAGCGACTCCGGGAGCTGCTGTTCCTCGACCTACTGGACCACGGCTACTACATCGCGGCCCGCGGCTACCTGGCGTTGAGCCTCGCCGTGACCGACGACCAGCTCGACGGCTTCGTCGCCGCCGTCGACGCGGCCGCCAGGCGAATCTCGGACGCCCTGCCGACCTAGCGGCGGATGCGGGCGAAGTCCTGCACTCCGGTCCACTGCCCGTTCCGCACTGCCGCGCCGACGCCGAGATGGGTATAGCCACGGTTGAGAATGTTCGCCCGGTGACCGTCGGATCGCATCCACATCCGCACCATCTGCCGCGGCGTCATGCCTCCTCGGGCGATGTTCTCACCGGCCGACCTCGCGCGATCGCAGCGGCGGAAGATCACGTTGAGGTTCTGGTGCGCGAAGTCACCGGTCGCCGCGAGGTGCTCCGCCCAGCGCACGGCGATCCGGCGCAGGCACGGGATCCGCCGCAATGGCGGCAGGTCGTGTCGGCGGCGGGCGACATTGGTCCAGTGGAACACCTTGCGCTGGTAGCGCTGCTCCCGATCGGTGTGCGGGCGGCTGGCCGCCGATTGCGCGGCCGTTTCGACCTCGGCCGCGGGCGCCGAAGCGCTCGTCGGCGTGATCGGCACGGCCAGCAAGAGTCCGGTCATAAGTCCGATAAGTACGCGTCCCATGCCACGGCTTGCTCGCACAGCGCGGGTTCAGCTCGGCCAGCGACGTCGGCGCAGCGGTGACGCCCCGGGTGACGCCCGGCCGGGAGCCTGGCCGGGAGACCGCGCCCGCCGCATGGGTCTCGAGGGGAGGCGCATCCGTGACGAGTGAGGCAACCGAGGAGCCTCCCGCCCCCACCATGCCGTCGTGGCGGGAGCACGCCATGACTCGCGCCGACGAGATCGAAGCACTAGGCCGAAGGTTCGTTGCGGGAGGACCGATCGATCCGGCAACGTTCCCCCGGAGATCGAGGTGATCTGGGAGTCACTACGGGCGCAGCTCCGAGCTGCTCGGAACGCAGATCGAGGTCGATGGGCCCGAGTGCGCGGCTGGTTGAGCGGATCCTCTGTCGAACGCGCGATGTCGCGGCTCAACGCGGCCGAGGCGGATCTGTTGCGGATCGCGCCCCCCGAGTACGTGGACGGCGAGCTGGAGAGCATCGCCAAGCACGTGGAACGTCACCTGCCGGTCGACGACCCGCGGCGGACACGCGTGCACGAGATCATCGAATCCTCCCGGCGCGGCGACCAGGACCCCTCGGACGAGGATCGAGAGACGATCGTCGCGGCTGTTCGCGGCGCCAGCTCCGAGTCGAGCCGCGAGATTATGCGCGTACGCAGCTTCCGCAACGTCCTGATCGTCGCGGCGCTGATCTTCGCCGGTGTGGCAATCGCACTGGCGATAGCCGGTGGCCAGGCGCCGAGTCGGCTCGCGATGTGTTTCACGGTCGGGATGGGCAGCGCCTCGATCGAGACCACCCCTGAGGAGCCGAGGGTCGTTTGTCCCACCCAGGAAGAGCCAGTCGGTGGCAGGGATCCGGACGCGGTGATCGCCGAAACGGTCGATGCGTGGGACGTAGCGCTCGTGGAGCTGCTCGGAGTCGTGGCCGCCTCGGTCGCAGCGGCGACGTCGCTGCGCGGGATTCGTGGCACCTCCACTCCGTACTCGTGCCGATCGCCCTCGCCGCGCTGAAGCTTCCTACCGGCGCATTAACTGCCGTACTCGGGCTGCTGCTCATGCGGGGGCAGTTCATTCCGGGACTGAGCGCCCTGGACTTTCCCGCGCAGGTACTGGGCTGGGCGATCGTGTTCGGATATGCGCAACAGCTGTTCACCGGCGTTGTCGACAGCCAAGCCGGTCGCGTGCTCGGGGAGGTGCGAGGCGGCCTGACCCGATCGTCGACCTAGCGCGCACAAGGTTGGCTCGAGCCGATCGCGCAGTGACGATCCAGTGACGCCGGTGTCCCTAACGTGGTCGACGGGCGGTGTGCATCTGGTCGCCGCCGGACACCAGGGAGGAAGACCGTGGCTGGCTCAGAGTTCCTCGTGCTCTTGGTCGGCGAGCGGGCTCGCATCGGCGGAACGCTCCGCGTCCTCGCCAGCGCCGCCACCGAGGAAGAGGCGAACACGAAGCTCGACACCTTGGAGACATCCGTCTTCGGCCGCGTCGCCGTCGTCGAGATCAAGCAACAGTACGAGCGGCGCCCGGCCGTCCAGAACATTCCGACAGACGCGCCGTTGATCGATAGCGCGGCGAAGGCAAGGAGGAGGTCCTCATGAGTCGCGCCGTTGAGGAACTTCAGCAGATTCCGTTCTCACATCTCATCGGTGCGCCGCTGAAGGCCGCCGTCGAAGCTCAAGCGCTCGCGGCCCAGTCGACCATCGAGTTCATCCACAAGGTCGGTTTCAAACAGGACCAAGGACTTGGCGCCGACGACACCGATCTCGTGTTCTCCGACCCGGCCGAGGACGCCGACGCCGGCGAGCTGCGTTCGGTGACGTTCTCCTACAAGAAGAAGGATGAGAACGAGGCGCTCCGGGACTTCTCGCTGACGGTCCCGTTCCTCGCTATCACACCGATCCCGTACATCCGGATCGACGAGATGACCATCGACTTCAACGCCAAGCTCACCGACTCGATCGTTCGCCAGACGAACTCCGAGTTCAACCTGGATACCGAGATCAAGGGCAGCTACAGCGCGTTCTGGAGCCCGGTCAAGGTCGAGGCCCGGGTGAGTGCGACGTACAACCAGAAGTCGGGCACCACGGAGAATCAGCAGCGGGAGTACTCGATGCAGATCCACGTCCGCGCCGTCCAGGACGAGATGCCCGGCGGGCTCTCGCGGATGCTGGACATGCTCGAACAGGCGATCCAGGAGCAGGAGGAAGCAGCGCCTCCGCCTCCGCCGTGATCGGACTGGAGCCCAGTTGTGCCCCGCCTCGGTGAGGTCCTCGGCGGCCTTCTGGCCGACGTCGTCCGGGCCCGTGTCGCCGCTGATCTCCAGACGGCACAGGCGCTGTCCACCTATCGCGACGATCCGGTCATGCAGGCGATGTCCGTGCCGCGCGTGACGGTCCCGGACATGAGCATCACCTTGAACTTCGTCCTCTCCGAGGTCGAGGTTCCCACCGAGATACCGCTCGATCATCCGGGCGGGTCGGCGATGTGGAACGACGCGGTCCGGGACCGGATGCTCCCCCGGCTGCTCGAACGCAGCCGGGACATCGAGTTGGCGAGGTCGATCGCTGTTCTGCGCAAACATCTCAGCACGCGCCCGATCGACGTCAACGCGGACATCTTGCAGGCTTGTCTCGACGGCGACGACGGCCCGCTGGTGGAGCTGACCGTGAACGACCTCCTCGACCGCGAGGATGCGAGGCCGATCGCCGAACTGAAGGATCGGCTGCTCGCGGAGACGATGAGCGAGGCCAGGACCTTCCGCGACGAGTTGGTCCAGGCGCAGATCGCGGGCCGAGCTCTGCAATCTCGCCTGGATATCGACGTACTCGCCGATCGCCTCAGCGGGGCGCCGCCCGAATCCATCCACACCATCCAGCTGAGCGTGTCGATGAGCGACATCGAGGAGCTCGTCGGGAGCGCAACGATCGGAGGAGTGTGACTCGATGGCCATCCGCGACCTGTCCACCCTCGGCCTCGGAGAGTTGCTCGGCTCACTGATGTCCGCCGTGATCCAAGGGCAGCAGGCGGCGACGGCGAGCAGCCTTCAATTCGTCGAGCAGGTGGGATTCCGTCCCGGCGAGGAAGGTGAGGACGCGGTCGAGCGCTTCCGCACCGTGACCCTTCGCTACACCAAGCTCGACGAGAACCAGCAGCCGGCCGAGTTCGTCCTCGAGATACCCCTGCTGGCGATGGTGGCGATCCCGACCCTCACAGTGAAGCAGGCGAAGTTGTCGTTCAAGTACGACATCACCGAAGCCTCCGCCGAGACACCCACCGAACCGGAAGACGCCGCCGAAGTGCCGCCCACTCGGCTGAGTACGCTGCCGGCGTTCGAGGCCCGACCCGTGTTGCTCCGTGGGGTCGTGACGCCACGGAGCAGCGTCACGAGCAACACCCGGGAGACCGCCGGTGTGGACATCGAAGTGACCGTCGAAAGCGAACCACTTCCGATCGGGCTCGAACGAATCATCGAGCTCACTGAGCTCACCGTCACCGAGCCGGCCGAGGACGAGACGCCATGACGTCGCCACCGTCGCCGGCCCACGTACGCGAGAGCGTGGCGGCGGCGACTGCCGCCCTCGAGCAGCTTGAGAAGTCCCTGCGCCAGGGTGGCTTCGCCGAGGGCGCGCCGGCGTACGAGCGGATGGCCGACGTACTCATCGCCCAACGGATGTTCGCCGACGACACGGATGCGCGGTTCGAGCTGCTCGGCACGATCGCGCGTCGGATCTTCGAGCTGCTGCACCCGTACGCATCGGCCATGCGGAAGCTCGCTGTTCTCGCTCCAGACAGCAGCCAGTCCGCGGCGTCCGCCGCCGTGCTCGGCCAACTCGAGCGCCGCGGCCGGCGTGGCGCAACCCGCTCGGTGCTCTCCCGGGTCACCCGGACACGGCCGATGGAAGTCGACCGCGCACTGGCCTCCCTCGTACGCGACGGCAAGGTCGTCACGCGTGGCGGCAGCACGTACTACATCGCGCCGAACCCGAAGCAGCGCAGCACCGGGAGTCGGCCATGACCACGACAGCGCATCGCGGCGAGCGGATCGACGCGTCCGTCGGTGCCGGCGGGACCAACACGCCCGCCGACGTCCGCGTCGTGCAAGACCTGCTCAATCGAGCGGCGAAGACCCAGCTGTCGGTCGACGGCGTCTGTGGCCAGCAGACCCGGGCCGCGATCGTCGACTACCAATCCACCTTCCTCAAGAACCCGGACAGCCGGGTGGATCCGGACGGTCAGACCTTGCGGCGTCTGGTCGATGCGGCTCGAACGACGGACGGCAAACCGACCAGCGACCCCGCCGCGGCCAGTGGCCCGCGCGACGGACTACGACTGCAGCAGTTCGGCGGCAGCCAGCACGGCGGTTGGTACTCGTACTCGTCGGCCGACCGTCAGTTCGGCACCGACGTGATGATCCAGATCCTGCTGGACGTCGCCGCGACCCTGCACCGCGCGGGGCTTCAGTACGGCGTCGGAGACATTAGCTTCGCCCAAGGCGGACTGATGAAGCCGCACGCATCGCATCAGAAGGGTCGCAACGCCGACCTCCGCCCCATCCGCAAGGACGGCTCGCACGGGCCGACGTCGATCGGCGACCCCACCTACAGCCTTGAGAGCACGTCGGTCCTCGTAAGAGCGCTGCAGGCGAACTCGTCAGTCACCCAGATCCTCTTCAACGACGCCGAGATCCCGGGCGTTCGTACCTGGGCCGGCCATCACAACCACCTCCACATCCAGGTCCGATGACTCGTCGGGTCACGGCCGGGGCGTCGCGGCGCCGATCAGGCGGACGAAGCCGTCGGTCGGCTCGACACCCAACTCGCTCCACAACAACCGGCGACAACGCTGGAAGGCGAACACGGCCTCGCCGACGTTGCCCTCGGCCAGATGTACCTCGACGAGGCATCGGTGGGCGCTCTCGCGTAGTGGCTCGCTGCGGATGGAGGCGAGTGCGGCTGTGACGGCCGCGGCGAAGTCGCCCTGCCGGACCAAGCGCATGGCGAAGGCCTCCAGCGCATGCAGCCGGAGCTGTCGCCACTGCTCACGCGGCAGTGCGAGCCAGTCCTCGACGTACCAGTCGGGGAGCAGGTCAGCCTCCAGAGTGGCCAGGACGTCGGTCGGGCCGGCGCCGATCTCGTACCCGTTGTGATCGAGGAGCCGGCGTGCGATCGAGTGCCCGATGCGCAGGTCGATCTCCACCTCCGGCGCAAGGCAGAGTCTCGTGCCCGCCACGTCGATGACGCCCTCGTAGACGGTGTGGACTCGCCACAGGGCGGAGCGAAGGCTTCCGAGCGCCCGGGCGTCGGTGGCGTCCAGCCACAGTGAGCCGGCGACGAAGGACCGCTCCAACGCTCGGTCGTGAACGGCGAGAAAGGCCAGCAACCGCTCGGCGCTCTGCGGCAGCGACACCGGCGCGCCGGAGCGACGCAGCTCGAAGCCGGACAGTAGCCGTAGCTGGGATCGACGTCGGGTGGTCCGCTCGATTCCCAAACGCTTGGTGTTCGACCGGGTAACCACGGGACAACCTAGACGTGGGCGTGGCCTTCTGCGCCGATTGCGCGGGAATGGATGCCGATCACGACGTACTCACCCCGTTATGGTGCTCGGATGACACCGCCATGGCGGCGCACCCAACGGCCTGGAACTATCCCCCACTGCCGCGCGCGCTCCTTCCAGGCTAATGAGGATCGGCCCGCCAACGTAGGGACTAAAGTCAGCAATCCGGGCCCGAGGCCGCTATGTGTGGATATCCGTCGGCGGAACGCGATAGACGTGTCGACCGGCCGACATGGGCATGGCAACATGTACGTCCGGGTCGTGGCGCGGAGGACGGCTTGAAATCGTGAAAGGGAGACCATGATCAGTCGTGCACGCATACTTGGTCTGGCGGCGGTGTTCACCCTCGCTGTCGGCTCGCTTGCTGGAGGGACGGCCGACGCCAAGCAGAGGCAGGGCAAGCCCGTCACCGTCATGAGCCGCAACATCTATCTGGGCGCGGACATCAACCGCCCGATCGACGCCGCGCTCGAGGCGCAACAGCAGGGCGGAACCCCGCAGGAGGTGCTCGTCGCGCTCGGCAATGCGACTCACCTGACGCGGGCGATCGTCGACCAGACCAACTTCCCGGTCCGCGCCGAGCTGCTGGCCAAGGAGATCGACCGGACCGACCCGGACCTGATCGGGCTCCAGGAGGTCGCCTTGTGGCGCTCCGGGCCGCTGCAGCTCGACCAAGTCGCCGTTCCGAACGCGACGACCGTCGACTACGACTTCCTCGAGATCCTGCTCGACGCGCTCGCCGATCGCGGCGAGGACTACGTCGCGGTGTCGGTCGGCGATCGGGCGGACGTCGAGGCACCGAGCTTCACCGGCAGTCCGTTCGACGGGACGATGGGCGCCGACGCCCGTGACGTCCGGCTGACCATGCGCGACGTCATCCTGATGCGGGACAAGGACGGCCTTCGCGCCTTGAACGACGGCGGCGCGGTCTACACCCACAACCTCACCGTCGACATCCTGGGGACGACGCTGAGCTTCGACCGCGGCTACCAATGGGTCGACGTCCGAGCCGGTGCGACCCGCTTCCGGTTCATCAACACCCACCTCGAGGCGTTCAGCTCCGACCTCGCACTGGCCCAGGCGCAGGAGCTGCTCGCCAACGCGTCGACGACCGACCGGACGAACGTCTTCGTGTGCGACTGCAACTCCGACCCGCTCAACGACAGCGTCAAGCCGCACGACACGGTCCCGCACAAGGCGCCTTACGAGCTCATCACCGGTCCCGGTGGCTTCACCGACGAGTGGCTGGAGTTCGCGCCCGCCGAGGAGGGCTGGACGTCCGGCCTGTCCGAGACGGTCGACGACCCGACCGCTGACGGCTGGGACCACCGGATCGACTTCGTCTTCGGGCGGACGGCTCGCGGCGAGGGGCTCGACGTGGACCGGGGCCAGGTCACCGGCGACGAGCTTCGTGACCGCGACCGGGCGACCGGGCTGTGGCCGTCCGACCACGCCGGCGTCGTCCTGCGCCTGCGCGGCCTGTAGCGGAGGCAAGTCCAGCGCCGACAGGCGTTGGATGACCGCCATCGCGACGTGACAGCTGCACCGTCTCCCGGGCGGATTCGGGGCAGCTGTCACGTATCGACGCCAGGGTTCGATCCCCTCGAGAGGTGCGAGAGGATGGCGCATGTTCACGACCCGACCGACCCTGCAGGGCACCTTCGGCATGGTGTCGTCGACCCATTGGCTGGCGACGTCGAGTGCGATGGCCGTGCTCGAGGACGGTGGCAACGCGTTCGATGCCGCGGTCGCCGCCGGGTTCGTGCTGCACGTCGTGGAGCCACATCAGTGCGGGCCGGCCGGCGACGTCCCGATCCTGTTCGCGGCCGCCGGGGGCGAGCCGACTCTCCTGTGCGGGCAGGGCCCAGCGCCGGCCGGTGCGACGATCGAGCACTACACCGACCTCGGACTCGATCTGGTGCCCGGCGCCGGTCCGCTGGCGGCGCCGATCCCGGGAGCTTTCGACGCCTGGATGACTCTGCTTCGGGACCACGGAACGCGCTCGTTGCGCAGCGTGCTGTCTTACGCGGTCGGCTACGCCGAGCACGGTCACCCGGCCGTGGACCAACTGGGGCGGACGATCGAGCGGATGCGCGACGTCTTCGCGACGGAGTGGACCACGTCGGCAGAGGTCTACCTGCCAGAGGGTGCGTCGCCCGTCGGTGGGCAGGTGATCCGCAACCGCACGCTGGCTGCGACGTGGCAGCGGATCCTCGACGAGGCCGAGGCCGCGGGCGCTGGCCGCGAGGCGCAGATCGACACCGCCCGACGGACCTGGTCGCAGGGGTTCGTCGCGGAGGCGCTGGCCGAGGCGGCGGCTCGGCCCACCATGGACAGCTCCGGCGAACGCCACTCCGGCACGCTCGCCGCCGACGACATCGCCGGCTGGTCCGCGACGTACGAGCAGCCGGTACGGCACGACTGGCGCGACTGGACCGTCTGCAAGGGCGGGCCGTGGAGCCAGGGGCCGGTGTTCCTCCAGCAGCTCGCCCTGTTGCCCGCGGACCTGCCGGAGGACGGACCCGACAGCATCCACTGCCTCGTCGAGGGCGCGAAGCTGGCGTTCGCCGATCGAGAGGCGTGGTACGGGGACGCGGCCGAGGTACCCCTGAAGACGCTGCTGTCCGAGCCATACAACGACGATCGCCGCCGCCTGATCGGTGAGCAGGCGTCGTGGGAGCTCCGTCCCGGTGCGCCGGACGGTCGGGCGCCGCGGCTGCCGTCGCTTCGGCACAGCTCCACCGGGCCCGGTGGCGATCCGAACAGCGACACCTGCCAGGTCGCGGTCGTCGACCGCTGGGGCAACCTGGTCTCGGCGACGCCGAGCGGTGGCTGGCTGCAGAGCAATCCGGTCGTGCCGTCGCTCGGCTTCCCGCTCGGGTCTCGCCTCCAGATGACCTGGCTCGAGCCGGGCCTGCCGAGCTCGCTGACGCCGGGTCGACGGCCGCGTACGACGCTCTCACCGTCCGTGGCGCTGCGCGACGGCGTACCCGTCATGGCCTTCGGCACTCCCGGCGGCGACCAGCAGGACCAATGGGGCTTCCACTTCTTCCTGGCCGCGGCTCGTCGGAGGCTGGTGCGCTCGGGACCCGATCTGCAAGGCGCCATCGACGCCCCCGCCTGGCACACCTCGGCGTTTCCCAGCTCGTTCTACCCGCGCCGGACCGAGCCCGGGAGCCTCGTCGTCGAGTCGCGCGTGGGCGACGACGTCGTGGCCGCGCTGCGAGCTCGGGGACACGACGTGACAGTCGACGGCCCGTGGACCCAGGGCGAGCTCTGTGCCGTCGCTCGTGATCCCGACACCGGCGTCTTGTCGGCGGCGGCGAACCCGCGCGGGATGCAGGGGTACGCCGCGGGGCGGTGAGGCGGTGCCCGCTCTACGGGCCGTCGGAGCGGGGCGTGGCATGCAGGGCGGATCAGTCACTACTGCCGCTTCGACACCGCAGGTGCCACGGCCGGACCATCGAAGCATCCGGCGGTGGGCGGGATGCGGCACACATGGCACTACTGGGACGCGAGTGATGACTCTCCCGGTGGCCGCCGGGCCGCTGCATCCGGTCCGAGGCCGCCGAGATCACCTCGCCGTTGGCCAACATCGCAATCTCAGCGTCCGGAGAACACCTCGTCGCGAGCCGTCTCGAGGCCCGTCAGGACCGCGCCGTGCAGGACGGCGTCGTCGGTGACCTCGCCGACGACCACCCGCATTCGGCTCGGCCCCATGTCCGTGATGGCAGCCTCGACGCGAGCGGCGAGGTCCGCGCCACCGGCGAGCCCGATCTCCCCGGCGAGGACGCACAGACCCGGATCAAGCACGACGCACACGCTGGTGAGTCCGGTGGCCAAGCGGAGTGCCAGGTCACGCAAGAACGGCTCACCCCGTGCGGGTTCGGCCAGCGCAACGCGTACGCAGTCGGCCGCCTCCCGTCGTCGAATGCCATGCTCGCGAGCGAGCCGGCGTACTCCGTCGGCGCCGACGAGCGACTGGAACGCCGAGTGGCGGGGCCGGCGGACGCCTCGGGGAAGCGGGCCGCCCGGCACCGGCAGATAGCCGATCTCGCCAGCACCTCCCGACGCGCCGCGATGCAGCCGTCCGTCCAACACGACGGCGAGCCCGATGCCGCGATCGACCCAGAAGAGGACGAAGTCGTCGACGCCTTGCGCCGCGCCTGCGGCTCGCTCGGCCAGGGCGGCGAGGTTGACGTCGTTCTCGATCAGCACCGGCCGGCGAAAGCTGCCGCGCAACGCGGTGAGCAGCCCTTCGTGCCAGTCGGGGAGGTCGTAGGCGTAGCGCAGGTCGCCCGCCACCGGATCGACCATGCCCGGAGTTCCGATGGCCAGACAGCTCAGCCGCGACATCGGCACGCCGGCCCGGCGGGCCGCCTTGGCTACCGCGCCGCGGACCACCGACACCGGATCCGGATCGTCGGTCGGATCGACCGACACTTGCGCGACGATCTCACCAGCGATGTCGGCGACGGCGGTCGTCACCGTGTCGGGTCCGATGTGCAGGCCGGCGACATAGCCACTCGACGGGACGACGGCATAGAGCGCCGCGTTCGGCCCGCGGCCTCCGCCTTGGGCCCCCACGACGTGCACCAGCCCCCGCGCCTCCAGTCGCGCGAGCAGCTGGGACGCCGTCACCTTGGACAGTCCGGTCAGCTCCCCGAGACGAGTCTTCGTCAGCGGGCCATGTGCCAGCATCAGATCCAGCGCGGTCCGGTCGTTGAGCTCCCGGATCAGGCCGGGGGTTCCGGGCCGGCGTGGCATCGCTTCCGCCTTCCTCTCGTACGCCCCGACGTATCAATGAGGAAACCTTAGAGCGAGCGATAACCAGTCGCGCCAGGCCCGCGAATGCCGTCAGGATCGGTGCATGCTTCCGCTGACCGTGCCGCAGGACGCGACGGCGGTCCGCCCGACCTGGGCCGACCTGCCGGATGAGGTGCGCGCGACCATCGAGGAGCGCTGTGGCGGGACGGTCGAGACGGCCGGGTCGATGGGAACGGGCTTCACCCCGGGCTTCGCGTCTCGGCTTCGCCTGACCGACGGTCGACGGGTCTTCGTGAAGGCGGCCGACGACGCTACCCGAGCCGTGTTCGCGGCGAGCTACCGCGAGGAGATCCGCAAGCTCGAGGCACTTCCCGACGCGATCCCGGCGCCGCGGCTGCGGTGGTCGCACGACGCGGACGGCTGGGTCATCCTCGGTTTCGACGACGTCGCGGGACGCCATCCCCGGCGGCCATGGCGGCCTGATGAGCTCGGCCTCGTTCTCGCGACCATCGACGCCACGGCCGCGCTCTTGACACCGGCGCCGGACACGTACGCCTGGGATCCGCTGTCCGGACTCCTGGGGGACGATCCGCATCCCTGGGACCAGATCACAGCAGAGGGAATCGGGCCCGACTGGCTGCGACCGAAGCTTCCCGAGTGCGCTCGGCTCGCCGAGCTCGGCGATGCCGCCATGGCCGGCGACACGATCGTCCACGCCGACATCCGCGACGACAACGTCCTCATCGACGCCGACGGCCAGGTGTGGTTCTGCGACTGGAACTGGCCGCTCCTCGGGAATCCGGCGTTCGACACCGTTTGCGTCCTGATCAGCGCGCATGGCGACGGTCTGGACGCCGATGCCTGGCTGCCTCGCTCCGAGACGACCCGTGGCCAGGAGCCCGAGGTCGTCGATGGCGCCCTCGCCCTGCTCGCCGGCTACTTCTGGACCGCCTCGCAGCGGGCCGCGCCGGAGACCTCGCCGTGGCTACGCATCCACCAACGGTGGTACGCCGAGGCGACTACGGACTGGCTGGCGCGGCGCCGCGGATGGCGGTGACCCTGAAGGCAACGAGTTCGGCGTCGAACGGTCCGACGCCGAACGAGGGGCGTCTACGCCAGCTCCTTGAACCCCTCGCGCCAGCTCGGATGTATCGGCTGCCAGCCGAGCTCGCGCTTGGCCTTGGCGTTCGACGCTCCTCGGACCCGAGTCATCATCGACACGGCGAAGCTGCCGCCGGCGAGCTGTCCGACCCACGTCGGCACCCGGCGGGGCGGCTTGGCGCCGAGGACGTCGGCCAGATAGGGAAGCCACTCGGCGACCGGCGCCGGCTCGTCGTCGACGACGTTGTAGACCCCGCCGGACCCCCGCTCGGCCGCAGTCACGGTGGCTCCGGCGACGTCGTCGATGTGGATGAACGACCAGACGCCGGTGCCGGCACCGACGATCGGGAATCGCCGCTTGCGGATCATCTCGACGTGCATGCCGTCGGGCGCGAGCGACGTCCCTGGGCCGTAGAAGCCGCCGTAGCGCAACGCAACACCCACGATCCCGTCCGCCGCTGGCACGGTCCGCTCGAGGTAGCGCATCGCTTCGAGGGTCTGACGGCAGGCCTTCGGCGGATCCGGGTCGAGCGGGTCGTCCTCCGTCTTCACCGGACCTCCCTCGCGGGCGTACGGCCAGCCCGTGAAGCTCTGGACGACGAACCGGCTGACACCGGCGGCCCGCGACGCCGCCAGCAGATGGTCGGTGCCCTCCGTACGCAGCCGGTTGGTCACCGCGAACTCGGCGTCGAACCGGCGCAGGTTGGTGCCCATCGACGCCAGTGCGGTCGCTTGGTGCACGACCACCTCGGGCCGCGCCGCCGCGACCGCCGACCGGACCGCGTCGGCGTCGAGGACGTCGAGCACGACGGGTTCGGCGCCAGCCGCTCGGATCTGATCGGTCCGGCCCGCCGACCGGGTCGTACCCACGACGTCGTGTCCCGCGGCGACCAGTGCGGGGACCAGTCGCTTGCCCACGGCCCCAGTAGCGCCGGCAACGAAGACTCTCATAGCTCCTCCTGATCGTTCTCACCCTTGGAGACGAGGCAGGATGGTGAGCTGTGACAGAAACCGCGGTGCACGACGAACTCCGGCCGCTGTTGTTCTCGATCGCTTATCGGATGGTCGGCAGCGTGACGGACGCGGAGGACATCGTCCAGGACGCCTACCTGCGATACCACCGGGCGACTCAGCAGTCCGGCGCGCAGGTCGACTCCCCCAAGGCGTACCTGTCCACGGTCACCACGCGGCTCGCGCTCGACCACCTGCAGTCGGCACGGGTGCGGCGGGAGCAGTACGTCGGGCCGTGGCTCCCGGAGCCGTTGCTGACCGATCCGGATCCCGACGCCGCCGAAAGGTTTGAGACGGCCGACTCGTTGTCGATGGCCTTCCTCGTCATCCTCGAGAGTCTGACACCGGTCGAGCGGGCGGTGTTCTTGCTCCATGACGTCTTCGACTTCTCGTACGCCGAGATCGCCGGGATCGTCGACAAGACCGAGTCCAACTGCCGCCAGCTCGCGGCGCGCGCCCGCCGTCGAGTAGAGGATCGGCGGCCCCGCTTCACGAGCTCGCCTCGCGAGCGGGCCGAGATCACCGATCGGTTCCTGGCGGCTTGCCGCGACGGCGACCTGGACAGCTTCGTCGAGCTGCTCGCCGACGACGTCGTGTTCTACGGCGACGGCGGCGGCCGCGGTCACGGCCTGCCCAACCCGGTGCACGGCCGAGATCGGGTCAGCCGGATCCTGGCCGGTTTCCGGCAGCGGTTCGGGCCGGACACCTTCACACTCGTGCCGGTCGAGGTCAACGGGCAGCCCGGGGCGCGCTGCGTCGACCCGTCCGGCCGGCTGATCAACATCCTCGCGGTCGACGTCGAGGACGGCACGGTCCGTCGGGTCTGGTCGGTCATCAACCACGACAAGTTGCACCACCTCGAGCCGCTTGCAGACCTCGACGCTCTTCTGGGCGAGCCGCGGACGCGCTAACGAAGCCATCCGAGTCGTGACTCTTGGCCCGTACCGTCGGGCACCGCAGCGGCCTATCCTCACGGCTCATGAGCTTCGACGTCACCGCAGATGCCTATGGCCGTTTCATGGGTCGCTACTCCGACCTGCTGGCCGAGCCGTTCCTGGATCAGGCCGAAGTACGCGCTGGACAGCGGGCACTCGACGTCGGTTGCGGGCCCGGCGCATTGACCGCCCGCCTGGTCGAGCGACTGGGACCGGAGGCGGTCGCCGCGGTCGACCCGTCGCCGTCGTTCGTCGACGCGGCCCAAGGCCGATTCCCGGACGTCGACGTACGGTCCGGTGTCGCCGAGCGGCTGCCGTTCGACGACGACCGCTTCGACCGTACGTTGGCGCAGCTTGTCGTGCACTTCATGACCGACCCGGTCGCCGGCCTGACCGAGATGGTCCGGGTGACTCGACCGGGTGGCGTGGTCACGGCATGCACCTGGGACCACGCCGGCGGGACTGGACCGCTCGCGACCTACTGGGCGGCGGCTCGCTCACTGGATCCGCAGGTCGGCGACGAGTCCGGTCTGCCCGGCACCCGCGAGGGTCATCTCGTCGAGCTGTGCGAGGCGGCCGGGCTGACCCAGATCGAGCCGAGCGTGCTGACCGTCAGCGTCCGCTACGCGTCCTTCGACGAGTGGTGGGAGCCGTACACGCTCGGTGTCGGTCCGGCCGGCGCCTACGTGGCGCGGTTGGATCCGCCGCAACGAGCCGAGCTGAAGGCGCGATGCGCGGAGCTGCTGCCGGAGGCGCCGTTCGACGTCAGCGCGTCGGCGTGGTGCGTACGCGCCCGCGTCTGAGCACATCGGCCAGGCCGACGACCCGGCGCTAGCGCGGCGGCAACTCCGAGTCCCCGACGTGGGAGTCCAGCCACGCGTGCAGCGGCAGCATGTCGCGCCACGCGGCCGCGACCCGGTCCGCGGCCTTCGCCGTGCCAAGCCAATCCGGCGCACCGAAGTCGATCCAGGCCACGATCGAGCGGTGCCGGAGCAGCTCGATCCGCGGGTGGTCGGCGGAATAGCCGCGCGGCCGGGTCTTCAGCATCTGACCGTCGACGACGTAGCCGCCGTCGCGTACGGCCGCGACCAGCGTCTCCAACTCGGGCCCGGATCGATCGTCGTCGACCGCGTCGCGATAACGCGCGACCTGGTCCGGCGCCATCCGGTAGTAGCCGCACGCCGCGAAGAGCCCGGTCGCCGAGACATGGACGTAGCAGTCGCCGACGACCGCGCCCTGCTGCTCCTTGTAGGGGCTCTTGTCTTTGGCGAATCGGACGTCGCGATAGGGGCGGAACAGGTGCACCGACCCGAACTCCGGCGCGAGTGACTCGCACATCGCCACCAGCGGCTGGAGGATCACCTGCTCGTAGGTCTCCTTGTGCGCCGTCCAATAGGTCTTGGTGTTGTCGGCGGCGAGACCCTCGTAGAACTCGAGCGCCTCGTCGGAGATCCCGCTGAAGGTCATGGCGGTTATCTTGCCCCTTTCGTACGACAGCGACACCGGCACGGTCGACGCACCGAGGATCCGGCCGGCGATTTGGGCGCCGCCGCCCGCCGCTGGTACCGTAAGCGGTCGCGCCTCGCGTCAGCGGCACCGCCTGACCGCGACGCACCCCATTCGTACACCTTTCCAGACGACAACCGAGGCTTGCCCAGTGGCGAACATCAAGTCCCAGATCAAGCGCAACCGGCAGAACGAGGTTGCGCGCGAGCGCAACAAGGCGGTCAAGACCAGCCTGAAGACGGCGGTCCGCCGGTTCCGCGAGGCGGCCGACGCCGGGGACACCGAGAAGGCCCACGAGGCCGCCAAGGCCGCCAGCCGCAAGCTCGACAAGGCCGTGTCCGACGGCGTGATCCACAAGAACCAGGCCGCCAACCGCAAGTCGGCCATCGCCAAGCGCGCCGCCTCGCTCTAAGCGGCTGACGCACGTCCTCGCGGCGGCGCTCCGCGTCAGCGCCGAACGCGACTGTAGGCGACCGCGAGCACCATCCGCTCCAGCGCGTGATCCGGATCGCCGGCGCCACCCTTCACGCTGACGTCGGCGGCAGCCACGGCTTGGATCGCCTGCGCGAGACCGCCCGGAGACCACGACCGCAGCTGGCTGCGCAGGTTCTTGAGCCGGAACGTCGGCACGCCGATCTGGCGGGCCAGGTCACCGTCGCGCAGGCCCTGAGGTGCGCTCTGCAACCGGGCCAGTGACCGCAGCCCCGACGCGAACGCACTGGTGACCAGCACGGAGGGGACCCGGTGGCCGGACGCCGCCCACCGCAACTGCTCCATGGCGTCAGCGACCCGACCCTCGATCGCCGCGTTGGCGATGTCGAAGCTGCGCACCTCGGCGCGGCCCGCGTGATAGCGCCGCACGATGTCGATGGAGATCCGCTGCGGAGCGAAGTCGCTGACCAGCTGATGTGACGCGGCCGAGAGCGCCCGCAGGTCGTGTCCGACCGCCGCGAGCAGGAACTCGGCGGCGTCGTTGGTGATCGAGCCGCCGTGTCGCCGGGTCTCGGCCGAGACGTAGCGAGCGAGCTCCCACGGCTTCGGCTCGTCGCACCGCACCTCGTCGACGGTGCGCAGCTTGCGAATCCGGTCGACCAGGCGCTTGCCCTTGGTCGTCCCCGGATGGACCAGGATCAGCACGACGTCGTCGGCCGGCGACTCGGCATAGGCCACCAACTCGTCATGGACGTCCTCGTCGAGCTCGGAGAGCTGGCGGATCACGACGGCGCGAATCTGGGCGAACAACGACGGGCTGGTCAGCTCGATCAGCGCCCCGGGCGCCAGGTCGGCGGCCATGATCTCGGTCCGGTCGTAGTCCGGATCCCGCGCGGCAGCCGCCTCGAAGCCCTCGGCGACGGCACGTTCGGCGAGAAACTCGGCCGGCCCGATGATCAGGCGGACCGGGCCGGAAGTCGAGTCAGCAGCCATCGCGCGTAGCATCCCACGGTCCGCCGACATCCGGACCAGCCAGGTCACCGAGTCACGGACCGGAGGTCGCCGTCGACGACGACCGCGATGTCGCCAGAGTCGTCCGTACGCGCGATGACGGCGCCGCTGCCGGCCAGGAGTCCGAGCGTGTTCGGGGCTGGATGACCGTAGTCGTTGTCGGCTCCCACGCTCACCACGGCGAGCCGCGGATCCACCGTGCGCAGGAACTCCGGATCCTGGTCGGCGCTGCCGTGGTGCGGCACCTTGAGTACGTCGGACCGCAGCACGTCCGGTCCCCACGCGAGGAGCGCCTGCTGCGACGGCGTCTCCACGTCACCGGTCAGCAGCAGCGTCACTCCCTCGGTTCGCACGGACAGCACCACGCTGGAGTCGTTGACGTCCGCCTCGCTGCTGGTGAGGTCGGCCCAGCCCGGGTCGGGACCCAGGACGGTCCAGGTCAACGTGCCCACCGAGCCGCTCGCCGCGTACGCCAGTTCGTGAATCGGCACCGTCTGAGTGGCAGCCCAGTCGGTCACCTCGGAGAAGTCCGCATCGTCGGCGGCGCCCGCCGCCACTGCCACCGCACCCACCGGCCGGCCGGAGGCCACGCCAGCGAGGCCGTCGATGTGGTCGGCGTGTGGATGGGTCAGCACCACGAGCGCGACCGTGTCGACGTCGAGCCCGTCGAGGCAGCGGTCGACCCCGACCGACTCCGGTCCGGTGTCGACGACCACCGCCGAGCCGGCGCCCGCGTTGAGGACCAGGGCATCGCCCTGCCCGACGTCGCAGGCCACCATGACCCAGCCGTCCGGCGGCCAGCCGGGAGTCGGTGGATGCACGATCCACACGCCCATCGCGACCACGCCGAGGCCCAGCACCAGCGGTCGCCGCAGCAGCCAGGGCAGCGCGGCGACCATCGCCACGCAGATCAGCACGAGGACGACCCACATCACGCCGTCGGCCGACCACTCCACACTGGCGCCGGGCAAGGCGGCGCCACGGCGAGCGACCTCGACGATCCACCAGGCCGCGCCGGCCGCGCCCCAGCCGACCAGATGTGCCAGCGGCGGCCAGACCAGGGCGAGCAGGCCGGCGATGAGGCCGAGCACGGTCGCCGGTCCGACCGCCGGCGCGGCCAGCATGTTGGCGACGACCGCCACCACCGACACCTCACCCGACAAGACGGCGACGGCCGGCGTGCAGACCAGCTGGGCGGCCAGCGGAACGCTGATCGCCTCCGCGAGTGGGCGGGGCATCCAGGCCGTCAACGCGCGAGTCCACCAGGGTGCGAGCAGCAGGATGCCACCGGTCGCGAGGACGGACAGGATGAAGCCCGCCGACCGCGCGAGCCATGGGTCGATCAGCACGAGCACGACGATCGCGATGGCGAGCGCACGAACGCCCCGTCGCCGGCCGCCGGCGCCGAGACCCGCGATCGCCACCACCCCCATCGCGGCCGACCGCAGGACGCTCGGATCGGGCCGGGCCAGCACGATGAACCCGGCCGTGGCCACGACACCGACGACAAGCTGGCCGTAGCCCCGAACCCCCAGCCACCGCGACACGGTCAGGACGAAGGCGAGCACCAGGGTGAGATTGGTGCCGGACACGGCGAGCAGGTGGGTCATGCCGCAGGTGCGGAACGCCTCGGCCAGGTCCTCGGAGATCGCCCGGTCGTCGCCGTCGACGAGCGCCGGCACCAGGGCTCGCTCGTCCGCTGGCACCGGAGCCACGCCCTCGGCGACGCCTTCGCGTAATCGTTCGGAGAGCCGCCACCACCAGGCTGGAGCGGCCACGACGTCGACGATCCGGCTGGGCAGGAAGATCGCGGCGTAACGCGCGTCGTCGGAGGGGTCGAGGCGGCCGACTGTGCGTACGGATGCGCCGAGGGGGACGTCGAGCCACTCCTCGGAGCCGAACACGAGGACCGCCGACCGTACCTCGGTCGTGACCCCTCGACCGGTGACCTCTGCGATCCGTGCCTCGGCGACGACGACATCGCCGAACTGTCCCTCGCGAACCACCGGGTCGGACGTGAGAGTCATCGTCGCGTCGACGACAGCGCCTTCGGCGGCAAGGTCCGGAACCGGCCCGGTGTCGGCAGCCGTCAGGCGAAGCCCGGCCGCGAGACAAGCGGCGGCCGCCGCCAGGGTGATCGCGCCGAGCCGCCGACTCGATCGCCGCAGCAGGACGAGCCCGCCGGCGAGCAGGATCGCGCCCGCGGCCATCGCTCGGCCCGGACCCATCCCCAAGGTCACCGCGGCCGCGATCCAGGCGGCCAGCGCCGGTCCGGCGAGCCGAGCGTCCGGCGACGTTGCGCCGTGCGCAGCCGAATCGGAACCATCCTCCGCAGCCGAATCGGAACCGCCATCCGCAGCCGGCTCGGAAGCACGTGCCGCGACGACTCGGTCCCGCAGCGCCGAGACCGCCGCGGCCGGCCTCACACGGTCACCAGGTCACGCAACTCGTCGAGGGTCACCTCACCGATGCCGTCGACCTCGAGCAGCTCGTCGACGGTGGTGAACGTGCCGTTGTCGGCTCGCCAGTCCAAGATCGCCTGCGCCGTCACCGGCCCGACACCGGGCAGCGTCTCGAGGGTCACCTGGTCGGCGGTGTTGATGTTGACGAGGCCCCCGGCCAACGGGTCCGCGCTCGCTGTCGCTCCGGGCGAGCTCGGGACGATGGCCGGTGTCAGCCCGACCAGCAACTGCTCGCCGTCGACGAGCACTCGGGCCAGGTTGAGCGTGGTCAGGTCGACTCCGGGCCGGGCTCCACCGGCCGCCTCGAGGGCATCGGCGACGCGCGATCCGACCGGCAGCGTCACGATGCCCGGATGCCGCACCTTGCCCGCGACGTCGACGATGACCTGCTCGGCGGGTGTGCCGGACGCGGATCCCGTGGGCGTCGCGCCCGAGGCTGTCGGCGTGGCGGCCGTGGGCGCCGGGGACGCCGGCGAGACCGAGCTGAGGGAGACCGGCGGCACCGCCTGTTGCTCGGGCCGACCCGACAACACCCACCAGGCGGCGATCGCAATCCCGGTGGCGAGGACCACGGCCAGCACACCCAGGTGGTGACCCGAGAAGGTGCCGTCCATCGCGCTGCGCACGGTCGGCGACAGCCGATCGGACAGGGCGGCTCGCACCCGGGTCGGGACCGACAAGGGCCGCGCCGCGTGCCGGCCGACGCCAGCCACCGGCGGCCCCGCCGCGGTTCGCTCCGCCACCGGCGGCTCCAACGACGCCGGCCCCACCGCCGCCGGCTCCTCCGGCCCCGAACCTGCCGTCTCCGACCGCAGCGGTTCCAGACTGACGCCGAGCCGCGACAACCTCTCCCGCGCGACCTCACGACTGGCGGGACGGCGGGTACCTCGCAATGACGATCTGCCCAACACGCCCTGACCGTAGGTGCCGCCCCGACGCCGTTGGGCCCACGATCACGGACCTGTGGATGACCGCCGGGTGCCGGGCGGCACGGCCCGCCCGGGCGGGGCACGCCAGCCGATCGCCCCAGACGCAGACCCCAGCCACACACCCAGGCGCAGGCCACGCCCAGCCGCAGGCCACGCCCAGCCGCAGGCCACGCCCAGCCGCAGGCCACGCCCAGCCGCAGACCCCAGCCGCAGACCCCAGCCGAACGCCTCAGGCGAGCCCCGGCGCCACCACCACGGCGACCATGCCCGGCCCGACGTGGGCGCCGATCACGGCACCGACCTCGCCGAGCGCGACCCGGTCGAGATTGAGCCGCTCCTGGAGCCGGTCGGCGATCGCCCGGGCCTTGGTGGGCGAGGCCAAGTGTTGCACGGCAACCGCGGGTGGGCCGTCGAGGTCCCGGGCCGCGGCCACGGCGAGCTCTTCGAGTCGGGAGAGGGCGCGCGACGACGTGCGTACCTTCTCGAGCGGTCCGATCCGGCCGTCCCGGATCGACAGCAACGGCTTCACCGCCAGGGCCGACCCGAGCAGCGCCGCGGCGGCGCCGATCCGGCCGCCTCGCCGCAGATACTCCAGCGTGTCCACGTAGAAGTAGCACTGCGTCGCGGCGGCCCGGGCCGAAGCCGCCGCGGCCACCTGCTTGGCGTCCAGCCCCTTCTCGAGGGCAGCGGCCGCGGCCAGCACCGCGAACCCGGTGCCCATGCCCACCAAGCGCGAGTCGACGGTCTCCACCGGCACGTCCACCTGGGTCGCAGCGATCTGCGCCGACTCGTAGGTGCCCGAGACCTCACCGGACAGATGGATCGAGACGACGGCCTCGGCCCCGGCGGCGGCCGCGTCGTGATAGGCGCTGGCGATCGCTTCGGGCGCCGGACGCGAGGTGCTGACCGGCTCGAAATCCTTGAGCGCCTGGGCGACCGTCTCTGGTGTCGCCTCGGTGCCCTCGTCGAGACAGCGGGCGCCGATCACGACCTGCAGGGGCACGACGATGATCCCGTGCCGCTCGACCGTCTCGCGCGACAACGCGGCGGTCGAGTCGGTGACCAAGGCGATGGGGCGCGACATGCCGGCGAGACTATCGGCTGTGACCGGTCAGTCGTCGCATTTCGCCCGTGCGGCTCCCGGCTCGATGCCACCAGCATCCCACCCGGGCGCCGCGCTCCCCCGACGGTCCGGGCTACATCACGTCGAGCACCCGCATGACGTCGCCGTACATCTCCTCCGCGACATCCAAGTCGCGGGCGACGCACAGCGCACCCATCTTGCCGTGATCGGTGAGGGCGCCGAGCAGGTGAACGGTCGCGCCGATCCCCGTCGCCGGATCGAAGGCGAGCCCGGCCCGATCGATCGCGTCCAGCACCGTACGCGGCTCGACACCGACCAGGTTGGGCCGCTTGATGTTGTCCGAGGCGACGTAGCAAACGGGCGTTCCGGTCGGGTCGATCAGCTGCCCGCTGGCGGCGTCGTAATTGGACCTGGTGAGCAGTTGCGCCATCACGTAAGGATGGGTCGTGCCGCCAAGCCGCAGGTTGATCTCGGCCATGGAGACCTGCAACGAGTCCGGTGAGCCGTTGCGATGCACGAGGAAGTCCATGCCGAACAGGCCGATCACGCCGCGCTCGGCCAGCCGGGTCGCGACCCGTTGGGCGCACGCGGTGATCTCCGTCCGGTAGCGATCCGAGGCCGGGAACCGGCAGCCGAGGTAGACCTGGTTGTGCTCGCCGCCGAGGACCTGGTCGTGGGTCGAGATGACCGTCGGCGTCCCGTCCGGGAAGATCCGGATCTGGACGCTCGGCGAGGCGATCAGCTCATGGGTCAGCAGCCGCTCGACGATGGCGCCCTCGCCGCGGATCTTCGAGCCGTACGACTCCCAGGTCTCGCCGTCGCCGCAGAACATGGTCGGCTGGGACTGGGTGGGCGGCTCGAAGTCGGCGCAGTCGATGATCGCGGTGCCCTGGCCGGAGAAGCCGTAGTTGAGCTTGAGGACGACGCCGTCGGGCGGCTGCGGGAGCTGTAGCAGCTTGCCGATCGCCACGTCCACGTCCGCAGTCGAGCGCAGGTTCTCGTACCCCTCGAGGACGGGCACGTCGGCCTGGGTCGCGATCTGCCGCGAACCGCTCTTGGTGCCGTGCCAGACCTGTTCGGGCATCGGACCGAACAACGGCAGCTCGAGCCGCTCGGCGACCTCAAGCTCGGCGTCGGTCACGTTGAAGGGCATGAGGTATGCCGTGGAGCCCTTCACCAGGTCGCGGAGCTCGTCGAACAGATGGTCCCGCTCGATCAGCTTCTGGCTCAGCGCGCAGGCGCGCGAGTCGCCCAGGCTGACGATGTGCAGCCGCCGCCGGGCGTCGTCCGGATCGGGCAGGAAGCCGAGGTAGTAGTCGACGACGTCGGGATCGATGTCGGCGGCAGTGACGAATACCAGCTCCCGCCGCGGCTCGGCGAGCAGCAGCACCAGGCAGAGCAGGCGGTGCTCGTAGTAGGTCACGCCGGTGATCTTGCGGAGCTCACTCTCGGGAAAGCTCAGCGACGGGAAGACCACGATCGTCCCGTCCGGCGGACCGAAGCCGTCGTGCGGCTCGAAGCGTTGTTGGAACGCCGCTTGGCGTTCCTCCTGGCTCAGCTCGGTCAACAGCGTGGCCGACTCCCCGTTCGGCCGGTGCGTCGACCGAACGGATTCGGGTCGCGCCCGCCGGACGGGCGGCGCGAGCGAACGTTCGGTAATCGAAGCATCACGGCGCGTCATTCCGGCAGGGTAACCTCCGATGCCCGGTTTGAGCCATGACTGATTCGCGGATCAAAACAGCGGCGCCATCGGCCGGCTCAGCCGTCGGTGCTGAATGCCGCGTCGAAGGCCGCCTCCGGCGCGTCGAACGCCAGCCCCCGGACGTACTCCAACGCCTCGGGCGCCCCGCGCAGCCGGTCCATTCCGGCGTCCTCCCACTCGACCGAGATCGGCCCCTCGTAACCGATCGCGTTGAGCATCCGGAACGACGCCTCCCATGGCACGTCGCCGTGCCCGGTCGATACGAAGTCCCAGCCCCGCCTTGGGTCCGCCCAGGCGAGGTGCGAGCCGAGCCGCCCGTTGCGGCCATTGCCGACCTGCTTCTTCGTGTCCTTGCAGTCGACGTGATAGATCCGGTCCTTGAAGTCCCAGAGGAACCCGACCGGGTCGAGGTCCTGCCACACGAAGTGGCTCGGGTCCCAGTTGAGTCCGAACGCCGGCCGGTGTCCGATCGCCTCGAGAGTCTGCACGGTCGTCCAGTAGTCGTACGCGATCTCGCTCGGATGCACCTCGTGGGCGAACCGGACTCCTTCCGCGTCGAACACGTCGAGGATCGGGTTCCACCGATCGGCGAAGTCCTGGTAGCCCGCGTCGATGACGTCCTGCGACACGGGCGGGAACATCGCGACGTACTTCCAGATCGCCGAGCCGGTGAAGCCCACGACCACGTCGACGCCGAGCCGACGGGCCGCGCGCGCGGTCGTCTTCATCTCCTCGGCGGCCCGCTGCCGGACTCCCTCGGCGTCGCCGTCGCCCCAGATCCGGTCCGGCAGGATCGCCCGGTGCCGGTGGTCGATCGGGTCGTCGCAGACCGCCTGGCCCTTGAGGTGGTTGCTGATCGTCCAGACCTTGAGGTTGTGCTTCTCCAGCAGGTCCAGCTTGGCCTGCACGTAGGCGTCGTCCTCGGCCGCCTGCCACACGTCGAGATGGTCGCCCCAACAAGCGATCTCGAGGCCGTCGTAGCCCCACTCCGACGCCAGGCGGCACATCTCCTCGAAGGGCAGGTCGGCCCACTGGCCGGTGAACAGGGTGATCGGTCGGGTCATCGAAGCGCTCCTTCGCGTGGACGTCGGCGTCATCGCACGCCGAGCAGGTGGTCCATGGCCAGTTGGTCGAGCCGCTCGTATCCACAGCCTCGCTCGGCCGCGGCCTCGACGTCGAACGACTCCTCGCGCAGGGCGGCCAGGCTCTCGTCGGGCGCCATCGTGGGGGTCGCGAGCTCGGGAACCCCGGCTGCCTTCAGCGCGGCCACGACCTCGGGATCGGACCGGAACGCGGCGGCCCGCTCCTTGAGGATCAGGTAGTTGCGCATGCAGCCGGCCGCCGACTCCCAGACGCCGGCCTCGTCCTCCGTACGCGGCGGCTTGAAGTCGAAGTGCCGGGGCCCGTCGTACGCCGGTGTGCCGTTCGGTCCGGCACTCTCCAGCAGATCGACGAGGAAGAACGCGCCCTTGACGTCGCCGGAGCCGAACCGCAGATCCTGGTCGTACTTCGGGCCGTGCTGGCCGTTGAGGTCGATGTGGAAGAGCTTGCCCGCCCACAACGCCTGGGCCACGCCATGCGTGAAGTTGAGCCCGGCCATCTCCTCGTGGCCGACCTCCGGGTTGAGCCCGACCAGCTCGGGCCGGTCGAGCCGGTCGATGAACGCGAGCCCATGCCCTACGGTCGGCAGCAGGATGTCGCCGCGCGGCTCGTTCGGCTTCGGCTCGAGAGCGAACCGCAGGTCGTAGCCGCGCTCGACGACGTAGTCGCACAGGATGTTCATCGCCTCGGCATAGCGGTCCAGCGCCACTCGGACGTCCTTGGCGGCTCCCGACTCGGCCCCTTCGCGGCCGCCCCAGCAGACGTACGTCCGGGCGCCGAGCTCGGCCGCCAGGTCGATGTTGCGCAGCGCCTTGCGGATCGCGTGCCGCCGGACGCCGCGGTCGTTGGCGGTGAACGCGCCGTCCTTGAACACCGGATGCGTGAACAGGTTGGTCGTCGCCATCGGGACGATCAGCCCGGTCTCGTCCAGCGCCTTCCGGAACCGGGTGATCGCCCGATCGCGGGCCACGTCGCCGGTCTCGGTCTCGACGGCGAGCAGGTCGTCGTCGTGGAAGGAGACGCCGTAGGCGCCGAGCTCGGCCAGCCGCTGGACGGCGTGCACCGGATCCATCGGCGGCCGGGTGGCATCGCCGAACGGATCCCGCGCCTGCCACCCCACCGTCCAGAGCCCGAAGCTGAACCGATCCGACCGAGTCGGCGCGTAGTCGCTCACGCGTACTCTCCCTCTCTGGCGCCGAGACTGCGCGTCTTCTCCACCTCGCTGCTCCGAGCTTGCACATCTTCACAGGTGCGTGGGGAAGACGCGCAATCTCGGCGCGAAGAGTGTCTCGCGAGCTCGCTCACGGGACGACCTCCACCCATTCCCGCGCGTCGGCGCTGGACTCGACGGCGGCCAGCACCTTCTGCACCTGCAACCCGTCGTCGAACGACGGACTCGGGTCGGTCCCCTCCGCGATCGACCGCACCAGGTCGACCGCCTGGTGCGTGAACGCGTGCTCGTAGCCGAGGAGATGGCCCGGCGGCCACCAGGCTCCGGCGTACGGATGCGTCGGCTCTGTCACGAGGATGCGGCGGAAGCCGGCGACGTCGGGATCCTCGGTCGCGTCGTAGTACGACAACTCGTTCATCGACTCGAAGTCGAACGCGAGGCTCCCGGCGCTGCCGTTGATCTCGATCCGGATGGCGTTCTTGCGCCCGGTGGCGAACCGGCTCGCTTCGAACGCCGCCACGGCACCACCGTCGAACCGGGCCAGCCAGAGCGCCGTGTCGTCGACCGTCACCGAACCACTCTGCGCCCCGCCGGACGCGGACAGGCCGCTCGACTCCGCGGGCAGCGGACGCTCCTTGATGAAGGTCTCGAGCATCGCGCTGACCGACCCGATCCGCTGCCCGGTGATGTGCTGCGTGAGGTCGATGATGTGTGCCCCGATGTCACCGAGCGCGCCGGACCCGGCCTGCTCCTTGCGCAGCCGCCACACCAGCGGGAAGTCCGGATCGGTGATCCAGTCCTGCAGGTACTGCGCCCGGACGTGCCGGATCTCGCCGAGCCGGCCCTGCTCGACGAGCCGGCGCGCCAGGGCGATCGCTGGCACCCGACGGTACGTGAAACCGACCATCGCCCGGACGCCGCGGCCGGCCGCCGTACGCGCGGCGACAGCCATCGCCTCGGCGTCGGCGACCGTGTTGGCCAGCGGCTTCTCGCACAAGACGTGCTTGCCGGCCTCCAGAGCGGCGATCGCGATCTCCGCATGGCTGTCGCCGGGCGTGCAGACATCGACCAGGTCGATGTCGTCACGCCCCAGCAGCGCCCGCCAGTCGGTCTCGGTCGTCGCCCATCCCAACTGGGCGGCGGCCTCCCGAAGCTTGTCCTCGGTCCGTCCGCTCAGCGCGGTCATCCGCGGTTGCAACGGGAGGTCGAAGAACCGGCCGGCGGATCGCCAGGCCTGGGAGTGGGCCGCGCCCATGAAGGCGTAGCCCACCATCCCCACCCCGAGTTCGGCGGCGTCGTTCGGTGTCATCGGTCGGTCTCCTCCGTCAGTTGGCCAGGGTCAGGAGTCAAAGCACAAAGACTTGTACTCCTCGACGTTCTGCTCGGTCACGACGGGCGCGTTGAGGACGATGCGCGTGGGCACCTCGACCTGCACCAGGTCGGACAGGCCCTTGTCCTGGGCGAGCAGCCGGGCCAGCTTGATGCCGTCGGCAGCCTGCGTCGGCGGGTAGAGAACCGTGGCCTCCATCTCGCCACTCTCGATCAGGTCCATCGCCTGGCAGGAGCCGGCGCCGCCGATGAAGGCGAACTCGTCCCGGCCGGCGTTGTCGAACGCCTGCTTGACACCGACACCCTGGTCGTCGTCGTGGTTCCAGATGATGTCGATCTCCGGAGCGGCCTGCAGCAGGTTGGAGGCGACCTCCTCGCCCGACTCCACGGTGAACTCGGCCGAAACCTGGTTGTCCACCGTCTCGCCACAGCCCTGGAGCGCGTCGGCGAAGCCCTGCGAACGGTCCTGGGTCAGCGGCAGCGAGGCGATGCCTTGGATCTCGGCGATCACCGGGTCCGAAATGCCCTCCTCCTCGATGATTCCACAGGCGTACGTACCGGCGGAGACGCCCATGCCGTAGTTATCACCGAGGATCGTCGTGCGGGCCGCGAACGGGCTGGAGAACTCCCGGTCGACGTTGACCACGATGATGCCGGCCTCCATCGCCTGAGTGGCGACATCGGTCAGGGCGTCACCGTCGGTGGGCAGCAGAACGATGGCGTCCACGCCCCCGTTGATGAAGGTCTCGATCTGGCTGATCTGCTGGTTCGGGTCGTTGGTTCCCTCGGCGACGCGCAGCTCGATGTCGTCGTACTCCGCGGCCTCGGCCTCCGCCGAGTCGTTGATGGCGGCCAGCCAGCCGTGGTCTGCCTCCGGTCCGGAGAAGCCGATGGTGACGGTATCTCCTGGTTCGTCGTTGTTGCTGACCGCGCTCTGCTCGCCTTCGCCGCCCGAGTCGTCCGACTCGTTGCTCGTACAGGCGAAGAGCAGGCCTCCCACGGCTGCGAGTGCCGCAACCCTGGTGAGATTGGACTTGTTCATGATGCGTGACATCTGGTGACTCCTTGAGAAGTTACGGACCGGCAGGTCCGGCTCATTCAGCGGACGGCTTATGGGCATGCGGACGGCTACGTACTGCCGGCGCGTTTGGCCACGAACTGCTGCAGCAGCACCGCGGCGACGATGATCACGCCCTTGGCGACGGCCTGGTCGGACGTGTCGAGGTTGTTGAGGGTGAAAACATTGCTGAGAGTTGTGAAAATCAGGACGCCGAGGACGGTCCCGACGATCGTTCCGCGACCCCCGGTCAGCAGCGTGCCGCCGATGACGACCGCGGCGATCGAGTCGAGCTCGAGCAGAACGCCGTGCTGAGCGGTGCCGGTCCCGGTCCGCGCGAGGAGCATGGCCGCGGCGATACCGCACGCGACGCCCAAAAGCACGTAGAGGTAGACCGTGTGCCGCTGGACCTTGATGCCTGCCAGCCGGGCGGCTTCCTCGTTGCCGCCGACCGCGATCGTCCGCCGGCCGAACGTCGTGCGGTTGAGCAGCACCCAGCCGATCGCTGCCACCAGCGCGAAGACGTAGACCAGCACCGGCACGCCGAGCAGCTCACGGGCGAAGAAGTCGACGTATCCGGGGTCGTCGACGAGCTGGTTGCGCTTGTCCGAGATGATCTCGGCGAGCCCGCGGGCGGCCGCGAACATCGCGAGCGTGGCGATGAACGGTGCGATCCGCCCGTATGCGACGAGCACACCGTTGACCAGGCCACAACCGGCTCCGACGGCCATGGCGGTGAAGACGATGATGGTCCAGTGGAAGTCGGCGGCCATCTGCTGGGTGGCCACCGTCGTCGCCCAGACCGAGGCGAGCGCGACGATCGCACCCACCGACAGGTCGATGCCACCGCCGATGATGACGAAGGTCATGCCGATGCTGACGATGCCGACGACGACGGCCAGCCGGAGGATCGTGACGACGTTGTCGACATCGGCGAAGAGATCGCCAGCCGTGATGACGCCGATCACACAAACTATGGCAAGGGCGACCACCAGACCCAGATTGCGGCCGGCGGGCGACGCCATGATGCGGGCGACGCGGGATCGAGGGACGGCCTCGGCTCCCACCTCCATCCGCTGGTGTTCGTCCGGCGGCGGAGCGGCGGTCGCGGGCGTGGTCCTTTGATCACTCACGCGGCACTTCCTTCCATGACCAGGTCGAGGACCTGGTGTTCGTCGATGTCGGCGGCCGGGCCTTCGTGCACGATCCGGCCATCGCGGACGACGAGCACCCGGTCGGCCAGACCCAGAACCTCGGGGATCTCGCTGGAGACCAGGACGATAGCGACGCCTTCGTCCGCGAGGCGCTGAATCAGCTTGTAGAGCTCACTACGCGCCCCGACGTCCACGCCGCGGGTCGGCTCGTCAAGCAGCAGGACCCGGCTACCTGTGGTCAGCCAGCGCGCGAGCACGACCTTCTGTTGGTTGCCGCCGGAGAACAGCCGGACCTCACGTCTGGGATCCGGGGGACGCAGGTCGAGCGACTCGATCTGCTCCCGCGCGGCGTCGATCTCGGCGGACCGGTCCATGAACGAGGCGCTGGAGAAGCGCGGCAGCGAGGCGAGCGTCACGTTGCCGGCGACCGACTCGCCGAGGAGCAGGGCCTGGCTCTTGCGCTCCTCGGGACAAAGTCCGACGCCAGCGGCCACGGAGGCGGCCACGGAACCGTTACGGAGCCGGCGGCCGGCGACCGAGACGGTGCCGGCCCTGGCCCGCCGGGCGCCGTAGACGGTCTCGAGGATCTCCGAGCGACCCGAGCCCACGAGGCCGGCCAGGCCGAGGATCTCGCCGCCTCGGACCTCGAACGAGACGTCTTCGAACTCGCCGGCTCGGCTCAGGCCCTCGACAGACAGCATCGACTCACCCGTCGACGAATCCTGACGTCGCTCCGGGATGACGTACTCCACCGTGCGGCCGGTCATGAGGCGGATGATGTCGCGAGTGGGTGTTGACTTGGCGGGCAGCCCGGTGGCGACGGAGCGTCCGTCCTTGAGCACCGACACGCGGTCGCCGATCTCGCGAATCTCCTCGAGCCGGTGCGAGATGTAGATGACCGCGACGTCCTCGCGCGTCAGGTCGCGGATCACGCCGAAGAGGCGCTCCACCTCGTTCTGGTCGAGCACAGCCGATGGCTCGTCCATGATGATCAGCCGGGCATCGTGGGAGAGCGCCCGCGCCATGCTGACGACCTGCTTGCCCGCTGCCGCCAGCTGACCCACCTCGGTGCTGGGCGAGATCTCGGGGTGTCCGAGGCGAGCCAGCAGGTCCCGGGCAGCCCGGCGCATCTCGCCGCGTCTCGCGAACCCGGCGGCCGCGAGCTCGTGCCCGAGGAAGATGTTCGCCGCGACCGAGAGTCCGTCGACGAGGTCGAGCTCCTGGTAGATCGTCGCGATACCGCGGCGCATGGCACCGGTGGGGTCGGCCAGCCGTACTTCCTCGCCCAGCCAGGTGATGGTGCCCTCGTCCGGTCGGTGGGCGCCGGACAGCACCTTGATCAGCGTCGACTTTCCGGCGCCGTTCTGGCCGAGCAGGCAGTGCACCTCGCCCGAGAGCACGTCCAGATCGACTCCGTCGAGCGCTCGTACGCCCGGGAACTGCTTGACGATCCCGGTCATGCGCAGGATGGGGTCGGTCATCGGGCACCTCCGCTGGAGACCTCGACCCCGGTGGGGTCGGCGAAAACGGACGACAAGGCGAGATGGGCACCACCCCGTGAGGCGGCGGAGAAGCCGAGGGAGGACTGGACGACGCGGCAACCGCCGAGCCCGGCGGCCAGGATGCGAGGGGCCATCTCGGCCCGCATCGCCTCTATGAGGTAGGGCGCGAGCGGAGCGATGAAGCCGCCAAGCACCAGTGCTCCCGGGTTGAACACGTTGACCAGCCAGGCCGCTCCGCGTCCGAGATCGACTCCGACCGCATGGAGCGCGTGCAGCGTACGGGTGTCGCCCTCCGCCGCGCGCCGGGCGATGTCCTCGACCCGGACCGCGACGTCGACGGCCGGATCCCGTACCGGATCGTCTCCCACCGCAGCCGTATGGAGCACGGCCCGGAATCCGACCATGGTCTCCCAGCAGCCACGACGTCCGCAGGAACAGTCGCGGCCAGCCGGGTCGATCTGGACGTGCCCGACCTCCCCGGCGTAGCCCTCGACGCCGCGAAGCAGCTGACCTTCGACGACGATCCCGGCGCCGACGCCGAGCTCGCCCGTGAGCACGACGATGTCGGGTGTACCCGCGACGGTGCCGTAGGCGTGTTCCGCGACGGCGGACAGATTCGCGTCGTTGGCGACTCGGACCGGCAGCGGCGCGCTTAGCAGCGCGGTCACCTCGTCCGCGACGGCGAGACCCTGCCAGCCGAGGTTGGGCGCCAGGATGACGACGCCGTGTGCGCCGTCCACCAGTCCGGGGACAGCGACCTGCACCTCGAGCAGCCGGGCGCCCTGCTCGGTCGCGGCGGCGAGGACCGCGTCGACCAATCCGGCCAGGCGCGCCACGACCACCCGCCAGTCGTCGGTGCCCTCGGGGACGGCGTCGCGACGCTCGAAGACCGTGCGCCCGGCCAGGTCCAGTGCGACGCCGCCGACCTGATGCCCGCCCACGTCCAGACCGAGCCCCCACAAGTCCTTTCCGTCGAGAGCGACGGACTGGCCCGGGCGGCCGGGCGACCCATCGGCCCGGCGGTCGCCGACGACGACGAGACCCCGGGAGGCCAGGTCGTCGACCACGGACGCGACGGTGGCGCGGCTGAGACCGGACATCTCGGCGAGGCGGGCCCGAGACCAGGGCCCTTCGGTACGCAGCAGGGCGAGGAGCGTGCCCATGTTCTCGCTACGACGACCAGGCGGGGCGGCTCGGCCGGTGCCAGCCGCCTTGGCCGTGGTAGGTGTCACCACCGGGCGCTCCTCTCGCGCCGCGTCAGACCGAGAATTCGGTCACTGATTCGACAAACTAGAGACGACCCGGCCCGCTTGACAAGGGGATACCGCCAATCTTTTTCAGTTTTGTTGCAGAAGTATGGTCCAGACTCACTGAAGTCGCCGAGTTCGACGGCATCGCAAGGCCGGGCGGGGTTCAAAGGCTGCCCTGAACCCCGCCCGCGCCGTGGGTGCGATGCGGCGGCTAGCTTCCAGCGACGCCCGATCCGTCGAACTGGACCCAATTCAGGTTGAACAGGTTGTTACCCGTCTGCCCGCCGGGCACCGACCGGAACACGAGGTAGATCGCGTGCCGGCCTCCCGGATCAGCAACCGGCACGGTCTGGCCCTGCCAGGTCGCCGGGTTTCCGGTGGAGGCGAGCGTCGCCGTCGCCAGGATCGGCCCGTCGACGGAGTCCCGCCTGATCTCGACCCCGGCCATCGGGCTGCCGGCCGGGACGGCGGTCGACGTGCTGGCCGTCCGGAAGGTGAGCGACTCGATGTTCACCAGATCGAACGGCCCGTTGAGCGCGATCCAGTCGCCGTTGCCGAGGCTGCCACGATGTTGACCGCCTCCCTCGGGGTCGTTGGTCGTGGCCACGTTCGTCCCGGACTCCTCCCGGACGAACTCGACCTCCTGGCGCTTCTGCCGGATGTTCACCTGTTCGACCGTCGTGAGCGCCGGAACGCCGCCGGAGCCACCCAGGTCGGTGTACGACGCGCTGATGACGCCGAAGACGTTGCCGCCGTGCGAGACGTCCTCTGCGAAGGTCGGCAACACTCCTTCACATCCGTTGACGGTCTCTTCGGCATGCCCGTGCTCGTCATGGCCGAGGACGAACGTCACCTCGACCCGATCGCAGTCGACCACGCCGTCCTCCGGATCGGTCACCGTGACTGAGAACGGGACGGACTCGCCGAACGCGAACAGCCCGCCGTCGACCGGCGCGTCGATCGTCACCGTCGGCGCGGTGTTCCCGACGGTGATCGTGGTGTTCGCGTACGCCGACTTTCCGCTCGAGTCGTACACCGTGAGCCGCGCGGTGTACTGGCCGGGTGTCGTGTAGGTGAATTGCGGGTCGGGGTCGATCGAGTCGATCGTTCCGTCGCCGTTCAGATCCCACTCGAACCGGATGGAGTCACCCGGGTCCGGGTCACGCGAGCCGTTGCTCGAGAACTGCACCGTCAACGGCGCCGGCCCGCTCGTCGGCGACGCCGACAGCACCGGGATCGGAGCGCGCTGGCCCTTGACGTAGTCCCATCGATACATGCCGGAGTCGTTGTTGATGTTGAAAAAGCCGTCGCCGTACGCCAGCAGGTAGAAGTGCCCACTCCCGTCGAACTGGAGGTCCATCGGGTTGTCGCACTCGAACGGCCGGTTGGTCTGCGGCACCCGAGTCGGTGTGAGCCCACCGCAGTCCAGCAGGTTGTTGATCTTGAAGACCCGCCCCTGCGAATCGAACTGGATCTCCCGCAGCATGTCGCGGGTGAACTCGCCGAAGAACACCGAGCCGTCGTAGTACGGCGGCAGCTTCGTCGGATCGGGGTTGTCCGGGTCGTACTCGTACTTGTCGGCGCCGTGCGGCCCGACCCCACCGGTGCCGAGCTCCGGGAACAGCCGCGGGCACTGCGTCGCGCCCGAGACGTTGTAGTACGCGAAACACGGCGTGCCGAGCGGGTTGTCCGTCCGGTTCTCCGGCGTGAAGGAGTACCAGACGTCCGGGTTCGTGATGGGGGGCGTCTGCACCAGTCCTGGCTCGACCGTCGGACCGCCTTCGAGGTTCCACCGTGACGTGTTGTCCGGCCCCTTCGCCGGGTTGTCGCACTCATAGGTCTGCGGCGTACTGTCCAGCGGCTGGCTCGTCACGAAGTTCCAGCGGTAGTACGGGAGATTGGTCCGATAGCACAGCGGCCAGCCATAGTTGGCCGGCTCCCGAATGATCTCCACGCGCCCGGTCCCGGCCGGACCGCGGAAGTTCTGCGGTGTCTGCGAGTCCGGCGAGTAGTCGGTGACGTAGGCGACGTCGTTGCTGTCGACCTGGATCCGGAACGGGTTGCGGAAGCCCATCGCGTAGATCTCCGGCCGGGTCTTGTCCACACCGACCGGGAAGAGGTTGCCGTCCGGCACCGTGTAGGAGCCGCCGAACTGGTTCTCGTCCTCCGACGCGATGTCGCCGTCGTCGACCGTGATGCGCAAGACCTTGCCGCGCAGGTCGTTGGTGTTCATCGACGAGCGGCGAGCGTCGACGTGTGGGGCGTTGAACTGACCGTCCGCGGTCAGCATGTCGTTGTGCGGACTGAATCCGCCGGAGTTGCCACCGCCAGCCGGGGTGTCGTCTCCGGTGACCATCCACAGGTTGTTGTGCGAGTCGAAGTCGATGTCACCGGCGACGTGGCAGCACGCTCCGCGGTTGACCGGAACCCGCATGATCTGTTGTTCCGACCCCAAGTCGAGGTGGGCCGGAGCCGACTCCGTGGCGTCGACGAGCTTGAACCGGGACAGCTGGAAGTAGCCGACCCAGGGGTCCCACACCGACGGGCTGGCACCGGTGTTGGGCGCGTTGGCCGTCGGGGTGGTCTGCGTGACCACCTCGCCCGTCGAGAGCTTGACGTCCTCGACGGTGGGTGGCGCGTAGTACAGGTACACCCAGCGGTTCGTCTCGAAGTCGTTGTCGATCGCGGGGCCGTACATCCCGTCCTCGCTGGCCTGGTAGACCGGGATCTGGGCGAGGATCGTGGTGGTGTTGGTCTCCGGGTCGTGGAGGCGTACTCCGCCCCGACGGTCGGTCTGGAGGACCCGCCCGTCCGGGAGCGTGTCGAACCCGATCGGCTCGCTGATGTTGGGCGGAAGCGCCACGGCGGTCTGCTGGTAGTTGGCGAGGACGGTCGCGCCACAGTCGCTGAAGACCGGATCCGCCTGACCGGCCGCCCAGCCGATCGCACCGGCGAGATGCGAACGAAGCTCGGACTCGCCGAAGCTCGCCGCGGTGTTGCCGAGCGAGCTGTAGAACGAACGCCCACCCCGCCAGTCCTTGCACCAGGTCACCGGATGGTCGGCGCCCATGGTGCCACCCTCGATGCCTTCGAGCCGGCCGCCCCAGGGCTGGATCTCGAACGAGCCGAGCTCGTCGACGTGCTCGACCACTGTCGCCAGGACGTGACTCTCGCCGCGTACGTTGCCCGCGAAGTTGTACCAGGCGTCGGTGCGCGTCCAGTACTCCGGCAGGTCCTTGGAGGCGTCGTGGACCCGATCGGCCACCTTGATCGTCCCCGGCTGGACGGCGGTCTTGCCCGTCGCGCGGGTTCCGATCAGATCGGTGAAGAACTGCCAGTCCGGCTCCGTCTCCACCGCCGAGCCGATGCCGACGAACCCTCCCCCATCGGCGAAGTACGCCTCGAACGCGTTCTGCTGGGCCGTCGTGAGCACATCGCCCGAGGTGTTGAGGAAGATCACGGCGCGGTACTGCTTCAGGTGTGTCTGGTCGAACTTCCGCGCGTCGCTCGTGACCTGCACCGCGAATCGATGCTCTTCGCCGAGCGCCCGGATCGCTGCCACTCCGGCCGTGGTGGCCGGATGCTGTCCGCCGGCGGATTTGGTGAACACCAGGACGCGATACTGGATGCCGTCGCTGTCGGGCGGCGGCGCCGCAGTCGACAGGGGCGCGACGGCCGCCAGTCCGGCGGCGGCGAGCCCCAACCCGGCGACGCCAGCTTGCAGGCGTCTGCGCAGCCGGTTGCTACGTTGGTTCATGGGATTCCTCTTCTCTGGGGTTTCCTGCTCACGGCTCCGGTCGCGTTCGAGGCCAATCGAGGTGCGACCGGAGCCGTCTATGTGCCCTAGGCGTCAGCCGCGTAGGCGGTTCATGTTGTACGCGCTGAAGTGGGTGAACCGCAGCGATCGGCCGGGGTCGGCCGAGCCGCCGGGAGCGTTGTCCTGCTCGTAGTTGGGGTTGTGATACCCCTTCGCGCCCTGACCGGCGAAGAACCTCTCGAAGTCGATGTCACTGCTCGGGTCGCCGAACGGCACGAAGTTGTAGCCGTTGCCGACACCGGGCGGATCCAGGGTCCGGTCGCCGTCCTTGGCGTGGTAGAGCGGGTACCGCTGGGTCTGCTGCGCGACGGTTGCCAGCGGATCGAAGATGTCCTCCACCCGGTTGCCGTTCTCGTCGTAGCGCCAGCGCCACTGGTGCTGCGCCACGTGCGCCCAGTAGATGTCCATTTCGACAACGACGAGGGCCGGATCGGTGATGTCGAGATAGTGCTGCATCAGGCGCTTGCCCGACTCGGCTCGCACCTGTGTGGGGGCGATCGGCGCCCCGGTGACCCGGTCCTCCGTGATGGTCACCATCGGCCCGTCCTGGAGGAAGTGGTACGCCGGCGAGTGGTTGTGCGTGTACATGTGGATGCCGAACTCGTTGACGCTGATGTCGTTGAGCGCGGTCCATTTTTCGCCGGAGATCGTCCAGGGCTCGATGTTCCGGTTGTTGGCGTTGGTAGGGTCGCCGCCGGTTCCCATGTACGGCATGCCGAGGATCGACGCGAACTCCAGCTCCGTACGCAGCCGTAGCTCATCGGCCGCCGTCATGGTCCCGCCGGGGCTGTTCGGTCCGAACCACGTGTTGGGGATGAAGCCGTGGTTGCCGATCGCCTCGAGATCGAACTCGTCCAGGAATCCGCGGAGTCGGCCGGCGTAGTCGAGATAGGCGGCCCGGCCCGCGGCGTTGCCGTCGCCGGGATAGCTCGCGGTGCCGCCGGGGTTGGACGCGTTCTGCCCGTAGCCGGCGAACTCGACCTGGTTGATGCCGACGTCGGCGAGGAACTCGAACAGCTCCCGCCAGCCGCCCGGCAGCGGCACGAGCGGGCCGAGGTCAGTGGGGTCCTCGGGGAAGTTGGCGCCACCGAGGAAGCCCATGGTCGGGTTGCCGGTCGCGATCGCGAGGCGCCCGGGGACGTCGCGCTGGGTGAAGGTGATGGTCCCGACCTTGGCGGGCGGAATGAGCCGACCGTCGGCTGCGGTCGCGCTGGAGAGCGGGACGAGCCCGCCGGCCGCCGCTCCGACCGTGAGGCCCGCGGTCGTCCCGAGGAAACGACGGCGGCTCAGGGGCCTCCTCGATGTGCTGGCTTTGGATGCACGCATCGTGCTCCTCCTAGAGAGTGGGCGCGCCGAGTCGCGCAGATGGCGGACGCGAGAGGCGCCGGCATCGCGATGGCCCCGAGCAGATTGCGCGCGCGGATGACCGAGGTTTTGCTGAGAGGTAACCAAAAGAGTGTCATCAGCCAGCGCCTCTGGTGGATGCTGGTCCACAAATTACGACCTAGGCCGAACGGGTGGCAATAGCTGCATACGAACTTTCGCAAGTTATTTTCGAAAGAAGTCAGCTTGGCCGTCGGTCGGGTTCGGCCCGTCCGACAGCCACCACACGGTGCCGGTCGGCGCGAATCGGGTCGATTCGCGCCGACCGGACACGGGATCTAGAGCTCGGTCACCCGGACGTTGCGGAACTCGATCAGGTCGCTGCCGCCGTGGTTCTGCAGTCCGATGAAGCCTTCGGCGAACTGCCGTAGGTCCGTCGGCGGGTCAGGATTGCGCGGCGGCACCTGGCCGGGGGTGTTGTCGAACTCGTTGATCACCACGCCGTCGCGGATGATCGTGTAGTGCTGCCCCACGATCCGTATCTCGTAGTCGCTCCACTGGCCCTTCGGCACAGGGCGGGCCTGGGCCAGGTCGGTGACGTCGTCGAACAGATAGACCGACCCGGTCTTGCGAGTGTCACCGCCGGGGTTGTCGTTGATCTGGATCTCGTGGCCGCAGAAGATGGCTACCCACGCCGGACTGGATACGGCGGCGCCGATCCTCCCGCAATCCGGCCGTTCGTCGACCGGCGTGCGGAGATCGGGGAACCGCACGAACACGCCGGCGTTGGAACGGAACGTGCCAGTGGACGGCGTGACATCGCGGAACTCCAGCTCGAGCGAGAAGTCCGCGAACTGCCGCTCGGTGTACCAGAGCATGCCCAGACCACCGATCGTGCGCAGCGTGCCGTCGGGTTGCAGCACGAACTCGCCGCTCGGCGCCTGCGACCAGCCCTCCAACGACTCGGCCGTCCCGTCGAACAACGGAATGTAGCCGGGCTCGCCGGACGGGCTGCCGATGTCCGTACTCGCCGCGGCGCGGGTCAGCCGTCCGGTTTCGGGACCGGAGATAAGACCGGCCTCCCGCATCCGCTCGGCGAGCTCCGAGACGGTGTCCACGAACGCGCCATGGCTCGGGTAGTCGCGCTCGTCGTCGATCAGGTCGTTGATCGTGCAGCCGCCGCCCAACGGGTGGTTGGTCACGCCGGGGTCGATGTCGCGCAGCCAGACCGTGTCCCGGTCGTCGGGCTCGGCGCAGCTCACGTTGACGTCGACCTGTGTGGACGCCGTCTCACCGTCGGCGTAGGTCACCGTCAGCGTCGCGGTGTGCTCGCCACCTTGGACGTAGGTGTGCCGCGGGTTGGCCTCGGACGAGGCGGTCCCGTCGCCGAAGTCCCACTCGTAGGCCACGCCGCCGGACTTCTCGCCGGTGAACGCGATCGTCATCGGCGTGTTGTTGACGGCCACCGACGACGCGGCGGGAGCCGGGGTCGGCGCACCGCCGTCGTAGACGACGCGAATCAGCTTCTGGTTGTTGTTCAAGCTGAAGAAGCCGCCGCCGTAGTCGCCCATGTAGAGGGCGCCGTCCGGGCCGAACCGTGAGGTCATCATCCAGCTCTGCAGGTTGGCGCTGCCGCCGGGGATGATCTCGCGCAGGCTCTCGGCGAACACCGGGGGCTGTGCCTCCTCGACGCCGTCGGGGTCGACGGTGACCGCGACGCGGTTGTTGGTGTTGCACTCGTCACCGAGCAACCACTTGTCCTCCCAGTACGCCGGCCAAGCCACACCGCTGCCGAGATCGACCTGCGAGGCGTGGTAGACCGGGCCGGTCATGATCGCCTGGCAGCCGCCACGGAGGTACGGCTGGGTGAAGGTCGTGTCCTCGTTGACGTACGTCGGAAGGCCGCTGCCGTCGGAACGCTCCGGGAACACCGGCCCCCCACCCTGCGGCGAGTACCAGATCATGCTGTCGCGCACCGGCGGGAGGTCGACCAGGCCGGTGTTGCGCGGCGACGTGTTCTGCGGATTGTCGCAGTCGTACCAGCCGGTGAGGATGCTCGCGTCATCGTTGCTGCGGTCGCGGTAGGGCTGCCCGTTGCCCATGCAGTACGGCCATCCCTGGTTGCCTGCGGAGGTGATGATGGTGGCGCTCTCGTACTTCGCCGGCCCCAGCTCCGGGCTCGGGCTGCCGGCGTCCGGGCCAACCCAGGCGGCGTGCAGCCAGTCGGTCTCCGGGTCGACGAAGAGCGTCGAGATGTTGCGTACGCCCATCACGTAGATCTCCGGCCGGGTCTGGTCGCCCGAGTCCTCGGACTCGGGGAACAGGTTGTCGTCGGGGATCGTGTACGAGCCGTCGGGCTCGGGGTGGATCCGCAGGATCTTGCCGTTGAGGTCGTTGGTGTTGCCTGCGGTCCTACGGGCGTCTTGGAAGGAGATGCCGGCGAACTCCTGCGTCCAGTTGTTGCCCGAGTAGCCGCTGGATCCGCCGGACGAGTTGGAGTCGCCGAACCCGACGTAGAGGTTGCCCTCGGAGTCGAAGTCCATCCCGCCGCCGGCGTGGCAGCAGCTGTGGATCTGGGTCGGCCACCGCAACACGTCGACCCGGCTGTTCATGTCCAGTGTCGCCGTCTGGCGGTCGTAGGTGAACCGGGAGATCACCCGATCGCCGACGTGCCGCTCACGGTCGATCGACGCGTGTGGCATCCAGTACAGATAGACCCACCCGTTCTGCATGAACTTCGGGTCGAGGGCGATGCCGACGAGCCCCTCTTCGGTCTTCACCAGCTCGTCGCCGCCACCCCGGTTGCCGAACACCGGAAGGGTCGCGAGCAGCTTGACGTTCTCGGTGTCGGGATCCCACCGGTGGACGGTGCCGCAGCCGAGGCCGACATTCGGGTTCTCCCACGGGATCACCGGGCCGGTCCGGCAGGCGGCCTTGCCGATGTAGAAGACGGTGCCGTCCTGGGCGACGTCGAGGCCGTGCGGCTCGCCGATCTGGTCGAGCTGGCCCGGCTGGTTCGGCTGGGTGAGCCGCTCGATTCGATAGTTCGACGCGATCGTGGCCTGGCAGTCGCCGCGGACCATGCCCGTGGTCCACTGGATCGCGCCGGTCAGGTGATCGCGGAAGTTGCCGTCGTCATAGCCCTCGGCGGTGGCGCCCATGCCGGTGTAGAACGACCGGCCGCCGTCGTAGTCGCGACACCACGAAACCGGGTGGAACGGGCCGTTGGCGCCCCGCCCCGGGTCGTAGGTCCACTCGTGTACCTGGGCGACGGTGTGGACCTGGCCGACCGGGTTGGTGTCCCAGTTCAGCCACTGGTCGGCCCGAGTCGTGATGAGCGGCAGCCCGTCGTTGGCCGGGTGCTGCCGGTCCACGAAGCTGACCGTGGCCTCCTGCACCGGCGGGTCCTCGGGTGGCAGCGCGTCACCGGCGAACAACTCCAGCTCGGCCAGCTGGGTGAGCCCGGCGCCGGCATTGACCCTGATGTCGAGCCGATAGAACTCGTACGCCGTGGTGTTCTCGAACGTGAACTCCCGGGTCTGGAACCGGTTGGGGAAGTCCTCTCCGGTGCGAGTGTCCAGGTCGGTCCAGGTCGCGCCGTCGTCGGATCCCTGCAGCGCCCAGTTCTGCGGGTCGCGCTCGGGCGCGTCGTTGGCCGAGGTCATCGCGTAGTGGTTGATCGCGGCGGCCTCCTGGAGCCGGACGGCCACCCAGCCGGTGGGATTGAACGTCAGCCACTTGGTGCCGATGTCGCCGTCGACCAGGTCGAACCTGGTCTCGTTCGGGGGATTGTCGCCACTGGCCGTGGTCGCGTCCGCCACGACGGGCTCCGGGTCGGGCAGGGCGCCGACGGGACGAGCGCCGATCAAGCCGCTGAACCACTGCGAGCGCTCCTGCGCTCGGGCGGCGTCATGGATGCCCAGGAAGCCGCCGCCGGCCTCGATGTAGCTCTCCAGCTCTCGCTCTTGGTCGTTGCTCAGCTCCGCGCCCACAGCGGACAGGAACACCACGCCGCGGTAGGGCCGTAGTCCCTCGGCGCTGAACACCGCCGGGTCCGTCGAGACGTCGACGTCGAAGCCGCCGCTGCTTCCCAGTTGCTGGATCGCATCTGCCGCCTCGAGCACCGGGTCGTCTTGCTCCTCGGCCGGACCGTGGAAGACCAGCACCTTCACCGCGCTGCTCTCCGCCGGCGCCGCCGCCGATGGAGACTGCTCTGGTGCGCCTTGGGCGGGAATGGCCATCAGGCCAAGCGCCAGCACAGCGCTCGCTGCCAGGGTCATCGCCTGGCGTCGTGATCTCGATCGCGCGACAGCGAGCCGCGGACCTGGCTTGCTACGTTTGTACATGGAATTCCTTTCTCGACCGCTGAGTCGCTGCGGTATGGCGGGGAGTTCCTGGCTCGCTTCGCCGCGTACGAGGGCAATCGGCTGCGGCCGAAGCGAGCAGTCACGCACCGGTCATCGCGGCACGCTTTCTGCTCGTCGTGGGGGGTGGCGGTGGATGCCCGGCTCAGGCTCGGTCCGGGAGCGGCCGCGCGGTGAGGCGCTGCGGCCGCAGCCGGGAGGAGCCGGCGTCGCGGTGACCGCCCGAGAAAGGTGCCGCAGAGATGGACCTAGTTTTGCCGAAGAGTAGCTAAATACTGTCATCGGCCAGCACTTTCAGTGATTTAGCGGTTTCCCTAAGTTATGACGTGACTACTGGAAGTTTCAATATCTTCGTACGAACTTTCGCAAGTAATCTTCGAAAACGGTGCGATCACAGGTCCCGCTGACGCGCCAGCTCGACCAGGGCACGAAGCTCGGCCGCCGCGTTCGGCTCCGGTCGGGCCCGGTGCAACGCCTCCAGCGCCAGTCCGGCCCGCCGACCGGCCTCGGCCTGCGCCCACGCTCGACCACCGGCCTGCTCCACGAGGTCCGCCAGGCGGGCCGGGTCCGGCCCGAGCCGATGGTCCGTCGCATACCGGACGCGCAGCTCGTCGCCGGCGCTCGTACCCGAGGTCAACGCCGCAGTCACCGGCAGCGTCAGCTTGCGCGCCGCCAGGTCGGAGTGGACCGGCTTGCCCGTCAGCTCCGGGTCACCCCAGATTCCGAGCAGGTCGTCGGTGAGCTGGAACGCCACCCCGAGGTGCCGCCCGAACTCCCGGTACGGGGCGGTGTCGTCCTCGCCGGTGCGCATCGTCATCGCGCCCAACTGGCAGGCACACCCCAGCAGGGCTCCCGTCTTCGCCTCCGCGAGGGCCAAGCAGCGGCTCAGGTCGGCATCCGCGGCGCGACCCTGGACCTCAAGATCGGTGCCCTGCCCGAGGCACAGCTCGAGGAAGGTGGCCACCAGCGTCTGCGTGCCGGCACCGAGCCGGGACAGCTGGTTCAGCGCCAGCGCCATGAGGGTGTCGCCGGCCAGGACGGCATAGGCGACGCCGAAGACATCCCAGGCCGCCGGCCGATGCCGACGCATCGCGTCCCCGTCCATCACGTCGTCGTGCAGCAGCGTGAAGTCATGCATGAGCTCGACCGCCACGGCCGCGGTGATCAGCCGTTCCGAGCGCCCGGCGGCATCGTCACCGGCTGCAGCGCGACCGCAGCTCAGGACCAGAGCCGGCCGCAACGCCTTGCCCGGCTGTCCGGCCGGGCTGCCCTGGGCGTCCCACAGCCCCGCGTGGTAGCCGGCCACCAGCCGGACCCTCGGAGGCAGACCGTCGAGCACCGCCCGGAACGACGGTTCGACGAGCTCTCGCGCCTCCGCGAGCAGCCGGCCGGCGAAACCCGCCACGATCGGCCCGCCTGGTTCCACGCCGATCCCTGGCTCGGCCGCCGCCCTGGTCATCCTGGGACCGGCCGGTCGGCTTCCACCGGCGCGCCGGCCAACTGGAGCAGCAGGTCGCGCACCTCGGTCGCCTCGATCCGCTCCCGGGCGACGCTCGCGTCGGAGCACAGCAGCATCGGTCCGTCGGCCGGGTCGGCGGGCAGGCGCCCATGGCTGCCGCGCACGGGCGACGGATCCAGCGGGACCACGTTCATCGCGTACCGGAAGCCGAGCTTCTTGCGGGCGAGCCCGGCACCGGCACGCAGCTTCACCCACCGATCCTCGGGGTCGAGGAACAGCTCGGCCGGGTCGTAGCCCGGCTTCTTGTGGATCTCCACGGCGCGCGCGAAGTCCGGCGCGTTCGCGTCGTCGAGCCAGTAGTAGTAGGTGAACCACGCGTCCGGCTCGGCCACCAAGACCAGCTCGCCGGCCCGCGGGTGGTCGAGGCCGTTCGCAGCCTTCCCCTCCGTATCGAGTACGTCGGCGACGCCGGGCAACGAGCTGACGAGCTCACGTACCTTGTCCAGATCAGCGGGATCCCGCACGTACACGTGGGCCAGCTGGTGGTCGGCCACGGCGAAGGCGCGTGACGTCCACGGATCCAGCAGCTCGCCGCTGGCGTTGGTATGCACGTGGAGGAGGTCGTTGCGGCGCAGTGCCCGGTTGACGTCCACCGAACGCCGCACGTCCGTGATGCCGTACTCGCTGAGCACCACCACGGTGACGCCTTGCTCTCGAGCATCGTCCAGCAGGGGCGCCAGCGCCGCATCCAACTCACGGGCGGCGCTCGCCGCCTGCGGGCTGTTCGGCCCGTGACGCTGGAGGTCGTAGTCGAGGTGCGGAACGTAGGCGAGGGTGAGGTCGTGCTCCGGCAGCAGCATCCGGGTCGCCTCGACGATCCAGCGCGAGCTCTCGATCGACGCGGTCGGCCCCCAATAGTTGAACAACGGGAACGCTCCGAGCTGACCGGTCAGCCTGCCGTGCAGCGACGGCGGCCAGGTCCAGCAGTCCGGCGACTTGCGCCCGTCCGCGTGGTAGACCGGTCGCGGCGTGACAGTGGCGTCGGTGCTGGAGCCCATCGCATACCACCAGCACACGTTCGCCACCCGGTAGTCCGCCCACGTGCGGCGCGCCGTCTCCCACACCTTCTCGCCTCCCACGAGCCGGTTGTGCTGGCGCCAGAACAGCACCTCGCCCAGGTCGCGGAAGAACCATCCGTTCCCGACGATCCCGTGCTCTCGAGGCAGCGTGCCGGTGAGAAAGGTCGACTGGACCGAACAGGTGACCGCCGGCAGCACGGTGCCGAGTTCGGCGTCGAACCCGTCATCGGCCAGCGCGCCAAGCCGGGGCATGTGTTTCAGCAGTCGCGGTGTGAGCCCCACCGCGTCGATGACGAGCAGCTTGTTCACAGTGCCTCCAAACCGAGGTCGAGCAGGCGATCCCGGGCCCAGCCCAGCTCTGCGGCGATGCCGGCCACGAGGCCGTCCGGGCCTTCCGGACGCCGGCCTTCGGGCAGTACCGACCAGGTGTACGTCTCCACCTCGATGTGGTCGGTCACCGCCGACGGTCCGCCGAGCAGCGCCGTCAGCGTCTGTTCGAGGTGGTCGTGGGTGCCGTCGAGGGGTGGAGCCGGACGTTCGTGCAACGGCACGTGGAAGTGCACCCGCCAGGGCCCGCGGCCACGCAGCGCCCGCCGCCCATCGAGCGCGTCCGGCAGGTCATCCCGGCCCATGGTCCGCCGGGCGGAATGCTCACGGGTCTGGTGCAGGAACCGGTCCTCGGAGTAGTCGCGCAGCGCCTCCCGGGTTGCCGGGTCGGCCGGCGTCGCCGCGTGCAGGGCCGCCGACGCCTGTGCCTTCACCACGGCCAGGCCCCCGGCCGCCAACCGCTCGACCGCGGCCGCCGGCTCCTCGAACTCCACGGCCAGGTGACATGTGTCCAGACAGACACCGATCCAGTCCCGGTCCACGTGGGCCAGCCGCTCGACCGCGTCGGTGGTGGTCTCCACGGCGCATCCGGGCTCCGGCTCCAGGCCGACCCGGATCGCCCAGCCGGTATCGGCTTCCAGCTTCTCCAGACCCTCGACCAGCCTGGCCAGGTGCTTCTCCGCCTGGTGCTGCCGATCGGCGTACCACGGACTGCGCCAGCCGAGCGGCAGCGTGGAGATGCTGCCGCGCGCCGCGTCGTCGGGCAGCAGCCGAGCTAGCACAGACGCGCAGTTCAGGGTGTATTCCAGGCGACTCGGATCGCACCAGTCCGGCCGGTAGACGGCCTTCTTCACCTCAGGGTCGTGGAAGCCGGCGTACGGGAAGGCGTTGAGCGTGACCACCTCCAGTCCGCTGTCCGCCAGAGCCGACCGTAGCCGCTCCACGTCCGGGTGATCGGCCAGATGCGCGGCCACCGGTGCCGGCAGCCACAGGCCCAGTCCCAATCGGTCGACGCCGAGCCGGGCCCGCACGCCACCGCCGTACGAACGCACCTGGTCAAGAAGAGCGTCGAAGTCCTCCGTGGGGTGGACGTTGGTGCAGTAGGCGAGATGGACGACGGTGCCGTCCGGATGCCGGAACCGCATGGCTCACTCCTGCCCGGTCGGGCGCTGCCCGCGCAGCACCGAGTTGCCCTCGAACGTGGCCGCGGGCTCGGCCTCGACCTCGTCGAGCAGGAGCCGCCCGCTCTGCCCGTAGAACGCCACCGGATTCCGCCACAGCACGTGATCGACGTCGTCGTCGCTGAAGCCGCTGTCGAGCATCGCCCGGCCGGTCTTCGCCGTCTTCAGTGGATCGCTGCGGCCCCAGTCCGCGGCCGAGTTGACGATCATCCGGTCCAGCCCGAAGTCGGACAGGATCGTCACCATGCGGTGCTCGTCCATCTTGGTGTCCGGGTAGATGGAGAACCCCATCCAGCAGCCGGACGCGGCCACCATCTCGACCGTCAGCTCGTTGAGGTGGTCCACGAGTACCCGCTCCGGCGGCAGTCCCGAACTGTTGACCAGCTCGAGCGTCCGACGGGTTCCGGCCTCCTTGTCCCGGTGCGGGGTGTGCACCAGCACCGGGAGGTCGTGCTCGCCCGCCAACTCCAGCTGGTGGGTGAACGCCTTCTCCTCCTCCGCGGTCATCGAGTCGAAGCCGACCTCCCCCACCGCGACAACGCCGTCCTTGGCCAGGTAACGCGGCAGGACGTCGAGGACCTCCACACACCGCGGGTCGTTCGCCTCCTTCGGGTTCAGCGCGATCGTGCAGTGGTGCCGGATTCCGAACTGGGCGGCCCGGAACCGCTCCCAGCCGAGCAGGCCGTCGAAGTAGTCGCAGAACGAGCCGACGCTGGTGCGTGGCTGGCCCAGCCAGAACGCCGGCTCGACCAGCGCGCGCACCCCGGCCGCGTACATCGCCTCGTAGTCGTCGGTGGTGCGGGACGTCATGTGAATATGCGGGTCGAAGATGCGCATCAGGCCTCCTGTCCTTAGCTCCCCGTGCTTAGCCGCGGCTACGTTCGCGTTCGGGCCGATCGTCAGCGCTCCACGGGACCTGCTCGAGCAACCGGCTGGCGTCCGGCGGGACCGACCGGCCGGCAGCGATGCGCTCGCGGCAGTAGTCGGCGACCATGCGGGCCAGCTCGGCGTCCTCGCGCTCGTCGAGGCGGGCCACGGCCGCCAGCGGAACACCGACGAACAGGCACTTCAGCACGCCCTGCCGCCAGGACTCTGCGCTGAGGTGCCGGGCGCCATAGCCTCCGAGCGCAGCGGCGACGAGGCGTACGTCGTTGGTCCGCAGTGCGTCGTCGACCAGTGGCAACGAGGCTGGGCCGGGATCGGGGTCGATCGCCGACAGGGCCCGCAGCACTCCGCGTTTCTCGTCGGCGTCGCCGTACCGATAGAGGTCGGCCAGCTCACGGTCGAACCGCTCGGGCCGATCGCGCCACACACCGGCCAGCGTCGCCAGCAGCGCCACGCGGGCCTCGTCCTCCAGCCGCGGGTGCCGGATGCCGTCCGGGTCGTCCGACTCAGCCGGTCCGCGTGCCACCCGGCGCGCTACCGCGGGGAACAGCACCGAGATCCGATCCGGATCGTCGTCGAGCTCGTGTACCAGGTCGTCCAGACGAGACCGGGCGCCGGCATCCAGGTGCGGTGTGAGGTGATCCGTCAGGGTGCTCATGTGCCCTCCTCGCTAGCCGGGTGTCGTCATCAGGTACGGACCACTTCCCGCTCTTCCTGAGCCTGGGCAAGCGCCGTACGCAGCGTCTCCAGCGACCGAGCAGCCACCGCGGGAGCCGCGTGTCCGTGTCGAGGCAGCTCCACCGCCGCGAGACCCGAGTAGCCGACGTCGAGCAGCGCACCCAGCGCCTCGGGCAGGTCGACGTCTCCGGCTCCGAACTCGAGATGCTCGTGCACCCCGGGGACCATGTCGTCGAGCTGGACGTTGGCCAGCAGGGGCCCGGCCGCGTGGACACAGTCGGCCACCGTCCCCGGCTCGTTGCAGACGCAATGGCCGATGTCCACGGTCACCCGCAGCCGCTCCGGCGAGCCCAGCCGGCGGCGCAGTTCCAGCACCCCGGCGACGGTGTCGACGAACATCCCCGGTTCGGGCTCGAACGCGCACACCACGTCGTGCCGCTCCGCTTCCGCGAGCACCGCGTCCACCCCTTCGAGCAGCCGACGCCAGCCCTCCTCGACATCGGTGCCTTCGGGCAGTGAGCCGGACCAGAACGACACCGCCTCCGCCCCCAGCTCGGCGGCGATCCGGACGGCTCGGCACAGCAGATCCACCCGCTGGTGCCGGCCATCGTCCGACACCAGCGTCGGCTCGTGCTTGTTCCACGCGTCCATGACGTACCGCGCTCCGGTCTCCACCACGACGGAGAGGCCGAGCCGGTCAAGGCGGCGACGAACCGCGGCGGTTGGGGCGGCCAGATCCGGCGCGAAGGGGTCGAGGTGCGGGTGGTCGACGGTCAACGCGACGCCGTCATATCCGAGCCCGGCGATCACCTCCAGGGCGTCGTCCAGGCGGTGACTGCCGAAGCCGTTCGTCCCGTAGCCGAAGCGCAGGCTCATGTCGGCGACACCACCTTCGACGCCGCCCTGGCCCCTGGTCCCGCGAGCAGCAGCCCGCCGGCCACGCCGAGCGAGCCGGACCGTGCGGCCAGGGCCGACTGCAGCAGCATGACGCCACGGATCCCGGATCCGGTGGCGCTGCGCACGGTGCCCGCGTCGGGGCTTCCCGCGGCCCGCAGCTGACTGCGGCCCACCACCGCCGCGTAGGTTCCGGCCAGTCCGGCGCCGGTCCAGCGAACCGCCCGGGCACGCCAGGACGGTGCCAGCCGGTCAGGTCGCCGTGGCGGCAGTGCTGCGGCCGAGGCCGCCGCTGTGGTGGCGATCAGCGCGGCGTACGCAATCGCCGGCTTCGCGCCGTGTACCTCGCCCCTGCTCAGCACGGTCACGCCCAAGGTGTGGGCGGCGACGGCCGCGCTGGCGACCGTAGCCTCACGCCAACGGCTCCCGGCACCGAGCAACACGTCCAGTCCGCGCGCCGCCGCCATGCAGGCCGGGCCCGCCGGTGTCTGCTTGGCCAGCAGGTCGTAGGCCCAGGCCGTCACGGCCACGCGGAACGCTCCGGCCAGGGCCTGGCGGCCGCCGGCCAGCCCGGCGACGGTCAGGCCCGCTGCAGTCAGCCCGGCGGCTACTCCCAGCGCCTCGGCCGGACGCACCCGGCCGGACGGAATGGGCCGCTCCGGCCGCTCGACCCGGTCGAGCTCTCGGTCCGCGTAGTCGTTGAGCGCCATCCCGGCCCAGTACAGGCAGGCGGAGGCGACCGGCAGCGCCCAGGTCCGGCGCCCGTGCGGCCAGCCCGCCGCGGCAGCGCCGGCCAGTGAGTCCCCGGGTACGGTCAATGCCGCCGGGAGTCGGACCAGCTCGACCAGATCCCGGGTCCTCACGGCCGGTCCCCCGCCGCGCCTATTTGCTGGCACCAGTGCGCCAGCGCCTCCCACTGCTCGGCCAAGGCATGCACGTCGCTGCCCGCGGGGTTCTTGAAGAAGAAGGCCAACGCTCCGAGCGGACCGGCCTCGCCGACCTGGTGCGCCCGCGCCACCAGCCGGACCAGGTCCAGCACCAGCGGAGCGGCCAACGCCGAGTCGCAACCGGTCCAGGTGAACTGCAACGACATCCGGGCGCCGAGGAAGCCCTCGAACGAGACCATGTCCCACGCGGTCTTCCAGTCCCCCAGATCGGGCACGTAGTCGATGTGCAGCGGCCCGTCGACCTCGTGGCCGAGGATCGCCTCCAGGCTCTGGCCTTTCGTCACCGTCTTGCTCGCGGCGTTCGCCGGGTCCGAGAGCGTACGACCGTCGCCGCCGCCCAGCAGGTTGTACGACGACCACGATCGGACCCGCAGCGCGCGCATCGCGAACATCGGCGCGAGCACCGTCTTCAGGAGCGTCTCGCCGGTCTTGCCGTCCGAGCCCGCCCAGGGCAGCTCGGCCTGGGCGGCCAGCTCTTCGAGCGCGGGCAGCCGCGGTCCCGGACTCGGAGTGAACGCCACCACCGGGCAGCCCGCGCGAAACGCCGCGTACGCGTAGAGCGACGTCGGCGGCAGCGGTGACTCCCCGGCATCCAGGGCTCGCTCCAGCTCGGCCAACGACGCCAGTTCCGCCGCTTCCGCCGCGGGCGGCTCGGTGCTGGAGACGTCGACCACCACCACCCGCTCCAGATTGTGCTCCTCGCGGAACGCGCGCAGGTCCGCTTCGAGTACGGTCGCGGTCTCCCGCTGGGACCGTCCATCGGGCCGGATGCCCGGCCGGATCGCGTTGTCCACCGAGGCCAACTCCGCGGCCAACGCGGTCGAGATCTCGTGCGGCACGACCCTCGCCGCGACCAGCTCCTCGACCCGCTTCGGCAGCGACACGTCGGCCACCTCGTGCCCGCCGAACACCAGGCTGCCCAGCTCCGGCAGCCGCGCGTCGGCCACCGGCGCCAGCTCACTGACCAGTCCGACCTGCCCGGCCAGGCCGGAACGTACGGCCAGCGCTCCGGCGACGGCGGTCGCCGCGACCGATCCACGGGCTCCGACGAACCAGACTCCGGTTCGTGCCTCGCCCGAGGGTAGGACGGACTTCTCGGTGTCCATCACGGCCGTCGGCCCGGGTCGAAGTTGGCGAACTGCTCCATCGCCATCAGCGGCCGAAGCCGCCCGAGGAACCCGGGAGTCACGAAGGCGTCACGCAGCACGTCGTCGGCGAGCTGGTTACCGATGGCCGCCATGATCATGCCCTGATCCAATGACAGGTACCACTGAGCGACGGTTCCGGTATCGACGTTGACCGAGTCACGGAATCCCCAGTCGGTGTAGATGTCGAAGTCGTTCTCGAGGTTGGCGAGGTTCTCCATCGCCTCGTCCGTCGCGTAACGCAATGCGAGGAACGACGCGTGCGGCGTGACCACTCCGTTGGTGTAGTCCTCCGGACCGGGCAGCGGCTGGGGCTCGCGACCGGGACAGCCTTCGTAACCGGGACGCGGCACGACACCGTCGTTGTTGGACGGGTACCCGTCGGGGTCCATGCCCAGCCACGAAACGCCGTACGTGCGATAGCCGCCCTCGGGCACATCAGCCGGTGAGAAGCCCCAGTAGCCGTACTGGGCTTCGTGGAGACCGTGCTCGATCTGGGCCTGGACGAACAGCGGGTGATTCACCCGCCAGCTACGCGGTCCCCACTGCTCTTCCGGCACGAACAACGGCACCATCAGGGCCTCGAACATGCTGCCGCCCCAGTTGGGCACGATCCGCATGCCGCGGTATTCGTAGGCACCCTCGAACACATCGACGCCCAGGTAGCGCCGCCACTCGCCGACCGGCCTGGTGAACGTCCAGGAGAAGTCGCAGGAGGGCGGGAAGGTTCGGAACGGCCCGAAGTAGTGTCGGCGCGGAATCTCGCCCTTGCCGATGCCGATCCACGACGCCATTCG
>Ga0209382_10000571_pt1 | contig 60255 bp, 54 predicted proteins | sample SoiMetdeltSBSDD5_FD_187599 | JGI IMG/M metagenome (GOLD analysis project Ga0209382, IMG submission 187599) | Bulk soil microbial communities from a Populus tree surrounding site in Tennessee, USA - Soil MetaG P. deltoides SBSDD5 (SPAdes) (version 2) | ecosystem: Environmental > Terrestrial >...
ATGGCTGGTTCGGGAATGTCGTCTACGCATATAACGACGCCCGGATCAACGACAACGACGGCTTCGGGGACTATGACGCCGATTTCAACCGCGAGCACTTTTTCTCCATCGGCGGCAGCTGGGAGATCAGCGAACGCTGGAAGTTCGGTGCACGCTGGAAATGGGCAACCGGGCGACCCACCGACGACTTCATCATCAATAGTGACGTGCTGGGAGCAGGACAGCCGCTGCGCTATTCGAAGGAACTGACGCGGCAGAATGCGCTTCGGCTTGATGACTATCACTCGCTCAATATCCGGATCGACTACCGGCGTACTCTCGGCCCGGTGGACCTTGTCGCGTTCCTGGATGTGATCAACGTCTATGCCGGCCCAAGCGGTGGTGCGCAGGAATTCGACCCGCGGCGGGGCGTAAATGTCGCAGACGAAGGGGAAGCATTTCCCATCATCGGCATGATATTCGAGCGCTCCTGGTGAGAAACCTGCGTGCAAGACACGCGCCGACGTTCACCCGCTCTTGCGTAGCGATTAGGTCTAGCCTCGGGGATCTGGCACAACCTACGGTCAACCCAGCCTCGAAGTGGGGCACTCGATCCCGAGCCTGCACGTAATTCGCGTGATGGAGAGTTGATCGAGCTGTACGGCAAACCACAGGGGCTGCGCCTGGACAACGGCAGCGAGCTCACATCGATCGCCTTCACGGAGTGGTGCTTCTGGCGCCAGCGCAGTGAGCGGCACGCGCGCAGTGTTCGTCGACCTCAATGCAAGTGATCGAACGACAGCGCGACGTCGCGGGGGTTGAGGTGAGAGTCGGCTCTGCTAAATTCTCAGGAATGTCGCTGCAATCACCTAAAATGACTTTCATGCAAGCGGGTGCATTCCTTTGACTCTTAACAGAAAAGTGTCCGTGGCCCCCATGATGGACGACACGGACTCTTGCAGCTTCCGCTGACACGTCAACAACTTATGCTGGCCGAAAAAGGTACGTACCAGTTTTGTCAAAGCTGGGAAGAGATTGATGGAGCCTCTGACGGGTGATCTAAAGCGAGCTTTGCGCACCGAGTCGCGCTCGGTGATCAGGTCCGACGTTGTCGCAACAACGTGCAACACAGCGCGATAAGTTGCGATAGCTCCAAGCTGCCGAGCAGCCCTCGTGTGAGCTAGTTGTAAAGCAGAATTCGAGCATGGCAACCGAGAACGTGCAGGTCTAAATCGCTGAAGCACTACGCGCTGTCCCTGCACTTTGAATGCGCATTCGGGTGAAGTGAAACTGTTTCTCCATTCAGTGACATACGAACGCGGCGGGCATCGTCCAGGATCTCCCGCGGACGGCTCGCTGCGCTGAGGCGAGGTCCTATCGCAGCTGCTGGCGACAACCTAGATGGCTGTGGGTGGCGACTATGCGACCTGTTGCAGAGTGTTACTGTCGCAGAGTGTTGCTGCGTGGCCCGCGCGGGCGCCGATTGGATGGACTGGACCGACGATCTCAGTTCTCGCTGAAGCAGCATCTGCCTGTCGGCAGTCGCCTCCGACCTGCTGGGAACCGCTCGTGGGTTGTCCGCATCTGCTACTCGGAAGTGCGGAGGCCGATGTGCCCCGGCTTCTGCCAAACTGAACAAATGCTCGCGCCATGCTCCTCGGGAGGCCTATCGTGCGCGTCGAAGGCGGCGTGCTAAGCCGCACAAGAGCAAGGCACAAAATGTCATCGTTTGATCTCCGCCATGGCTGACTTGGGACAGAGCTTCGCACTTCAGGTGCGCCAGATCGAAGTGGCCACGCCCAACGGGACGGTGGCCCTCGCGGAGCTCGACCATGCAGAGCTGGCGGCGCGCCTTGCTCGCGAGCATGCCCTGCTGGAGGTCGCGCAACCGCATCTCGCCTGCTTGTCAGTCCTCGTTCCGCCGCCGCATGTGCTCTATGTGGCCGATGCTGAGGCGTACGTGCTGCGAGTCGAAGGCGACGCTGTGCTTGCGGCCCGATTCGGTATTTCTGCGGGACGTACCTGCTGGCGGTTGTCCAGCGAAGCGCTCGGGGCGCTGGCGAAAGGAGATGCGATCGTCGTCCACGCAACCGGCGATGCGTCTGGCAGCGCGTGGATCGCTGCACCCGTGCGCGGCTCGCGCGGTGACCTGATCGCAGTCATCGGCCTCTGTACCGCAGAGGAACACCGTGATCCTCGTCACTTGTCTCTTGCCGCATACGTTGCCTCGAACATCGAGCGCACGCTCGCCGAAGTTGCTCAGGCCGAGGAGCACATGCGGCTCATGCGCGAACTGGATCAGCACAAGAGGCAGCTCGGAGAACTCGATCAGCGGCTCGAGCTCATCCTAGAAAATGCGCCGGTCTATATCTATGTGATCGATGCGAGCAACCAGTTCCTCGCCGTCAATCGCGCTTGGCGTCAGCTCGTCGGCGACAGCTACGCCTCGATCGTTGGGCGCAACCTGTACGATGTCTTTACCGAGGCGACAGCCGCCAGCTTCGCGAGCAATAACCGCGAGGTGCTGCTGGCAGGTTCACGTCTCGAGTTCGAGGAAGGCCATGAAGGAAGGACGTTCCTGTCGGTTAAGGTCCCGGTGCGCGATGCGCACGGACATCCTTACGCCATCTGCGGGATGTCGGTCGATATTACCGCTCGCAAGGTGGCCGAACGCGCGCTGCTCGAAAGCGAAGTTCGCTTTCGGCGCATGGCCGATGGGCTGCCTCTGATCGTCTGGGTGCACGACGAGCACGGTGCACAACAGTTCGTCAACGAGACGTTTTGTCAGTTCTTCGGAGTCACCCGGGAGGAGATGAAAGGCGGCCGCTGGCGCATGCTCATGCATCCGCAGGACGAGGCGCACTACCTGGCGGCGTTCGAGGAAAGCGTGCGGGCGCGTGCGCCATTCAATGCGGAGTGTCGCGTGCGCCGTGCGGACGGCGAGTGGCGCTGGATTGAATCCTGGGGCCGTCCGCACTTCGATCCCGACGGCTCGTTTCGGGGCACCGTCGGAACGAGCGCGGACATCACAGAGCGCAAGGAGACTGCTGAACGGTTGGAGGCGAGCGAAGCGGCGCTGCGCGAGACGGATCGTCGTAAAGACGAATTCCTGGCCGCGCTCGGGCACGAGCTCCGCAATCCGCTGGCGCCGCTGCGCAATGCGGCAGCGATCCTGCAGAAGAGTCGTCCGGATGATCCGGCAGTGCGGGCCGTCGCCGACATGATTGAGCGGCAGACGAGCCAGCTCGTGCGGCTCGTCGATGATTTGCTCGATGTAAGCCGCACCATGTTGGGCAAAGTGCGGCTTCAGTTCCAGGTCCTGGATCTGCGAGCGGCTGTTCAGGATGCCGTACAGGCCACGGAGCAAGCGCGCAAGGAAAAATCGCAGGAACTCTCGACCGCACTGCCGAGCACGCCCGTCTGGGTGCGCGGCGATCGCGTCAGGCTTGCCCAAGTCTTCTCGAATCTGTTGAGCAACGCGAGCCGCTACACTCCACAAGGCGGAAAGATCTCGGTGCGCTCATGGCAGGCGGGGGATGTGACGTGTGTCAGCGTGCGCGATAACGGCAAGGGAATCCCTTCCGAAGAGCTCCCGTCGATCTTCGATCTGTTCCACCAGGCTCGCGAAGATCAAGGAAAGGGCGGTCTGGGCATCGGCCTGACGCTGGTCAAACGCTTCGTGGAGAAGCACGGCGGAAAAGTGGAGGCATACAGCGAAGGCGCAGGCAGAGGAAGCGAATTCGTAGTGCGATTGCCGATCTCAGATGCCCCCGTCGTCGATGCTCCATCCGGCGAGGAGTCTCCGCTTTCCAAGCTCAGGATCCTCATCGTCGACGACAACGTCGATCTCGTACAGAGCCAGGCTCAAGTCCTTGCGCTCACGGGGCACGAGGTGGCTACGGCCACCAGCGGCCGCGATGCCTTGAGCGTTGCGGAGCGGTTTCAACCGGACGTCGTCCTGCTCGATCTCGCGATGCCCGACGTCGACGGGTTCGGCGCTGCGCGCGCGCTGCGGCGCTCGCCGAGAGGGCCGCGCATGACCATCATCGCGCAGACCGGTTATGGGCACTCCGCCATCGCTCGGGACGTCGCCGCGGCTGGTTTCGACGGGTATATCAGAAAGGGCGCAGATGGCGGCTCCGTCATGGCCATGATCCACGCCCTGCGGAGCACACGCCAAGTGCCCTAGCACCAGGGCACGTGCCCACTGAAGGTCTGCTCATGCGGCAAACCCGTGGCAGGGCCGGCTGACAGCGACCTCGGCGCGCTACGTGGAAGAATTCGCGCGGTGGGTGCGCGAGGCGGTGATCGGAAAGGACACCCGGAGCCTGCTTGCATATCGAAGCGGGGCTCCGCATGCCGAGCGTGCATATCCGACGGAAGAGCACTTCCTCCCGTTGCCGGTTGCGCTCGGCGCAGCGAGCGATGCGGATGACGTGATCGCGATTGATGGCGGCATGACTTATGGCGTGCTGTCGATGGATTCCTTCGCCCGGGGGCGTCGGGACGTTCAGTGGCGCGCACAGAAGTCGCGTAGGGCAGGTCGCCGATGCGAAAGATCTGTCCGACGATGCTGTTGCTGCGATCTGCCACCCGCTGCGGTTCTACTCGCCGCAGGTGCCGCTATGACGATCGCACTCATCGGCGCGAGCGGCTATGTGGGATCAGCCATTCTGCGCGAGGCGCTGTGGCGCGGGCATCACGTGACCGCAGTGGTTCGCAACACTGCTAAGTTGAGTGCTCAGCCTGGTCTGACGGCGATCGCTGCAGATGCGCTCGACACGGCTGGTCTTACGAGCGTGCTCGCTGGACACATGGCGGTGATCAGCGCATTCAGCGGGCATTCGCAAGCACAGATCCGGGAGTACTACGGTCGTGGTCTGCGATCGATCATTGCGGCGGTGAAACAGGCGAGGGTGCCTCGGTTGCTGGTGGTCGGTGGCGCCGGCAGTCTCGATGTAGCGCCCGGCGTGCAACTGGTAGACACACCGCACTTTCCACCGCAGTGGAAACAGACTGCCGAAGGCGCACGAGATGCTCTAAGGCTGTTGCGCGAGGAGCCGGAGCTCGATTGGACCATGTTGAGTCCATCCGCGCTCCTCGAGCGCGGAGTCCGCGCGGGCCAGTTCAGGCTCGGCACAGATCAGCTGCTGACCGGCAGCAGGCGAGAGTTACATCTCGCTGGAGGACTACGCGGTGGCAATGCTCGACCAGCTCGAGCGTCCGACGCACTCACGTCAGCGATTTACTGTGGGCTATTGAGAAGACGAGCGTGCAATCATGGCGAGTTACACACATGCGATCGGACGCATTAACCAGGAAGATATCGGGAAGCTTGCTCTGCGCATTGCGCTAGGCGTACTTATTTTCTCTTCCACGGCGTCGCGAAACTGACGGGTGGAATCGACTTCATTACAGACGTGGTCGTCAAAGCCGGTCTGCCGTCATTCGTTGCGTACGGTGTCTATGTCGGCGAAGTGGTCGCCCCGCTGATGCTAATTGCCGGCTGGCATACGCGTCTCGGCGCTGCTCTTATCGCGCTGAACATGCTCTTTGCAATCGGGCTGGTTCACGTCTCGGAACTCTTGCAGATCGGCCAGAGCGGCTGGGCACTCGAGCTTCAGGGCATGTTCTTGTTCGCTGCGCTCGCCGTGGAGCTGCTTGGGCCCGGCAGACTCAGTGTAGACGCGCGACGGGGCGCAGCCGGCAGATTCACTGTGGATGCGCAACAGGGCGCAGCCGGCAGATTCACTGTGGATGCGCAACAGGGCGCAGCAGCTACAAGTCAGGCGAATTGAACCTAGGAGACCACATCATGAAGATCGGAATCATTGGAGACGGCAATGTGGGTAGCGCGCTCGCTCGCGGGCTCAAGCGTGCCGGTCATGACGTACGCGCCGTTGGAAACGACGGCGCAGCCATCCGCGGTACGGCAGGCTCGGCAGAGCTGGTCGTAGTTGCCGTTCCCTTTGGCGCGATCGACGACGTCGTGAAGGCGGCCGGAGAAGCATTGGCAGGCAAAACGGTCGTCGACGCGACGAACGCACTCGATGCCAACATGAGTCTCGCCGTGGGCTTCACAACCAGCGGCGCCGAGGAGCTTCAGAAGAAGCTGCCCAAGTCCCGTGTCGTGAAGGCGTTCAACACAGTCTTCGCGCAGCATATGGACAGCGGCAAGCTCGGAGAGCAGCGACTCACCGCATTCGTCGCAGGCGATGACGAGACAGCCAGGAAGCAGGTCATCGAGCTCGCGCGAAGCATCGGATTCGATCCCGTCGACTCAGGCCCGCTGAAGAACGCGAGGCTGCTCGAGCCGCTCGCATTCTTCAATATCCAGCTCGGGTACGGCCTCGGAATGGGTACCCAAATCGGCTTCAAGCTGCTGCATGAATGAAGACGCAGGAGGTGCAGCATGAGTGATCAGACAGCGAAGCCACGACTCGAATCGGAACCCAGGGAAGTAGTCGTCCACGGATGCGCGAAGGGTTTTACGCAAGAAATCACCGTGGCTGGCCACCGCTTGGTCGTAGACGAACCGACGGCGTTCGGAGGAAGCGCTACAGGTCCGAGCCCCTACGACCTTCTCGTCAGCGCGCTTGGCGCGTGCACGTCAATGACGGTGTCTCTCTATGCACGCCGCAAGCAATGGCCACTGGAAGCTGTGACGGTACGGCTGCGGCACTCGAAGATCCATGCCGTCGACTGCGCGGAATGCGACACGAAAAGCGGCATGCTCGATGGCATCGAGCGCGACGTCGAGCTGCAAGGTGATCTGACCGCGCAGCAGCGTGCACAACTGCTCGAGATGGCGAACAGGTGTCCCGTGCACAAAACGCTCACGTCCGAAATCAACATCCGCACACGGCTGGTGTGAATCGTGATGACGTCAAGACCTCCTCCAGCAGCGGCTAGAGCTCGACGGAACCCCGTTGGATCGCGTAGCGCCGATTGCGCTGGGCAAGCAGACTCCAGTATCAGAGAATCTGTGTCATATTGATGAGGACAGTCTCATGACCGAGCCCGATTCACGTCATCCCGCAGCACATCGCGAACTGATACAGGAATTCGCCGTTGCTGATCGCGACAACGACGGTCGCATCGATTTTGAAGAATTCAAATTGCTGCTCGATGGGCTTGAGGCAGCAATGTCCATCGACGAGATGCAAATAGGATTTCGCGAAGTCGACGCCGATCACGACGGATGGATCGATTGCCGGGAGTTCGTCGACTGGTGGAGCTCTGACTGACGCCGGTCGGGCGACACGATAGCTGTACCCGCCAAGGCAATACTTCGCATTACGTACGCATCCGCACACAAGAGGGCGAGCGCGTACTGTGGGGGAAAGATCTCCAAAGAGCGCTGAATTGAACGCGCGCAACGTACCGATCGTGGGCACTACATGGAAGCGCAGGGATCGGTCGCGCGGGTGGGTCGGTTCAGCGATCATAGTAATCACGCGCAACGAGCTGTACGTCGGCGTGGTGAGTGGAACCAGACCCGCTTCGTTCGCGATCCGAACACCGAGAAGGTCGTGAGGCGCAAGCGACCGCGCGCGGAGTGGGTCGTTCGCGATGATCCCACGCTGCGCATCGTGAGCGATGCCGTGTTCGCGAAGGCGGCGAGCCGCACCAAGGTTCGCTCCAACAGCGACGCGCGGTTGAAGTGCGGCGGCAAGCCGAAATATTTGTTGTCGGGTTTGTTGAAGTGCGCCGCCTGCGACGTGTCGTTCGTCTTCGCCGACGGTCGCGCCTACGCGTGCTCATCGCTCGTGCACGGCGGCGCGGGCGCGTGCTCGAACTGCACCCGCGTCCGCAAGGACACGTTGGAGAAAGTGATCGTCGGCGGGATTCGTGACGAACTGCTGGACCCGGCGCGCGTCGCACGCGTGGCGAAGGAGTTAGAACGACGGCATGCGGAACGCGTGAAGGCGGCGCAGCAGCGGGGCGTGGATGCACGGCGCGAGCTGAGCGAACTCGACGCCCGCCTCGACCGTCTGCGCGATCGCCTGCGGCGAGGCGACCCCGACATGGAGGCGGACGAGATCTCAGCGGCGATCGAGCGCGTCGAGTCGAAGCGCCGCGAACTCGCGGCGGCTCAGTCGGCCAACAGCCCAGCAAGAATTCTGACTCTGCTGCCGAAAGCGGCCGAGGCGTATAGGCGTCAGGTCGTCGCGGGATTGGAGGGGCACCCCGAGGCGGCGGCGAAGGCGCGCGGCGTGCTGCGTGAGCTGGTCGGCCCGGTGACAATCAAGACCGAGGGGGATGGGAGCGTGTGGGCTGAACACGAGGCGCGGCGCGACCCTCTGCGCTGCTGAACGCAGCAGGGGTCGGCACATACACAGCTGGTCGGGGTGAGGGGATTTGGGCTGTTCCTGCAGTGCCGGTGCGCGTACGTGTGAGGTAGTCTGACTCGGACGAAAGGAGCAGCCCGAACCGGTGTTGGAAATGGGTAGGAAGCACTCTACGCGCCCGCGGCGCATGCAGGCATCGATCCAGCAACATCTCGAAGAGCAACGACGCCGCCTGCTCGGCGCCGATGCTGTAGTTGTTTGCCTGCAGCGTGCCATGGACAGCCACACCGGTCGGCCCGACGAGCTGCGTGTCATGGATGCGCTCCAGGTCGTGAGCGAGATTATCAACGGCGCCGTCGCGGCGCTCAAAGTCGAGAAGGGCGGTTCGCCGTAAGGTCGCCAAGTTCGACGAAAGCCATCGTGAGTTGGCGGAGTGTTTCGATGAGCAAGCCTGGTTGGCTTCTACTGATCGAGGCGTGGACTGCTGAAGGCATGGGCGCGATCGGTCCAACTCTGCCTTTCGTCGTCGGCGCGTTGTGCTATCGATCTCGCAGTAGACCGCAGAACGTGTCGGCCATTACAGCTTTGGTTGAAGAGATGGCCTCGACGAAGGTTCCGGGGCGCTACATCTACGTATCGTGGTGTCCGACAGTCGATGCCCCCGTGTTGTCATTGCGAGAAGCTCCAAGGCCGGAATGGGCAGTTTGGTCGGGTGGCAAGGTGGCGGAATACACTCAGTTGGAGTTCGGTTCAGATGTACGATCGACGGCAGCATTCAATTGCGCTGATCAGACTGCGTGCATCCGAAAGCTGGCCGAGGACGCCTGGGAACCGGTTGCGCGCGGTACCTTTTCTCGCAATCGCGGGTCATCTGGTCTGCCGGAGTTTGGGCCTTTCACCGCGCACGAAATTCGGTTTATTGAGCGCACGCTCGCGCCCTAGTGCGCGTGTTGGTGCTGATATGTGTCGCCGACGCCAGGGTTCGACTCAGCGGGGCTGCAGCTTCATATCGGCCAGCAGTTTGACGGATTAGCGATGTCGATTCGACGCTCTCCGGCAAGCCACGCGGCATAGCGAAGCGCCTGGAAGATGTCTTCGCGTTCGAGATTGGGGTAGTCAGCGAGGACATCCTCGATCGCGCGACCGGCGCCGATCTGTCCAACAACCATTGCGACCGTGACACGCATGCCGCGGATGCAGAGTTTGCCACTCATCGTTCCGCGCTGCTGTGTGATGCGATCAAGATTTGTCAGATGCACGCATTGCGGCGTTAGAGCGTCAGAGCAGCTGACGCTGGTCAATCTATTCGTGTGGGCCGTGCGACATTGGGATTGGTGGCGGTTCGGAGGTGCTGCCATTCTTTGCGCTCCAAGTGCGCCAAACGACCGTTTGCTCTGTCAGCAGAAACTTTCCTTTGAAACCCTGATAGGCGGAGATGGCTGTGGACATCAAATTGATCGCCTGCTGCACGCGCCCCAACAATATCGACATGTCGTTGAAGGTGTATTCGTTCCTTTCGAGTGCATGCAGCGCCGTTTTCGCAGCCACGGCGCCTTGTGCTAGCTGCCGTGCGAGACCGGGTGCATGGACAGCAGGGATCTCGGCTGCGCGAAAGAAATCGATCCCTCTCTCGCCAAACAGCACATCCAGTTTCAGCGCCTCTTCGCAGTACTCGCGCGCCAATGCCAGACTGCGCCTAAGCTCAGCTTCCTCGCCGTCGTCGATATGTCCGTCACCGATGGAATATCCTGACAGCCGGCCCTCGTACTGGAACTCGTGGAAGAAATAATGCAACTTCGCGAAAGCGTACATCCGACTCGGTTCCAATGCGTACCAACGCAACCCCGAGTAGTTGCGTTTCCGTTCTTCTGTCAGCGAGTTCCAAAGAGGAATCCTGAGTGTGACGCTCTTCTGACGCGGCAGCTGTCGATTCAGGTCGCGGTGATGAAGGTCGACCTCGTCTCGGATTGGCAGCCAGTACGCGTCCTTGGCCGCCAGGTCGACGAGTATTAGCAGCAGCGGAAAATGACAACGCTGCACGTAGGAAATTTGCTTCATTTCCATGGAATACGGGATGTACTCCGCCGTGATATTGCCGTCCCCGTCTGAGGGAAGGTCAGGGAAGCGATTGGCAATGGGCCAGCGGGCGACCACGGGCTTAGTCTTTTCTGTCGACTTCAACTGCACCCAGATGCGGTCACCTAGAACCATCCCTTGGTCCACTAGCTCGACTTCGCAATCGACCCCGTAGTCCTTCTGTATGGTTCGCACAATCCATTCCTCTGGCAGAAGGCTCGCGAACAGCCTTCCAGAGGCATCCTCCATTGCATGTTGGCGTGGTCTTTTCATCGCGTGTTCCGCACGCGCCGGCGGCCTGTACGCCACTGCGCCAACCAGTCACTCGTCACTTGGCGGCTGAAGAGTTGTTACGTCGCGGAACAGGTGGTTGGGGCACTGACTCAAGCTGAGCCAGTCGCCTTCGCGCGTCCTCTAATTGCGTCTGCAATTTCGCGATCTCGACCGAAGCGGCCGCGTGCTCTCTGACAGAGTCCGCCTGAACCTCGGCTAGTTTGTCCCTGAGATCCGCAACTGCGGCGAGGTTTGCATCCAATCTGGATCCTAGATATTGGCCCGTCCCGAAGTAGATCGCCAATACGCCTAACACAATGCTCAGAATGATCGGCCAAAGAAATGCCCACAAGTTGTAGCTGCTCTTCATGCTTTCGACCGTGTGCTGTGTTACCCGAGCGATCCGAGCATCCATATTGCCGAAGTCTTTCGATAGCGCGTCGACCTCGGCCCGCGTGGGTTCGCCTTTTGTTGCCTGGCCAGCCTGTCGATTGATCCACGGCGTCTGGCTTGGACTACGGAGTGGCATAAGAAGAAGCGTGCCAACTGCATCGGTAGCTCGAGCCAGAGGGATTGCCTTTCCTCCCATGTTTATCACGGTGAAGCGGAGGTGACCTGAGAAGCCTGGATCGATATGACCTATGTTTGCGACGAGCAAACCTAGTGAAGAGAGTCTCGACGGAGGGAAGACGATGCCGCCGAGATGTGCAGGCATGTTGATCTGCTCGTACGTGCTGACGATCACCGATTCTCCCGGTCCGACCGCATGACTGCTGGCAGGGCGCGTCTCGCTGCCAAGTTCGCCTGTTTTGGTGTCCGGGACGTATATATAGCCGACGTGCAGATCAACGGAACTCGGCTGTATTGGCGAGTTGGTCGCGGCCCATCTAGCATCACTCGGTGCGAGATCCGCCCACTTGGTTTCCCCATATTCGGGAAGCGAATCGATTAGTTTGGTCTCGCCCGACCTACCGAAAAGCTCGGCCGCTATGTCCCGGTCAGATAGCATCGTGTTCCCTCTATGGGTCTGAGCGCGAATCGTCAGCGTACACCGCCGCTTACTAGGGGCGGGGTATCCGAGTTATTTTAGGCATTGATGAGGCTCAAGGGCACGACAGGCAGGTGTGACACAACATGACTGACTGGGACTACCGCTTCCTTCAGTTGGCTCAGGTAGTCGGCAACTGGAGCAAGGACCGATCCCGCAAAGTGGGATGTGTGATCGTTGATGATGAACGTGGCATCCGAGCGATCGGGTACAACGGCTTCCCTCGCGGTATCGAGGACACTTTCGAAGCACGGCACTCTCGTCCGGAGAAGTACCTGTGGACGGAGCACGCTGAGCGCAATGCGATTTACCACGCGGCCCGCATGGGGATCAGGCTCGAAGGCTGCACCATGTATCTGCCGTGGTTCCCGTGCATGGATTGTGCGCGAGCGATCGTGCAGGCGGGAATAAAGAGACTGGTTGCGTTTCGGCCAGATACCAGCGATGCGCAGTGGGGCGAGCATTTTGTAGCTGCCCTTGAACTGCTTCGAGAGGTTGGGATTACGCTGGACCTCACCGAACCCAGCGATCTGACTTCACAACTGGCCAGCAGCAGCACAGAGACCTGAGACCTGCAGATCGTCTCTCAGCGTTCAAACGCGGCCACACATTGCCGTGAACTTCATAGCGGGTGTGTGTGCTCTTGGCGCAATATCGCGTTGACCATACTCAAATCTGCGTCCACAATACGCAGATGAGAGTGCGAAGGCTTACTGCAGCGGATGCCTGCGGTGTAACTGGGTACAACCGTGACCAGTTACGCGGGCTGCTGAAGGAGTTGCCGGAGTGGGCGACTGCGCCCGCTGAGCGCAAGGCGAGGACTTACTCCCCCCAAGACTTGGTGGTCTTGAGTGTCATACATACGCTGGATGCCGTTATGGATATCCGGCGAAAGACCATAGCAGCGATATTCCCGCAGTTGCGAAGCGTGCTCTCTGGACCTAAGCGATTGGCTTCGAGTGCGCGGCTCGTGATTGCCTTTGCACCCTTGCGAGTCGAGTACGTGGACGGCGATGACGCAACGGTCGAGGGAGTGGTCGTCGCTTTGCAGCCAATACTTGATCGAATTGATCGCTACCTCGGGTCGGGCCGCGCAGCCCTGAGTGAGCCACAGGCGAGCTTGGAGCTCGGACCTGGTCTCCTGCGCACTCGGCGACGACGCTGACCAACGAGACGAACAGGGAAATTAGTTCTTTCGTGAAAGACATGAGATCCAAAGAAGACAACCGAGTCGAATCGGTCAACTACATCGATTTGTTCAGTGGATGCGGCGGATTCAGCCTTGGTTTGGAGCGGGCTGGATTGAGATGTCTTGCCGCAATTGACATCGATCGGCACGCGGTTGAAACGTTCAAGCAGAACATGCCCAATGTTAGGCACGTGCTCGAGCGTGACTTGACACGATTTCAGCCCGAAGAATTGCGCCGGCTTATCGGCGACGACCGCGTACACGCCATCGTAGGCGGTCCACCGTGCCAGGGTTTCAGCAAGGTACGTATGGTTGACGGTTCCAACCACGGAAGACGAACAGTGGAAGACCCCCGTCGGCTCCTCTATCGGAATTACCTGCACTACGTGGAGTTCTTCAAGCCGCTCATCTTTGTCATGGAGAACGTCCCTGGAATACGCAATGCAGCGGGAGGTGCGTTCTTCGCGTCAGTTCAATCTGAGGCGCGCAAGCTCGGCTATCGCGTGCATGCGAGCACTATATGTGCTTGGCACTTTGGGGTCCCGCAGAAGCGAGAGCGGCAGTTGATCATAGGCACTTCATGTGAGTTGCCTATCTTTTCGACGAACATATATGTGCCGCCTACGCATGAAGACCCGCCACAGCGAGTCAATAGTCGCCGTCCGAGGCCGCAACGTGGCGGTCCTGGCCGGCCAAGAAAGCTGGACCAGATAGTCTCACTCTGGGAGGCCATCGGAGATTTGCCTCCGCTGCGAGCAGGCGACGGGGATTTCACCGCCGAGTACGACGTGGTACGTGGTGGCGCCCATCTTGGGTCATATGGCAGACGATATCTGGTCGACGTACTCGAAGTCGATCGATCTGAATCTCTGACTGCACATGTTGCCCGGCCACACAGCGAGCGAGATTTGCGGGACTTTGATCGCCTGAAGGAAGGCGAGACCTGTCGAGAGGCAATCGCTCGAGGTGAGAAGATGGAGTTCCCCTATGATCGGGAGAATTTCAAGGATCGTTATACGCGCCAGCATCGCAACGAGCTGTGTTCGACGATTGTTGCGCATCTCAGTAAAGACGGGCTGATGTTCATCCATCCCACTCAGCGACGATCGCTGACGGTACGGGAAGTCGCACGCGTGCAGAGCTTCCCCGATTGGTTCAAGTTTCCAGCCCCTCGTACCATTGCATTCCGGCTCGTGGGAAATGCAGTGCCTCCTTTATTGGCAGAGGCAATAGGTCGGGGCCTTCGACGCTACCTCGCCGCGGCTATTGTTGTTCGAGGGCTGGCTCCAATACCGAAGTCGCCAGAGCAGGCGATGCAGTGGATCACACCTGCCGTCGACGCCACGTTCGGTTCGCGCACGCTTCGTGCCTTGGGCAAGAACGACTTTAAGAAGGCTTGGTTCTCGATCGGGTTCCTCCACAACTGGCTACATCCGGACAGTGCCGTGGACAATGGAGATCGGATCATTCACGAAGCGCATTTGACTTCGTTGCTTACAGCGATGGCGCCAGATATTGCCACGCCTGCGTACGAATGCAGTGGATGGCCGATTCGTCTAGTCCCATTCGCGCGCGAAGCAGCAAGACGCTTCCAGGAAGGACAGCTGAGCTATGAGGAATATTACTGCTCGGGCGCACAGATCGCTGGTTGGGAGTGGTGCAGGAAGAATAAGGGAACCAAATGGGGAAGAAAGGCCATGAGCTGATTCCGTCCGCTCGGAGACTCATTACATCTCTGCGGGACTTAGGGTATGACTTTGCTGCTGCCGTAGCAGATGTCGTGGACAACTCGATCGAGGCACGCGCGACAAGAGTGGCAATAGACGTGCGCTTCGACGGCGACGACTCTTGGGTACGAATAACGGACAACGGGAAAGGCATGAAGCCTGCTCAGATCCGGGAAGCGTTGCGCTTTGGCTCGAATCGTGAGTACGACCTGCAGGAGTCACTCGGCAAGTTCGGCTTGGGTCTCAAAACGGCCTCGATGAGCCAGTGCCGGCGACTCTCCGTGGCGAGTCGATCCAGTGAAGATCGAGCGGAGATCTATGCGCATTCCTGGGATCTCGAGCATGTCGAGAAGACCGACAAGTGGGAGATCTTGGGAGTAGGTCCGGATCAGCATCCGGAACTTTTGCGAGATCCGCTACTGGAGCACACCGGCACGATCGTGCTCTGGCAGCGGCTTGATCGAATTCTCGGGTTCAAGCATCCATACGGCGAAATGGCGAAGAAGCGCCTCTCGGCGATGTGTCGAGAGCTCGAAGAACACTTGGCCATGGTGTTTCACAGATTCATTTCTGGTGAGGCGGGCCGTCGCAGAGTGCGAATCAGTGTGAACGGAAACCCTATCAAGCCTTGGGATCCCTTCGCACGACAGGAAGCCAAAACCAAGCAACTCCAGCCTGTAACGCTCACATACGATCATGATGGCATTAGAGGTGACATCCTGATCGAGCCGTACGTACTTCCGCATCAAGACGACTTCGCATCTCCGCAGGAGCATGCGGCAGCAGCTGGCCCGCTGAAGTGGAATCGTCAGCAAGGCTTCTACATATACAGGGCTCACCGAATGATCCAGAGCGGGGGCTGGAGCAATCTTCGCACGCTCGACGAACACACGAAGCTCGCCCGCGTAGCCGTGAGCTTCGACCCGCGTCTGGATGCTGCCTTCAACATCAACGTGGCGAAGATGCGAGTGCAGCTGCCTTCGCAGTTGCGAGATCAGTTTGAGAGGGCCATTGGTCCGATAATCAAGATTGCGCAGTCCACCTACAGGCGTTCGGAAGGCGGAGGTCGGCGCGCATCCGCTCAGCCTGCGCCCACGGGCGGAGGAAGGCCTGGGGCTTTCACGGATGTACCAGAGCCTCGCGCTGCGCTCAAAACTTCGGCAGTCGCTCAGCGCGCCGATAGCCAAAAAGCATCGGGCCTCTGGACTTTCGACGATATTCGTCGCGAAGCGGAGCGGATCGCCACCGCCAAGGAGCGACCAGTCGTTGTGAGCGTCTTTGAAAGATTGGCCAAGGAGTTTGGACGTGGCTAACAATCTGACACTGGACGCGGCACTTCGTATCGTCCGCGTTCTTATCTCAAACGGGGTTTCGCGCGACGTAGCTCTCGCAAATCCTGCCATCCCTGACCCACTCAGGGCAGCTGTTGGCGACGCGCTTGCGCGGGAGGAGAACATGATTCTTCTCCCCGCGCGAATAATTACTGCGGAAGCCGGGCGTGGAGATTGGCTTCGAAGGCTGGATCGATCGAATTGGTACTATTGGCCCACGCTTCGGGACTACCTTCTCTCGGTCAAGAACTGGTCAGCCTCTTCTGTGCGCTCGCTGGATGAGTCTACCGATCGCATTCTTGCGGAGATCCCCAGTCCCGACACGGAAGTGTTTGACACGCGCGGACTCGTATTGGGTTTCGTTCAGAGCGGCAAGACAGCCAACTTTACGGCACTAATTTCGAAGGCAGCCGACGTTGGATTTCGATTGGTCGTCGTCTTGTCCGGACTCGACAATGGTCTGCGTCGCCAGACACAAATTCGTGTGAACAAGGAATTGGCTGGCTATGCGGATAACCGGCCCGGCGCGGTTCCTTTACCGCCGATGGGTCACCAGTGGCACCAGTTCACAACGGAAGACTTCGACGGCGATTTCCGGCCTGGCAACGCGAATCACAGCGCGCTTCAAGGAACGCAACCGGTCCTGCTGGTGGTCAAGAAGAACGGCCCTGTGCTTCGGCGACTTCACACCTGGCTCGACGCGGCGCCGGAAGAGGTGCGGCGTACGCTCCCGTTGCTTGTTGTTGATGATGAGGCGGATCTGGCAAGCGTCGACACGCGGGGCTCGTACCAGACAGATGATGAAGCTGTGGACGACGACTATGAGGCACCCGCCGTAATCAACGGTCTAATCCGGCAGCTATTGCAGAAGTTTCGGCGCTGCGCTTACGTCGCCTACACGGCAACTCCCTTCGCCAACATCCTCATTCCTCACGATACGGTCGATCCGACTGTTGGCAATGATCTCTACCCGAAGGACTTCATTGTCGACCTGCCGAAGCCTTCCGGATATTTCGGGGCGGAGGAACTCTTCGGTCGTCAGGATCCTGTCACCGGCGAGATGATCGGCGGGATTGATGCCATACGGCATATCGCAGATGAAGACCTTCATCTAATCGAGGATGGAGGGTTCCCGAATTCGTTGGACTTGGTGCTTGTGGATTTCGTCTTGTCGGGTGCTGCAAGAGCCCAGCGAGGCGACGGAAATGCGCCCGCAACAATGCTGATTCACACAAGCCAGCGAATAGCGGATCAAGCTGCGCTTTGGTCGAGAGTTGACGCACGCTTTTCCGAGATCAGAGACGAATGGCGCTATCAACGTGACCAGGGCATACGAACTCGAATGCAAGAGCGGTGGGAAACGGAATTCCGCCCTGTGACCAGGGCCTGCTTTGTCGATCGTGAAGTGGATTTCACGGCGATCGAGGCACACATCGGCCCCTTCATGGAAGCAGTGGTGGTTCGCGAGATCAACAGCGCGACTGGTGACATGCTCGACTACGAGCGTGAGCCCGGACTGAAGGCTATTGCGATAGGCGGGAATAGGCTCGCCCGTGGATTGACACTGGAGGGATTGCTGGTCAGCTATTTCGTCCGACGAAGCGCGATGTACGACACGCTCATGCAGATGGGGCGGTGGTTCGGCTTTCGAGGTGGCTATGAGGATCTCACACGGATATGGATGACACCTGAGCTGGCTGGCTGGTTCAGCGATCTGGCTGCCGTCGAACATGATCTGCGACAGGACATTCGGCGATACGAGATTGAGCAGCTCACTCCGTTACAGCTTGGTGTGCGAATTCTTGAGCACCCGTCCATGCTGGTCACAAACCGGCTCAAGTCCAGATTCGCCAGCACGATCGTAGTTGACCAGTCCTACAGCAATCAGCTTGTCCAGACGGTGAAGTTTCCATTCCGTCGTCCCGCCGATCTGGCTGTTCTTCTGGAGGAGAATACCCTCGCCACTACGGGCTTTCTCTCCAGATTGAGTGTTCCCACGCGCTGGTTGGATAAGGGGCCGATGTGGATGAATGTACCGGTCGATTCCGTGCTGACGTATCTGACCGAATATCGGCTTGATGATGAAGTGCGCAGTATTTCATTGCCCTTGCTGAGGAACTTCATCGAGCGCCGAGCAGAGGCTGGCGCGCTTACGCGATGGGTTGTAGCAGTCAAAGGGCGCGGAACGCTCGATGCTGCACTTGGGCAAGCTCGTTGGGGTGTTCCGGGAGGAACCATCAACATGATCAGTCGCTCGCGACTGCGCAGTGATCCTGATTCTCTTGGCGTGATCACCAATCCTGATGACGAGACAAGCGGGTTTGACGACGATCAACTGCAACGAGCGGAGCAGCAACAGCGTGAAAGAGGCATTGGCCTTAACCCGGCGGCTCGGTACGTTCGGGAGCCAGCGGAAGGCCTGCTTCTCATCTATCCTATAAGCCGCTATTCCGGTCAGGAACTCGAGCCGGTGGGCGCTCGCCGTCCACTGTTTGATGACCCTCGCGAGGCAGATGTCCGTGACGTGGTGGGAATCGCGATCTCGTTCCCGCGAGCCGAAGACAGTCAAGCCATCCGAGGAAGTTACACGATCGGTACAGTCGGATGGAGTCCGGAATGAGTTCGCTGGCAGACGCATGGAGGCAGATTGAGGCTGCGCGTCCAACGGGTGATGAACTGGTCGCAAGGCCAGCAATGGCAGAAACCACACCGCGAATACTCGCCGCGGTTGATGCAAGGGGGCATCGCCACCTGCTTGTACCCCTGGACCCGGGTGATGATCCATACAAGGATGCAAATAGTCGGGGAATCACTGTTGCCACGAAGGATCTCCTGCTGCCTGGAAGCGGTTACGGTCGCTACATCGACATCGCGTGTGAGGATGCAGCCGGCCATTCGATGCTCGATCTTGTCGCGACCGAGCTGGGAGAGAGGCTTCAAGAGGCGTCGAATACACCTGGAGAGGTCGTCTCCCGCGTCCTAGCGAAGTGGCGCCGCTTCTGGGGACAAGTACCGAAGGAAGTCTTGTCCCGTGAGGGGCAGATCGGTCTCTTCGCTGAAGTGTGGTTCCTGACCTACTGGCTGATTCCGGCAATAGGTGTAACGAAAGCGGTTCAGTGCTGGCGAGGTCCGCATGGCGCTCGTCATGACTTCGAGCAGCCGGGTCTGTCCGTCGAAGCCAAAGGTACGGCATCCACGCGAGGACGAATATTCACGATCAGTGGTATCCGTCAGCTTGAACCTCCGGAGAGCGGCCGTCTGTTGTTCTTCAGTCTGCGGCTCAGAGAGGAGGGCGGGGCCAGCAATACGTTGCCGATGCTGATTGATACTTGCCGAAGCCGCGTCACATCCGACCCTGATTCCGAAGGGCTATTGGAGACGGCACTGATCGCCGCGGGATACCTGATCGTACACGCCAGCGACTACGCCAAGACCCGGTGGCGGGTAATCGAGGAATTGCTGTTTGTAGTTCATGATGACTTTCCGCGGATTGTCCCTGGTACGTTCGCCCCCGGAGAGTTGCCGCCCGGTATTGAGCATCTTGAGTATGCCGTGAATCTGGGGGCGTTTGATCACTTGGTTGTCGCCAAGCGACCCGGCGATGCATCGGAACTCCTCAAGCACAGCTGATGAGGGATCCAAGTCGTGCTCGATGGTCCTTTGCTGCAACCACGCTGGCTTCCTAGCGGACATGGTCTTGTCTGTCATCGCCGCCCCTCGCGCTTGAGGTACGTCGTCACGCGGCGCTTCAATGCTTCGCGCTCTTGCGTTTCACACTCCCAGATAATGTGGACCCTCCAGCCGGCCTTCTTCAATTTCTGGATTGCCATTCGATCTCGTTCCACGTTGGCAGCGAACTTCGAGCGCCAGAACGAAACGTTTGATTTGGGCAAGTACGCATATCGACAGCCTTCGTGGCGGTGCCAGTAGCAGCCGTGCACAAAGATGATCCTTCTGAGTCTTGGAAACACCAAGTCCGGACTCCCGGGAAGGTCGTGCCGGTGGAGCCGATAGCGAAAGCCGAGGCTATGGACGAGTCGCCGGACGACGAGTTCCGGCTTCGTGTCCTTGCCCTGGATGCGGGACATCAGAGCGGATCGCCGTGCTTGAGACAGGATGTCCACAGCTGATTTTGGTACGTGATGAACGTTCTTGTCGTGAATTGTGGCTGCTCGCGGGATTTCTAGCTATCAGTGACGGAAGCCCAATGTTGAAATCGCTCGACGCGCGCACCACAAGTATTTGTCCATTCTTCTTTCTCCTGATCTCGTGTGCGCATGCAGCTTTGTCAGCATTCTTCCTCTTGTCGCGTGGCTCTGGCGCGGCACGTGCGATCTGCTTTCGAGCCACTCACTGATGGCTTGTTTGACTGCTGAGATGATTCGCATCCATATCGACTTCAAATCGACCGGCGTCACCTTTGATTGATCGCGAGAGGGCGGTTTGTGCTGTTCCTGCAGTTCTCAGCCGAGTGCACTTGAGTTAGTTTCGCGCTGCCGAGAGCGGCGCCCGCCGGTGCTTGCAACACCGACGAGCGCCTGGCCACGACGAGCCCCAAGGAGGCCCGCTATGGTTGCCCGAGATTCTACTGGGGCGCGGCTGCGGCGTATCCGACTGGATGCGAACCGCCCGCGTACGCACCCGAAACCCATTAGTCGCCAGCCTGCGAAAGCAGATGCAGGGGCTACTCAGCGCAATGGCTGCTCAGAACACCTGAGCGGGCAGCGCGCCCGACTGTTCAAGGCGATGTCGATTGTCGCGTGCTGCCGTCTTGCCTGCGCGTCGATGCTCGGTGACGGTAACGACACCGAAGTCATGGCCGACGCACTGCAGGCAGCCCATGACCTGATCGCTGCGACCGCCGCCGAATTGCCATCGACTGGCGACGTGCCAGGGGAGGCGACTGCACCAGAATCCTGATCGCCGATCGCGCCGGATCTGCAGCCGAACAGGCCGGCCCCTAAGTAGCCGGGTTGTTCGGCTGTTTCCGGCGCTGCTGCGCCAGCCGGTCGGGGGGGATGTGCTGTTGCAGACCTCGGTGAAGCTCCGGGCCGTCACTGCGCGCCGCAGTGACGGCCCGGAGAACTGCAGCAGGGAATGGGTCTTAGCGCTGCTCCGCATTCATGCTGGCTGCATGATGATGGGTGGCGCAATCTATCTCTCGGGATGAGAGCGACGCTGATGTCGATGCGCTGGTGCAGTCCAGTTCGCATCGACATCAGTGAACTTTCTCATCAACCGATGTCGTATCAACCGGAAACCGACAGCGCAGGTTCCTGTAAGCGCTGATCCTGAGTCATCTCAGGACGGAACCGCCCAGCGCGCCCAGCTCCCAATTGCCGCGCGTGCCTCTGCAAAGAGGGGGAGCACACTTCACCCAGGCTCGGCTTCGACCGGGCCATGTTGTACTAGGTGGTCCTTCGCGGCTGCTTCTTTGTCCTCGGGCGAGCGCACCGGCCCACCGGTCCGCCTCGCCCTTTTTCCTTTCCATTCGCAGAACACGGTAGTCGCGACGGCCTCATTGTCGGCTGCGTGAGCGTCGTTGTTGCGTGATCGTTCAACCGAACCCAAGGAGGTATTCAACCCAAGCACTTGCATCCTTCTCCATTGCTTCTCCCGCCTGAGCTTCCTCCAGGAAGCGACGCGGGCGCCTCATTCGAGGCAGCAGGCGAGCTGAGCGCCTGGCCCTTGCCCTTCGGGGATCTCGCTTCGGCGAGTTGGCATAAACACTCACCGAATTCGGCTCAGCAAGTGGAGAAGGGCAAGCATCAGCAGCTTTCAGAGGAATGCTATGGATGATCTGACGTACTCGCTCAAGCGGCTGTGCCGGCGCAATCGCGACGGCAGTCATGCAACGCAAGGCGATCGACTGCGCTCGCTGGCATTGATGGCACGACAGCTGCGGCAGGCGGGCTTCAGGAACATGCGCGCGACCTCCTTGCAGCGACGGCACGTCGATGTGCTTGTGCGGCTCTGGAGCAAGGACAGTCTGTCCACGGGCACGCTGAAGAACCGACTGGCGCATCTGCGATGGTGGGCCGAGAAGGTTGGCAGGGCGAGCGTCGTGCCGGCGAGCAGTGCAGACCTGGGCATTCCCGAACGGCGCTTCGTACCCACGGTAAGCAAAGCGCGCGCGCTGAGCGCCGCGAGTTTGGGCAAGGTGCGCGATCCCCACGTTCGCATGAGCCTCGTTCTGCAGGCGCGATTCGGCCTGCGTCGCGAGGAGTCCATCAAGTTCCAACCGAGCTATGCCGATCACGGCAATTTCATTCTGCTGAAGAACTCGTGGACCAAAGGCGGCAAAGAGCGAGCGATACCGATCATCTCGCCGGAGCAGCGCGCTTCTCTTGCTCAAGCCCACAAGCTTGCCGGCGCCGGCTCGCTGATTCCGCCGCATCGGACCTATATCCAGCAGCGCAACATCTACGACGGCGAATGCAAGGCCGCCGGTCTCAGCAACATGCACGGGCTGCGGCATCTGTACGCGCAGACGCGTTACGAGCACCTGACCGGATTCAAGTGTCCAGCGGCCGGCGGACCTCCGCGACACCTGCTGACGCCAGGGCAGAGGATCTTCGACGGCATTGCTCGGCAGGTCATCAGCAACGAGCTCGGGCACGAGCGCCTGCAGATTACGGTCGTCTACCTCGGCTGATAGAGCGCCGGTCGTGGAATTTCCGTCGCATCTGCTCGATGAACTGGCGCGGGTGTTCGCGCAGGCCGCGCTCGATCGGCTGCTGCGAGATGCCCTGGCTGCAAATCGTGAGTTGGCTGAGAAGCCAGACCCGCCAAGCACAGAGCATACGTCGCCGGCAACGAGCGAAACTCCGCCTTGTGGGAGCTGACGATGAGCGAGATGATCCGCATGGCCATCGGTCGTTGTTGCAAGCAAACGGAGTAGCGCGCAAATGAAAGCGGCCTTGTACGCCCGATTCAGCAGCGATCTTCAGCGGGCAACCAGCATCGAGGATCAGTTCCGGAACTGCCGCAAGCGAGCGGAGTCCGAAGGTTGGACGATCGCCGCCACGTTTGCAGACGAAGCGATGAGCGGCAGCGATGCGAGCCGACCGCAATATCAAGCGATGCTGGCTGCTGCGGCGAAAGGTGCGTTCCAGATCCTCCTGGTGGATGACCTCTCCCGACTGACGCGCGATGCCGTGGAGTCGGAGCGCGTGATTCGCCGCCTGGAGTTCAGCGGCGTGCGGATCGTGGCGACCAGCGACGGCTACGATTCGACGAGCAAGGCGCGGAAGGTCCACCGCGGCTTCAAGGGGCTGATGAACGAAATCTTCCTTGATGACCTACGTGAGCGCGTTCACCGCGGGCTCGCCGGCCAAGTGATCAAGCAGTACTGGACGGGCGGGCGGTCCTACGGCTATCGCTTGAGGCCAGTCCTTCATCCGACAGAACTCGACCAATACGGCCAGCCGGCGCGCAGCGGCACCAAGCTCGAAATCGATCCCGAACAGGCGGCGGTCGTGCGCCGGATCTTCGAGCGCTTTGCCGAGGGAGCCAGTTGCCGAACAGTCTCCGGTGAACTGAATGACGAGGCGATTCCTTCGCCGGGCTCGACGTGGAAGCGCAAAGTGCGCCGCTGCACCGGCTGGATGGGTTCAGCCGTTCGCGTCATCCTGAAGAACCCGCTTTACACGGGCACGGTCCGCTGGAACGTCTCGCAGTTCGTGCGCGACCCGGACAGCGAGAAGTACAAGCGACGGAAGCGCCCGCAGGCGGAATGGCATTCGTACCGAGACGAGACGCTGCGAATCATCAACGACGAGCTGTTCGCCAAGGTTGAACGGCGCACGCGGGTCTGCGCGAACCGGGACGAGCGCCTGAAGAGCGGCGGTCGACCCAGGTACTTGCTCAGCGGACTCCTGCATTGCCGCGTTTGCGGAGCGCACTACGTCATCGCTGACTCGCGTAGCTACGCCTGTAGCGGTCACTGGAACGGCGGCGCTTGCTCCAACAAGATCCGCGTCCGCCGGGATGCGATCGAACGCATTCTGCTCGGCCCGATCCGTAGCAAGTTGCTATCGGCCGAGCGGCGCGAGCGAATGGCAAAGGAAATGCAAGCTGAGTACGTGGAGCGGATCAAGACCGCCGCGGAACGAGCCGGGACGATACCGCACGAAGCCGCTGAGCTGGATGCGCGAATCGCGCGGCTCCGTGAACGCCTGAAGACCGGCGACCCCGATCTCACACCCGACGAGCTGCAGGCTGCCATCGAGCGCGCCGAGAACAAGCGGCGCGAGCTCGAGCACGCGCGGAACAGCATCGGGGCCAGCACGCAGATATTCTCGGTCCTGCCGAAAGCAGCGGAATACTACGGTCAGCAAATCTCGCTCGGCCTGGACGGCGATCCCGCAGCGGCATTGAAAGCGCGCCCGATCGTGCGCGACCTGCTCGGCGGAAAAGTGGAGCTCGTACCCGGCGAAGATGGGAGCTTGTGGGCCGAGTACGGACTGCACATGGCGGCACTGCTGCAAGGTGCAGGAACAGGTGGTCGGGGTGAGGAGATTTGAACCTGCGAGCCCGACTCATCAGTGCTCGGTCACCGTGCGCGAACCTCAGCAACCTCGACGGTTGGTACGCGCTCTTCGCGTACCAACTTTGTACCAGCCATCACCACAAATTCCTTCAATCCTTCACGTCAAGTCGTTGCGGCGGGTGACGAAGTCGCTGTAAATACAAGGGACTTCACGTGGCGGGCAATGCCGGTCCGTGTAGTCTAGACACTGCCCACGCACCTCTAAAATAATAGTCAGATGAATGACTTAGATCGGCGCATCAGCGCCGCGCCAATGATGGATTACACGGACCGGCATTGCCGCTATTTCCTGCGGCTGCTGAGCCCGAGCGCGTTGCTCTATACCGAGATGATCACCGCGGCGGCGATCGTGCGTGGCGATGCCGCGCGCCTGCTGGAATTTCATCCGGCCGAGCATCCGGTTGCTCTGCAGCTTGGCGGCAGCAATCCGGACGAGCTCGCGCGCGCCGCGCGTGCCGGCGCGGAGTTCGGCTACGACGAGATCAACCTGAACTGCGGCTGCCCGAGCGACCGCGTGCAGAGCGGACGCTTCGGTGCGTGCCTGATGGCCGAGCCTTCGCTCGTCAGCGAGTGCGTGGGCGCGATGCGCGCGGCCGTGCAGATTCCGGTCACCGTGAAGTGTCGCATCGGGATCGACCCGATGCCGCACACCTCGACCGACTCTTATGAATTCCTGGTGCGCTTCGTCGATGCAGTCGCTCGCACCGGCTGCAGCGTATTCGTCGTGCATGCGCGCCAGGCCGTGCTGAACGGACTGAGCCCGAAAGAAAACCGGGAGATTCCGCCGTTGCAGTACGACGTCGTGCGACAGCTGCGCACGGACTTCCCCGGGCTCACGTTCATCGTCAACGGCGGAGTGCGCACGCTCGAGGACGTGGTCGAGCACCTCCAGCAGTTCGACGGTGTGATGATCGGCCGCGAGGCATACGCGAATCCGTATTTCCTGTCGCTGCTGCACCGGGCGGTTGTCGATCCGCAGTGGGCGCTGCCGTCGCGTGAAGAGATCGTCGAGCGCTACGTGCCCTATGTGCAGGACCGGCTCGCCGAAGGCCATCGCCTGCGCTCGATGGTGCGACATGTGCAAGGCCTGTACGCCGGTCTGCCGCGTGTGCGCTCCTGGCGCAGATTCCTGTCGGAAGGCGCGGCGGCACCCGATGCACGCGCCGATCTCCTCATGGACGCCCTGCGCATCGTGGGCGCAGCCGCGTAAAGCGTTTTTTCGCGGCTGGACGGCAAAACGGCGTCCCGGCTCAGCATACTCATGTAGACGCTTCGGCTGACACGTGGGGACCTCGATCTGCGTAGCGAAGACGAAAGCGAGCAGCAGCGGCAGAGTGCCGAGCGGGTTCGCGCCCACATCTCGAGTCTCACGCGCGCACAGTTCCAGGATCTGACGCGCCGGCTCGTGTTGTTCGCGGCGCGGCTGTTGCGCGGCGGCAGTCTCGATCACCATGCATACGAGATCGTGACCGGTGCCATCGACCTCGCGCTGGACGGCACGCGGATCTGGGATCCGGCGGCGTGCTCGTTCGACAATTTTCTCTTCGGCGTGGTGCGCTCGCGCGCCAGCACCTTGTGCCGCTCGATGCCTGCGCAACTGATCAAGATCGCGGCTCAGCTGCCGCGAGCGGACGACGACTCCGCCGACATCCTGGAACGGTTTGCCGATGAGAGCCTGCGGGCGCACACAGCCCTGAGCGTCGAGCAGGAGCAGGAACTCGAGCGGCTGATCGCGGGCGTCGCGCGGATCGACAGCACGCTGGCCAGAATTCTGGTGCTCGCAATCTGCGAGGACATGTCCAACGCGGAGATCGCCCGCGAGCTGAACCTGCCGGTGCGCGCCGTGGAGAACGGCAAGAAGCGCCTGCACCGCGCGGTGAGAAAGCTCTATGAGGACGACGTTGCCGCTGTCCCGCAGTCCAGGCGAGGTCATTGATCGTGGAGAGCAACGCCATGTCCGGACAGACGCCTCGCTGGAGCGCCGATGCCGCGTCGGCCAGCGTGCTGCTGGCATACCTCAAGCGCGTTTCGCCGCAATTCGTTGCCGGGGAGCTCGACAAGCTCGGCTTGCTGGAGGGCGCGGACGAGGTGGCGGCGATGAAGCTCGCGGAAGTCGCAGCGTTGCGCGCGTCCGACCGCGTGTACGACCACGTGTTGCGCACACGGAAGGTGAGCCTGTGGATGGTCGCATTGGCGATGTGCGCAATCATCGCCGTGATCGCGGAAACCCAGCGCTTCGTGGCGCCGGAACGCGAAGGAAGCCAGTTCATGCAGCTGGCCGGGCCGACACCGGAGTGGTGAGCCCCGATGAACTGGCGCGTCAAACCGCTCGCCGACCTGTTCGGCGCGGCTGAGAGCAACCCGCTGAAACGCACGCTCGGCGCCTTCCAGCTGATCATGCTGGGCGTCGGCTCGGTCATCGGCACAGGCATCTTCGTCCTGTCGGCCGAGGCGGCGCAGAAGGCTGGCCCCGGCATGATGGTGGCATTCGTGCTGGCAGCGTTCACCTGCGCCTTCACCGCGCTGTGCTATGCGGAGCTCGCTGCGATGGTGCCGTTATCCGGCTCCGCATACACCTACTCGTACGTAGTGCTCGGCGAGCTCATTGCCTGGATGGTGGGCTGGGCTTTGATTCTCGAGTACGCGGTCGCCGCCAGCGCAGTGTCGGTCGGATGGTCGAACTACTTCGTGGGCTTGTTGGAGCGAACCTTCAGCATCGACATTCCCGATGCGCTCACGCGCGGACCGGCCGTTGGCGGCTTGATCAATCTGCCGGCCTCCGCAATCGCGCTGCTGATGACCGCTCTTCTCGTCCTCGGCACGCGCGAGAGCGCGAGCGTCAATGCAGTGCTGGCGATGATCAAGGTCGCGGCGCTGGTGCTGTTCGTGGTGCTGAGCGTGCCGGTGATGCACGCGGACAATTTCCTGCCGTTCTCGCCGACCGGCTTCTTCGGCGATGTCTCGGGCATGGGGATCGCCGGCGCCGCAGCGTCGATCTTCTTCGCCTACATCGGCTTCGATGCCGTGTCGACCGCGGCCGAGGAGACCCGCAATCCACAGCGCAACATGCCGATCGGCGTGATCGGCAGCCTCGTCCTCTGCACGCTGTTCTATCTGCTGGTCTCGGCCGGCGCCGTCGGTTCGATCGGCGCGCAGCCGATCATCGATCCGGCCACCGGCGCGGCGTTCGAGCCGGGCAGTCCCGGGCTGGCGGCTGCTTGCCAATCGGCCGTCAATGCCAGGGCCTTTGCCTGCAGCCCCGAACCGCTGGCACACGTCATCAGCCAGCTCGGTTGGCGAACGGCCTCGCAGTTCATCGGCCTGGCGGCATTCCTGGCGATGCCGGCGGTCGTGCTGATGATGCTGTTCGGCCAGACGCGCATTTTCTTCGCGATGGCGCGCGATGGCTTGTTGCCGTTCAACGAGTCCTTGAGCCGGATCCACCCGCGGTTCAGGACCCCGTACGTGGTGACCCTGATCACCGGCTGCGGAGTGACGATTTTCGCGGGCCTGTTTCCCGTCGGCATCCTCGCGGACATCAGCAACAGCGGCACGTTGTTCGCATTCATGACAGTTGCGCTGGGCGTGCTGATCCTGCGCCGGCGCGAGCCGCACCGGCCGCGGCCGTTTCGGACTCCTGCGATCTGGCTGCTCGCGCCGCTGGCGCTCGGCAGCTGCGTGTTCCTGTTTTTCTCGCTGTCGACGCGTACCAAGACGATGTTCGTCTGCTGGACGCTGCTCGGCCTGGTCGTGTACGCGCTCCACGGCTATCGCAACAGCCCTTTGCGCTGGAGTCGGGCTGAAGCCCGACCTACAGAGATACCTACAGAGATCCTGTAGGTCGGGCTTCTGCCCGACTCCTTCTATCGCTGCTCCTTCTCTTCCGGCGCCAGACGCCCGAAGTCGCCGCTCTTGCTGGCTGCCATGTACGCGGCCACGGCATACGCCGCGACGACCTGGTTCAGCGTCTTGGCGTCGACCTTCGCCAGCGTGTCGTTCACCGTGTGGTGATCGTCGAAATAGTTCGTGGCGTCCTGCGACAGGTCGAGGATCGGCACGCCGAGCGCGCGCAACGGTCCAATGTCCGAACCGCCGTGGGCCTCGTTGCCGCCGGCTTCGAGCGCAAGCGGCTTCAGCACTTCGCGAATCGCATCGACTCCGGGCATCGCGGCCGGCGCCACCTGCGACTGGACCCGCCACACAGCGCCGCCGCCCAGATCCGCCTCGACGGCAAGCACGTGACGCGCGGCCTCGTCGCCGATCAGGCGCGCGTATTCCTTCGCGCCTGACAAGCCGAACTCTTCGTTGGCGAACAGCACGACGCGGACCGTGCGCGCCGGTTTGCGATCGAGCTTGCTGATGAGCCGCGCAGCTTCCATGACGATCGCAACGCCTGCGCCGTCATCGATTGCTCCCTGGCCGAGATCCCACGAATCGAGGTGCGCGCCCAGCAGCACGATTTCGTTCGCGCGCTCGGTGCCGGGGATTTCGCCGATCACGTTCGCGGACCAGCTTGCCGGCAGCTCGCGGGCCGTGGACTTCACGCGCAAGCGCACTGGCTTGCCGGGCTTGAGCCAGCGCGCGAGCTGGTCGGCGTCCGGATTCGACAGCGCGAGCGCAGGGATGCGCGGCGCGTCGACGCGATAGCTCGTCGTGCCGGTGTGCGCATAACGCTCGTCGGAAGTACCGACCGATCGGATCAGCACCGCGACCGCGCCGAGCTGACCCGCCGCGCTCGGGCCTTCGCTGCGAATCTTCACGGTAGTGCCGTAGCCCGAGCCGTCGCGTGTGCGCTCCATGCGCTGATTGATGAACACGATCTTGCCGCCGACAGTCGCTGCGGGCAGCGCTGTGAGCGCATCGAGCGACGCGACTTCGAGTACTTGCGCCTCGACGCCGTCCTCGGATGTGCCGACGCTGCCGCCGAGCGCGACCGCGATCAGTGGCTGAGGTGCGGGCCCCGCAAGCGTGACCTCGGCGTGACCTCGCACCCAGCGCGGCACCAGCACGTCCTGACTGCGGACATTGGAGAAGCCGAGGCTGCCGAGCTTGTTGAGCGCCCAGCGCACGGCGGCCGCATCACCGCTCGAGCCGGCGGAGCGCGGCCCGACTTCCGTTACCAGCGATGAGACATGATCGTAGGCTGAAGTGCCGGACAGCGCCCGGTCGCGTAGCGCCGTGGCCGTAGCGAGCTGTTGCTCGCTCCAGTCCGCGCCGGAGGCGAGAGCCGGCGCCAGCAGTGCATACAAGGCCATTGCCGGCACCCTCACGCAGCGAACCACAATCGACATCGGAAACTCCTTAATTTGCGGGCCTTCCGCACCAGCCCAAGGTTATGTCGCGTTCTATGTATAATGCCAAATGCCCCCGACAGTGCGCCGCCGGCCTGCGGCGGTGAGAGTCTGAAGAGGTCATGGGAAAAGACATAGAACTCGCCATTCTGTTCGCCGATGTCGTCGGCAGCACGCGCATCTACGAGGTCATGGGCGATCTGCGCGCCCGCGATATGGTACTGACCTGCGTCGAGATCATGCGCGCGGCGACCGAGCAGAACCACGGAACGGTCATCAAGACGATCGGCGACGAGATCATGGCGACGTTCCCGACGGCGAACGACGCGCTCAACGCCGCGAGCCGCATGCAGCACGACATCCGCATCCATTCGGAGCTCAAGGTCGAGGGCCAGCCGATCGCGATCCGCATCGGCGGTCATTTCGGCCCGGTCGTGCTGGAAAACCGTGACATCTTCGGCGCGGCCGTGCACACCGCGAACCGCATGACCAGCCAGGCGAAGGCCGGCCAGATCATGATCACCAGCGCGATGGTCGAGCGGCTGGCGCCCGAGTGGCAGTCGGCCGTGCGGCAGATCGACGTCGCCACGCTCAAGGGCAAGACCAGCGAGGACGAGCTGTTCGAAGTGCTGTGGCAGAAGGAAGACGCCACCAGCATGCTGCCGGCGATCGCCCTCGGCCAGGCAGCGCGCGAGAAGCAACGGGTGCGCCGGCTGCGCGTGCGCTTTCAGGGCGAGGAGATCGTCGTCGACGACAGCCGCACCAACATCGCGATCGGCCGCGCCGAGGAGAACGACATCGTCGTCAAGGGCAATCTCATCTCGCGGCTGCACGCGCGCATCGAGTTCAGCCGCAACAAGTTCCTGCTGATCGATCAGAGCACGAACGGCACGTTCGTGACCACGCGCGAGGGCGAGGAAGCGTTCGTCCGCCGCGACAGCATGCAGCTCAAGGGCGAAGGACTGATCGGCTTCGGGCGCGTGCCGGAGTCGGGGTCGTCCCTGACCGTCAAATACGTCTGCGAGGAGTAGGTCGGACTTCAGTCCGACAAGAGAGTCGGGCTGAAGCCCGACCTACAGCCCGAATTCACCCCAGCCGCTTCTGTACGTCGCGCAACTCCTCGCGCAACTTCGCCGGCACCCGCTCGCGGAACTCGTCCAGGTACTTGCCGATCGATTCGACCTCGGCGCGCCAGGCCACCGGGTCGACGGAGAGCAGCGTCTCGAGCGTCGCTGCGTCGACGTTCAGGCCGGAGACATCCAGGTCCTGCTGCCGCGGCACGAAGCCGATCGGCGTCTCCTGCGCTTCGACCTTGCCGTCGCAGCGGTTCGTGATCCAGCGCAGCACGCGCAGATTCTCACCATACCCCGGCCACATGAAGCGGCCATTCTTGTCCTGCCTGAACCAGTTGACGTGGAAGATGCGCGGCAGCTTTGCGCCCCGGCCTTCGAACGACAGCCAGTGCTTCCAGTAGTCGCCGAAGTTGTAGCCGCAGAACGGCTTCATCGCCATCGAGTCACGCCGCACCACGCCCATCTGGCCGACGGCTGCGGCCGTGGTTTCCGACGCCATGCCCGCGCCAACGAGCACGCCGTGCGACCAGCTGCGAGCCTCGTACACCAGCGGCGCGACCTCGCGGCGCCGGCCGCCGAACAGGATCGCGGAAATCGGCACGCCTTCCGGCGCGTCGGCGAGCTTCGAGTAGATCGGATTCTGTTTCGCCGAGACGGTGAAACGCGCGTTCGGATGCGCTGCATGGCCGCTGCCGGGCGTATACGGCTTACCTTGCCAGTCCTTCACTGGCGTGCCGCTGTCGAGACCTTCCCACCACGGCTGATCGTCGGCAGTCACCGCGACGTTCGTGAAGATCGTGTCGTGCTGGATCATGTCGAACGCGTTGAAATTGGTCTTGCGGTTCGTGCCCGGCACGACGCCGAAGTAGCCGGCCTCGGGATTGATCGCGCGCAGCTGCCCGTCCGGGCCGGGCTGCAGCCAGCAGATATCGTCGCCGACGGTCCAGATCTTCCAGCCCGGCATCGAGGCCGGCGGCACCAGCATCGCGAGATTGGTCTTGCCGCAGGCCGACGGGAACGCGCCGGCGATGTAGTGCGTGCGCCCCTCGGGATTCTGCACGCCCATGATCAGCATGTGCTCGGCGAGCCAGCCTTCGTCGCGCGCCTGCCAGCTCGCGATGCGCAGCGCGTGGCACTTCTTGCCGAGCAGCGCGTTGCCGCCGTAGCCGGAGCCGACGCTCTTGATCGTGAGCTCTTCCGGGAAATGCATGATGAAGCGGCGGTCGGGATTCAGGTCGCCGATCGAGTGCAGCCCCTTGACGAACGTGCCGTCGCGCTCGATCCGGCGCAGCGCGTCCGTTCCCATGCGAGTCATGATGCGCATGTTGACCACGACGTAGGCGCTGTCGGTGATCTCGACGCCGCAGCGTGAGAACGGCGAGTCGACCGGTCCCATGCAGTAGGGGATGACGTACATCGTCCGGCCGCGCATTGCGCCATCGAACAGCGCGTCGAGCTTGCGATGCGCTTCAGCGGGATCCATCCAGTGGTTGTTCGGACCGGCGTCGTCGCGATTGCGCGTGCAGACGAACGTCAGGTGCTCGACGCGGGCGACGTCGGATGGGCTGGAGCGATGCAGGTAACAATTCGGGTGGGTCGCCGGGTTGAGCTTGATAAGATCGCCGCTGCGAAGCATCGCTTCGATCAGTGTCGAGTTTTCGGCGTCCGACCCGGTGCACCAGTGAATCGAATCAGGCTTGGTCAATCGCGCGACTTGCTCGACCCAACTTTGAAGCGTCGCATTCGACGTGCTCATTTAGACGGAATCCTCCACGGCAAGGCGCGTGCAAAAACAGGCGCGGGATTATACCGGGCGGTCCCGCAGTGTCATGGAGACGTCGGTCCGCGCCAGAACCTCACGGTGCTGTAGTGCTGCGCTGTGGAATTTCAAGAGCTATCCTCCGTAAGCCGAGGAATTTGCCCAGATTCTGTACGGCTGCAATTGGCGTTCTCGCTGCCTGCTACCTGTCCGTCGCGCCGGCCGGAGAGTCTTCCGAGATCCAGACCGAGCTGGTCGCGGAAGTGCGCGAGAACATCAGCACCACGCCGGGGCGCGAGGTTTTCCGCTTCGTGCCGGCGCGGATGCTCGAACAGGGCCAGGTGGTCTACTACACCGTGCGCATCACCAATCTGACGACCGTGCCTCTGCGTAACGTAGCTGTCGTGCAGCCCGTTCCGGCGAACACCTCGTATATCGAGGATTCGGCCGCCGGCCCGGGCGCCGACGTGTCGTTCTCCGTCGACGGCGGTCAGACATTCGGCTCCCCGGAGGCATTGACGATCGATCTCGAGGGCACGAGGCAGCTCGCGCCGCCGGAGAAGTACACGCACATCCGCTGGCAGTTGCGCAATGCGCTTGCGCCGGGCGCAACGGCGCTGGCGCGATTTCGCGCGACGTTCCGGTAGACACAGCCGCTCACATGCACGACTACGCAGACCTGTTCGGAGCCGATGGGCCGCTGGCAACAGCGATTCCCGGCTTCGCCACGCGCGAGGAGCAGATCGCGATGGCCGAGCAGGTGGCAATTGCGCTGCGCGCGCACGGCCGGCTCATCGTCGAGGCGGGCACTGGCACCGGCAAGACGTTCGCGTACCTCGTGCCCGCGCTGCTGTCCGGTCGCCGCGTCATCGTCTCGACCGGCACCCGCAATCTGCAGGACCAGCTGTTCCATCGCGACCTGCCGACGGTCGCACGCGCGATCGGCCGCCCGGTGCGCGTGGCGCTGCTGAAGGGCCGCGCGAATTATCTGTGCATCCATCGACTCGAGCTCGCCGAGCAGCAGGCTGTTGCGCGCGGGCTTCGCAGGGAGGTCGCACGCGGGCTCGCGAGAGTGCGCGAATGGGGACGCACTACGCGCCAGGGCGATATCGCGGAGCTTGCGCAGCTCAGCGATTCCGATCCGGTGTGGCCGTGGGTGACCTCGACCCGCGACAACTGCCTCGGTCCGGACTGCCCGTCGTTCGATCGTTGCCACGTGGTGCAGGCGCGCCGCGAAGCGCAGGCCGCCGACGTCGTCGTCGTGAACCATCACCTGCTGATGGCGGATCTCGTGCTCAAGGAGGAGGGCTTCGGCGACCTGCTGCCGGGCGCCGACGCGATCGTCATCGACGAGGCCCATCAGTTGCCGGAGATCGCGGCCAACTTTCTCGGCTTCGCCGTCTCCAGCCGCCAGCTGCAATCCCTGTCGCGCGACGTGGCCGCGGAGCTGCTCGCAACCGGCGCCCGGAACGACGTGCCAGCAACGTTCGCGCAGACGCTCGATCGCCATCTGTACGACTTGCAGGATGCACTGCGCGGACAGCGCGAGCGCACCCAGTCCAAAGAGTGGCCGGCGCCCGTCATCGAATCGATCGAGCGGTTGCAGGCGCTGCTCGACGAGTTCGTCGCAGCGCTCGGCGAGGCGGCCAAGGACCATTCCGGGCTCGCCGCTCTGCGCCGGCGTGCCGCCGAGCTCGCGGTGCGGCTGCGGATGCTGGTCACTGAAGATGCAGATCAGGCGGCGAGCGTGAGGTGGGCGCAATCGACGACTCACGGCGTATCGCTGCACTACGTTCCGGTCGACGTGGCGGAGCAGCTGGGTGCATTGGTCGAAGGACACACGAGTGCCTGGATCTGCACTTCGGCAACGCTCGCTGTCGGCGACAGCTTCGATCACTTCATGGGCCGGCTCGGGATGCGCGAGGCGACGACTGTGCGCTTCGGCAGTCCCTTCAGTTACGAGCGCCAGACGTTGCTGTATCTGCCGCGAGGGCTCGATCCGCCGTCATCGCCGCGTCATACGGAGCAGGTGATCGAGGCAGCCTTGCCGGTACTGCGCGCAGCCGGTGGCCGTGCGTTCCTGCTGTTCACGAGCCACCGGGCGCTGCGCGATGCCGCGGAGATCCTGTTGCGGCGTCTCGGCGAGACGCTGCCCTTCCCGGTGCTCGTCCAGGGCGACGGTCCGCGCGAATCGCTGCTGTCGAAGTTTCGCGAGTACGGCAACGCCGTGCTGCTCGGGACCAGCAGTTTCTGGGAAGGCGTCGACGTGAAAGGCGCGGCGCTGTCGGTCGTCGTCATCGACAAGTTGCCGTTCGCTGCGCCGGACGATCCCGTGCTGAAAGCGCGGCTGGATGCCATCGAGCAGCGCGGCGGCAGCCCGTTCTTCGAAGAGCAGATTCCGCAGGCAGTGATCGCGCTCAAGCAGGGCGTCGGGCGGCTGATGCGGGATCCGAACGACTTCGGCGTCGTCATGCTGTGCGATCAGCGCCTGCGCACCCGTGCGTACGGCCGGATTTTCCTCGACAGTCTGCCGCCGATGCCGCGCACCGAGCGGCTCGAGCAGGTCGAGGACTTCCTGTTCGCGAAGCTCGCGGCCGTCGGCATCGCGGCGCCGTTGCCGCGTCGGGCCGCCACATGAAGCTGCTCGCCATCGATACGGCCACCGAGCGGTGCTCGGTCGCGTTGCTGCTGGATGATCGTGTCATCGAGCGCGCTAGCGAAACGCCGCGAGGACATGCGGATCTCGTCCTGCCAATGGTGAACGATGTGCTCGCGGAAGCGCGCCTGACGCTGCGGCAACTCGATGGCCTCGCATATGGCCGCGGCCCGGGCGCATTCACGGGCGTCAGAATTGCAGTCGGCGTCGCGCAAGGACTCGCTTACGGCGCGCAGCTGACGACTGTCGGTATCTCGAATCTGGCAGCGGTCGCTCAACAGTTCGCTGCTGCGGACGCTCGGATTCTCGTCTGCATGGATGCCCGCATGAACGAGGTGTACTGGTGCCGCTTCACGGCGACGACGGGCGGGCTGGTGCAGCCGGCGACGCCCGAGCGGGTCGATCGGCCGGAGGCTGTCGATCCCGCGGATGCGACCGTGTTCGCGGGCAGCGGCTTCGGCGCGTATCCGCAGCTCGCTGCTGGGCGCAGCGCCGCGCTTCACCCGGCTGTCTTGCCCCACGCACGGGAAATCGCGCAGCTGGCGGTTGTGGAGTTGCGGGCAGGGCGTGGCGAGCCGCCCGAGCGGGCTCAGCCGGTGTATTTGCGTGACCAGGTTGCGACAGTCAAGGCGCCGTAACATGGGAACGGGCGCGTGTGCCGGAATTTCATGTGGCTGTAATAATCCGTTGCTGTAATGAAGCAGCTGTCCCAGCTGTTAAATTGCTGTCACGATGACCGCCAAGCAGATCCTGATCGTCGAAGACGAGCGGCCAATCCGTGAAATGATTGCATTCGGGCTGCGGCGCAGCGGTTTCGATGTTCGGGAGGCGGCGGATGCGGGCAGCGCACGCGCCAGTGTCGCCGATCGTCGTCCCGACCTGGTGCTGATCGACTGGATGCTGCCGGACATGAGCGGGCTGGAGCTCACCCGCGCACTGAAGCGGGACAAGGAGACTCAGGAAGTCCCGATCATCATGCTGACTGCGCGCGCCGAAGAGCAGGACAAGGTCATGGGCCTGGAGGGCGGCGCCGACGACTACGTCACCAAGCCGTTCTCGCCGCGCGAGCTGCTCGCGCGGATCAACGCGGTCCTGCGCCGCTCCAATCATGGCGGCGGCGAAGAGCTGATCGAGGCCGACGGTCTGGTGCTGGATGCGGCCGGACATCGCGTGATGGTCGGCGACCGCACAGTGCAGCTCGGCCCCACCGAATATAGGTTGCTCTCCTTCTTCATGACGCACGCGGAGCGGGTGTACAGTCGGGCCCAGTTGTTGGACCGAGTGTGGGGCGGCAACGTTTATGTCGAGGAACGCACCGTCGACGTGCACATCCGGCGACTGCGCAAGGCGCTCGAGGCGTTCGCCTACGATCGTTTCATCCAGACGGTGCGCGGCTCGGGGTATCGCTTTTCCACGCGGGCGGAGTAGCCCTTGAAGCTGCGCGGCTCGAAACTCCTCGGTGCGATGTCTCCGGCGGGGTGGCAGAGCATCTCGCGGCTCGGCATGACGTTGCTGGTCGCGCTCCTGGTCGGGCTGGCGACGAGGCACGTTGCACTCGCTTTCGCAGTGGTGCTCGCTGTCTATGGCGCCGTGCAGCTGTGGAACCTGCTGCGGTTCGAGCACTGGCTGCGTCGACGCCGCATCGAGGAGCCGCCGGACAGCAGCGGTTTGTGGGGCGAGGTCGTGGCGATCGTCAGCCGCATCTATCGCCGCAAGCAGTTCCATCGCGCGCGCGTCACGGCGTTGCTGCGGGAATTCCGCCGCCTGACGACCGCGATGCCTGAAGGTGCCGTGCTGCTCGGCCCGGAGCACGAAATCCTCTGGTTCAATCACCGCGCCGCGCAGTGGCTCGGCCTGCGCCGCAAGCGCGACTTCGGCATGCGTATCGAGAACCTGGTGCGCCATCCGGACTTCGTCGAATACCTGCACAACGGCGAGGCTGCGGCGGGCGTCGTGGTCCAGGATGCGACCGACGTCAGTCGCTGGTTCTCGTTTCACGTCGTGCGCACCGGCGTGGCCGAGCGACAGCTGCTGATGGTGCGCGACGTCAGCCGCGAGCAGCAGCTGCAGTCGATGCGCAAGGATTTCGTCGCCAACGCCTCGCACGAGCTGCGCTCGCCGCTGACCGTGATCACCGGTTACCTCGACGCGCTCGCCGACGATCAGAACCTCGATCCCACCTGGAGCGCGCCGATCCTCGAGATGCGCCGGCAGGCCGAGCGCATGAGCACGATCATCAACGACCTGCTGGAGCTGTCGAAGCTCGAGTCCGGCGAGCGGCCGCTGGAGGAGGAGCCGGTCGACATCCCGGGCATGCTGGCGCTGCTGCGCAAGGAAACGCTGGCGCTGGAGCAGCGGCCGCGCGAGGTGCGGCTGACGCTCGACAGCAATGCCTGGCTCAAGGGCGTAGAGAGCGAGCTGCATTCGATCGTGTCGAACCTGCTGTCGAATGCCGTGAAGTACACGCCTGCGCAAGGCGAGGTCGAGCTGCGCTGGTGGACCGATGCGGACGGCGGACACATTGCCGTGCGCGACACCGGCGTCGGCATTGCCGCGGAGCACATTCCGCGCCTGACCGAGCGCTTCTACCGCGTCGATTCCGGGCGCTCACGCGACCTCGGCGGCTCGGGCCTCGGGCTCGCAATCGTGCGGCACGCTTTGCAGCGGCACGAAGGCTCGCTGACGATCGACAGCGTCGAAGGCAGCGGCAGCACGTTCACCTGTCACTTTCCGCCGCACCGTGTGGTGCCGCCGCCCGCGGAGTTCACTCGCGCGCTCGCTTCCGACGGTCAAGCGGTCATCTGAGCGTCACAATTCCTGCGGCGCGCGCGTGGCGCGCTGCAATCTCTCTGTAACAAGTCGTCCGTATAACGTCTGCGCGTCACGCCTGACAACCAGACAATCAAATACGGAGACCTTACCGTGAAGAACCTGATGATCGCGGCCGCCGTGGCCGCCGCCCTGTCACAGTTGCCCGCCGCAGCCCATGCTGCCAGCCAGGACGACTTGGCGCAGATCCGCGAACAGCTTCAGGGACTCATGCAGCGCGTCGACAAGCTCGAGCAGGAAAACCAGGCGCTCAAGAGCGAGAACGAGAAGCTGCAGGCCGAAGGTGACTATCTCAAAGCCGAAACCAAGGGTCTGCGCAAGGATGCGGCCACCACCAGCGCAGCAGTCGGTGCAGTGAAAGGCACGGACTGGGCGAGCAAGGTTACGGTGAAGGGCGACATGCGCTATCGCTACGAAGCTATCAGCGACGACACCGCGACCAATGCCGCGGGCGTTACGACGGCCGATCGCTACCGCGATCGCATCCGGGCGCGCCTCAACGTCGAGGCCAAGGCGACCGACAACATCCTGGTCGGCATCGGCCTGACGACGACGGAGGGTGGCGACCCGCGCTCCGGCAACCAGTCGCTGACCGGCGTCTTCAACCGCAAGTCGGTCGACCTCGATCTGGCCTACTTCGACTGGAAGTTCGCGAGCTGGGGCAACCTGGTCGGCGGCAAGATGAAGCAGCCTTTCGTCAAGGGCGCGCAGAATCTGTTCTGGGACAACGACGTCAATCCGGAAGGCCTGGCCTTCACGGTCAGCAGCGGCATCTTCTTCGGCAGCGCCTACAACTTCTGGCTGAACGAGATCTCCGGCGCGGAGAACACGCCGACGTCCGATGCGATGATGCATGGCGCGCAAGTTGGCCTGAAGCTGCCGATCGGCGGCTCGACGCTGACCCTCGCTGCTCATTACTACGACCTGAGCGCTGCACAGGGCAGGGTGCCCGCGCCGATTTTCAATGGCAGCGCGAACAACAACACGACGATCGGCACGGCGCCGAACATCGCGCTGGCGTTCGACTATGAAGTGATCGACGCGCTCGTGCAGCTCGACACCACGCTCGGCAGCCTGCCGTTCCAGGTGTGGGCCGAGGCGGCGCAGAACCAGGATCCGGACGACAACGACACGGCGTACTCGGGCGGCTTCCTGCTCGGTCGCGCCAGCAACTCCAAGACCTGGGAATTCGGCGCGATGTACCAGAAGGTGGAGAAGGATGCGCTGTATGCCCAGGTCATCGATTCCGACTTCGCCGGCGGCTTTTCGGACAACGACGGCATGGTGGTGCGCGTCGGCTTCGCGCCGGTGCGCAACTGGGTGCTCAATGCGACCTATTTCCTCAACAACCGCAACGTCGACGTGGCGAACGGCTTCGGCCAGACCAAGGTCGATTACGACCGGCTGCAGCTGGACTTCAACGTGAAGTTCTGAGAAGCGGCTCACTTGCAGACTGTGGGGGCTGCGGGTATACAGCCCCCACCAGTCACGCGAGCCCCATCATGGAAAAGTCGGACCTGTCGCACCATATCCTGAGCCGCTACAACGAAGAGTTGGAGCGGGTGCGCACCAGCGTGCTGCAGATGGGCGGGTTCGTCGAGGAGCAGCTCAAGCAGGCGGTGCTCGCGCTCGTGCAGGGCGACAGCCGGCTCGGCGAGCAGGTGGCGCGCGGCGACCAGAAAGTCAACGCGATGGAAGTCGCCATCGACGACGATTGCAGCCGCATCCTCGCGACCCGCTCGCCAGCCGCATCCGATCTGCGGCTCATCGTCGCGGTGATCAAGACGATCACCGATCTGGAGCGCATCGGCGATGAAGCCGAGAAGATCGGCTACATCGGCTCGCGGCTCGCGGCGGTGGAGCGTCCGGCAGACCGTTATCGCGAGATCAAGCACCTCGGCCGCCTCGTCGGCGACATGGTGCACGAAGCGCTCGATGCTTTCGCGCGTCTCGATCCGGAAGGCGCGGTCGCAATCGCCAAGAAGGACCGGCTGGTCGACGAGGAGTACGAGGCGATCCAGCGCCAGTGCATCACGTTCATGATGGAAGATCCGCGGACGATCCGCCGCGCGCTCGACGTGCTGTGGGTGGCGCGTGCGCTGGAGCGCATCGGCGATCACGCCAAGAATGTGTGCGAGTACGTGGTGTACATGGTCCACGGCAAGGACATCCGCCATCTCTCGATCGACGAGGTCGAGAAGCACCTGCAATCGCGCTCCCAAAGAAATCAAGGTCAGACCCAGGAAACGGCGGCGAGACAGTAGATGCTGTCCGCGATCAGCCGCCGCGCCGGCAACGCGCTGGGCTTCCTCGCGTGTGCGGGTCTCATGGGTTACGCGCTCTACGCGCAGTACGGCCTCGGCCTCGCGCCGTGTCCGCTGTGCATCTTTCAGCGCATCGCGACGATCGTAACGGGCGTCCTGTTTCTCATCGCGGCGCTGCATGACCCGCGAGGCAGCGGAGCGCGCGTGTATGGCGCGTTGATCGCGCTCGCGGCGCTCGGCGGCGTGCTGGTCTCGGCACGTCACATCTGGATCCAGGCGCAGCCTCCCGGCACGGTTGCTGCGTGCGGCGCGGACCTCGACTACCTGCTGGAAATCATGCCGGTAACGGAAGTGGTGTCGAAGGTGCTCACCGGCTCGGGCGAGTGCGGCAAGGTCGACTGGACCTTCCTCGGCCTGTCGATGCCGTGGTGGGTGGCGATCTCGCTCGGAGTGCTCGGCGCGTGGGCACTGCTGGTGAACTTCAAGAAGTCAGGCTGAAGCCCGACCCACACAGTGACCAGACCTTGGCTATTGGTGTGGGTCAGGCTTCAGCCTGACAGCAACTGCTCCATCACCTTCTCGTACATCGTCGACAGCGTGCTCATGTCCGCGACGCGCACGTGCTCGTTCACCTTGTGGATGGTCGCGTTGATGACGCCGAGCTCTACGACCTGCGCGCCCATCGGCGCGATGAAGCGGCCGTCCGAAGTCCCGCCGGTCGTCGACAGCTCCGGTTTGCGGCCGGTCATCGCCTTGACGACGCGATCGACTGCGGCGGACAACTCGCCGGGCGGCGTGAAGAACGGCAGGCCGGATACGAACCACTCGAGCGTGTAGTTCACCTTGTGGCGGTTCAGCACCTCGGTGATCGTCTGCTGCAGCTTCTCGACGGTCTGCTCGGTCGAGAAGCGGATGTTGAAGCGGGCCTTGAGCTCGCCGGGAATGACATTCGGCGCGCCGGTTCCGGCGGCGATGTTCGAGACCTGGAAGCTCGTCGGCTGGAAGTATTCGTTGCCCTTGTCCCAGACGCGCGTCGCCAGCTCGGCAAGCGCCGGCGCGACTGCGTGCACCGGGTTGTCCGCGAGGTGCGGATAGGCGACGTGACCCTGAATGCCGTGCACGGTGAGCTTGCCCGACAGCGAGCCGCGACGACCGATCTTGACCGTATCGCCGAGCGCATCGGTGCTGCTGGGCTCGCCGACGACGCACCAGTCGATCTTCTCGCCGCGCGCTTCCAGCGTTTCGACGACGCGACGCGTGCCGTCGACCGACGGCCCTTCCTCATCGCTCGTCAGCAGGAACGCCAGCGACCCGGCGTGTTTCGGGTGTGCGGCAATGAAGCGCTCGGTGGCAGTGACCATCGCCGCCAGTCCACTCTTCATATCGGCCGCGCCGCGGCCATACAGGATGCCGTCGCGCACGACCGGCTCGAACGGGTCGCTCTGCCACTCCTCGCGCGGCCCCGTAGGCACGACATCTGAATGACCGGCGAAGCACAGCACCGGCCGCCCGGTGCCATGCTGCGCCCAAAGATTCTCGACCGGGCCGAATGGCATGCGCTCGACGCGGAAGCCGAGCGCCTCGAGGCGCTGCCCGATCAGTTGCAGGCAGCCATGGTCTTCGGGGCTGACGGAAGGACGGCGAATCAGGTCCTGGGCAAGTGCGAGCGTCGCGTCGGCGTCGGTCGACAAGGGCGTGGGCCTCCGGAGACAGTGCGAGGAAAACCGTGCAGGCGCGGTCTTATAGCGAAGCGCTCCGGTGCCGGCAAGCCGGCTGTGTTACGCGAGTGTGACGGTAGCAGGAGCCGTCCGCCCGCACTTGTAACATAGATGTAATCGAACCGGGTCAGACTGCGCGCCACGTAGCTTGGCACGAGGTTCAAATCTATGAAGCTTTGGAACTGGTTGGCGTCGACGGCGGTAGTGGGTGTGCTCGCGGCTTGCGGGGGGCCTACTGCTGCCGTAGCGCAGAGCGTCATCAAGATCGACGGGTCGAGCACCGTGTTCCCGATCGCCGAAGCGGTCGCCGAGGAATTCCAGATTTCCAAGCGCGGCAAGGTCCGCGTGACCGTAGGCATCGCCGGCACCGGCGGCGGCTTCAAGCGCTTCTGCCGCGGCGAGACCGACATCTCGAATGCTTCGCGTCCGATCCTGAAGGAAGAGATGGAAGCGTGCCGCGCGGCGGGCATCAAGTATCTGGAGCTGCCGGTGGCGTTCGATGCGCTCACCGTGGTCGTCAATCCGAGCAACACCTGGGTCAAGCAGCTCACCGTCGCCGACCTCAAGAAGATGTGGGAGCCGGGCGCGCAGGGCCGCGTCAAGACCTGGAACCAGATCCGCTCCGACTGGCCGGCGCAGCCGTTGATGCTGTTCGGCCCGGGCGCCGACTCCGGCACGTTCGACTACTTCACCGAGGCCGTGAACGGCAAGGCGAAGGCGAGCCGCGGCGACTACACCGCGAGCGAAGACGACAACGTGCTGGTGCAGGGCGTGGAGAACAACAAGAACGCGCTGGGCTACTTCGGCTTCGCGTACTACGTCGGGCACAAGGACAAGATGAAGGCGGTGCCGATCGTCAATCCGAAGAGCCAGCCCGTCGGCCCGAGCATCGAAGCCGTGAATGACGGCTCGTATCAGCCGCTGTCGCGGCCGCTGTTCATCTATGTTCGCGACACTGCCGCGCAGCGCGCCGAGGTGAAAGAGTTCATCGCGTTCTACCTGAGCGAGGGCGCTGATCTGGTGAAGGAAGTCGGCTACGTGCCGCTGCCGCCGCAGGCGTACAAGCTGGCGTTGCAGCACTTCAATTCGGCCAAGCTCGGCACCGTGTTCGGCGGCATCCCCGAAGTGGGCGTCACGATCGACGCGCTGCTGGCGCGCGAGGGCAAGCTCTAGCGCTGTGCCAGTCGAACGCACCGCCAGCTGCCAGCGACCAGCCCGGACTCCCCCCTTTGGCTGGTTTGCTGGCAAGCTGGCGGCGGGTCGTCGATTGCAGGTCGACGGACGTGCCGCCAGCCATTAAAGTGCGCAGCGCGAAGTGTGTGCGATGCGCATGAAAAAACGAATCGAGTCGAAGGGTAAGCAGTGACCTCGCCGACACCGAGCTCAGTCATCTCGCGCCGCGGCCTGCGTTACCGCAAGGTGCGCGATCGCATGATCGAAGCGCTGCTGCTCGCGGCCGGCCTGGTTGCCGTGTTCACGACGCTGGCGATCGTGGCGATCCTGCTGTACGAGTCCAGTGCGTTCTTCGATCACGTTTCGATCGTCGATTTCCTGACGGATACGTTGTGGACGCCGCTGTTCGCGGACGCGCACTACGGCATCCTGCCGCTCGTCGCCGGCACCCTGACCACAACCATCGTCGCGCTGCTCGTGGCCGTTCCGCTCGGCACGACGATCGCTATCTACCTGAGCGAGTTCGCGCCGCATCAGCTGCGCGAGACCGTCAAGCCGATTCTCGAGCTGCTCGGCGCGGTGCCGACCGTCGTGTACGGCTACTTCGCGCTGACCATGGTCACGCCGGTTCTGCAGTGGTTCATGCCCGATCTGCCGGGCTTCAACATGCTGAGCGCCGGTCTCGTGATCGGCCTGATGATCGTGCCGTACGTCAGCTCGGTCAGCGAAGACGCGATGCGCGCCGTGCCGCGCTACATGCGCGAAGGTTCCTATGCGATGGGCGCGACGCGGCTGCAGACTGCCTTGCGCGTCGTGGTCCCGGGCGCGTTCTCGGGCCTGGCCGCGGCTTTCATTCTGGGAATTTCACGCGCCGTCGGCGAGACGATGGTCGTCGCGATCGCCGCCGGCATGCAGCCGAACTTCACCTTCGATCCGCGCCAGCCGGCTGCGACGATTACTGCATACATCGTGCAGGTCAGCCTCGGCGACCTGCCTCACGGCAGCATCGGCTACCAGAGCATCTTCGCCGCCGGGCTGGTGCTCATGCTGCTGACACTCATCTTCAACATCGTCGGCTTCTCGCTGACCCGGCGCTTCCGGGAGGCGTACTGATGAGCGCCAGCGCGGCCCACCTGGAAGCCGAAGCGCTGCGGCGCGGCCTGTTGCGGCGCAAGCTCCTCGATCAGATCTTCGTGCTGGTCGGGCTGATCGTGATGTTCGCCTGCCTCGCGATCCTCGCCATTCTGTTCATCGACCTGGTGCGCGACGGCGCGGAGCGTTTCGGCTGGGATTTCTTCACGAACTTCGCCTCGCGGCACGCTGAGCGCGCCGGCATCCTCGCCGCGTGGGTCGGCACTTCGCTGATCATGCTGGTCACTGCCACGTGCGCGGTGCCGGTCGGCGTCGCCGCCGCGATCTATCTCGAGGAGTACGCGCCGAAGAACTGGTTCACCGCGGTCATCGAGATCAACGTCACGAACCTGGCCGGCGTGCCGTCGATCGTGTACGGCCTGCTCGCACTCGGCTTGTTCGTCTACCAGTTCGATCTCGGTCAGAGCATCATCGCCGCCGGCCTGACGCTGGCGCTGCTGATCCTGCCGATCGTGATCGTGGCGACGCGTGAGGCAATCCGTGCGGTGCCGAAGGCGATTCGCGAAGCCGCGTACGGGCTCGGCGCAACGCGCTGGGAAGTCACCAAGGATCATGTGCTGCCGTATTCGACCGGCGGCATTCTCACCGGCATGATTCTCGGCCTGTCGCGCGCGATCGGCGAGACGGCGCCGATCATCACCATCGGCGCGCTGAGCTTCATCGCGTTCCTGCCGGAGTCGCCGCTCAAGGGCGAGTTTCCGTTCATCTCGTTCGCCTGGCTCAAGGATCCGTTCACCGCGATGCCGATCCAGATGTTCAACTGGGTGTCGCGTCCCGACCAGGCGTTCCAGGCGAACGCCGCCGCCGCCGGTGCGATCCTGCTGGGCATGACGCTGGTCATGAACGGGCTGGCGATCTGGATTCGCTACCGGTTTCGCAAGAAAATCAATTGGTGATGTTGCATGGAAACTGCCGTGGCCAACGAAGACGCTGCTCGTAATGCGCACAATCCCGCTTCACCGACGGGGTCGCAGACGCCGCGTGTTTCCATTGCCGTCGACGACACGCGCAAGGTGCGCACGTTGCACGTGAAGGCCGCGGTCGACAACCTCAGCTTCTATTACGGTCAGCATCGCGCGCTCAAGAACCTGACGATCCCGATCGCCGAGCGCCAGGTCACGGCGCTGATCGGCCCGTCGGGCTGCGGCAAGAGCACGTTCCTGCGCTGCTTCAATCGCATGCACGATCTGCAGCCGGACACGCGCTACGAAGGCAGCATCACGCTGCATCCGGACGACCTGAACCTGGTCGGCCCCGGCGTCGATCCGATCGAAGTGCGCATGCGCATCGGCATGGTGTTCCAGAAGCCGAACCCGTTCCCGAAATCAGTCTTCGAGAACGTCGCGTACGGTCTGCGGCTGCGTGGCATGCGCAATCGCGCCACGCTCGCCGAGGAAGTCGAGAAAGCTTTGCGCGGCTCGGCGCTGTGGGATGAGGTCAAGGACCGGTTGCAGGACTCGGCGCTCGCGCTGTCCGGCGGCCAGATGCAGCGCCTGTGCATCGCGCGCGCGCTGGCGACCACGCCGGAGATCCTGCTGTTCGACGAGCCCACCTCGGCGCTCGATCCGATCGCAACGGCGAAAATCGAAGAGCTGATCTCGACGCTGCGCGACCAGGTGACCGTGCTGATCGTCACTCACAACATGCAGCAGGCAGCGCGCGTCAGCGACTACACCGCGTTCATGTACCTCGGCGAGCTGATCGAGTTCGACGAGGCGGCCAAGATCTTCACGAACCCCGCGAAGAAGGCGACGGAAGATTACATCACCGGCCGCTATGGCTGAGCTGGCGCTCGGCGAGCGTTCATTCATGCTGTCCGATCCGATGGAAGGTCACACCGCGAAGGCGTTCGACGGCGCCTTGACGGAGTTGCGCCTGCACGCCGTCGGCATGGGCGGCCTGGTCATCGACCAGGTCTCGACGGCAGTGCGCGCTTTGCTCGATGCCGACGCGAACCTCGCGCAGACCGTGCTGGCGCGCGAATCGCAGGTCAACGACCTGGAGCGCACTGTCGACCGCGAAGCATTCGAGCTCATCGCCCTGCATCAGCCGGTTGCGGGCGATCTGCGCATGGCGACGGCAGTCTCACGCATGACCGTGGAGCTGGAGCGTGCCGGCGACGAATCGAAGAAAATCGCACGTTTCGCCGGACGCATGGCGGGCGGCGAGCCGCAAGGGCCGGTGCGTGCGGTCGCACGTTATCTGCAGCACATGGCGGAGCTGACCACCGGAATGCTGCGCGACGCGGTGCGCGCACTGGACGAATCCAACGCCGATCTGGCGGAGCGCGTGCGCGCGCGCGATTCGGAGCTCGACGCGGAATTCGCCGCGGCGTTGCGTCAGCTGATGACGCTGGCGATGCAGGATCAGCGCTACCTCGGCGTGACGATCGACACCGTGTTCGCGCTCAAGGGCCTGGAGCGCATCGGCGACCACGCCAAGAACATCGCCGAGCAGGTCGTGTTCATCGCCAGCGGCCGCGACATGCGGCACAAGAAGAGTCAGGCCGGCGCCTGACCGACGAGTCCGCGTCTGCGCCCCGGTCCGAGGGCGACACTGAGCAGGAACCACTGTGCGATCGTGATCAGCACGCCGATTCGATCGGTCGTGCCATGCGGCTCGCCGGCGCGCAGCAGCAGCAGTTGGATCGGCAGGAGCACAGCCAAGGCGAGCACCCAGCGAGTATTACGCGGCGTCCAGTCGGTCCATGCGGGTCGCAATTTCCCACTGCGTGCATCGCGCACGATCCAGAACAGGACCAGTGCAGCCGCGGCGCCCATGAACACCGGCGCGGCAATCGCGAACGACACGTCGACCCCGAGCGTCTCGCCCTGAAAGCGCAGCGAAGCAGGATCCGAGATTGCGGCAGACGCGGTCGTGAAAGCGAGATACAGGTGCCAGCCGCCGAACAGCACGTAGAACGGTGCTCGCGGCCCGCGCCACGCCAGATATTGAAGCGCGATTGCCAATGCCGACGCGGCGGCGACGAACCAGTAGTCGCCGCCGGTGCCGCGGCCGCTAAAGCCAAAGCCACCCCATTGGTACGTCACGCCGTCGAACAGCCCGCGCACGAGCGGCAGCCAGAAGACCAGAGTGGTAAGCGCCGTCCACAACAGCAGCCCTTGCAGAAGACGATCGGAACGCCCGCTCGAACCAGCCATGGCACTCCCCCCATTCGTTGTTATTGCCGTGGGGTTGTGACGCCGCCGGGGCGCGCAAAGGTTGCATGATCGTCAGCGCGATCGGCGCCGGGCGCTCCTCAGAACGAGAACGTCATCACGAACGAGACCGAGCCCGCGTCGCCGAAGTCGTAGTCGCCCGAGCGCACGCTGGCACCGAGCGACATCACGTCGTTGACGCGCTTGCCGAAGGCGAGCTCCCAGAAATTCTCGTAGCCGCGAGCGATGTCGCTCTCCACGTCGTTGTCGTGCAGCAGCCAGCCCTTCTCGCTGGTGAGCTTCCATCTGGCGCGCCCAACCTTCGGCACGATGTGCCAGCCGTCGCCGAGCTCGAACTGGTAGCCGAGCGCGAGGTAATCCTGCCGCAGCACGAATTCGTCGTCGGCATTGAAGAAGCCGAAGTTGCCGTAGGACTCGGTGCCGCCCTCGACCAGCAGGCCGACCGGCGTCAGCACGCCGAACGACACGCCGAGACCGCCGGTGTCGAGTTCCGCAAGATCCTTGTCGACGTTGCGGAACTGATCGAGCTTGAGCACGCCGCGCCCGGCGCGCGGGCTGATCTGGAATTCGGTGCGCTCGGCAGCGAGCGACGCAGTGGTCGTTGCCAGCGCGCACACACTTGCGAGCGCCATGCAGAGTTTACGCATGATGAGAAGCCCCTTGGTGTTCGCAGGTCGTTGTGGCGGACGCTAGGGCCTACGCAGGCGCCAGGGCAATCGACGCCGGCGAAGTGTCGTTTCCCGGTACAGGCGGGCACGCAATCCGTGACCGGGTGCTGAATCGCGGGTAAACGCCGCGCACGTGGACAGGCACGATAGCCGCGCGCAATCATTGGTCTGCACCAGACTTCGGGAGGGCTATGTGAGCGAGACCGCGCAGATCATCGACGTCCTGAAACGCACGCTGAAGACGCGCGGCCTGACTTACCGCGACGTGGCACGACGGGTCGGACTGAGCGAAGGCTCGATCAAGCGCGTGTTCTCGGCAGAGACGTTCACACTGCAGCGACTGGAGAGCATTTGCGCGGCCGTCGGCATCAGCATGACCGAGCTGATGCGCGCCGCCGCGAATTCGCACGAAGCCGGCTCGCAGTATCTGAGCCTGGAGCAGGAGCAGCTGCTCGCGACGGATTCGCGGCTGCTCGCATGCTTCTATCTGCTGCTCAACGGTCGCAGCAGCGCGGAGATCCTGCAGCGCATGGACTTGTCGGAGCGCGGGCTGCGCGAGTTGTACGTGAAGCTCGACGACGCGCGGCTGATCGAGCTGCAGCCGCGGCTGAAAGCGCGGTTGCGTGTCGGTCCGGTGGTGAGCTGGCGCATCGACGGGCCGGTCCATCGTGTGTACGAGCGGCAGGTCAAGGCGGAATTCCTGCAATCGGAGTTTCAGGGCACCGACCAGGTGCTGCACTTCCGCTCCGCCGAGCTGTCCGAGGCCTCGATCCGCGTGCTCGTGCGCAAGATCGAGCAGCTGGCGCGCGACTTCGCCGAGCTGGCGACGCTGGATGTCGGCCTGCCGGCCGCCGAGAAGAAGAACGTCGCGATGCTCGCGGCGTTCCGGCCCTGGGTCTCCTCGATGTTCCAGGGCATGAAACCCAAATCGTAGGTCGGGCTTCAGCCCGACAACCGACCTACAATCTGAGCAGCTCGTTGATGCTGACCTTGGAGCGCGTCTGCGCATCGACGCGCTTGACGATCACCGCACAGCTGAGCGCGTACTTGCCATCCTTCGAGGGCAGCGAGCCTGGCACTACGACGGCGCCTGCCGGCACGCGGCCATAGGAAACCTCGTCGCGCTCGCGGTCGTAGATGCGCGTGCTGGCGCCGATGAAGACGCCCATCGAGATCACCGCGCCTTCCTCGACGATCACGCCCTCGACGATCTCCGAGCGCGCGCCGATGAAGCAGTTGTCTTCGATGATCGTCGGCGCTGCCTGCAGCGGTTCGAGCACGCCGCCGAGCCCGGCGCCGCCGGAGAGGTGCACGTTGCGTCCGACCTGCGCACACGAGCCGACCGTTGCCCACGTGTCGATCATCGTGCCCTCGCCGACGTATGCGCCGACATTGACGTACGACGGCATGAGAACGGTGTTGGCGGCGACATAAGCGCCGCGCCGGACGATTGCGTGCGGCACTACGCGAACACCTTCGCTGCGGAACCGCGCGTCGTCGTAGTCGGCGTACTTCAGCGCGACCTTGTCGAAGAACTGCGTGAACCCGGCGTCGAGCGGCCGGTTATCGTTGAGTCGGAACGACAACAGCACTGCCTTCTTCAGCCATTGATTGACGCGCCAGCTACCTTGCTGTTTATCGGCGACGCGGGCCTTGCCCGTGTCGAGCAACGCGATCGCCTGCTCGACGGCGTCACGGACCTCGGCCGGTGCGCTCTTCGGGCTGAACTCGGCGCGGCGCTCGAACGCGGCGTCGATCACGGCGGGCAGGGCGTCGGTCATGCAGAGAGCTCCGATTTGCACAGATCGCGGATGCGGTGGGCGGCGTCGAGACATTCCGGGACCGTCGCGACGAGCGAGATCCGCACGCGGCCGCGGCCCGGGTTGCCGAGCGCGGTTTCGCGCGCGATGTAGCTGCCGGGCAGCACCGTCACGTGCTTGCGCTCGAACAGCTGCCGGGCGAAGCGCTCGTCGTCCGGCACTCTCGGCCACAGGTAGAAGCTCGCTTCCGGCGCATCGACTTCGAGCACCTCGCGCAGCACCGGCAGGACCGCCGTGAACTTCTCGCGGTACAGGCGACGGCTCTCGACGACGTGCTGGTCGTCGTTCCACGCCGCAGTGCTCGCATGCTGCGTTGGCAGCGGCACCGCGCAGCCGTGATAGGTGCGGTACTGGAGAAACGCCTCGATCAGTCGCGCATCGCCCGCGACGAAACCCGAGCGCAGCCCCGGCACGCTCGAACGCTTCGACAGACTGTGAAAGACCACGCAACGCTCGAAGCCCGTATGACCGCTGGCAACCGCCGCTTGCAGCAGCCCTGGCGGCGGACGCGCTTCGTCCAGGTAGATCTCGCTGTAGCACTCGTCGGACGCGATCACGAAGTCGTAGCGATCCGCGAGCGCGATCGCGCGCTGCAGGTAGTCGATGCTGGCGACCGCGCCTGTGGGATTACCCGGCGAGCACAGGAATAGCACCTGACAGCGCTGCCACACCTGGGGTGGCACGTCGTCGAGGTCCGGCAGATACACATTGGCGCGATCGTTGCCGAGGAAGTGCGGCTGCGCGCCCGCCAGCAGCGTCGCGCCTTCGTAGATCTGATAGAACGGATTGGGCATCACGACCAGCGGTGCGCGCGCGACGTCGACCATCGCCTGTACGAATGCGAACAAGCCTTCGCGCGTGCCGTTGACGGGAAGCAGCATCGTCTCCGGATCGACTGCACCGGCGCGCAGCTTGAAACGTCGCGTCAGCCACGCAGCTGCTGCGGCGCGCAGCTGCGGGATACCTGCCGTCGTCGGGTAGTTGCCGTACCCGGCTTGATTTGCCGTCAGTGCCTGCAGCACGAACGCGGGCGGCTCGTGCCGCGGCTCGCCGATCGACAGCGAAATGTGCGGCAACGACGCCGGCGGCTGCGCGCCGGCGAGCAGCGCGCGCAGGCGCTCGAACGGATAGGGGCGCAGCAGTCCGAGAGCTGGATTCATACGCGGCGGTCGAGCGATTCGGTGAGGCGCTGGGCCAGCCGTTGCTGCGCTTCGCTAGAGAGCGGGTGGCCGGATTCGTCGGCCACGTAGAAGACGTCCTCGGCGCGCTCGCCGACCGTCATGATCTTGGAGTTGTGAATGTCGATGCGCTCTGTCATGAACACCTGCGCGACGTGCGAGAGCAGGCCGGGACGGTCGCCGGCAATCAGCTCGATGATGGTGCGGCCTTTCACGGGATCCTCGCTGAACGTGATGTGTGTGGGTGTCGAGAACATGCGCACCTGGCGCGGCGCACGCCGCGTGACCGCCACGGCCGTGTGATCCTCCTGCGACAGCACGTGCGCCAGTTGCTGGCGGATATCGCGGATCCGGACCGGATCGCTGATCTCTTCGCCCGTGTCTTCGAGCACATGATAGACGTCGAGGCTGAAGCCGTCGGCAGTCGGCGTGATGCGTGCGTCGACGATCGTGAGGCCGAGCTGGTCGAGCAGGGCGGTCGTGCGCGCGAAGCTGTGTTGCCGATGCGATGTATAAGTCGAGATGCCCGTGCCGCCGCGTCCGGATTGCTGCTGGACCGACACGAGCGAGCCGCTGTCCGCAGGGTCGCGGCGCGCGAGCATGCCCGTGTGCCACGCGATCTCCTCCGGCGTGTGCCGCAGGAAATACGAGTCGGTGAAGCGTTGCCACACGCCCTGCCGGGCTGCTTCGTCGAGTCCGTCGCGGGTGATCAGCTCGCGCGCCCGTGCCTGCGTTTCCGCGATCAGCTGATCCTGGTCGATCGGGCTGCCGAGCCCGCGTCGCAACGCTTCGCGCGTGCGCTGGTAGAAACCGGCGAACAGCGACGCCTTCCAGTTGTTCCAGAGCTTCGGATTCGTGCCGCGCACGTCGGCGACGGTGAGCACGTACAGGTAGTCGAGGTGATTCTGGTCGCCGACCAGCTGCGCGAATTCGTGAATCACCTTCGGATCCGAGATGTCCTTCTTCTGCGCCGTGACCGACAGCACCAGGTGATGGCGTACCAGCCACGCGACCTGGCGCGCGTCATACAGCGACAGGCCCTGCTCGAGACAGAACGCCTCGGCGTCGACGGCGCCGAGCTCGGAGTGATCGCCGCCGCGGCCTTTGGCGATGTCGTGAAAGATCGCCGCGAGATACGCGAGCTCCGGCTTCGGCAGCGCCTGCATGATGCGCGACAGCTCCGGGAACTCGTGATCGTACTTCTGCATCGCCAGCCGCCGCAGGTTGCTGACGACGAACAGCGTGTGCGCATCGACGGTGTAGGCATGGAACAGGTCGTACTGCATGCGGCCGACGATGCGGCCGAAGGCCGGAATGTAGCGGCCGAGCACGCCGTACAGGTTCATGCGCCGCAGCTCGTGCGTGACGCCGGTCGGCGCGCTCAGGATCTCGAAGAACAGCCGGTGATTGCGCGGATGCTGGCGGAATTCCTCGTCGATCAGCCACAGGTGGCGCGTCAGCTGGCGGATGGTCGCGGCGCGCACGCCGCGGATCGCCGGGTTCTGCTCGATGACGACGAACAGCTCGAGCATCGCGGAGGGATAGCGGTCGAAGACGTCGTCGTGCGTGATCTCAACGTAGTCGTTGCGGATCTGGAAGCGCGGGTTCACCGGTACCGGCGCGGCGTGCGGGCCGGTGAGGATGGCTTCGCGGAACAGCTGCAGCAGCATCTCGTTCAGCAGGCTCACGTCCATCGCCGTGCGGTAGTAGCGCTGCATGAACTGCTCGACCGCGAGCGTGTAGGTCGCGTCCTCGTAGCCGAACATCTTCGCCAGCCGGATCTGGTGATCGAACAGCAGGCGGTCCTCGCGGCGGTTGGTCAGGACGTGAAGTGCGAAGCGGATCTTCCACAGGAACGCTTGCGCGCTCTTCAGCTTGCGCAGCTCGCTGCGCGCGAGGAAGCCGTGCTCGACCAGCTCTTCGAGCGAGTCGCCGCCGAAGTGACGCTTCGCGACCCAGCCGATCGTCTGGATGTCGCGCAAGCCGCCCGGGCTCGACTTGACGTTCGGCTCCAGGTTGTACGCAGTGTCGTGGTAGCGATGGTGCCGCGCGGTCTGCTCGGCGACCTTGGCTTCGAAGAAATCGCGCGTCGGCCACACGCGCTCCGGCGCGAGTGCACGCCGCATCGCCTCGAACAGCGGTTCGGGCCCGAACAGCAGTCGCGCTTCGATCATCGTCGTCGCGACGCTCACGTCCGCGGCGCTTTCACGCTGGCAGTCGTCGATCGTGCGCACGCTGTGACCGACTTCCAGCCCGATGTCCCACATGAACGTGAGGAAGCGCTCGAGGTGCGGCTGCCACGGCGCCGTCTCGCTCTTCGGCAGCAGCACCATGATGTCGATGTCGGAGCACAGGTTCAGCTCGCCGCGGCCGTAGCCGCCGACGGCGATCAGCGCCAACTCGCGCACGTGCTCGCCGAGGTGCAGCGCCCATGCGGTCTTGAGCAGCGCGTCGACGAGGCGCGCGCGATCGCGCACCAGCCGCTCGACGGGCTCGTCCTCTTCGAAACGTTGCTTGAGGCGGTTGTCGCCTTCGATGAGGGCCGCGCGAAATGCGGCGATGTCGGGTTTGCTCGCAGTCAACGCCGCGGGCAGCCCGATGAGATAGTCCCAGCCGGGATCGCTCACCGAGGTGGTGAGCTCGTCGAAATCCTCGTGGGTGAGAACGGGCATGGCAGCCGCAGCGCGCGCGCCCGCGATTTCAGCGTTCGGCCGCGCCCAGTGTGAGCACTTCGTAGCCGGTGTCGGTGACGAGCACGGTGTGCTCCCACTGCGCCGACAGCGAGTGATCCTTGGTGATGACAGTCCAGCCGTCGGGCAGCAGCCGCACGTGGCGCTTGCCGGCGTTGACCATCGGCTCGACCGTGAACGTCATGCCGGCCTGCAGCTGCAGGCCCTGGCCGCGCTCGCCGTAATGGAGCACCTGCGGGTCCTCGTGAAAGATCTGGCCGATGCCGTGCCCGCAATATTCCCGCACGATCGACAGGTGCTGCGGCTCGACGAACCCCTGGATTGCCGCGCCGATGTCGCCGAGATGCGCGCCGGGGCGTACTTGGCGGATGCCGATCCACATCGCCTCGTGGGTGATGTCGACCAGGCGCTGCGCGGCGGGCGCGATCTTGCCGACCGCGAACATGCGGCTGGTGTCGCCGTGCCAGCCATCCTTGATGACCGTCACGTCGACATTGACGATGTCGCCCTGCTTGAGGCGCTTGTCCGGGCTCGGAATGCCGTGGCAGACGACGTGATTCACCGACGTGCAGATCGACTTCGGGAATCCGCGGTAGTTGAGGGGGGCGGGGACGGCGTGCTGCGTGTTGACGATGTACTCGTGGCAGCGCGCATTGAGCTCGTCCGTGGTGACGCCCGGTACGACATAGGGCCCGATCATGTCGAGGACTTCGGCCGCTAGGCGGCCGGCCGTGCGCATCTGGTCCTGCTGGGCCGGCGTCTTGATCGTCACCTGGCTGCCTCTCATCGCACTCGCCCGCGCCGCGGCGCCCTCATCGGAAGTCGGCCAGCGGGGCAGGGACTGCAGCAAGCTGCGCATCTAGCGGGCTCCCCGGGCCAGGCCATCGACGTGGGGTAAAAACGTTTGGACGATCATGGAGTTCATGGTATAAAGCGCGCGTTTTTTTCGCAATGAATTCTCGGCCCGCAAGGGCCCTAACTCTCACACCTTGCCGACACATGTGACGGGGTGCTTGCACTCTCCAAGTTAATTCTTGGGCTTGCAGGTCGTCGCATGGGGCGGGTGGAGGCTCAACCCCTACAGGAGACTCGATCATGGCCAGCATGTCCATGCGGCAGATGCTGGAAGCGGGCGTCCACTTCGGACATCAGACCCGTTTCTGGAACCCCAAGATGGCGCCCTTCATCTTCGGGGAGCGCAACCGGATTCACATCATCAACCTGGAAAAGACGCTGCCGCTCTACAACGAGGCGGCGGGTTTCATTCGCCAGGTCGTCGCCGACGGCGGCCGCGTGCTGTTCGTCGGCACCAAGCGCTCGGCGCGCGAAGCCGTCAAGCAGGCTGCCGCACGCTGCGGCATGCCTTACGTCAGCCACCGCTGGCTTGGCGGCATGCTCACGAATTTCAAGACGGTGCGCGGCTCGATCAAGCGCCTGCTCACGCTCGATGAGATGACTGCGAACGGCACCCTCGAGCAGCACAGCAAGCGCGAGGCGCAGGGACTGCGTCGCGAGCGCGACAAGCTGGAGCGCAGCCTCGGCGGTATCAAGGAAATGGACTCGCTGCCGGACGTGCTGTTCGTGATCGACGTCGGCCACGAAAAGATCGCGATCCACGAAGCCAAGAAGCTCGGCATCCCGGTCGTCGCGATCGTCGACACCAACTGCGCGCCGGATGACGTCGACTACGTCGTGCCCGGCAACGACGACGCCATGCGCGCGATCGCGCTGTACGCCGAGGGCATCGCCGATGCGGCGATCGACGGCAAGTCGGCCCTCCCGGAAGTGCCCGCGGGCGAAGACGAATTCGTCGAGCTCGACGAGGAAGGCAAGCCGAGGCCGAAGAGCGGGGCGCCTGCGCCGCGCCGTGGCCGTCCCGCCGCCGTGCGCAAGAAACAAGCGCCGCGCCGCCGCGTGCCGGAGAAGATGCCGGAGGTCGAGCCGGTCGAGGAGGTCGTCGCTGCCGAAGTCGACGACGTCGAGGCGGACGTGTCGCCGGAAGAGTTCATGGCGCGCCGTAAGGCCGCTCTCGCCAAGCGCAAGCCCACTGCACCGGGTGGTTCCACGCCGCCGACCGGTACGCCGCCGACCGGTACGCCGGCGGCCGGTACGCCGCCGACCAGTACGCCGGCGGCCGGCGGAGCCGAGTGATCATGGCCGTTACAGCTGAAGCAGTGAAGGTGCTCCGCGAGCGGACCGGCGCGGGGATGATGGAGTGCAAGAAGGCGCTGGTCGAGACCAACGGCGATCTCGATGCCGCGGCCGAGCTGATGCGCAAGGCCGGCCTCGCGAAGGCCGACAAGAAAGCGACCCGGATCGCAGCCGAAGGCGTGATCGTGATCGAGCGCTCCGGCGACGGCCGGCGTGCGGCGATCGTCGAAGTGAACTGCGAGACCGACTTCGTCGCGCGCGAGAAGGACTTCCAGCAGTTCGCGGCGCAGGTCGCGAAGACGGCGCTGGCGCGCCGCCCGGCAAATGTCGAGGCGCTGCTCGCAGCTCCGCTCGAGAGCGGCCAGTCGATCGAGGACACTCGCCGCGCGCTGATCGCGAAGATCGGCGAGAACATTGGCGTGCGCCGCTACACGCTGGTCGAAGCCCCCGCGGTCGTCGGAACGTACCTGCACGGCACGCGCATCGGCGCGCTGGTGGCGATGAAATCCGGCGACGAGGCCGTCGCCAGGGATCTCGCCATGCACGTTGCGGCGATCAACCCGGCGTTCGTCTCCTCGGCCGAAGTACCGGCCGATGAGGTCGCGCGCGAGCGCGCAGTATTTGTGGGGCAGGCGCAGAACGATCCGAAGACTGCCGGCAAGCCCGAGGAGATCGTCGTCAAGATCATCGAGGGCAAGGTCCGCAAGTGGCTCGGCGAGATCACGCTGCTCGGCCAGCCATTCGTCAAGGACGACAAGCAGACGGTGGAGCAGTACCTGAAGCGCGCCGGCGGCGAAGTGGCCGCGATCGTGCGCTACGAGGTCGGCGCCGGCATCGAGAAAAAGCAGGAAGATTTTGCAGCCGAAGTCGCCAAGCAGGTCGAGAGCTTCAAAGCGCCGCCGGGCGGCGACAAGGACAAGCCCAGGCACTAGCGTCGAACAAGAACCCCGCTCCGGCGGGGTTCTTTATAATGGGGCCGCACAGTCGACCAGGACCGCTCATGGCAGCCAGCAGCAAACCCGCCAGCACCCCGACCAACGAACAACCGGCGCCGGCGCCCGCTACGGCAGGGCTGCGGCGCATTCTGCTCAAGCTGTCGGGCGAGGCGCTGATGGGCCAGGAGGATTACGGCGTCGACCCGAAGATGCTCAAACGCATTGCGCTGGAGATCCGCGAGGTCATGAGCCTCGGGATGCAGGTCGCGGTCGTGATCGGCGGCGGCAACATCTTCCGCGGCGCTGGCCTGGCGCGCACCGGCATGGACCGCGTGACCGGCGACCACATGGGCATGCTGGCCACTGTCATGAACTCGCTGGCGATGCAGGACGCGGTCGAGGCACTCGGCCTGCACGCGCGCGTCATGTCGGCGATCCGCATCAACGAGGTGTGCGAGGAATACATCCGCCGCCGCGCCGTGCGCCATCTGGAGAAGGGGCGCGTGTGCATCCTCGCCGCCGGCACCGGCAACCCGTTCTTCACGACCGATACCGCGGCGAGCCTGCGGGCGATCGAGATCAACGCCGACCTGCTGCTGAAGGCCACCAAGGTCAACGGCATCTATTCCGACGACCCGATGAAGAATCCGAACGCGTCGCGCTATGCGCGCCTGACGTTCGACAAGGTGCTGCTGGATCGCCTCAACGTGATGGACGCGACCGCAATCGTCATGTGCCGCGACAACAACCTGCCGCTGCGCGTGTTCGACCTGACCAAGCCCGGCGAGCTGCTGCGCATCGTGCGCGGCGAGGACGTCGGCACGCTGGTGACAAACGCGTAGTCGTCGGGCTGAAGCCCGGCCTACAGGAGACGCCCATGCTGGAAGACGTCAAGAAAGACGCCAACGAGCGCATGAACAAGTGCGTCACGGCGCTGAAGAACGAACTGAAGAAGGTACGCACCGGCCGCGCGCACACCAGCCTGCTGGAGCACATCCGGGTCGAGTACTACGGCAACGAAGTGCCGCTCAACCAGGTTGCAAACCTCGCAGTCGAGGACGCGCGCACGCTCACCGTGACGCCGTGGGAGAAGACCATGGTGCAAGTGGTCGAGAAGGCCATCATGAAGTCCGACCTCGGGCTGATGCCCAACACCGCCGGCTCGGTGATCCGCGTGCCGATGCCGCCGCTGACAGAGGAGCGCCGGCGCGATCTGACGAAGGTGGTGCGGCACGAAGCCGAGAACGCGCGCGTCGCCGTGCGCAACGTGCGCCGCGACGTGATGAGCGAGCTCAAGGAAATGCTCAAGGAGAAACTGATCTCGCAGGACGACGATCGGCGCGCGCATGATGAGGTGCAGAAGCTGACCGACCGGCACGTCGCCGAGATCGACCAGCTGCTCGCCGAAAAAGAAAAAGAGCTGATGCAGGTGTGAGCACAGCAGTTCCCAGGCACATTGCGGTCATCATGGACGGCAATGGCCGCTGGGCCGCCGCGCGCGCCTTGCCGCGGCCGGCCGGCCACCGCATGGGCGTGCGCGCCGTCAAGCAGATCGTCGAGAGCTGCGCGCGCCGCGGCGTGCAGGTGCTGACGCTGTTCGCGTTCTCCAGCGAGAACTGGAAGCGGCCGAAGGAAGAAGTGTCGATGCTGATGAGCCGCTTCCTGCAGGCGCTCGACGACGAAGTCGCGGAGCTGCACGACAACGGCATCCGCCTGTGCTTCGTCGGCAATCTCGGACAGCTCGCGCCGGCGCTGCGGCAAAGCATGAATGCCGCAGTGGAGCTCACTGCCGGCAACAGCCGCATGACGCTCGTCATCGCCATCGCCTACGGCGGCCGCTGGGACATCGCGACCGCCGCGCGGCAACTGGCGGCGCGCTGCGTCGCCGGCGAGCTGCGCGCCGACGAGATCGACGAGGAGCGCCTGGGCGGGCAGCTGGCGCTCGCGGGCCTGCCCGATCCCGACCTGCTGATCCGCACCGGCGGCGAGCAGCGCATCAGCAATTTCCTGCTGTGGAATCTCGCCTACACCGAGCTGTACTTCTGCGACGCGCTGTGGCCGGACTTCAACGAGCGCGAGCTGGACGCCGCCATCGAGCACTTCGGCCGGCGCCAGCGCCGTTTTGGGCTCGTGCCCGAGCAGATCAGGACACGCTGATGCTGCGCGAGCGCGTCATTACCGCCCTGATCCTCGCCGCGCTCGTGCTGGTGGTGATCTTCGGGTTGCCGCACATGGCGACCATGGCAGCGCTCGCGCTGCTGGTGATCGGCGCCGCGTGGGAGTGGTCCGCGTTTCCGCGCTTCACGCAACATTCAGGCCGGGCTATCTATGTAGCAGTCGTGGCCGCGTGTGTTGCCGCCACCTGGTGGTTCGGAGTCGAGCGTGAGGAGATGGACCGCCTGATTCATGCAGCGCTGGCATGGTGGGTATTCGCACTGATCTGGGTCGCGATCGCGCCCGCGCGGGTCAACCGCACGACGGCGGCGGGCGCAGGGCTGCTGGTGCTCGTACCGGCGTGGCTGGCGCTGGCGCGACTGCATGCACTCGGCCCGGAGCTGCTGCTGTTCCTGATCCTGCTGGTGGTCGCCGCAGATGTCGGCGCTTATTTCGCCGGCCGCCGCTTTGGCCGCAACAAGCTCGCGCCGCGCGTCAGCCCGGGCAAGACCTGGGAAGGCGTGCTCGGCGGTTTCGTTGCCGCGGCGGTCATGGCCGGGATCGGCGTGTACTGGTTCCACGTCGACGCGCAGCGCTTCGTCGCGCTGTGCATCATCGTCGTCGTGGCCTCGATCATCGGCGACCTCACTGAGAGTCTGTTCAAGCGTCACGCCGGTCTCAAGGACAGCGGCACGCTGCTGCCCGGTCACGGTGGCCTGCTGGATCGCGTCGACAGCGTCACGGCCGCGGCGCCGGTGTTTCTTGTCGGCCTCGAACGCCTGGGGTTGCTGCGATGACCCAAGGGCTGCGCGACCGCAGGGAGCGCTGCCTGGGGGAATCCCCCGTGGAGAGCCGCGGATGCGTGTAGCAGTGCTGGGTTCAACCGGCAGCATCGGACTGAACACGCTCGACGTGCTCGAGCGCCATCGCGACCGCTACGAGGTCTTCGCGCTGGCCGCGCGCAGTAACGTCGCGCGACTGCGCGAGCAATGCCTGCAACACAGTCCGCGCTTCGCTGTCGTTGTCGACGACGCAGCGGCCGCGCTCCTTGCCAGCCAATTGCGGAGCGCGAGCGCGTCTACCGAAGTGCTGAGCGGCGA